>ERZ1034917.1089-NODE-1089-length-18920-cov-34.995971_pt1 | contig 18920 bp, 29 predicted proteins | sample MGYA00520605_ERZ1034917 | MGnify/ENA primary metagenome ERZ1034917 (study PRJEB33766, sample SAMN09781784) | gut metagenome | biome: gut microbiome | host: Homo sapiens | place: Madagascar | study: EMG produced TPA metagenomics assembly of the PRJNA485056 data... | reverse complement strand
TGACGGCCTGAGTGCTGGTGTTTTCCATTGCAACCGTCAGGCAGCAGCCTTTCGGGACACAGACCTGCGCGGAAACATAAATGTTAAAGTAGTTTTCTACCGCCGCAGGCGTGACAGTCGCCGTTGCGCTGGTCAGCGGCTCTCCGTTGATGGCAAGCGCCGCCGTGATGGCCTCAACCGTGCCCCCGGTTGGAATGGCGATGTTGCCGCCATAGGAGACCCTAAACAGAGCGCGGTTTTGATTGGTGAGGCCACGCAGCGTGACAATGCCGGCACCATCACGATGCACGATGCAAGGCTTGCTATTGACCGCCGTTTCGGTCAAGGGAACGTTCTGGCCTGCAGCTACGGTCACAATATTCGCGTTTGTGTACTCTGCCAAAATAATCAGTCCTTTCTAAAGTGGTCGAAATCGACCATGTTAAAATACAGCGGCGAGGCAATAGCCCCGCCGCGTTGGTGTCAGTATCAGCACGGGGCTGAACAGTTCGGAAATTCCGAACAGCTGGTGCTATTCACTTTTCAGCATCCGCAGCCGGTTCCGCATCCGCCATAGCCGCTGCCCGCCCACGGATTACAAGTGATGTAAGCTGGGGTGGGGCAAGGGCGCAGCTGGGAGATCAGGTAGTTGTTCTGCGCAGCCTGAGAAGCGGCAAGGCGCAGCTCCTGATTGGCACTTTCCAAATCGCGCATCTTGCTCTGCGTCAGGAAGTCAAGGATAGCGCGGCTATTCTGGTTCTGGTTGTCGATGATGTCACGCGCAGCGGTGTTGACCGTGTTGCGGGTATCGCACGCCTGCGTCGCCATGTCGTACCGCACCTGGGCGATAGCCGCCCGGTTCTCACAGCAGCACTCCTGGTTCTGCATCTGCATGGCGGTGAGCTGCTGCATCAAAGCGGCCTGCTGATTGCAGCGCGCCAGTTCCGCAGCGGAGAAGCCGCTGGTCACAGCCTGCGTCACACCGGCAAACCCATTCAGCATACCAGTATTCATGGCGTAGAAGCCGTCACAGATGCCGTTGTTCACCGCGTCCAGCTTGCGCTCGATGTTGGCAAAGTCAGAGGTCAGAACATACCCGTCCATCACGCCGTTGCCGCCGCCACCGAAGCCAAAGCCGTTACCCCAGCCGCCGAACGCGGCGAAAATGAGGAACAGCACGATCCACCACGCGCCATCACCGCCCCAGCCGAAGCCGTTACCGTTGCCGGTGTTGGCAGGAGCCACAGGCATAGTCATCATGGGGGTGCCATCGGAAAGAGACATAGTATCACTCCTTTTGAAAAAATATTTATATCAAACCGTGGCCACGATTTTGATTACTTAAAAAGTCCCTGAAATTGGTTCGCCATTGCTTGGATTTGGTTGAGCTGCTGCTGCGAGAGCCTACCGCTTTGCAGCATCTTCTCTACCTCCGCTTTAGGGTCACCTTTAAAGTTCGCTTTGAACTGCTTGAACTGCTGCAATAGCTGTGGAAAGCCGCCCATCGGCCCCGGCATCTGCCCGCCGCCCAGCGCATTAAAAAACGGGTTGTTACTCATCGTCCTCGTCCTCCTCCGCCTTGCGCTTCTTCTTGCCCTTCATTTCGCCCACAAGCGCCGCCAGCGCGTCGAACTCTTTACGGGTCACATATTCCGGGGCGGGAGTTTTCTGCGCGTCAGGAGTGCTTGCAAGGCGTTCTACGAGGTCATACGTCTTGAGCGTCGGCTTGCCGCTTGCATCTGCTTGTTTCAGGTACACCACAGGAGCCGTGCTGTCCCACAGCGCAATAGCGGAGTTTGGTGCGATCAGCCAATTCTCCGCTTCCGGCCTACCGGCTACCCACTGTACGCCGCCCTGCGCCACCGGGTTCTGCATGGGCGGCATCTGCGGTATCTGCGGCGGCATGGTCTGCATCTGCTGCTGCCGGAGCTGGGCAAGGTTGTCCTGCATCGGCTGCGGGTAATAAGGGTTAAAGTACGGATTAAATGCCATAATTACGCCTCACTTTCTTTCTGCCAGTAATACAAAACAATTTCGTTTTCGCTGTTCCAGCTGTCATAGATCACGCCGTCCTGAACACATACAACGTGCCCGGATAGCGCAAGGATAAACGTCCCTTCCGGGTGTTCGTCGGCAAACCTACCGACCGTGTAGCAATCCGGGCAAGTGTCCGGCACAATGTACCGCCGATAGCCTATACGACGCAGATACGCGCCCCACACCGCGTTGGCTGACGGCATATCCCCTTCCAGATACCCCTCTATTGCCATAGCAAGGTACGTTTCGCCCCACTCTTTCCCGGTGGCTTTGGAGATCGCCCGCACGGTACAGTCCCCCACGTTTTTCCCCCGTGGGTTTTCGTTGAAGTAGCTATACATGCGCCGCCACTATTTCTATCACCTGCACATAGGCTTTCAGCCCAGGAATGTCATCCTGATACGCCCAAATGATGTCCTCCGCCATCTGCTGAGTGAAGCCCAGCGACACCAGTTTTTCGACCATGCAAGCACCTCCGTTTCTTGCAATAAGCGTAACAAAAAACCGCCCCTGCAAAGGGGCAGTTAAAGGTCATAAAACGGTCGCACTTTAGCAAAATATTTACTTGTACAATTCCGAAAATACGATGTATAATAAACTTAGCCACTTCGGAAAACTCCCGAAGGGCATCTTCCCCATTTTATACGCCCGGTTTCCCCCTACCGGGCGCACACAAAGAAGCCGCACCTTTTCAGGTGCGGCTTCTTTCTTCGTCTGCAAATTTCTGATACGCTCTCCTGCGGCACCGCTTTACAGTTTCCGGGGAAACATTCAGCAGGAACGCCGTTTCACAATAGCTTTTCCGCTTCACGTCACATTCAATAACGCACACCGCTTCATCAGGCGGTAGCTGGGCGCTCATCACATACGCAATAGCCCGCTTTGGTGCCATGCTTTGCAATCTGCGCCGTATCTGCTTTTTGTAGCTGTCCATAACACGGTTATAGCCGTGAGCTTGCGGGACTTTACGCCGGGGAAAGAGGCGGCTTGTCGTAGCTCTTTCCCGCCCAGCAGATTGATTTTACATTTTTATGTGTTGCCTTAACGCCACAGCAGCTTGCCCCAAGTCCCCTTTCCAGCGACACCGTCAGCGCCGAGGCCGTACTTGGCCTGGAACTTTTTCAGCGCCGTCTCCGTGCCGCTGCCGAAGTCGCCGTCCGCACCGGCCGCGCCGCAGGAGAACTCGTAGGCGATCAGCGCCGCCTGCAGCGTCTTGACATCCGCACCGGTCATGCCCCTGCGCAGCACCCGCACCTGCATAGCCACCGTCTCCACCTGCACGGGCACCGGCTCCGGGGTGTTCTCCCCCGGCACAAAACTGACGCCCAGCGCCGCGCACAGGCCCTTGGCGATGGTCTCGCCGATTAGGGTGGGGTTGTCGATGATCCACTGTGCAACACTGGGCACATCGTGGAAATCCACCTCGATATACACCGTGGGCGCGGCGGGGTGCTTCACCTCGTACAGCGCGGGATACGCCCGCACCACGTCGGGAGATCCCGGCGTCACCGGCCCCAGCACATCCAGTACCTCCCGGCATGCCTTGTACCCGGTGCTGTTTCTGTTCGCGTCATAGCAGAAGATGTGCGTGCCGGTGGCCTTGCCGTTGGCGGCGTTGGTGTGGATGGGCACATGCAGATCGGCCTTAAACCGGTTGGACGCCGCCACGCGGTTGGCCATGGTGTCGTACTGTCCCACCATCACCTCCACGCCGGAGCGCTTCAGCGCCGCCTTACACGCCGCCGCGATGCGCCCGCACTGCACGTCCTCCGTGGTGTCACCCACCGCGTAGGTGTTGCGCCGCTGGTCGCTGGGGGACAGATACACCCGCTTAGGCATGGCTCTCACACTCCCCGCCAAGAACGTTGTAGCCATCCTCGTAAATTACGGTCAGGCCGTAGGCAATAGCCGCCTCGTGTTCAATGCGACAGCCACGGGTCTTTTCCCAGCCGTGGCAGAAGTATGCGGCATGGCACAGGCTCATGTTTTCCAGAGATTTTGCCAAGAAGCACAGGGGAATCTGCACCACGCCCCGCTCCTTCATGCTTTCAGCGCTGTACCAATCGTCAGTGAACAGCGTGTTCACGATCTCGTAGCCCCGCTCCTTCAAAGCCGCAATAGCCTTTTCGCGGGTGGAGACGATTTCTTCCTGCGTCTTTCCAGCCATCGGCTGAGACAGCATTGCTTTCTTAGCCATTGTTGCCAACCTCCTTGTGGTACTGCGCCGTGCTGATGCACAGCACAGCGCCCAAGAACGTGTCCACAGCGGTGATGGTCGTCACTACCTCATCGGGATAGGGCCAAGACCACACCGCCGCTAGCGCCGCGTACAGCGTGGCCACGGCGGGCAACACGATGATGACCAGCCATTTCAGCACATCATAGACCTTGTTGTTCAGCTTCATATTTGCATTCCTTTCCGGCCTGTCGGCCTGTCAAATTTTGTGGATCGGCAGCTTCCGCACTTCCTCCATGACGCGCTTTGCGCTGCCGTTGCCGCCCATTTTTTCATAGGGGGTGTACAGATAATCGTTGAGATTCTCGTACTCGTCCTGCGTGATGTACCCGCGGTCGACGTACACCATACCCAGATGTATGATGCGGTCATGGGCAAGCCCCACCAGCATCTTGCGCTGGGCGTCACCCTTGTCGACGCGCTTGGCCACCACGGCCCACAGGCCGCTGCTGGTCAGCACCGCCACTACGAGGGGCACCGCGATCTGTACCCAGATGTCCACGCCTTCACCCCCTCACAGCTCCGCCGACAGCAGGGACACCGCGCCCGCGTTGAGGGCGGCGGCGGTCATGCCGTGGCTGGCCTTGGCGGCGGAGATCATCACGCCGTTGGCCCGCGCCGCCGTGACGGCGAACGTGAAGCCCGTCTGATCCGTGCCGCCCATAACGCTGCGCACCTTGAAATCATCCACAACGATGGTGGGCTTCGCCCGCATGGTCACGGGCAGCGGCACAAAGAAGAAGATGGTGCCCGTGCCGATGATCACGGCCTGCACCAGATCCGACGCCAGCGGCACCAGATACCGCTGGCACCGCGCCAGCTCCGCGCCGTAGTCGGGCAGCTGGTTCAGCTCCCACGCGCCGCCGTACAGATGCGCCAGCGTCTGCACATCGCCCAGCTCCAGCTTGGCGGCGATGAGCTTCGTGCCCGCCGCCGTGACGGTGAAGGTCTTGGTGGTGCTGTCGTAGCCCACGGGAACGACGCCCTCCTCTGTCAGGGCGGTGGCCGTCACCGTACCCACCGGCGCGTCCTCCAGCACCTGCGCCATGGTGCCGTTGAGGGTGATGCCGTCTGCCCCGATGGTCACGGAGCCGCTGACCAGCTTCCACCCGTCCAAAAAGTACCCGGCGGTGCTGATGGTGCCGCTGACGCCCCGCTGATTCACCGGACGGCCAAAGTACCAGTTCCGCAGCAGGTTGGGGTTACAAGGAAACGCCTTGGTAGCAATGACGCTGCCGCTGATGGAGATGTTCTCCCCGGCTGTCAGCGCCTCTTGCTTGCCCTCCAACACAGCCTGTACGCTTCCGCCGCTGCTGGTTGGGATATCCTCCGCCGACAGGGACACGTTGCCGCTCTCGTCGGGGGATTTTTCGTTGACAGAGCTGACAGACCCCGCACCGTCGATGCCCATTCGCGTCACGGAGTAGCTGACGGCGGGGCTTCCGGTGTTGAACGTGGTGGTGACTTTCGTCCACAAATATTTGCCCTGCGGTACGGTGGGGATTGTCGTACTCCAACTGCCACTGGGGACAATCGTCCCGGAATCAGATACCATGTACTCCACCGTTGTACCCGTCACAGTGGCGGCGGCTCCGGTGTCTCCCTTTTCTCCCTTGATTTGATACCACGTGTATTGCTGCCAGTCATCCGGGGCTTCTGCCGCCGTGCCGGAATACACGCCCATCCACGCATCCGGCAGGTCGCCCATGCTGTGGCTGTCCGCCGTGGGCTGCTGGCTGGCGTATTTAATCCACACGTGGCTGTCATCACCCTTGTCGCCCTTGGCTCCGTTGTACACGGAGAAGTCAAAGAAAGTCCCGTCCGTGCGCGTAAAGCGGTAGTTGTCCACCAGCCCCACCGTGGACAGTTTTTCAAAGTTTGTCAGGCCGTTGCCGTTTGTCACGGTAAAGGTTTTCGTGGTGGTGTCGGCCAGCGTAATGGTGTAGGTGTCCACAAGCCCATCCGTACCGGTTTTGGCAATATTGGAAATACCGCCGTGACCGTCAGCCGCCGCCGTCAGCCAGTTTAATAGCGTCTGCCCTTGCAGGCGCTTTGCCGTGCCGTCCTGTTCCAGCACGAACATGTCTGTTGACTTGATCTGCTCCGCTGCTACCAGCTCGGATATCGCTTTATCAGCCATTGTCAGCGTCCTCCTTGTTCTCAGTATTCATCGCCGCTGTCAGCGCTTCCAGCGCATTGATACACGCCAACAGCCGGTCAAGGTTGCTTTTGCCCCGTACCTCCACACCGTTCAGCGTAGTGATGATGGCAGATAAGGTTTCTTTCATGTGCATTATTTCTCCCCCTCATACGGTCGCCGCAGCGCTACACGCACGGCGCTGGAATCGTTGTAGGCGTATTCAACGCCGATAACCTTCGTGTATCCGTCATAGACTGCCGTTTCGCCGCCCGCAATGTATTCCATGTGCCGAGTGTTGGCGGACGCGCTGAACGCAGTCAAAGCGTCTATCAGAGTCACACCCAGAATATCCACGTACAATATGCCAACAGACGCCAAACCGCAAAATGGGCAGTCATACGCAGTGCCATTGGCAATTTTGAATTTTGGCATAGCTCTACGCCCTCCCAATCACATAAGTTGCCGCATCTTTCTTCATCGGCCTATAACTGTCGCCGTTAATGATAAAATTGTTTCCCGCAACAGTTAGCGAGGATATTTCTGCGATAGCGGCGTACATCCTGTTCGTCCACAGCTTTTCGGATTGAACTTGCCCGGTTACGACCTTATTTGCATAGATCACATCCGCAAAGTAACCGTTGATTGTGCTATTACATGTGCTCGGGTAGACTGACCCGGACGTGATATGCCTGTTCACAATGGCGTCTGTTCCGATCTGGCCGCCGCCAACAGAAAAGCTTGCAAGTCCCGCTCCGTCAAAATACCCAGCGTTGCCGCCGTAGTCGATGCTCCCAGCCTGCACCGTTCCCAAAAATTTGCCGCTGTAGGCGGTCAGATTGCCGCTGCTGTCAACCGTGAAATACTTGCCAAGCTGGATACCGTTTGGGCCAAAATAAATGCCGTTGGTATTCGTGCCGCCCCATGTCTGGCCGTTGGTACTCAGATATCCGTTTTTGATCGTCAAGCCACCAATAACGCCGCTGGTGGCGGTGATTTTACCCGTAACACTCAGCCCGCTTTTATCGGCTTTCAGCACCGTACCGCCGTTGCTGGTCAGCGTCCATCCGTCCGCTGTCAGGCTCCATCCGAAACTCGCATTATCTCCGCCCTTGCGGTCTACCTTGGCACTGATTTCTCCGGCCTGAATGTTCAGCGCCGCCCGCAGCGTCTCGTCATCCGCTTTTCGCGCCTCCACTTCAGCACTGATTCGGTCGGCAATAACAAGTAGGTTTGCTTTAGTCTCCTTATATTGCCGCTCCGCTTTCCGTATAGTAGGGGGCTTGTATTCGTACTTATAGTTGATTTTTTCCCCACCCGGGGCGGAAATGTTGGCCGTATATAAAGGCCCATGCAAAATATCTTTTTTATAAATGCCACCGTATACGCTTCCACCGGAAAATGCGTCACCGAGTTCTACCGCAGGGTTAATATGTGCGCCTGATGCCGTGTACGGTTGATACTGGAATCCTCGGACGCTCGACAAGATTTTATTTGCCATTTCTTGTGTGCCCCACGGGCAAAACAATTTCAGCGTTTGTCCTGTATCGGTGCCTGCGTTATATTCCATTTCGTCTGATACGGAAATCGTGACCTTGGAATATCCATCAAACGTGTTTTGTTTTTCTAACGATGATACGTTTTTTCTTACGTTTATTACATCAGACAACGATTCTGTCACCTCCAAACGTTATGGCAAATCCAGCATTGTCGATCAGGTATTTCGTTTCCTTCGGTATGTCCCAAAAACAAACGAGTTGCAGTTCTCCGGTTTCACTCATGATAAAGCAGCCTGCATACATTGCTGCAATATACGACAAATACTCTCGACACGAATATGTAGTGTTATATTGCACGAGGTATGCGTTTTTCATTGCGTTTTTTGTGCGTTTATCCACCGTAACGCCAAGAGCCGATGCAATTTCTCTTACAACATCGATGTCCTTTGCAGGCCACGTTAGATTTGTGTTTGACGGGTAATCTTGTTCAGAAAACAGAAGTGCATCGTATCCGTGGATGCGAAGCCATCTAACATCATCGTCTTCTGCATCTTCTTCAATCGAATCGATGAAGAAAACGCCTTGAGGGAGCCATTCAGAAGCACGTGTGCCGTCTGTGATTCTTGCATAAATTCCGACACGGGAAAGACCAGGTATCTGCACAATCGGCTTTAACATTTTTATGTTTACTTCACGACTAATGCAGTTCCCACAGGACGGCTCATCTCCATCAAATAGGCCCCCAGATGTTTCCACACTTGAGAGCATATTTGCCCCGTATCCTCCATCGGCGCCAGAAGTCGCTATAAGTATTCGTGTACCGCCAAACGTTATACGATCTCCTGTTTTTTCTACGAGAAGTCCTGATTCCCCAATTGCAACTCTTGTTTCAACGGTATAGTCCCCAGCCAGTAATTCCTTGTATAGTGCAGATGTCTGTTGCATTTTTCTGCTCCTTTACTTTTCGACAAGCGGGAATGTAATGTCTGTCCAGATGGATTCACCGGTTTCAGGATCAATCGTAGAAATCGTAGACGGCACATTATTTGAATAATACTGTGCAGATACAATTTCATGTAGCGGATGCAAATTTGTCTCAACAATTACAAACTCCGGAAGAATCAACCTCATCAGATTAATCTCGTCTGCGCGATGCAATGGCAGGCATTTTACAGTTGCCTTATACTTAATGGCTACCCGTCCGCGATGCATCGTGCCATCCATTGTTCTTCCAGCCTTGTCACTATCCAAATCGCTTCTTGTCCAAACGATGCCTCCATTTTCGATCAAATGCATTATGTCTGTCCCGTCAATTTTGAAATACGGTTTTGCCATTCCTACACCCCCAACGCACGCTGCCTATTTCTTTGCTGGCGTGTGATTTCAGGAGATAAGACACGCGCCAGCTGTGCAAGGTCACCTGTGAACTTAATTGTGATGTCTTCTCCGCCGCCAAAGTTGTTTATCTCTTCGCGTACAATCTGACGGATAAGATCTGCTGGCGCTTCGATGTTTGTCCCTTGCTTTTGGTCGCCCAGCACCGCCATAAACTCCCGGTTTGGAGGAATGACCGCGCCCTGCGCCAGACGGGGGATTTTAAGCTCGTTTACATGGGAAATATTGATGCCGAAGGATTTACCGCCGATACCAGGAACCCAATCCGGGATTTCAAAGTGTATCTTGTTCAGCTGGTCAATAAGCCAGTTGATACCCTTGATAATGAGGTTTACAGCTGCCTCCAAACCGCCGACGATGGTATTCCAAATGCCACGGAAAATTTCTTTGATACCTTCCCACGCTTTTTTCCAGTCCAGCGTAAACACGCCGGTCAAAAAATCAATAAGGCCACCAAAGATTTGTTTTGCACCCTCGATAACATCGTTGACATAGGTTTTTGCCAGTTCAATGATTTCGTGGAACCGCCCGTTTGTTTTTTCGTCAAGCCAGTCCAGCAGGCTTGTCAGCCCCAGTTTGAACCAGTCCCAAATACCGAGCACAAAAGTTTTAACGCCGGTAAGCATTTGGATAACCGACTGTTTCATTTTCTCCAGATCGCCGGTCAGAATGCCGGAAATAAACCCAAGCCCGCCTTGAACGATGTCTTTTATGCCAGCCATCATATTGCCTACTGGCGTACCGGCCAGCCCGCACTTCTCGATAATGGCATCAATGATGTCACCGAAAATATCGCTTACAGCGTCCAAAAGGTCGGCCAGCAGCTCCCGCGCGTGGTTTACAAAGTCTGCGATGCTGTCCAGCGCCGCGCCCCAATCCCCGGAAAACACGCTGCCGATAAACGCTTTAACATCCCTAAAAATGTTGGCGATGTCCTGTCCTATTTTTTTCAGCCGGTCTGTAATTTTGTCCAGGAAGTCCAGCTTGCCGATTTGGCTGAAATCCGGCAGAATAACCGAAGCCCCGCCGCCGCTTTCACCGCTTAACTTGTTGATCTCATCAAACGACGCAAGCTGTTTACTTGCAGACTTTGCTGCGCCTCCCACTCCTTTATATGCGTTCTTCTGGTCGTTCAGGGACTTTGCCGCATTGGCGCTTTCTTTTGCCGTTGTTCCAAATAAGGCGGATACAATATTTGCGATAAACGAAACCACCGTAGCCAGTACCTTAACCAGCGCAGTAAACGCCGGGATAATGATCTGCACAAGCGGCTGTGCCAGCGTCAGTAGCGCACCCTTGAGCTGCGCAATAGCGTCCCGTGCTTCGCCGTTTACTGCCACAACGTCCGCCAGCCAATCCCGGAGTGCCGCCAACGCACGGGCAATGATGGTAAAGACCAGCGCCCGCTTTGCCAGCATTTTTACGCGCTTTGTGAACGCCTCCATGCCCTGGGATGCTTTGTCTAACCCTTCTTGTATCTTTCCTGCGTTCTTGCCGGTATTGCCAAGCTGCTTACCTAACTCGCCGGCCTTTGCTTTCATTCGGTCAAGCTCCGCTTCGCCCTCGCGGATAGCGGCGTTCTGCTTGTCCAGTTTGTCATTCATGGCGTTCCATTCTTTTTCCATAGACGCTACAGCGGCCTCCTGCTGTTTGATAGCGTCGCTGGTAAAGAACTCGCCGCCGCCCTTCATATGCGCCAGTTTTGCCTTTGCGTCGTCAAGCTGTGCGCCTAAGTTGTTGGCTTGGTTAAACAAAGTATCTCGCGCGGATTTCTTGTTGGTGAGCTTTTCCTGCAGCGCTTCTATTTTCTTTTCCAGCGCATTGAGTTCTTTCTGCGCCTGCTTATCGTCAATTTCGGCCTTGATGATAACGGAGCCGTCCGCGTTTGCCATTTGCACCACCTACTTTCAAATTGCGAATGGACATTTTGTATAAAATGGGTTATAGTTGCGGTAAAGGAGGGAACGCCATGAGAAAAGCTAAAATTGTTGCGATATTTGCCGCCGCGTTTTTAGTTGCAATGCTGACCGCGTTTTTTGTGTTTTCTTCTGTTGCCGTCAAAAACGACCCCGGCAGCGGAGATATCACATTGGGTGGAGGAGAAATATTGGGTGTTCTCGTCGTATCCGTTGTGGCGGGGGCAGCCGCTTCTTTTCTGTGGATAAAGAAGCACCCATTTGTGGAAACGCTTACCCCTAACATGGTACGCCGCGCCGTTGCACTGTTCCCCACATTTAACCAATTCAGCGTTTCGTACTTGCAGCGCCGGTTGAATATCAAATCCTTTGCCGTCGCGTCTGAATTAGCTGACGAGTTGGCGCGTCAAGGATATGTGCGAAAACTACCAGACTATAGGTGGGACATTTTACGCGAATGTGAAGCCACTCGCATAGCCCCGCATGTATTCAGCATGAACTCCGTAGATGCGATGGAGGGACACCGCTTTGAATATTGGTGCGCCGAGGTGTTACGCAAAAACGGATTTGAAAACGTTGAAGTCACGCGCGGCAGCGGCGACCAAGGCGTTGACGTTTTTGCAGAAAAAGATGGAATTAAATATGCCATTCAGTGCAAATGCTATACTTCCGATTTAGGGAATAAGCCAGTGCAGGAAGTCAACGCTGGCAAGGCCATTTACCATTGTCATATTGGTGCCGTTATGACCAACCGTTACTTTACAGACGGAGCCAAAAAAGCCGCCGATGCCAACGGCATTTTGCTTTGGGACCGTGATATAGTCCAACAAATGGCGCAACGAGCAAATATGGTTTGACGTGCAGCCGCCCTCCGGGGCGGCTTTTTACGTCCAGCCTTTGATAATTTCTTCCTCCGCCTCCGAGTACCGCCGCTTGATGTCGATAGCGTCGCGGTTTCTGCGGTAAAACTCCCTGTCGGCTTTGTCTTTTAGCTTGCCTTTTGCTTTCAGATCGCGTATGCGCACGATCTGCGCGAAGTAGCAATCCCCGATTTCTCCGTAGTACGAAAGAAACGTCCACCAGTGCAGATACGGAAGCGCCCGCACCTCTTGCCCCACTATGCGGTTGATTGGGGCGATGAGCAGTCGAAAGTCCTGTTCCCAGTCCATCAACTTGGTTGATTTTTTTTGCGTTTCCTCATTTCCGCCATTGATAAACCAAAAACACTGTTTTATCGCTTCTTCCATGTGCTCCCAAGGCATAGTGAAAAAACCGGGGTAAAACATTCCCAACACGCCGATGCACTTTTCTTCGCTCGTTAGTTCCACAGCAGACAGCACCGAGAATATGTCCAGTATCACGCGGAAATCCGTTTCTATTGGGTACCCCGTTCCACACACCTCAAGGCTCGTCGGAAGGTCGTACATCATCTGTGGTATTTGGCCGTATACTTTGCAAGCTTCTCACTGTGGAAAGCCTTTTCACGCTTGATACCCTCGTCCAGCTCGTCCATGATGGCAACCATAAGGTTCATCCACAGCGGCGCACCGTCTGCGATGGCATACACGCTGACATTGCCAAACAGTGCTTCACACACCGGTTGCTCAAACACACCGTCAATTGTCTCGCGCATTTCGGCGTCCATATTTTGGAGCCAGTCAAACATCTCGCGGGCGCTCATTTTTTCTACGTTATTGTCCCGCGCATCCTGCTTCTTTTTCAGCGCGTCAAACGCTGTGTACAGTTTGTCTGCAAACGCCGGGTCGCTGGGATTAAAAACCACCGTGCATTTGTCATTCAGGTGGTATTCCTGTACGCCGGTGGTGATTGTCAATTCCTTCATGTGTTCCCTCCAAAACAGGGGCGGTTGCCCGCCCCTTTATTTAGGTCGCAGTAAACTCAATAGCGCCGCTGCTGCCCTTCTTCACGGTACCCACAGTGCGGGTGCCGCCATAGGTGATCTCGCTGGTAATGTTCAGGGTGCCGCCGCCCTCGCCGCCGATGCCGGTGATGGCAATAGCGCAAGCATCGTAGCGCTCCGCAAACATCGCATCGCCGCTGGTGGCGTAGAAGTGGCCGATCATCATGTCCTGATTTGCCAGCGCCTGGGCGTCCTGGTCTTTTACCGCCAGGTTCCACATCTTCACCGCCGCAGCGTCGCCCGCGTCCAGGGGGATGGGATCAAAGGTCTGCGTGACGGTGGGCTTCTTCATGGTGGTAAAGGTGTGGCCTAGAATGTCCTGCTTTGTATCGGTGCTCCAATCCATTTCCTCGCTGCTGTCCTCAACGCGCTTACCGATAGCGCTCCACACAGGGGCGGAAGCGGTGCCGGTGTTCAGGTACGCAATGAGCAGTTCGCGGTCAATGGTCTGGCCTGCCGTGGTGTTGAATTCCAAATCTGCCATTATACATTCACCTCGTAATTCAGTTTCATAAGGATTTGGTGATCTTCGTCGCCGTTTTCGTACATGGCGAACAGGGAAGATCGCGTGGTCGGCTCCATGCTGATAACGCGCTTGTCATCGCCAATGTCGGGTTTCTGGCCATTTGCCCAATCTCCGATAGCGTTCAACAGTTCGTCAGCCTTGAGCCGTTTGTCGTTGCTGTTCCCCGGCTTCACTCGGTAGATTATCTTGAACTGATACTCCGCCACATAACCGCCGGTGATATACTTCCGCACGATATACGCCGCCTGAATGGTGGACATCGCCATAGCGGAAGTGTCGGCGGGAAGAAACTCGAAGCGGATAAGGTCGACCGGCAATTCCGGGTATGTGTTCAGCCACACAAGCAGCTTGCGCGATACCTGATCCTCTTCCGCCGCTGACACGGCCTTTTTAATCTTTTCCAAATTTCTTCACCGCCTTATCTGCCACCCGCACCCACTTCTCCATGTTCTGCGCTTTGGAAACGTCAAACCAGTGCGCCTGTGCCTGCGGATGCATTGTTGTGTTAAATACAAGATTTCGGTCTGTGACCACCTTGTGCCCGCCTTTGGGTGCGTATGTGCTGCCGGTCGCCGGGTCTATCATCACCTTTCCGTAGTACAGAAACCGGGCGTATGGGCCAGGGTAAATTACCTCGTTACCGACCACCCTCGTTCTCTGCGTCAGAGAGCCTGTAAGCGCAGGAACAAAGGGGATGGTATCTTTCATTACCTGTTGCGCTAAAACACTTTCAGCGCGGCCGCAGGCCCTTGCAAGCTGCCGCTTTGCTTCGTCCATGCCGGACACGTCAACAGAGAACTTGAGCGACATCTTATGCCCCTCCGACTTCCCAATGCTGCATATCCACGCTGCCAAAATCTTTCTCGTCCACTTTGGTCACGTTGTAGCAGCCGTCCTGTGCCATAGCCACGTCTTCTTTGTCTGTGACAAACTCGCCTTTTACAAAGAACGTCAGCCCGCCGTTACCGTTCACAGACAGCGTCCACAGCCCGGACTTGTCCGCCGCCGCAAGAAACGCCTGCGGGGGCGCGTAAGTTTTGGCCTTGCCTGTCGTGCCGTCCACCGCTTCCACGGAAAACGGGATGTACAGGTTTACCGCGTCCGCGCTCTCAAGCCCGCTTTCCCGGACGTTGACCGCCTTGCAGGCTTGCAGCATCACGCCGCGCAGAATGGTCACATATAGCTTTGTGGTTTCCTCAAAAGTTGCCGGGTCAGTCTCCTGCACGGCGTTGTAGACCGTTATAGTGTGGGGCGCGTACAACCACAGCACCCCCCTCCCCGATACAGCAGACCGGTATGTGCCAGATACTCGTTACAGGTCGCCGCCAGCAGTTTCTTCGCCCCGTCCGTAGCGCTTAGTGCGGACGCGGCAGCTTCGCCGCCGCTGGCCAGCGTCCGGGAGTACCCGCCTACCGTTTCGCTTTTTACGTCATCGCCGGTCGCCGCGTTTGTCAGTTTGGTTGCGGCAAGCTGCTGTGCGGCTTCGATCAGCTGATACTTGTCCACAAGTGCACAGCAGCACATTTTTACAGCGTCCATATCAGCGTTATCTTTTGCCCGGTTCTGCGTGTAGTAATCGAGGAAGGAGCTGGCCCGGACAGCCAGACGCGGAAAATCTCCCTCGCTCACGGTGCCCAAATAGGTCCCGGAGTAATAGTCGTAATCAGCGTATGTCATGTGAGCCAGCTCCTTTCAAATCAGCTGCCGGTCTTGGGGGACAGGACGATGTTGTCCAGCACAGCGGCCTTGAGGGTGTTCTTCAGCACAACGCCTGCCACCAGCTCGACCTCGCCGGTCTTTACGGCACCGGGTGCGTTCATGTCAGGCATATAGCTGGAAATGACGCTGTTGCCGGTGGGGGAAATGCCGTGGAAGCCGTCCAGACCGATACTCACCGCGTAGATGCTGGTGGTGCCGGCGGCGGAAGCGGTAGCGGCAGAGGTGCCGATAACGTCCACAGAGGAAGTGCCGTTATAGTACTTGCCCATGTCCATCAGGGGGATACCGGCAAAGGTCTCCACCACCTGGCCAAAGTCGTTCTTGGTGCGCTCGTAGTAACCAGCACGGCGTGCGCAGGAACGGACTTTCATCAGCATATCGCTGTTCATCAGCAGCATGGTGGTCTCACCGTCGATGGTGTGCACCAGCTGATCCAGCTGGTCAATGAACGCGTTGGCGTTGCTATCCAGCAGAGCAGAGGTGGACAGATCGATGCCGGAGGTCAGCTCGGTGGACGTGCCGGACAGCAGCTTCTTCAGACCGTCAAAGGTGCCGGTCACATAACCAGCGCCGGTAGCGGCGGAAGTGCCGTTGATGACCAGGTTATGGAAATAGTTGCTGGTCGCCTTGATCTTCTGCTGCGCCTGGAACGCCAGCTCATCCACAGCGCCGGAGGTGTTCTGCAGCACACGGTCAACGGAGAAGGAACCGCCCATGATGATGGCCTTTGCGGTCTTCTCAACGCGCTTAGCCTCGTTAGCGGTGTACTCGCTGTTGATCGCACGAACAGCGGCGGTGGAGGGGGTGTTCAGCTGAATGTAGCCGTAGGTCAGGGTGGAACCACCAGTGCCCGGAGAGATGGCGTTATCAAACACCAGTCTGTCCAACAGCAGAGAACTGCGTCGAAATTCGTCGACGATCATCTGGTCGACCTTGTCGGCCATGCCGACCTTAGCTTCAGCAAGAGTAATAGCCATGTGTCATTGTCTCCTTTACTTGTCGTATTTTTCGTGTAGCGCACCCAGCAAAGACGTGGGCTTTGTTTCACGAGTGCCGCCCTCAAGCGAACCCTGCGTATCAACACGAGCGCCAGCCTTTACAAATGCGCTGGGATCCTCGGATTTTGCCTTTTCCAGGTACTTGTCGAACCCGTCCAAAGCGCCGTCCTTCATTTCGAGCTTGCTGTCTCCGATACCCGCGCGGAAAGCCTTTTCCGCAGACTTGGAGGAAAATTTCACGCCGCTGTCGGCAATCGCCTTGTCAATGGCGGTTTGATAATCCCGCTGTGCAAGCTGTGCTTTGTACGCTTCGGTTTCCTTGTCGTACTTGCCCTGCAGCTCGTCCAGCTTTTCCTGGATTTTGGCAGCGTCACCGCTGGTCTTTTTCAGCTCCGCGATGTCCTTGTCCCGGTCTGCGACCTGCTGTTCCAGCGCGTCCTTGTCCGCCTTTGCGTCCTCTGCGGCTTTCTTGTGCTTCTCGATGTCCTTGCCGTTCATGGCAAAAACCTTGTCCGCCTGCTCTTCCGTCAGGCCGATGTTCAACAGCTCTTCTTTCTTCATGTTCAACTCCTTACGGGATAGGCTTTTTAGGTCGTTGCCGTGACCGTCCCGCCTGCACTTTTAGGCTTGCAGATAGCCAATTTTTGTATAAAATCCGCAGCAGCGGCTTTTATCGCTCACAACGCGCCCACCTGCTCCCACGCTCTGTGGATTTTCGGACCTTGCCACGCAAACCAATCCACAAGTTCTTCGTTCTTGCACCACGCGCCATCAAAAACCAGCCCACTATCAGTAAGTCCGCTTTCACTAAGAAACGCGTGAACGATTTCATGGCGCAAAGTCTGCAATTGCGCGATTTCCGCTGTTTTCTGCGGCTCGTGCTCCCATCCCTTGTAGGTGGTCATATCGCAAACAACGATTTGTTTTTGCAGATGGTCACAATAGCCATCAATGCCCCTACGCTCAAACGCCTCGTCGGCGGTATATTTCTTTATAATAATTTCGTAATCGGTGCCTAATATGCCAACTTTCATGCTATCCTCCAATGTAAAAGAGCCAACCGGCTACAAAACATAGTCAGTTGGCTCTTCGTGCCACTTCCACGCGCTCAATTGCGCTGTGGGCGTTATTTACTTTTCAGCTCTTCGGCCTTAATGATCTGGGCTTTCACGCTGCCGTTTTTCATGCGTTTCAGCTGCACCCGAAGTCCAGCAGCAAGCGCCTGTTCAATGGCGGATTTTAGCTTTTCGTCGATCATATGAGCACCTCATTCATCACCGTTGACAACATACCATTTGCACTTTTCGCAAACCTCGTTTGCCTTGCTCGCGTCAACCGGTTCTCTTAGCCATTTTGCGTCCATTTCGTCTTCTCGGACTTCTTGCACCTCTACGCATTCCGACCAAATTGTCTCCCTGCCATAAAGAGGGCATTCATGCTTTGCAATAGGACTTCTTGCCATCTTACTTTCCCTCCAAATAATCTCGGTATTTCTTGCGGAGCTTTTCCGGCACAGCGGTTACGATTTCTTTCTTCGTGTTAAGCATAACATATCCGTTGTCTGCAAGGAATTTAATGGTTTGCCGGTCTGTCTGGTACAGCGTCAATTTGCTGTTATCAATTATACCCTGCGCGGCTTCCAAATTCAAGCCGCTTCTGTCCAACTTTGTTTCAAGATTTTCCCAAAAATGTTGTTTTGCTCCGGCGATTTTTGGCGTTCCTACATCAATAACGTACTGTCGCTCGGAAAATTTATCTTTGATTTTCCATCCGCCCTCGTATTCCTTTAAGGGGGCGAAACGTTTGTCGTCCGTAAGCTCTCCGGTATATAGCACTTTCAATCTTTCTGGTTGCTCCGACAGCCCCGCCGCTTTGCTGAACTCCTTGTATTTTGCATTTAAGCGACGCAGTTTGATGTTGGCCGCAGTCGCATCTTCCTCCAGACCTGCGACGCTGTACGCGTTTTTCAGACGCTTTTGCTTTCGTATGGTACGCTCTATGCGTCGCTGCATCTGCGTGGCCTCGTATGCCGTATAGGTCTTGCCCTCAAACGTACAGCCCAGCCCATCGTCAATGTGGGCAAGCTGTTCGTCTGTGTAGGTGCGTTCGCTTACGCCCTCAACCCAAACGTTGCGGCGGTGGCGGCAGTTGGCTCCTTCCAGACCATCCACAACACCCAGACCGCAAACCTCGTAGATGTTCGGGTAGATGTCGCCGCTGCGGGTGGAATACACTTTGCCCTGCCACTCCTTGTGCGATGACCACGGCGACCGCCCTGGTACATCACGCGCCCCGGCGTGGGCAGACACTTCATAATACGGCGTTTCCAGGTATTCCGCCGCTTGCTCTGTGTACTTACTGCACATCTGCGATACGCCTGTCATTACGGCGCGGCGTGCAGCTACGTCTACATGGTCACGGTGTCCGCTCTCATAGTCCACCACCCGCAGGCCACCGCTTGCAAGCTCCCTAACGGCGTCTTTGATGGCTTGCCCATAAGAAATAGCCCCGCTTTCTACTTTCAACGTAGCGGCATCTAAAGCCCACTGGTACGCCT
>ERZ1034917.1078-NODE-1078-length-19068-cov-11.419818_pt1 | contig 19068 bp, 16 predicted proteins | sample MGYA00520605_ERZ1034917 | MGnify/ENA primary metagenome ERZ1034917 (study PRJEB33766, sample SAMN09781784) | gut metagenome | biome: gut microbiome | host: Homo sapiens | place: Madagascar | study: EMG produced TPA metagenomics assembly of the PRJNA485056 data... | reverse complement strand
CACCCCCTGCGTCCGGCAAGGTGCCGGTGCCGGGTACGGGACGGTCGACAGGCGGGGCCGCGGTCGCTCGGCGGGGGAAGAAGATTCGCAATAACGTGAAATCATCTTCCCGCTTTTTTGCGGAAAGATGATTTCACGTTTTTGCTCCGACTTGCCGCTTGCAGAGCATTGGCGGAGGCGTGAGAGCTTGCGGAGAATAAGAGAAATGTTCAGATTGCTTGGTACGGGGAGAGACGCGGCGCAAGTCGCCACTTTCTCTCCCCCGAACCCCTCTCCTTTACGCAGAGCGGGAACAGATGAGAAAACGAGGGGCCGGGGGAGCAGCAGCGCTTCCCAACGGGATAAGCAGGAGGAACGCAGTGACGACGCACATCCCGTTATTCGGCAGCGGCACCTTGCCGCCCGGCGGATGGAGGAAAGAGTTGAGTGATGTGAATTTCTGTTCATATTCTTTCTCCGGCTTGTTCTTTCATTATGCGGTTTCTCCTTGTGACAGGGAATACGGGATTGTCTGTTGACGGTCTCTTCCGTCCCGGGCTTTTTTGAGCAGGTTTTCCAACAGGGCTTCGCCCGCCTGTTCCAGATGCATGTCCATGGTGGTCAGCGGAGTGGGAAAATTGTAATACTTCCACATATTGTCCATGCTGATGAGCGCGGGCTTTTGCGGGCGGTTCTTCACGGCGTTCCAGGCGCCGACCGCGCGCAGGTCGGAGGTCGCCATGATGGCGGTCGCTTCGGGAAAATGATCGATTTTCTGCTCGACTTCGAGGCGGATGGGATCGGGGAGGGCGCGGTAATTGAACCAGCAGTAATCGCTTCTGTAAGGGATGCCGTGCCTGCGCAGGGCGCGGCGGTAGCCGCGGTGACGCGCCGAATCCGGGCAGTCGCCGAGAAAAATGATATTGCGGTGGCCGCGCCCGATCAGGTATTCCACCGCGTCTTCCGTGGCTTTGCCGACGTCGCAGAAGACGAGATTGAGTTTCCGGTGAATCGGGTCGTTGATGTAAAGGGAATACGGGATCTGCTTTTTGACCGCGTATTCCACGAGCTGTTCACAGGTATTGTAGTTCAGAAAGATGCACATGGAGCTGCCGGGGACCGCAATGCGTTTGAAAGCGTCGAGCGTCGTCGCCATCGGCGCGATGTTGACCGTCATGTCGTGCTTCCGTGCGGCGGAAACGATTCCTTTGACCATCAGCTGAGTGAAACACCAGTCCGGGGAAGTCCGGGCCGGATCGAACATCTCCTCATAGGCGGCGATACAGTAGATTGTACCCGGAACGGAGGATGCCCGGTTTTTCAGCTCTCTGGCGACGAAGGTGCCTTTGCCGCTGACGCTGTAGATCAGCCCTTCCTCATAAAGCGGCTGGAGCGCCCGTGTCAGGGTGGCCTGGCTGACCTGAAAACGCTCCATCATCGCCTTGACCGTGTGGAACCGGCCTCCGGCGAATGCGCCGGAGAAAATTTCCTCGCGCAATACTTCCGCCAGTTGTTCGTGCTTGTAATTCGCCTGGATCATGATTCCCTCGGATAAGGTTAAAAAACATATCGCATATCGATATGATTAATTATAGCAAAACGGAAGCTGAAAGTCAAGAGCGAAAGCAAAAAAAAGCATATTTTTTGTGACGTGATGAAGATTCCTGCCTCTTTTCGGAGGTGTGTGAAAATAAAGCGGCATTGCGGCGGACTTGCAACTTTTCCGGATGGTGATATGTTACCGGTACAGTATCATTCGAGGAGGCTGATTATGGAACATCTGATCGATCGCATCAATTGGAGGATGATGGAATTCTATTCCGGGGAGGATTCCCGCCAGATTGCGCATACCCAGTGCGTGCATGACTACACCCGGCTGCTGGCGGCGAAGTCCGGAGTGGAACCGCATCGGGCGATGCTGCTGGAAATCGCGGCGATTCTGCATGACATCGGCTGTCCCGCCGCGCGCGAAAAGTACGGTGACAGCAGGCCGCCCCGCCAGGAGGAGGAAGGGGAACGGATCTGCCGCGACTGGCTGCCGGAGTATCCGGAGCTTTCCTGCGCGGATATCGACTATGTCGCGGAGGTGGTCGGCCGTCATCACCGATTCAGCGAGGCGAAGCGGCTGGAATTCATCCCGCTTTTCGAGGCGGACCTGATCGTGAATCTCTTTGAAGGATACTATCCGCTCGACCGGGCGGCGGAACTGAAGGAAAAACTGGTGACTTCGGCGGCGGGACGCGAATTGTTCGACCTGTTGTTCCTGAAATAACGAGGAGGAGATATGGACACGTTTTCATCGATGCTGATTCTGTTTTTTCTGGTGATGAATCCGCTGGGGAATCTGCCGGTGTTCATCGCCGAGCTGGACCGGCAGCCGCCGGAGCGCTACCGGTTCATCGTGCTGCGGGAGTGCCTGGTCGCGCTGGCGATCCTGCTGCTGTTCGTATTCTGCGGCGGCGAAATCCTGAAGGCGCTGCGGATTACGCAGGCGTCGCTGGAGCTGGCGGGCGGGATCATTCTTTTCATGATCGCGATCAAGCTGGTGTTCGGCTCCGCGTCGGGCGGCGGCGAAAAGAAGTCCGCGCCGGAGAGCGAACCCTTTATCGTGCCGCTGGCGATTCCGCTGTTCGCCGGTCCGGCGGCGATGTCCACCGCGATTCTGGTCGGCGGCAGGGGCGGTTTCATGCACACGCTCGAAGCCGCCGGGGCGCTGGCCGCCGCGTGGGCGATCTGCACGGCGATCCTGCTGAGCGGCCGCTACGCCGGAAAGTTCCTCGGCGCCAAGGCGCTTTCCGCGCTGGAGTCGCTGATGGGGCTGCTGCTGACCACGATGGCCGTCGAGATGATCATCGCCGGGATCAAATACGCTTTTCTGTCCAAGTAGCTCAGGGATGGGCGGGCGGAGTCAGGAGCCGCATGATCCATTCGCCGGGCAGGGGGGAAGCTCCGAAGCTGCTGCGGCGGTAGTCGCGCTGGCTGTCGTACAGCAGATGATGTTCGCCGTTGACCCGCGTGAAATCGAGCCGCACGACTCCGTCGGACAGCGCGACCGGAAATTTGAGCTTGTTAAGGCCCCGCTCCGGCGCGTCGAGCGTCTGTTCGGGGCCATTGTTGACCCGGAGGGTCACGCTGCCCGGCACGAGCGTCAGGATGGTCCATTCCAGCTCTCCTGCCGTTGCCGGAGTGACGAATTTTTTGGCGAGGGTGCCGCCCGGCTCCAGCACCGCCTCCGACCAGCCGCCGAAGGTGAACGGGCCGTAGTCGAACCGTTCATCCGGCTTGCCGCCGCCGGTCACGAGCGTGCCGTCGGGACGGACCAGCCGCATGATTCCGGCTTCGAGGTTCTCGCGGTAGAAATCGTAGCTTGAACTGGTGAGCCAGAAGCCCGCCAGCAATGCCGCACCGCCGTAGAGCAGCAGTTTGCGGTGTCCCGCGGGATTCCGCTTCCAGCGGCGGAACATCCATCCGACGTAGCCGCCGCCCGCCACCGCGACCAGCGGCAGCACCGGCGCCCGGAAGCGCGACAGGATGTAGAACAGCGCCGCCGCCGCCCAGTAGGCGCAGATGAAATAGTAGAGCAGCAGCAATCCGGTCTGCCGCTTCCGCCGGAGCCTTCCGGCGAAGACCAGCAGTCCGGCGATGCCGAGCGCGATCGGCACGGCGCTGCGCCCCGGCAGCAGATAACGCAGGATCAGGCTGAATTGCCCGTCGCCGTACAGCGACACGTTGTTCGGAATCTCCCGGTAATCCCAGAAGAGCAGCAGTTTGCGGAATTGAAGCTCGAAAAACGAACCGGGGGAAGAACACATCCACTCCCACATCTGGGCCGGGACGGAGACCCCTTCCGAGGCGCGCTGCATCATGCGGTGGTACGCCTCCGGGTACTCCATCGGCCCGGCGGGAAGCCCCGGATTGCGTCCGCCGGCCGGAGCCTCCACCGAATTGCCCAGCCCGAGCACCGCATCGGCGGCGGTCGAGGGGCCGGTGAGTTTCCCGGTCAGCCGGGTATTGTGGATTGCGAACGGCAGCTGCACCGCGAGCAGCAGCAGGAAAAACAGTGCGAACGCGCCGGCTTGCCGGAGAAAGGAGCGTCGGAGCCGGATTCCCGACAGGACCATCGCCGCGGCGACACCCGGCACCAGAAACCAGATATTGCCCCGCGTCAGGATCGCAACGCCCGCAACCAGCCCGACGCAGCCCCAGCGCGGCAGCGTCCAGCGGTCGCACGCCCGCAAGGTCAGGTAAAAGAGCAGCAGGATATTGAAGGTTTGCAACGTCTCATTCTGGTGGAACGGGGTGTAGAGCAGCAAGGGCGTGGAAATCGCCACCAGTATGGCGGCAACGTATCCACCCGTTCTGCCGAACAGCCGTCCGCCTGCCAGCCCGGCCAGCAGCGAAGTGGCCGCCCCCAGCAGCGACTGCACGAAGATCACCGCCCAGACGGAACCCGCTGAAAACAGATAGACGGCGGGAAGAAAGACCGCGTAATAGAAAGGCTGGTAGTAGAAAACCCCTTCATAGCGGAAGCCCGCCATATCGCGGGCGAGCTTCATATAGGTGGCAAGGTCGCTCAAAGAGGAAGGAGCGAATACGCTGTTCCGCCCGCCGTTGACCGCGCCCAGTTCCCATGAAACAGCGAGTCGGAGCAACAGCGCCCCGGCGGCGATCAGCAGCAGGTTCCGAAAAAAACGCCGCCGATTCCAGGAAGCGGCGGCGTTTCGGCTCTTGCACTTGGCGTTGACCATATCAGACGGTCATCAGCTCCTTCTCCTTGGCCGAGAACTCCTTGTCCAGCCCGGCGATGTACCGGTCGGTCAATTTCTGGATGTCTTCGAGCATCTTCTTGTGCTCGTCTTCGGTCAGCAGGCCGTCCTTCTGCGCTTTTTTGGCGGCGTCGTTGCCTTCGCGGCGGATGTTGCGCAGCGCGACCTTGGCGTCTTCGACTTCGGATTTCGCCTGTTTGACCAGCGCGGCGCGACGGTCCTGGCTGAGCTCCGGAATCGGCAGCTTCAGGGTGCGGCCGTCGCTCATCGGGGTGATGCCGACGTTGGAGGCGAGGATCGCTTTTTCAATCGCGGAAACCGCCGAAGCGTCCCACGGCTGGATCACCAGCAGACGCGGTTCCGGAGCGGTGATGCCCGCGATGTCGCGCAGACGGGTCTGGGTGCCGTAATATTCGACCGTGATGCCTTCGACGAGCGCCGGGGAAGCTTTGCCGGTGCGGATCGCGGCGAAGCTGTTCTTCAGCGCGTCTTCGGTCTTCATCATATGCTCTTCAAGACTGTCGAGCAGATTATCGGGATCGAGCTGCATTTGTGTTATCCTCCTGATGGTATGGTTCTCTCTCTGAATTCCACAGAATAGTAAAATAGCCGGAATCCGGTGAAAATGCAAGCGGTTTCCACGGATTTCGGCGGAAAATTTCACCGGTTCATCAGGAAGAACGCGACTCCGCCCGCGATCAGCGCGATTGCCGCAGCCAGAAGGGCGATCTTCCACGCGCTCCACGGCCTCTCGCCCTGAACCTCTCCGGTGCGGGCGTTGACGGTGAAAATGTAGTTTTTTTCGCGGTAGCGGTAGCCGGCCAGCCAGACCGGCAGCAGCACGTGGCGGAACCGGATATCCCGGTAGTCGACGTCGGCGGAGTAGATCCGCTGTTCGTCGCCTCCGATGTCGCGGCGGATGGCCGCTTCGATTTCCGGTTCGGCCCGTTGGGCGGCGATGTCGAAGCCGTCGGCCAGCGGCACGGAGTAGCTCTCCATCTGGAAGCCTCGGATATATTCGTCGCCGTAAGGTTCCAGCGCTTCGAGGTCCCACGGTTCAAGCTCGTCCAGCAGCTCAGCCGGCGCCGACCGGGTCGCCGTGATCAGCCGGTTGCGGAAGCCGTTGGAGACGGTTCCGGCGGCGGGCCACCAGCGCGTGCGCCGCTCCTGCCGGGTTCTGGTGACGGTCTTGCCGTTCTCCTGTGCGGTGTAGGAAACGGTTACATAGTAGTAATCGCCGCGCATGCCGGTGTAGCTGGTCTGCGTGTCGAAGTCATAGATCCAGAAAGGCAGGTAATTTCCCGCGATGCCGGTCAGGTGGGACTCCTTCAGCACCGCGCCCGGCAGGAACCAGCGGCTTTTGAGCCATTTGTCATATTCCATTCGTGCCTGCTCTTCGGTGATCCTGAAAGGGAGCAGCGAAGCCGGGCGGAGTTTGCGGCTGCTCTGCGCCGCTCCGTTCACCGGCGTCGCGCAGTAGGGGCAGCGGGCGGCGGTCACATTGGGCGGCAGCACGATTTCTGCGGCACAGCCGGGGCAGGTCAAAGTCAGCACTTCGGCGCTTTCGGATTCGCTGTCGAGCCTGGCCAACTCCGCGCGGAAGTCGTGGCGGTGGAACTGGGCGCCGTCCTCTGCCGGTTCGCCCGACTCGAAAGTCTGGCCGCAACCGGCGCAGGAGAGCTTGCCGTGTGCCGGGTCGAACGCGAGCGGATGGCCGCAATTCGGACAGTTGACCGGCGGCGGAGTGTTTTCCGAAGAACTCATACTGTTTCCCTGTCTGTTGTTTTTTCAAATTTTGTGAATATAATACCGGTTTTACTGATTGACAAACGATTATTTGCCGTTATAATAACTTTTCTGGTGATATGGTGCGGCTTAACAGGGGAAATACGACGGTGAAACATAAGAAATGGAAGGCGGCCGGTTGTACTGTCGTTCTGCTGGCCGGGCTGGTTGTCGCCTTGCTGCTGCTGCCGGGATGCGTGGACCGGGTCATTTTCCAGCCGCCTCCGCAGCGCGCCTCCATTCCCGGCTGTTTCCGGCTGGAGTTGCCGGAGGAGGCGGGGCATATCGGCGCGCGCTATCTGCCGGCCCCGGAGGGCGGCATCACCTTGCTTTACAGTCACGGCAACGCCGAGGACCTGGCATCGATCGCCTACCGGCTTTCGGCTTACCATGCAGAGGGATACGGAATTCTCGCGTACGACTACGAAGGGTACGGCGAAAGTTCCGGCACTCCGTCGGAAGCGGCGGCATACCGCGACATCGAACGCTGCTGGCAGTTCCTGACCGTTGAAAAGCAGATCCCGCCGGAGTCGATCGTGATCTACGGCCGTTCGGTCGGGACCGGCCCTGCCGTGTGGCTGGCGACGCGGCGCCGGGCGCTGGCGCTGATGCTGGAAGCGCCGTTCACCAGCACGTTCGCGGTGGCCGGGCTGGACTGGCTGCCGGGCGACCGTTTCCCGAATCTCGACCGGATCGGGCGGATCAACCAGCCGCTGCTGATCATCCACGGCGACCGGGATCAGGTCATTCCGCAGCGCCATGGCCGGAAGCTGGCCGATGCGGCTGCCGCGCCGAAGAGCTTTTACAATGTCGGAGGGGCCGGGCACAATAACATCCTCCTGGTCGCCGGGCGGGAATATTGGAACAATCTGCGTGAGTTTCTGACGCGGGCCAAACACGAAAAGGAATAATTGAAGGTATGGGACTGTTTAATCTTTTCCGCGGTCAGTTCATCGACGTGATCGAGTATCCGAACGAAAATCCAGCGGTGCTGGTGCACCGTTTTGAGCGATTCAACAACGAAATCAAATACGGCGCGAAACTGATCGTCCGTCCCGGGCAGGCGGCGGTGTTCGTGAACGAGGGCAAAATCGCCGACAAGTTCGGTCCCGGCACCTATACGCTGGAGACGAAGAACCTGCCGATTCTGACCACGCTGCTGAGTTTGCCGTACAACTTCAATTCGCCGTTCAAGGCGGAGGTCTATTTCATCCGCACCACCGAGCAGCTCGACCGCAAGTGGGGAACCGCGACGCCGGTGATGATGCGCGACGCCGATTTCGGCATCGTGCGGCTGCGGGCGCGCGGCAACTATGCGTACAAGGTCAGCCTGCGCGACGAACTGCTGACCCGGTTTGTCGGAGCGCAGGCGGATTTCACCGGCGACGCGATCGAGGGGCAGATGAAGACGAAGGTGGTTTCGGCCTGTTCGGATGCGCTGGGCGAGCTGAAAATTCCGGCGCTGGACCTCGCCGCGAACTATACCGAAATCGGCGACCGGGTCAAGGCGAACCTGGAGCCGGACTTTGCGGCGCTCGGCTTCGAGCTGCTGAGTTTCACGGTGGAGAGCATCTCGCTGCCGGACGAGGTCAATCAGGCGATGGACAAGCGTTCCAGCCTCGGTGCGCTCGGCGGCGTAATGGATCAGTACACCCGGATGCAGGCTGCCGACGCGATGCGAGCCGCCGCCGACAATCCGGGTGGCGCGGGCAATATGACCGGAATGTTTGTCGGCGCGAATCTCGGCGGCGCGATCAATGCCTCCGTCCAGCCGCCGCAGCAGGCTCCGCAGGCGGTGCCGCCGCCGCTGCCCGCCGCTCCGGCCTATTTTGCCGCGATCAACGGCGCTTCAACCGGCCCCTATACGCAGGAGCAGTTGAAAGCCGCCGTGCTTGCCGGGCAGGTCAAAGCCGATACGCTGGTCTGGGCGCAGGGAATGTCCGGCTGGCAGGCCGCCGGAACGGTTCCGGCGTTGGCTCCGGTTTTCGCGGCGATGCCGCCGCCGTTGCCCTGATCGTAATCGGGCGGGTTCTCGCGAAAATCTTTTGCCGATGAGATTTCAGTAATATTTTAAATTGACTATATAAACAAGATTTATAAATTTGATAATAGTATATGAAATCAAATAATTTATAAAATTTTCCATATTTTATCAGAAAGGTGCTTGTATTTTGCAGAGATAATAGTAATGTGCTGCATAATCAATTTCTTTAGTGTATTTTCAACAGAAAGAGATCGTTTATGCAAATCGAATTGCAGCTTTCTCCTGTAGGTGACGGGCTTCTTGCCCGTGACTGCCATCATGAACTCGCCTCCGCACTGTATCAGGCGCTGAGCCGATCACAACCGAAACTGGCCGAAGAGCTTCACGACGGAAACCATCGCAGCCGTCTGAAGCTCTTTGTATTTTCTCTGTTCAACAGCGATCCGAAACCGGTCGCCACGGAACTGCCGGACGGGACGCGCGCCCTGAAATTCGGTTCCCGGATCTGGATGCGGTTCGCATCGATCTGGCCGGAGCTGGTCTACGGCATGGCGGAAGCCCTTCAGAAACAGAAGGAACTGAATGTAAGGGGACAGCGGTTCCGATTGGAGGAGATCCGAATGGTTCCGACGCCGGATTTCCGGCCGACCATGACCTACCGGCCGTTCGGACAGGCCGATTTTATCGTGTGTCGTTATCAGAAGGACGGGAAAAATTATTTTCGGATGCCGGACGATTCGGAGCCGGGGATTCCCTCCTGCGCCGACCTGATCGCCGGAAATCTCCGCCATAAGCTGCTGCGCCTGCGTGAAATCCGTCCCGATATCTTCGAGAATCTGATGTCGATCGGCGGGCTGGATGTCTCCGCTGTGGTTGCTCTGCCGATACAGGTGGAATTTCTGCCGCTGATGGAGGGGAGGGCATACCGGACGCGGCTGACCCGGATCAAGGGAATCAACGTGCGCGCTTTCCGCGCTCCTTTGCGCATCACCGCCCCGGAAGCCGTCCACCGTCTGGTCTGGGAAACCGGCGTTGGGAGCATGAATTCGATGGGATTCGGCCTGACTTGCGGAGGGCGATAATATGCTTTTGAAGCGAATCGACGAAACATTGACGCAGGGATTGTACGATGTAACTTTGCCGGCAGAGGTGGAAGTTGGCCTTATTGAACCTGTTATGGAAGAAAAGGTTGTTTATTGGAAACTTGTTGCAAAGAAATTTATTCCCCGAGCTTTTCTTCATTATAATGATGCAGCAGATGGAGGCAATAAACTGAATGGCTGTTGGATGAATTTTTATGCGTCATCTGCCAATTTGGGAGAGTTTCCGCTTTATAATGGAACTTCCAGATATTTCAAGGGGGGAACGCCGAATTTAGGGGGCGTGATCAAGTCAGCAGTTTACCTGCGTTATTCAAAAGGATTCTTGGATTGGCTCAGTTCTTTTGATCTGCCTGCGGCTGAGCAGTTACGAAAGGAGATTCCGGCTTTTGATGCTCTGATTGATAAGCGAAGTAAGAAGAAAAAGCTATCCGAAAAATGGTTTAAGTGTGATAAATCTGCAACGCAGATAGAATGGCCTCTGGCCGCAGTGTGCCGTTTGAGTAATGGAAAGTATCTGGTTCATTGGCTTGATAAAAATTGCCCTGACGATAAGAATCTGGAAAAGATTCAGATTGATATTCCCCACTCTGTGGAATTAATGTCATTTCTGGAAGAGGCGGAGAAAACAACGCGAGTTGTGATTCACGAAGAATTTCAGATGTCCAAAGGGGGAGGACGCAATTCATTCGGAAAGGAGTATACAACACTTGATAAAATTCGTGACTCTGAATTTATGCGTTTGCTTGGATATATTCCAACTTCTAATCCGGTTGAGATGCGTCAAGTATTGGATACCCGGTTGGGATATCCGATCAAAGTGGCTCCTTTTCCGGAGTCGTCAAGGTTGATGTTTCTTCCTGAGGGAAATCTTCTGTACAGTGATTTAAAGAATTTTGCTGACGATCAGGCTGAGCGATGGGCGATTTATGAGGCATGGAAAAAACGGCAGAAGAAGAAATCATCTGATGAAAATGAGGAGATTTTTATAGAGCGTCCGGCAATTTTACCGATTGCCGCTGAATGTACGGTATATCTGATTAATCGTGATTCCGTCGGAAAAAAGGCTAAACAAGCAATACAGTGTATTTTCCCGGCCGTTTCATTACCATATTTGGCCAGGTTGAATGATGAGTTTGTTGCATCAAAAATAGATTTTGCCATCATTAATTATATGAGAAGCGCTCTCGTCGGCGGACAGGGGGACTCTCCATGTATTTATCAATATTGGACAAAAATATTGACATCAGCTTTACAGTATTGTGAAATTTCAGCTTGGGATGTTTACTATCGTTTCTCCAGTTATCTGAGAAGTTATTCCTGTAAGGAGTTGGCATCAAAACCTGTTGTAAACAAATATTTTGAATTAATTGGAAAGTTGCTGAGACTGCAACAGGTAATTACTGTTTCTCAGCAGGAACTTGAAGATCCATTACGGGAAAATGAGTTCAAAGCAAAATTGGAGCTGATTGGAACATTTAACCTGATTCCAGTAAAAGGAGTATTTGGAACTATGGACAAAGCAATGCCGGTCGGAAAAGAGATTGTTGGTGAAGCGTATGAATGGCTGAATGACAGGTTGAAGGCAAGATTTGATGATTTTACCCGAATGGTATGGGGAGGAATGCCGACTTCCGAGTTTCGTATTACGATGCGCGGAGTTTTGACCGGAATGTTACTTTGTGATTTGGCACGCCAGCTTAATAAGAGCGGCAGGAGTTTTTTGGTTACTCAAGGGCGTCATTCTTCGCAATTGCGCGGGCGGGATCTGATACAGGTATTTGCATTGGGAATGGATCTCCTGACGAATCTGGGAGAGAATCCGTGGTTCAGCCGGCGTTTGACACCATTTATCTTATCCATTGAACAGGAAAGTAATCAGGAAAGTTTTAATATAGGCTTTACCTGCGGAGTGTTTTATCAGAATGGCAAGGAATTCAACAACAGTCAAGAGGTGAAAAAATGATTAAAGTTCAAACAAAGTTTCCGGAAAAGGGGAATGCTTATTTGCTTTTTGGTTTTGAAGCAATTCAGGCTCGCCCGAATCTTGATCCCTATACCGGGACGTTACGGGTGAATGAAGCCAGCAGGCAAGTATTTATAACCGATGTTTCCATGAAGCATCACGTCCGGCGCGGAATGAAGGCTTATGCGGCAGCATTGGGTATTTCACATGCGGAAGAAACAATTTTTTATGAAAAAGTCGATGAAAACGGCGAATGGAATACCTTGGATCAGCGTCTGGAAAAAATTCGCAATGCGTTTGAAATCAAAAAGCCGGCGGTACGGGACGCCTTGAATTATACACTTGACCTGCCGTTGTTTGGGTATGTACAGGCAAGCAAGAAGAGCGGGAAAGAGTACAAAAATTATAATGTCACGAATGCCGCTAATACACTTTTCCGGCCGGCGACTTTCCATTCCTGTGAAATTTATCCTTTGGGGCGCAACAATGCTTTTCCGGGAGAAAAGAAAGGAAAGAAAGGAGAAGAAAACGAAGAAGTGGAAACAAATAGCGCTTCCGGTTCGGCATGTGTTGATTCACTTGAATACGGTTTCTTTTTAGGCTTATGGGAAATTAATCTCAACATGTTGAGGATCAACGCTGCCGGTCATCACTTGGTCAACTGGGAAAAAGAGGGGGCGGCTAAATGGTTCGAGATTCTGGTCAATGGTATGTGGCGCGCATATTCGAGTGATCGTTATCCATCGTTTACCCAGCGTTCACAATTTGCCCAGTTTGTCTTGGGATGGATACCGGAAGAAGAGCCTGTTTATACCAATCCTGCGGCCCTCTATGAAAAACTTTCCCAAAAACAAGTCAAAACTCATTCCGAAGCAGTTGCAGCTTTGGAAGAACAGTTGCCGGGCTTTCTGGCGGACTGGAAGTGCAAGGAGAAAAATGTTTTTGTCCAGCATCGGGCGGCAAATTTCCCGGTGGTACTGCCGGGAGCGGAGGCATGAATATTCTGATCTTTGAACTTGCCGGCGAGATGGCAATGTGGCGGAATGTTTATGAACCGATGGGTTCATATTCCTGTCTGGGACCGGCACCGAGCAATTTGGCCGGTTTAATCGGCGCGGCTGTTGGATTTGCCGCGCCGCGTTCCGTGGCAGCAGATCACCCTGATGAGAAGAAATTGGAGCAGTGGAATAAAGCCGGTCTGGTCTGGCCTGTTGCCTCTGAACTTTTACAATGGGAAGAAAGTAAAGATTTTCAGGTTGCTTGTCGCTGGATCGGTAAAAAATTTCGGCGTATTTCATGGAATGTAAATGGATATAAATATATGAATACAAAAAGCGGGGAAGAAGGAAACAACCTGCGTCTCCAGCAGCAGGTGATTCTTGATCCGGCGTATGAGGTCGCGGTGGCGCTTCCGGCGGATGAGGCGGAACGGGTGGCGACGGCGTTGCGGAAACCGGCGTTCCCGCTCTGTCTCGGCGCGTCGTTCTGTCGGGCGATCGTGCGGAATGTGCGGATCGGGGAGTCCGTGCCGGAGTCCCCGTTCTGGGCGTTCCGTGCCGACGGCGGCGCACTGGGGGAAGCTACGCCGTTTTCGCGGCATATCGTGAATCCCGGCTCGTGTTTCGAGCGGATTCGCAGTGACGGCTACTGGATTTATCCGACGCCGGACCAGCCCGGCGTGATCGCGGCCGAACCGCTGGTGCGCGGCTGGGTGAGGGCCGGGGAGTAGAAGGTGAAACTTTACAGTCACGGCAGGGATTCCGACCTGCGCGAGCATCTGGCCGAAGTGATGCTCGCCGCTGAAACTCCGGAAGAACGGGTTCTGTGCGCCTGTCATGATCTCGGCAAGGCGACTGCCGCGTGGCAGGCGTACATCCTCGGGAACAGCCGGGAGTCTCCGCATCGCCATGCGGCGGCGGGCGGGCTTTTTGCCGCGCTCGTATTGTTGGAGCTGAATGGCCCGGAAAAGGAGAAATGGGCGCTGATCGCGCTTCACGCCGGGGCAGCCCATCATACCGACTTGCAGGAGCTCAACACGGATTCCCTGAATGGCCTGTCTTTGGTGGCCGTGGACCGGCAGGTCGGGGAATTCATCCTTGACCCGGAGTACGGCATCGCGTCACTGCTGCCGGAAGTTCCGGCGGAGGTATGGCCGCGGGCATGGGAGAAGTTCCGGAGAATGGCGCCGCCTGCTTCACGGGAACGCTTCCAATTCAAGACGGGGCTGAAACGGGCGGTTTCGCCGGAGGAACGGCTTAAAATCTATCTGCACTGTCGTTCGCTGCTGGGACGGCTCTGTCTGCTGGACCACGCTTCGGCAGCCCGCCAGTCGGGCAAGCCGGTGGAGGTACGCGAATGGCGGGCGCGGTTTCCGGCGGAGGAGTTCAAGCTGCGCCCGGCCCGGGAATTCAAGGGGGCGGAAACGCCGGTCAACCGGCTCCGCTCCTGTTTGCGGCGGGAGTTTTTGCAGACGGTTGAAAAGGAGGGCGTTTTCTATTTCATCGATGCGCCGACCGGACTCGGGAAAACCGAGGCGATGCTGTGCGGAGCGGAACTGCTGCGGCAGCGTGAGGGATTGAGCCGGATTGTTTTCGCGGTTCCGCAACTGTCGATCGCGGACCAGGTGTTCGAGGAATATTTTCCAGATTGCCGGGCGCAGATCTGGAACTCCCGCCGGCGCGATAAAACCGAGATTGGCAACGCTCAAACGCCCCCGGAGGATCGCCGCGGCAACGGCAGTGATGCGGAAGCGCTTTCCATCGAAGAACATCCGTTTCAGATGCCGTACAATGTGACCACATTCAATCAGGTGTTGCTGGCGATGTGCCATCCGAACCGCAACCGCTGTATCCGGGGACTTGGACTGCGTGATGCGGTGGTGATTCTCGACGAGTTCCACAAGTTGCCGCAGGTGATTCTGCCGTTCTTCTTCCGCATCGCGCGGGAGTATGCGCGGCTGGCCCGGTGCAGATTCATCCTCGGTTCGGCGACCCCGCTGGAACCTTTCCAGTTCTGGGATCTGGAGGATTCCTGCCGGATTCCGCCGGAGGCGACCGCTCCAATTTACCGCGCCGCCGAAATCGACAACCGGCGGCTCTATCGCTCGATGGGCTTTTTGACGCTTCAGGAATTGGGAACTGAAATAGAGGCGTTTCAGCAGGAATCCGACCGGAATCTGCTGGTTGTGGTCAACCTGATCGGGGAGGGAAGCTGGCCGTTGCGGCAGCGTTTTCAACAGGCGTACAACCCGTGGCGGCAGTTGGAGGAGCTGAAAACTCCCGGAACCGGGCGCATCATGGTCTGGCTGGACGGATTGGTGCCGCCGCTGCTGCGACGCGATCTGATCACCGCCTGCCGCGACGCGATGCGACACCGGCCGGCGACGCTGGTCAGTACCCAGATGATCGAAGTCGGCGTAGACCTCGACTTCGACGCCGCGTTTATCGATTATCAGGGATTGGCCGCGACGATGCAGCGCGGCGGGCGGGTTGGTCGCAACGGCCGGGAAACGCCGTGCGAAGTCGGCGTGTTTGCGCTGGTCTGCTCCAACGGAGATACCTCGTTCGAGCAGTTGATCGAGGTTCGGGAAAATTACAGCATCCGCCTGAGACAGAAACCGTTTGACGCCATTTTCAAACAGGAATTGAAGTTTCTGGATTTGGAAATCGATTTTTTCAAGGAATGGGGAGAGCGATTTCTGCATGATTCTGAGCTGGCTGCGAGCCTGTCGGAGTTTCAGCGGGAAGTTTTTGCCGGGCTGACCGCTGCCGGATTGCTGGAACAGCTGTTCCGGATTGACGTTGTGGGAATGCAGTCACTCGGAGCGACCTTTGAAAAAGCGCAGTTCATCGCGGAGCTTTTCGACTCCGAAAAGGCTTCGGAAATCATTGTCGTCGAATCACAGGAGGTTTACGATGAGTTGAGTGAACTGAACCGCCGGATCAAGTCGCAAACCAGTACCGGTGAGGATCGGAAGCGTTTTCTCACGCTGCAAACCGACCGGACCGTCGCACCGGCTGACCGGATCAGAAGCGAACTCGGTTTGGTGCCATGCGGCTGGATCGACTACCCGGAGCCGATTGAAGTGTTTCGCGTGGATTCGATGGTCTGGTAGAGGTAAGGATGATGGAATTTACCGGAAAGGAATTGAATTATCTGCATGTGTGCCGCCGCAAACTGTGGCTTTTCCGGCACGGAATCCGTCCGGAGCTGGAAAACGACCTGGTTCAGCTCGGTATGTTGTTGGGTGAAGAAACGTTTACCCGGCAGGAAAAGGAGATTCCGATCGGTGAGGCCGGTGTGCTGGACTGGGCTGATTTCAAAGACGGGGTGATCCATGAAACCAAGCGGGGCAGGGCGCCGGGAGGCGGCGATGAGGCACAGGTCCGCTATTATCTGGCTTGGCTGAACAGCCGCGGGATTCAGGCTCATGAGGCGGTGATCCACTATCCGCGTCGCCGTGAAACAGTAGTGGTTCCCTGGGATGAAGCGGCGGAACAGATGGTAAAGCAGGACCTCGCTGAGTGTGAGGAGGTGGTGAAGGGGCCGGTTCCGATTGCCGTTCGGCGGCCATTCTGTAAAAATTGCGCATACGAGGAGATCTGTTTCGCATGAATCTCTATCTGACCCGGTCGGGCCGGTTGCGGCGGCGCGACAATACTTTGCGTTTTGAACGGGTGAACCTGCCGGAAACGGAGGACCCGGAAGTGGAGGCCGAAGAGCTGGATGAGGGAAAAGCTGATGCAGTTCAGGCGCTGCCGGTGGAGAGTATTGACGCCGTATATGTATTCGGAGAACTCTCGGTGAATACGAAGCTGATCAATTTTCTGAACTGTAAAAAAGTTCCGGTCCATTTTTTCAACTGGTACGGCCATCATACCGGTACGCTTCTGCCGCACGCGGAACAGCTCAGCGGCGATCTGGTGATCCGTCAGGGGGAAGCCTATCGGAATCCGGAAGAGCGGTTGACGATCTGCCGGAATCTGCTGGAGGCGGTGTTTCACAATATTCTTTCGGTGCTGCAATATTATCAGCGTCGAAAAGGCGGGCTGGAGAAGTCGATCGCCGCGGCAAAGGAGCTGGAACAGAAACTGGCGGAACAGGATACGCCGGAAGGCCTGATGGGACTGGAGGGCAATGTGCGAAAGCTTTATTATCAATCATGGCCGGTCTGGCTGGGAAAACCGGCGGAGCACTTTAAACGGGTCTATCATCCGCCGGACAATCCGTTGAATGCGCTGATTTCGTTTTTGAACAGCCTGCTTTACACGGCGTGTGTCAGTGAATTGTATCGGACGGCTCTTTATCCGGGAATCTCTTATTTGCACACTCCGCAGACCCGTCGCTTCTCGCTGGCGCTGGATCTGGTGGAGCCGTTCAAGCCGTTGCTGGTGGATCGGATGATTTTTCGGTTGCTGGATTCCAGAGCGATCGGAGACCGGGATTTTCGGAAACACAGCAACGGTTTTCTGTTGACCGATGACGCGAGGCGGCGGATTCTTCAGGAGTGGGATCAGGAACTGCGCAGGACGGTTCATTATGCGCCGCTCAACCGTTCCGTCTCGTATCGGCAGCTTTTGCGTCTGGATTGCTATAAACTGATCAATTTTCTGCTGGAAGGCCGCGAATACCTTCCGTACCGGATAGGATACTGATATGTATGTGATCATTGTATATGACACGGAACACGACAACTGCGTCAAACTGCACAAACAGTTGAAGAAGTACCTGTTCTGGAACCAGAATTCAGTCTTTGAAGGTACTGTAACCGTAGCGCAGTACGCAAAGATCAAACATATTCTGGAAGAAACCCGGGCTGAAAATAGTCACATCACATTTTATTCTATTGAAAACGAAAAATTCTTGTGTCGTGATGAACAAGGTTCAGCCAAAGGGAATATCTCAAATATTCTTTAAGCATTGGCAGAAAGTCTGTTGCACGATTGAATACCGACAGGTGGAAATCCACGAAAAGGTACTCGAGCTGTTTGAAAACTAAATAATTTGACCTCAAAAAGACAGTGTGCTATATTAAAACATCACGGGGTCCCCCTCCAACCGTAGTGGATTAGAAACAGCTGAAAAACTTTGGTTTCTGGGACGTAGACCGGAGTCCCCCTCCAACCGTAGTGGATTAGAAACGGAAATGCCTGCGCGGCAGCGTCCGCCACGCAAGGGTCCCCCTCCAACCGTAGTGGATTAGAAACTTGGATGCTTTGAAAGTATCGGTGGCGGTCTGCTGGCGTCCCCCTCCAACCGTAGTGGATTAGAAACAAAGCGTTCCGCACCTTCCGGTCTACGTCCCAGAAAGTCCCCCTCCAACCGTAGTGGATTAGAAACCTCCGACCTCCGGCCCCCCATTTCATAGCAAAACGTGTCCCCCTCCAACCGTAGTGGATTAGAAACCCTCCATCCCGGTGCTGGTCGCCAAGGAAACCACGGGTCCCCCTCCAACCGTAGTGGATTAGAAACACGCTGGTTATGGCACACGGCCAGGCCAATGCGGAAATGTCCCCCTCCAACCGTAGTGGATTAGAAACCAGGATGACCCATTCAGAAAACTTTATACTGCTCGTGTCCCCCTCCAACCGTAGTGGATTAGAAACCGATCAGTGGAGAGATTCAAGACATTTTGCTGCTGAGTCCCCCTCCAACCGTAGTGGATTAGAAACCCAAAACAAAGCCATATCCCCAAAATCACAGCAGCGTCCCCCTCCAACCGTAGTGGATTAGAAACATTGCTTACAGCAGCATAGTTAAGTTGAAACAGTGCGTCCCCCTCCAACCGTAGTGGATTAGAAACAATCATCATCGACACGCGGGAGCAAACCCCGTGGGGGTCCCCCTCCAACCGTAGTGGATTAGAAACAGAGGATCCAGCGCCATAAAAAGCCCACCATCCATGGTCCCCCTCCAACCGTAGTGGATTAGAAACTCGACTACATCGTCGAATCGGTGGACAAGCCTGAGGTGTCCCCCTCCAACCGTAGTGGATTAGAAACATTGTCGCTCGCGGCGAACCCCACGGTTCAATAATCAGTCCCCCTCCAACCGTAGTGGATTAGAAACCTGAAGGTTGACTGGGCAGTAAAGATTTTCTAAATATGTCCCCCTCCAACCGTAGTGGATTAGAAACCTCAACGAAGACACGAACGATCGTTCTACCTACGACGGTCCCCCTCCAACCGTAGTGGATTAGAAACGCGTGAAAACTGTGGTGATCGCGGATGTAACCAAGGGTCCCCCTCCAACCGTAGTGGATTAGAAACGGCCGCCAATAGCATCCCCTTGCGCAACTTCACGCGTCCCCCTCCAACCGTAGTGGATTAGAAACGACGGCTACGACCCGCGCAGCACGGCGGAGATCACGGTCCCCCTCCAACCGTAGTGGATTAGAAACCGCTGCTGGCCAGTTTTGGCGCGCTGGCGTTCAACTAGCCTGAATATTGCATGAAGTTCCCAATTTTGAGAAAAATGCTTTTCCGGAGC
>ERZ1034917.1077-NODE-1077-length-19069-cov-9.645472_pt1 | contig 19069 bp, 21 predicted proteins | sample MGYA00520605_ERZ1034917 | MGnify/ENA primary metagenome ERZ1034917 (study PRJEB33766, sample SAMN09781784) | gut metagenome | biome: gut microbiome | host: Homo sapiens | place: Madagascar | study: EMG produced TPA metagenomics assembly of the PRJNA485056 data... | reverse complement strand
CAGAACTCAGAACTCAGAACTCAGAACTCAGAACTCAGAACTCAGAACTCAGAACTCAGAACTCAGAACTCAGAACTCAGAATAGAATACTGTCTTTAGGCGGTTATATAAAAAATAAAACAAAGACCGTTGTATTGCGGCGTGCAAAAATTTGCGAGCCTGCAGCACAGCGGTCTTTTTTTGTTTAAATCATTTTTTTAGGGAGAATGATATGAGAAAAACAAGGATTTTTGCCGTGCTTGCGGCAATGGCACTGGGGCTTGCAGTTTTTGGCTGCAGCAATGGTGATAGCGAGCCGAGTCTAGAGGGCTTTGTGGAAATCCCTGCCGCTTCTATTGACGGAACAGAAAGCTGGACGCCAAGTTCAAAAGTATTTGTAAACGGACGCAATCTTGAAATCGCATCGTTCTACATGAGCGACCATGAGGTAACACGCGGAGAATACAAGGCTGTCATGGGAAACGACCTAAGCACTGCAAATGCCTATGACAAGGACGGAAAAGAGCTTACAGGCGATGATGCAAAGAACAACCCTGTAAACAGTGTAAACTGGTATGCCACGCTTGTATACTGCAACACTCGTTCTATAAAGGAAGGCTTAACTCCTTGCTATGCAATCGGCGGAAAAACAGACCCAGATGACTGGGGAAGTGTTCCAACGGAAAAAGGCAGCACATGGGATGCCGCGATATGCGACTTTACGGCAAACGGCTATCGCCTTCCGACAGAGGCTGAATGGGAATGGGCAGCGCGCGGCGGCGAAAGCTACAAGTATGCCGGAAGCGACACCATAGGTGACGTAGCCTGGTGTACAGAAAATACGAACGATACCGGAACAAGGGATGTAAAGACCAAAAAGGCAAACGGCTACGGACTTTACGACATGAGCGGAAACGTATGGGAATGGTGCTGGGACTGGTATGGTAGCATATCAAGCGGCACGGCAAGTGCGGGCGCGGCTTCGGGCTCTGGCCGCTGTCTACGCGGTGGTTGTTGGTACGACAACAACGCTAGCAGCGCGCCGCAGGTTGCCTTCCGGGAGGACTACGCCCCGTACTACTGCGGTAGCTACTATGGCTTCCGCGTTGTTCGCAACGCCAACTGTTGGCTATTTCTGCAAGGAAATTATTAAACAGCTTCCGCTTTTGCGGAAGTGCGGATCCGCGCAGTAACCCTATATGGGTGCAGAAAGAAGGCGCAGACCTTGCAAGCGGAGCCGCGGCAGCGTGCGAAGCGGCTAGGCTGGAGCATTCTTTCTGCAAAAAGCTGGTTTAAATCAACGGCATTCCTCAGCAAAAGGGAACAGGATGCTTCGCCACGGAGGAGCCTGTTTTTTATGTCAAAACCTTTGCTTTAAATATATTTCCAATCATGTTAAAATAATTCCATGAGTAATAGAATTCTATTCCGTAGTTCATACTAGGTTACCGATGAAGAATGATAACGCGCTGTTTTATACTTGCAGCTTAATCGAATTTATTGGCCGCAGACAAAAACAAAAGAGAGCATATATTGTAAATACATTGGGCAAGAGTGTTGTGAAAAGAATATATACCCATTCAGATGTTCTGCATTGCGAGCTGATAGACAGCGTTGCGGAAGAATTTATAAATATGTGCTCCATAAAAACAGGCGATTTTGACAATGTTGCAAAATGCAAATATGAAGTTCCTGATTATTGGACAATAGGTGAAGTGTATGAGCGCCTTATTGAGGATGTCCAGCCGAATGAAAATGTTGACATCATAATTGAAACCCTGTTCAAAGTTTACAATTCCTGGGTCAGCGACAGCATAAGCAGATTCAACACAGACTTTTACTATCAAAGCCGCGACTATATAAAGGAATGTTTTCTAAGCAACAAGCAGATTGCTTAGGAAATAAGAACTTATTCATCTAAGAACATCATAACCTACCGGGTACGAAGATACATCTTTGTAGTTGAGTCCCAAAAGAGAACTGCTTGCAATCACATCATATCTTTTGTCTATTGAGAAAAATTTCAGTGCAGTTCTTGCCTGCGGACAGCTTTGAATTTCGTCAAGGAAAATCAAAGTCTTTCCTGTTACAAGGTGAGAATCTTTTACCCTAAGTGAAATTTCAGCAGTAAGAGTAGCTGCATCCAAGTCGCCGGAAAATATGTCTTTATAGAATTCAGTCTTGTCCGCAGGCAAGAACGGCTTTGAAATTTCTGGCGCAGGATGACACTTTTGATGTGATTGCGACAGGCTCTCTTCTTGGATTGAATTATAAGAAAATTTCTTCTATTCCGATTGGCTATGAGCGGCAGTACGAAATGCATTCCCTTGATTTTGAGGAATTTCTTTGGGCTTTGGGAATTGAGCAGAGTGCGATTTTAAGCCTGAAAGAAAACTTTGATAAAAAACTTCCTGTTGAAAAATCCACGAATGAAGTTATGCAGAAATATCTGCGCGACTTTATGGCTGTTGGCGGAATGCCTGAGGTTGTGAACAAATTTCTTGAGACAAGCAATTACAATGTGGTTCACGAGGAACAGCAGAAAATCCTGAATGACTATCTGAACGATATTGCAAAATACGCGTCAACGCCGGACAAGCCGAAGGCAAGAAGCTGCTATCTTTCAATTCCGCGCCAGCTTGCGAAGGAAAACACGAAATTCAAATACAGCGAGGTTGAAAAAGGCGGAACAGCTCGGAAGTATGCGAATTCCCTTGACTGGCTGCGCGATGCGAATCTTGTGTGTTACTGCTACAACTGCATTCCGCCTGAATTTCCGCTGGCGGCTTATGTTCGGGATGATCAGTTTAGAATTTATCTGAATGACATAGGGCTTTTAATCTGTATGTACGGCTACAAGATAATAAACGGCAATGTAGAATAACCAGAAACCATCAAAAACTTGGTTTTTAATTTAAAACGGTGCAAAGTTCTATTTTGTACCGTTTTTTTCTTGTCCGGCCAGTATAGTAAAAAAATCAGTACATAAAGCCCAGCAGCCAGATAGGAATCCGCCTGTCAGTGCCGAATTCTATGTCGTCGGCGATAATGTATGAGTCTGGAATTTCTTGAATTTGTTTGCGCTTTTTGTTCTTTCCGCCTACTTCAAAAGTGTATTTTGAGTCTACAAAGAAATCGCTTTCCTCTGAAAAATCAACTTTATGGGAATGTAAGAGCTGGTTTAGAACAAAAGTTTCCCGGCGGCTACCTGTATTGGCGTTTTCTCCGTTAAAAAGTTCTATAAGATTTGTGTTTTCCATGAGAATCTTTTCAGGTTTTTCAAGGACGCTTAATCCGCGTGATTTTTTATAAAGCTGATTTATAAGTTTTGCATCTTCCAGATATTTTAAATATATGAGCAAGGTCTGCCTTGAGATTCCAATTTTTGTGGCAAGCTGTGTTATGTTTGGAATGAACGGGGCTGATTCTCCTATGACAGCCAAAAGTTTCTTTATCCTCGGAATATAGGCGATTTCCAGACCGCGGAGCATGGGAAGCTCAACTTCAAGAATCATGTTCAGTGTCTCATTCAGGCGGTTAAAATAATCGTCTTTTCCTTCCAAAAAATACGGATAATATCCAAATGACAGATAATCGTCAAAAAATTCAAACGGCTTGATTTTTGATGCGATTTCTGCGGAAATCTGCTCGTTGTTCTTTAATATTTCTTCGAGTGTAAAAATTGGAAAATCATGTGCTTTTATCAGCGAAAGGTACTCGCGGAAAGAAAGCCCGGTCAGCTCATAAACTAAGATCCTGCGGCTTAAATCCGCTCTGCCGTTCAGAATTTCAAGCAGGGAAGAACCAGTGAAGGCGATATGAAGTTCCGGGAAATCATCATAAAGATTTTTGATTTCTTTTGACCAGTTTTCGTATTTATGCACTTCGTCAATGAAAAGGTGTGTGCCGCCACGGCTTGAAAATTTTTCTGCAAGTTCAACAAGTGTATTGTTTGAAAAATAAATGTTGTCAAGGTTTACGTAAAGAACTTTGTTCAGATTATTGGAGAAAGTTTTTTTTATGTGCTGCAGGAATAGCGTTGTTTTTCCGGTTCCTCTTGAGCCTCTCACGCTTATAAGCCGCGCATTCCAGTTTATTTTTCTTTCCAGTTCGCGCTCAAAGACCGGAAGTGGAACGGTCATTTTTTTTCTGAAAAGTTCTATCAGTTTTTCCATAGCTTGATTTTATAGTATATTGTTCAAGTTGTTAAGTGGTCTTAACAGTTTATGGTCAATTTTGTTAAACGGACTTAACAAAATTGATTGAAAACTCATTTGTTATATAGAAAGAAATGCTAAGCACGGCAATCTTGCTAGAGGATTATCAACCGAGTTTCTTTCAGAAACATCGCAGGGGCAAGCCCTATAATGACACTAAAATTTAAAACTCGAAATTGAACCTTATAGAAAAATATTCATGTTTTGTGCATATCGTAGATGAATTTTTCTTCATATTTTGTGTGTATAGCGTTTGAATTTTGTTCATATTTTGTGTATTCTGTGGGCATGGAAAATGCAATCAGGCGGAAGATACTGGATTTTCTGGCAAAATGGAAAAGCTCGGAAAGTCATTTGCCTTTGATTATCCGCGGGGCAAGGCAGATTGGCAAGACTTACTCAGTCCGGCAGTTTGGAAAAAACTATAAATCTTTTGTGGAAATCAATTTTGTTGACAGCCCTGAATACAAAGATATTTTTTTGCGGGGCTATTCGACTGATGAGGTTATAAAACGCATTTCTTTTCATAATCCAAAGTTTAAGTTTATCCCTAAAGAAACCCTTATTTTTTTTGACGAGCTGCAGGAGTATCCAGACTGCTCCACGAGCCTTAAATTTTTTGCCGAGGACGGACGCTTTGATGTTATTTGCTCAGGCTCAATGATGGGACTTAATTACAGGCAGATTTCTTCAAACAGCGTGGGCTATAAACTTGACTACCAAATGTACTCGCTTGATTTTGAGGAATATCTTTGGGCAAAAGGCTATGGCGAAAGTTTTACAGAAGAGCTGTATTCCCACTTAAAGAATCTTGAGCCTTTTTCTAAAGAAGAATTGAATCTTCTGAATGACTATTTTTTGGAATATGCTGTTATCGGCGGAATGCCGGCCGTTGTAAAACGTTTTTTGATTGATGGAAACTACTCAAATATACTTCCTCTTCAAAGTCAGCTTGTGCGTGATTACGAGGAGGACATCACGAAATATGCAGACGGACTTGATAAGACGAAAATCAAAAATATTTACAGAAATATTCCGGTGTTTCTAGCGCATGAAAACAAAAAGTTCCAGATTACAAAAGTGGCAAAAAACGCAAGGTCGCGGGATTATGTCGGCTGTGCAGAATGGTTAAGAGATGCTGGTGTTGTGAACCTTTGTTTCTGCCTTAACAATGTATGCCTGCCTTTAAAAGGAAACTACGATGAGGCAAAATATAAGATTTATTATCATGATACAGGACTTTTAATGGCGAATCTTGATGAGGAGTCTTCTGAGGACTTACGGAAAAACAAGAATTTGGGGATTTTTAAAGGTGCAATTTATGAAAATCTAGTTGGGCAGATGCTAAAAACGGCAGGTTTTGACTTATATTATTATAAAAAAGAAAATGCCCAGCTTGAGATGGACTTTTTTGTGCGCACAACGGAATCTTTGGTTCCTGTTGAAGTAAAGGCAAAAGACGGAGCGACAGTATCGCTTAACAATCTTATAAAATATCCGTCATACAAAGATGTGCGCTTTGGAATAAAGTTTTGCAATAAAAACATAGGATTTAACGGGCGTTTTTACACAATTCCGTATTTCTGCGCTTTTTTGCTAAAGCGATTCCTGCGTGAAGATTTTGTGGTTGCAACAAACAGGGAAAAGCCAGACGGCTTGAAGAAAGATGAGGTTTAAGAGGAGGCGGCTGGAGCTTTGATTCCAATCGTTGCACGGTGGACCACAAGGACTACAACTATGCTGGCTATAAATCTGTGTTTTTAGGCTTCCGCGTTGTGCGCAATGCAGATGAGTAAGCTTATGAATTCCCGTGTTAAGCATGGGAATGAAAAGAAAACTGCATAAAGCACTGCGGTATTTTTAATAGATTCAATTTCATTTTAAGAGGAGAAAAAAATGAAGAGCTTAAAAAAATGTTTTGGTTTGGGTGGCGGCCGCAAGAGCGTGCTGTCTTTTGCAAGGCTTTTGTGCGGGCTTGTTATGCTTACAGTTCCGCTGTGCACTTCGTGCGGACAGAAAAAGGTTGACGTGCAGAAAGTTCTTGGAAAGGAAAACTACAAGGCAAGCGAACTTATGATTGCAGTTCCGGGGCAGAACTTTTCTATTCTTGCAACAGAAGTTACACAGGAGCTTTATGAGTCTGTAATGGGAGAGAACCCAAGCAAATTCAAGGGAGAAAAGAATCTTCCTGTAGAAAACGTGACTTGGGTTGACGCAGTGTCGTTCTGCAACGAGCTTAGCAAAAAGGAAGGTCTTGACCCTGTCTATTCTATTAATGGAGTAACCAATGTGTATAGGTGGGGCGTAGGAAATGATATTTCTGAGAAAATAGAGTGGGACGAAGAGGCTAATGGTTACCGCCTGCCTACACTGGAGGAATGGCAATACGCGGCAAAAGGCGGACAGGAATTCAAATACAGCGGCAGCGACAACCTGGACGAAGTGGGCTGGTATTATAAAAATAGCGAAGAAAAGACACATCCAGTTGCGCAGAAAAAGCCTAACGGTTACGGCTTGTATGACATGAGCGGAAACGTGTGGGAATGGTGCTGGGATTCCGACGGCGACGGACGCTACCTCTGCGGCGGCAGCTGGAGCAACATCGCCTACAACGGCGAGGTGGGCCACAGTTACTGGAGCAACGCCGATGACACCGACCGCAACCTTGGCTTCCGTATTGTCCGCTCTTCTAGCAAAAAATAGCGAGCTGTGGCTGTGGAGTACCGGTGTAGCGCAGGCGGCAAGCCGTAGCGGAGCAGGTACGGAACAGCTGCAAGCGAGCAGGCGCTATTGTAAAAAAAAGACAGACGAGGCTGTCCTAGAAGTTATTAACAGACTTCAAAAAGGGCGGCCTTTTTATGTTAAATGAATTTTGTAGATTTTCGTTTATTGTTTTTTTCTTAGGTGTTCATTAATCGAATCAGTTTCTTGAAATCATATCCCAGCATCAATAATCCCCATTCAATTCCAACTTTTTCTTTTCCCCGAAGATGAAATCGCCTGAAGCCTAAATTGCCTTTTGTCTGTCCAAAGACAGTCTCACATTCAGTGGAACGCTTTCTCATGAGAGTTTTATATTCTTCACTGGAAAGAAGTTCTTTTACTTTTGCTTTCTGTTCAAGCCAGTGCCCGTTTCTTTGAATCACTCTGCCATATTCAGATTTTGTGCATAACTCTCTGGACGGACAGCCCTCGCAGTTCTCACACTGGTAAACTTCGTAAGTCTGTAAATATCCGGATTTATTTTTCTTAGTCACTGTCTTTCTGTAAGGAACTGGATTTCCGCAGGGGCAGGTATATTCTTTCTGTTCAGCATCGTATTTCCAGTTTTCACTGTTGAAAGTCTTTTTCTTGAAACTCCTTTTTGTTTCTTTCTCATAAGTTGTGTACTTTACGATTCCTGTGATTTCATTTTCTTCCAGATAATCATAATTCTCTTCGCTTCCATAGCCAGCATCCGCAATTGCAAGCTTAAACTTACATCCAAGACGTTTCTGGACATTTTCAAGATGAGGAATAAATGTCCTTGTGTCCGTAGGATTTGGGAACACGTCATATCCGATTACAAAATTGTTTTCAGTTCCAACCTGAATATTATAGCCCGGTTTGAGCTGGCCATTGAGCATGTGGTCTTCCTTCATCCGCATGAAAGTCGCGTCTTCGTCTGTCTTTGAGTAGCTGTTTCTGCCATTAAAAATGGCGTCTGCTTTTTCATATTTCTCTTTTCTCGGAAGATAATCTTTTTCAATCTGGCGTTTTGCTTTCTTCAGTTTTTTTTTACGTCTTTTGAATCTTCGTCATCAAGGCCATTTATTTCGGCGAGTTTTCTATTGATCCGCTTGGCGACGGCTTTGATTTCCTCACTTGTTACCGGGGTGTCATCGCCCGTTTCTGCAAAGTCCTTGTCACCGTAAATCTGATTTTCTTTCCGTGTAATTTCTTCTACATCTCTTAGGACACCTTTAGTTTTTCATCCAGTTTCTTCTCGTTTTTCTCTACGGCCTTTCTCCAGACGAAGGTGTATTTATTTGCGGCGCTTTCAATCTTTGTTCCGTCAACGAAATATTTTTCAAGGCTGACATAACCTTTTCTGTTCAGAAGCTTTACTGTCGATACAAATATTTCCTCGATTGAGTCTTTCAGCTTTTCACTTCGGAATGTGTTGATAGTTCTGAAGTCCGGTTTCTGGAATCCAGTGAGCCACATCACGTTTACATTCTCGCGGCACTGTTTTGCAATCTGTCTTGAAGAATATATTCCTGTCATGTAGCAGTAAATCATTACTTTCAGGAGCATGACCGGATTGTATCTGCTTGCTCCGCCGCCCTTTGTATTCCGTGCAAATACTTCTTCAATTTCGAGTTCATCTACTGTTTTACTGACAATTCTTACAAAATGATTTTGCGGAACCAGTTCGTCCAGACTTGGTGGCAGGAGCCACTGCCCGCACTGGTTTAAGTGCGTAGTTAGGTTGATGGCGCACTGCGCCACTTTCGTTGAAAGTAAAATCTCCAACAAATTTTCTCTTTAAAAATTTGGGTAGTGTACACTACCCAAAGGACTTGAAATAGTCCTTTGGGCGAAGTCTCGCCAAGCTCGACTTCGCCCAAAATCAAAAAAAATAAAATCGTAGGAGGATTTTATGAAAAAAATCGTAATTGGCCTTATGTTTGCAGCTCTTTGCACAAGCGTATTTGCTTTGAAATTGCCGACTGGAGACAATGTTCGTGCATCTGATACAAAAATGGATGGGGATAAAATCCTTGAGGTGAAAATTGGCGGTGATAAACCGGCTAATATTACAACTCCAATCGGAGTCCTACCAGCTCAAAGCAACCGAATTGTTACATTTTATCCTTCCGGAGCACTTAAAAGCATAATAGTTGCTCAGAAAGACAGGCAGACACTTTCGACCCCTATAGGAGATTTGACTGTTGCAGGTGAATTGTTCTTTTATGAATCTGGTAGTCCTGCAAAAATTCCAATAACTTATAAAAGTGATGATGGTTTCTCAAAGCTAAAAATAGGAAATATTGAGTATACCGTTTATATTGGTTATGAACAGGATATTTATTTTTATGACAGCGGTAATAAAGATGTTTGGCAGCCGCAAAGAGTTCCATATAAGGAAGGTGATTATAGTTTCAGCTTTGAATATACAAACAAATCTGGTAAATTTGATTTAAAGCCAGTAAAGGGCAATGATTGCGTGTATGAATTCTATCCTGACGGCTCATTGAGGGGTGGAAAACTGAAAACTTCTCCGGATTTTCCTGTCATGGTAAACGGCACCGAAGTATATATACAAAGTGATTCTGTCATAGAATTCTTTTCTGATGGCAGCATTTCACATTTTGTTCCAGATGAATTGATTCAGGCAGAACAGGGGGGCTTAAAATTCTCAATTGCTGCGGGCAATGATGTTTGGCTTCACAAAGATGGAAAGATACGAGTTGCCGATGAGGTAAAAAACATTTCGTCAGCTTCTGTTGCCGTTGGAAAGAAATCTTACAATACAAACAACATTTCCGTCCTTATGTTCGATGAAAAAGGAAATCTTTCAGGTTTGGGTGAAGAAATAAATAATTTATGTGATTCCTTTTATACAGATGGAAGAATAAAAAGACTTGTGGATTGGAAATACAGTGGATTAAGCAACCTCTGGAAAACTGATTTGCCTAATAGACAATTTGAAGCAATTCGAACTGCTGATGCCTATGTGGAAAGTTTTTTAAATCCCAAACAAGAAGATGTTGAACTTCATGATACGTATATTAGTATATTTGACAGAGTCTCATATTCCGACAAAAAGTTTAATCTTGAATCAGGAGATTTTGGTGCTTATATTGCTGATGTATATTTTGCGGATAACGGAACTCCGACAAGCTATACAACATTCAAGCATGACTTGTTCGGAAACTATATCCTGGATGAATACGGTCGTCCGATAGAAGATACAACAAAAAAGAACTTTACGAAATAACTTTTATTTATGCAAAGTCTTTTAAATAATTTTTTTTAGGCTTTGCATAAAAATCTTAATTCTGAAAAAATAGCAAATGGATAAACAAATAATTACTAAAATGACAACTTCGCTTCTAAAGACTCTAAAATCGGATAATGAATTTTATGAAGCCTTAAATAACGAAGTAAAAAGACGTGGATTAGAAAATCACCCGAAGGCTCCAAATTCGGCGGACATACAATCTACAAAGGAGAACCTTAAAGAACTTATCAAGCTATTGGAAATTCTAAAAGATAATCTGGAAATGTAGAGTAAGCCATAAAACGCATATGTGCTGGAAGAATACAACGAGCTTTTGTCACAAGGCTATACATAAAAATCATAACAGATAATCTCCAAAAGATCTATTATAAAACTATAAAGGCTGTCCTTAATTGATAATTTTAGACTTTAAGGGCAGCCACATGGAATTGATAAATTCCATTGCCACAAATCCGCTCGTTTGCTTCACAAACATTGCGGATTTGCGGCAATATTCATGAAGTGATATATAGCTGACAAAATCTGTATTGATAATAATTCTATTGAAAAAATACTTGGCAGTTCGGTAGAAGAAAACTGTGGGCTTGCGATATATCTAAGGCTGAAGGATAAAATCAGAGGCGGAAATTTCGACAAAGAATTTCAAAAGACATGGTGCAGGTTTTACGGAGTGACATCAAGAAGGGCGAACTGGAAAAAAGAAGAAAACCTCACGTTAGAAACGGTCTTACGAAAACTGAATGGCAGAGAGAACATAGAAATGTCTTTTTGAGTTTTCGTTTGCAACAAAAAAGCCTGGAATTTTTGGGGAGTGCTTTTATTAATTGCGACAGCCTTGCCGAAATAAATATACCTGATGATGCTGCATATATTGTAAAGAATACAGATAAATCTGCTGATGATTTTCAGAAGTCTTCAAAGGTCGCAAAATTGATGCCTCTGTTGACCTTCAGAAAAAAAATTAAAGGAATAAAAAGCAAATCTTCACTCAGAGAGGATTTTTATAAAGAACTGGAATCCTGTTAGCCACATCACGTTTACATTCTCGCGGCACTGTTTCGCAATCATTCTTGAAGAATATATTCCTGTCATGTAGCAGTAAATCATTACTTTCAGGAGCATGACCGGATTGTATCTGCTTGCTCCGCCACCTTTCGTATTTCGTGCAAATGCTTCTTCAATTTCGAGTTCATCTACTGTTTTGCTGACAATTCTTACAAAATGATTTTGTGGAACCAGTTCGTCCAGACTTGGTGGCAGGAGCCACTGCCCGCCCTGGTTATATGGTTTGTATGTGATTTTATCGCTTACGCCTCTGCTCATATTTAAATTTTAGCAGATTTGAATTCTCTTGTAAATTTAAAATAATCAGGGCTGTCGCATTTCTTTTTGGACAGCCCCAAAAACTAGGCTAATCATTGTAGTTGCAATATTAACTTTTTCCCAAGCACATTTGCAGCTTTTGTCAAAGTTGCAAGTGTTACAGAATCATTATATGGATTCAAGAGCCGGTCCAATGCGGCACGAGAAGTAGACATTTTTTTTGCCATTTCTGTTTTGTTTATATTCTGTTTTTGCATTTCTTCAAGCAAATTATATGAAATAAGTCTTTTTATTGCCTTATTTTTTACTTCTGTAGCAATTCCTTCTTCTTCGAGAAAATCATCAAAAGAACTTCCTGCATATTCATTATTCATTTTTGACCTCCTAAAACTAAGTTCCTTCGTTTCTTGCCCAGTTCCATATCATCTTTTGGAGTTTTTTGGGTTTTCTTTATAAACGCATGAAGCAATATCATTTTGCTTCCGTTTATTGTGAACATCACTCGGCAAATTCTTTTGTCAGAAATATCTGAGCGAACCTCCCATAAATTAGTATCAAGTTTCCTTACTGTTGGATATCCAACCGGCCAAGACATTTCCACAGCCATAATATCCGCCCCCACAGATTTTTTATCTTCTAGGGGCAGTCCTTTTAGGAAATCACGCACAGGCTCATTGTTTTGTTCTGTTTTGAAAAATTCTGCTTTTATTTTCTTCTGGATTTCCATATTTTGAATGTATCATAATTGATACGCTTCGTCAAATAAAAAAGACGGTCTTGGTCCGCCGTGGCACGGGAATGAAAAAAACGTTTTATTATTATTATCCGATAAATATGTTCTGGTTGCAGTGCCGTGCTAATTTTCTGTAATAAATTCGATGTAGTTTTCCTTGGTAATTACTGAAAATGGAATCTCAGGATAATTGTTGGAGAATGTAAGCGGACACTTTGCGCCGGATTTTTTTGAACTGTATTTGAATTCAAAGGCGGAAAAAACTCTGTCCTTTTCTTCTATAAAATCAATTTCCTGTTTTTGGGTTGTGCGCCAGAAATAGTACTTTTCCTTTCTGTTGTGAAATGCATTATTCTTGATGCGTTCGCTTATTAGAAAATTTTCCCAAAGTCCGCCGATGTCTGCGCGCAGGTTGCACGGAGAAAAATTATTGATGACAGCGTTCCTTACTCCGTTGTCGTAAAAATAAAACTTTATGCTTTTCTTCAGTTCATTTCGTACATTCCGGCTGTAAGAATGAAGATGAAAGATGACAAATGCCTTTTCCAGCAGATCAATATATCTTTGTACAGTCAGGGTATCAATTCCAAGCAACCTGCCTATCTCGTTGAATGAAACCTCGCTTCCTACCTGCAAGGCTAGTGCCTGAACAAGTTTTTCTATAATAGCGGGTTTTCGTATATCCTGAAATTCAAATACATCTTTATAAAGATAGCTTGAGACAATGTTTGAGAGAATCTCCTTTTCATCACCGGGATTGTTAACAACATCTGGATAAAATCCGTAGACTAAGCGGGTTTCCAGTTGCCTGATTTCATCAAGCATGAATGGATTATGGACAAGCTCGTTCGTGGAAAACGGAAAAAGATTGTACTCAAATTTTCGCCCGGTCAGAGGCTCATTCAATGTATTGGAAAGATCTAGGGACGAAGAGCCTGTTACCGCGAACTGCACATCTTGGAAATTTTCGTAGAGGATTTTCAAAATAAGCCCGATATTTTTTACACGTTGCGCCTCGTCAATTACAATGAATTTTGACTTTCCGATAAGCGGTCTAAAGTGCGCAGAAGATTCTTTAGTAAGCATGGAGCGCACATCGCTTTCATCGCAGTTCCAATATTGCGCCGTGTCTAAAAAGCCTGCTTCTGAAATCATTGACTTAAAAAGAGTTGTCTTTCCTACTTGGCGCGGTCCAATTAATATTATAATTTTCCCTTTTCCGATTCTTGATTTAAGAATGCTCTTTAAATCGCGTTGAATTTCAGTCATGATGTTAATATAGATGAAAAAATTAGGCTAATCAATAAATATTATAATATTTTTAGATTATATTCTGAAATTATTATAATATTTTTCGATTAGGCTGCCATTATTCGGTTTGACTGGACAATCTTATGGCATTTTATTATAGTCGGATCTTCCTTCAAGGACATCCTCAATCATTTTGATATCAAGGGGCTTTCCGTCTTCGGAAGAGAATATTTTTCTTACAGCAAATGTGCCATCTTTTGGGAAACGTTCATAGATTTCAAGGCTGTCGGCAAAGCCTGATTCATAGACTGACTTTATCGTTTCTGGAAGCTGCCTTATGACGAGGTCGTGATGAGCCTTGTCAACCGCCCTTGCCAAAAGCGGATTTGTCTCCTTCATTTTTTCATAGCGTTCCTGACACGACTTCCAGCTGGTCTCCTTGTCGCATATCTGAATCGCGATTCCAGTCCTGTATCCTGCCTGCTTCATCTTTTTCAGTGTCGAGACAGGTGTCGCAGAAGTGCGGAATGTTCCCTCGACAACAATGTTGTATTTTTCAGAAACCGCCTTGTCTATAAGCTCCTCTGTCATGCGTCCTGAAAATTTCGATGTGTATTTCGGCGACTCCTCTTTGTAAAGGCTCTGGATTTCCTCAAAATGAGGATGATATGGGCGGAAGTCATCGCCGGAGATGGAAATTATGTTCTTGTTCAATCTTGCGGAAAGCATATTTGTGAGCGTTGTTTTTCCCGCTCCCGGCTGGCCGCCAAGAACGAAGCCCTCTGGAGATTCCTGAGCAGCAGAAATAAATGGGTCATCCTCAACAATATCTTTCCAGACTTTTTTTACTTTTTCTGAAAATTCCTGTTCTGAGCAGTTAAGTTCGCCAACTATAAAATTCATACTGTTTCAAGACCTCGTATCAGATTCCGCGTTTTCTGAAAATCTATCTTGTCGAATTCTGTATTTATAAGATTTTTTTTCATAATCCTCAGATTCCTTATATTCTTAGAAACGTCTGCTGAATCCTCTTTGTTGTGCAGCATTGCAAGGCTGTAGGAAACAAGTTCCAGGAGAACATCCTTTTCCATTATTGTAGCCATAGGCTCGCCTCCATACATAAATTCTATTTCACACAGTATTATTTTGTCAAGTTCTGTTTTTAGGAACTCTTAACGCAGCAATGACACTGCGGCTTTAGCTTTGCGGAGATTATATTGATATTCTCGATTTTACTGTGTCAATTTTCTTGTAATTGAATAATAACAAAATAAACTGTATATTATAAAAATAATTTTTTTAAGGAATGGAATCATGGCGGAAAAATTTGACTACAAGAAAGCTGGCGTTGATGTTAACGAGGGCTACAAGGCTGTTGACAAATACAAGAAGCAGTCTGAGCGTGCAAGAATCCCTGGTCAGCTGACCGAGCTTGGCGCATTCAATGGAATGTTTGCAGTTCCAAAGAATATGAAGAATCCTGTTATGGTTTCTGGAACAGATGGAGTTGGAACAAAGCTGGACATTGCCTTTCAGATGGGAATCTATGACACAGTTGGAATTGACTGTGTTGCAATGAGCGTTAACGACATTCTTTGCAGCGGTGTAAAGACTTCATTTTTCCTTGATTATATTGCCTGCGGAAAGCTTGATTCAAAGGTTGCCGGTGAGCTTGTAAAAGGTGTAACTGACGGCTGTGTAGATGCGGGCTGCGCTCTTCTTGGCGGTGAAACTGCTGAAATGCCAGGTTTTTATGATGATGGAAAATATGATCTGGCTGGCTTTGGAGTTGGTGTTGCAGATAAATCTGATATTATTAATGGAAGCAAAATAAAAGAAGGCGATGTTTTAATCGGTCTTTCTTCTACTGGTCCGCATTCAAACGGATATTCTTTAATCAGAAAGCTTGTTACAGATTTTGAGGAGAAAATTACAATCGGCGGAAAAGAAAAAAAAATCGGAGAAGTTCTTCTTACTCCTACACGCATTTATGTGCGCCCGGTTATGGACGTTTTGAGCAAGTTCCGTTCAAGTGTTCATGGAATGGTTCACGTTACAGGCGGCGGATTCTATGAAAATGTTCCGCGTATGTTCCCTCACGCAAAAGAGGGCAAAAAGCAGCTTGTTGCAATGATAAAGAAAGATTCCTGGGAAGTTCCGGAGATTTTTGATGAACTTATAAAGCGCGGCGCAGATCCGGAAAATGTTTTCTCAACTTTCAATATGGGAATCGGATTTGTTCTTGCGGTAAGCAAAAAGGACGCTGCGGAAATCCTAAAGAGATTCAATGTGAACGCAAAGAAATTCGTTGTAAAGGGAGCTCCTGTTATGAAAGCCTATGAGATTGGCTACGTCGGCCACACAGACAAGGTCATCAAGGGCGACTTCAAGGGCAGCAAGGAAATGACACAGTTCTATGTTTAAGGCTGCTGTTTTGGTTTCAGGCGGAGGAACAAACCTTCAGTCTCTTATAGATTATCAGAAATCCCATGCGGACTGTCCTTACAAGATTTGCGTTGTTATCTCAAGCACAAAAAATGCCTATGCGCTTGAACGTGCAAGAACTGCCGGAATTGACTGCGTTGTAAAAAGTCCTTTTTCCGTGATGGGAAAAGAAGCGGCTCAAAAAGCTTCGCGTGAAGAAAAAAATGCGGCGGTTTCTGATGCTGTTCTTGAAGAGTGCAAGCTCCGCGGAATTGACGGAATTGTTCTTGCAGGCTACTTGAGCGTTTTGCAGGGAAAAATAATTCAGGAATATAAGAATAAGATTATAAACCTTCATCCGGCTCTTTTGCCTAAATTCGGCGGAGTAGGGATGTGGGGGCATAATGTCCATGAGGCTGTTCTTGCCGCAAAAGAAAAGGAAAGCGGCTGCACTGTTCATCTTGTGGACGGCGGATGCGATACAGGAAAAATTCTTGTGCAGAAAAAAGTTCCTGTAATGCCAGGCGACACTCCAGATTCCTTGTATGAAAGAATTGCTCCGAATGAACATAAGGCTATAGTTGAAGGTCTTCTTATGCTTTGTTCCGGCAAGTTCTAGGACTTTACAAGGTCTTTTATTACTTCGCCTGCGATAATCAAGCCGGCTACGGACGGTACAAATGATGTGCTTCCGGGAGCTGGTCTTCCTGCATTTCCTTTTGTTTCCGCGGAACTGTCATAGATTATTTTTACAGGCTCTTCCTTGGAGTACACGACTTTCAGTTTTTTTATTCCGCGCTCTTTTAAGGCCTTTCGCATTGCGCGGGCAAGAGGACAGACGCTGGTTTTGTAAATATCCGAAACTTCAAGCTGTGTGGGATCTATTTTATTTCCGGCTCCCATGCAGCTGATTATCTTTGTTCCGCATTTTTGCGCTTCTTCTACAAGCGCGATTTTTCCTGCGACAGTGTCAATTGCATCTATTATATAGTCGTAATTTGAAAAGTCGAATGTTTCTTTTGTTTCCTGTGTAAAAAAAACTTTGTGTGTTTTTACTTCTGCCAGTGGATTAATTTCAAGAATGCGCTCTTTTGAAACATCGACTTTGTAAAGTCCTATTGTTTTGTGCGTGGCTATAATCTGGCGGTTTATATTTGTGAGGCTTACTGTGTCGCTGTCAATTAAATCAAAACTGCCGATTCCGCCTCTTGCCAAGGCTTCAACCGCGTATCCTCCAACACCGCCGATTCCAAATACGGCGACTTTTGAGCGGTTGAGCTTTTCAATTCCTTCTTTGCCAAAAATAAGCTCTGAGCGTGAAAACTGGTTCATGCTATTCTCTTAGAATGTAGCTGCCTTTTGGCATGATTATGATTTCTACACGGCGGTTTAAGGCTCTTCCCTGAGGAGTGCTGTTGTCTGTGACTGGCTTTGTTCCGCCGAATCCTCTGTACGTGAATAAGTTTTTGTCTATTCCGTTTGAAACAAGCTCCTTGATTATTTCCTGTGCGCGCTGAATGCTTAATGTCATTTGCCCGTTCGGCTTGTTTACATCAGCTGTGTGTCCTTCAATCAGAATTGTGTATTCGCCGGAAGATGTGGCTTTTTTAAGCGATTCTGCAATCTGAGCAATGCGCGGTTTTTCCTGCGGAAGAAGCTCATAAGAATCAGCGATAAAGCGCAGGTTCTGCATTGTAATTTGAATTCCTGTTAGGACTTCGTTCAGGTCAACGTCTGGAATTTTTCGCTCAAAGAAATATTTTTTTATCTGGTGATATGCGATGTAATAATTTTTGTCTTTTTTAGGTACAGAAACTTTATGCTCAAGCTGCTCCTTGTCCAAAAGAATTACAACTTTTCCTTTCTTTAGAAGTTCCACATTTTTTTCAACGGAAGCAATCTTTAAATAGTCTTCTTTTGAAATCACAGGGTCGCATCTGTTTATTCCGTATACTTTTTTTACGGTAATCCAAAGCGGATCTTTTCCGGCTCTTCCGTCATAGTCTTCTATAAAATCTGAGCTTGAGTATTTTACGATTCCTGATTTTTTTGCTAGTTCAGGCTGAACCATGTTTCGCTCGTAAAAAAGCTCCATGTCTTCTGTCCAGACTTTTGGGAACAGGCACGGATAAACTTCGCTTTCTATGAATTCTCCATGGACTGGCAAAGAGCCGCGCGCGTCAAGAACAATTCCTGTGTATTCCCTGGATGCGACTTGGTCAATCGGCTGCATTTTTTTGTATGGAGTGTGGTGCTTTACAAGGCTTGAAGAAATGTCGTTCATGTCGATTGTGTGTTTTGTTAAAAGAAGGCCGTCTTTTGTAAATACCGCCGGAGTCTTTTTGCTGTTGTCTATAATTCTGGTGAGGCTTTCAAGTGTAACAGTTCCGTCAAGAACAAGGTCGCCGAGAGTTTTTGTGTCGTCCACATAAAGAGAAAGCAGCGGATTTTTTACAAGAATCGGAAGCTTCATTTCAATTTCTTTTACAGAAGTTGATTTTCCGCTTGGAAGAGGAATTCCCGCTTTTTCGATATTAAAAGCCACGTCCGAAGCAAATGTGTTTTTCGTCCAGTTTACAAAGCTTGAAGATGTCATTACGGCATCTTTTTCTGAAACGTGTCCTTGGGCTTTTGCCGCCATGATTGATTCATGCTCAATTTCTATGTCTGAATATGGAACGTAGACGGATGGAGCAGGTTCTGCAGTTTCCGTGGAAAAATCGAATTGCTCTATGTAGCTTTGCCCGAAAATGCAGGCACATGAGATTATTGCAGCTGTGTATAAAATAAAATTCTTTGTTTTCATAAAGAGTCCGTTTTTAAATTTTCGGCATTTTAATAGAAAAAATCAAGTTGATAAATAAACAAAATCTTCTTCTTTGTTGAAATCAGTTTGCTGTCTTTATTGTAAAAAGTGCCATCTTCATGGTTGACCCGAAAATCTATTACATATTCCAGTGTCTAGCAGGGGAATGAGATTCAACAGGGCAAAACGTATTATAAATAATTTAAGTAAAGTTTGCGCGAAGGAACGGTTCCTGGGGCAAAAATACTCTGATTGTTGCGGCCGCGTGAGCGGACAATTCTATAGTTACTTTGCAACAATCAGAGGATGTCCAATAAGTTCTGAATGTC
>ERZ1034917.1075-NODE-1075-length-19121-cov-5.317843_pt1 | contig 19121 bp, 17 predicted proteins | sample MGYA00520605_ERZ1034917 | MGnify/ENA primary metagenome ERZ1034917 (study PRJEB33766, sample SAMN09781784) | gut metagenome | biome: gut microbiome | host: Homo sapiens | place: Madagascar | study: EMG produced TPA metagenomics assembly of the PRJNA485056 data... | reverse complement strand
GCGCGGCCAGATCGAGCGACATATGCGGGATGAGCGTGCGGCGCACGAACTTCACCGCAGCGTCGATTCCGCCGTCAAGGTAGAGCGCGGCAACGACCGCCTCGTAGACGTTCTCGAGCGCGGAGTGCAGGCCGCGCTTGCCCGTGCCGGTCTCGGAGGAGCCGAACACGATGACGTCGGCGAACCCGAGGCTCGCGGCCACATCCGACAGGCTCGAGCCCGCGACGAGCGCCACCTTGATGCGCGTGAGCCCGCCCTCGTCGATCTCGTGGTAGCTGTCGAACGCGATGGCGGCCACGATGGCGCCCACGATCGAGTCGCCGAGAAACTCCAGGCGCTCGTAGGAGTACTTGACCGGGCGACCCTCCGTCGCCGAAGGGTGCGTGATCGCGGACAAAAGCAGCTGTTCCTGCTTGAATTCATAGCCCAGGATCTCCTGGGCGCGTGCGAGTTTTCCCTGCTGTTCTTCAGTCAGCGCCATGAATTTGCGACCACCTTGCGTCTTGTGCGGCTAGATTGCTTAAAGATTTATTCTACCTGTTCAGAATCATTCATGTCAGCGCCAGATAAGGTTTGCGCGATTATTTCAGAAACATTCTCGCGCGCGGCGCGGGCGGTGACGAGAATGCCGTTTTTCACGGCCTTCGCGTTCGAGGAGCCATGTCCGACGACGACGGCGCCCTTGCAGCCCAAAAGCGGCGCGCCGCCGTAGGTGTCGGCGCTCATGCGGTCCTTCAGATCGTAGAGCCCGTCCTTTAGCGCAAGCGCCCCGAGCTTCGCCTTCGTCGAGGACATCATGGTCTCCTTCACCATCTTGAAGAGCACTTTCGACGTGCCCTCGATGGTCTTGAGCGTCACGTTGCCGGTGAAGCCGTCGCACACCACCACGTCGAAGGCACCTGTTAGGAGGTCGCGCCCCTCGGCGTTGCCCGCGAAACCCGGCACCTGCTTAACCATAAGGCCGTGCGTCTTGATGGAAAGCTCGTTGCCCTTCGTGTCCTCCTCGCCGATGTTCAAAAGACCGATGCGGGGGTTCTCCACGCCCAAGATGCGCTTGGCGTAGATGCCGGCCATGCGGGCGAACTGCACGAGGTAGGCGGGCTTGCAGTCGGCATTCGCGCCCACGTCGCACAGAAGCACCGGATGCGCAGGCGCGGGAAGCGGCATGGCGAGCGCGGGGCGCTGCACGCCCTTCACGCGCCCGATCACGAGCGTGGCGGCAGCCAGGCAGGCGCCGGTCGACCCCGCGGAGAAAAAGCCTGCGGCTTGGCCTTCCTTCACCAGGCGGCACCCCACCACGAGCGAGGAGTCCTTCTTCGAGCGAACGGCGCGGGCGGGGTGCTCGGCCATGTCGATCACCTGGGTGGTGGCGTGCGCCCCGCAGCGCTCATGCGCGTCCGCGAAGGGCTCCACGACCTCGGCCGGCCCGGTGAGCACGATCTTGAGCGAGGGATCGGCGTCGAGCGCCGCCGCCACGCCTTCAAGCACGACGCTCGGCGCATTGTCGCCGCCCATGGCGTCGACGGCGATGACGGTCCCCGGGAACGCCTCGGCCTGCGCGCGTGCGGCGGCCATCTCGCGAGCTTTCCTTCCCATAGTGGGCTCCAATCCGGCGGGCGCGCGGCCCGCCTAGTGAAAAAGCCTCCCGCCCGCGCGCTTTCGCGCACGGAAATGGGAGGCTTCAGGCTTGCCTATGTAGTAGAAGCTAGGTCGGACTCGGCGAGCCCGCAAGCCGCTTATTCGGTCTCGATGACTTCGCGGTTCTTGTAGTAGCCGCAGTTCGGGCACACGCGATGCGGAAGCTTCACTTCGCCGCACTGCGGGCACACGGAACGAGAAGGCGCGTCGATGCGGTCGTTAGCGCTGCGACGAGTATGGGTGCTTGCACGACCCGTTTTTTGCTTAGGTACTGCCATGATCTAGCTCCTTTGTAAAACATCGGGCGGATTTCCGAACCGCCCGCTTATCACTGGGTAAACACGCGAAGAGATATATTAGCAAAGAGAACCGTACGATGCAAGGCCTTGCTCGCGTTTTCGCCCCAGCTTACCACATAATGCGCAGAAAACCGCAGACATCGCAATATAGCGAGGGCGCAAACCGTTCGCACAGCATGCGCCCTCGCCTACTCGCAGCCGCAGAGAGACGCGTGCTGCCCACCATGATTCGGCGCTCCTGCAGGCCCGAAAGACCGCAAGCTGCGTAATGCGCCGCGTGCCTCTACAGATACGACGGCACAAGCTCGATTTCAGGAAGCGCCGTGCGCGGATGGGCGCTGCGATCGATTCCCGAGATCTCGTCGGCGAAATCGATGAAGCGGTCCATGTTCTCCGAAGTCTTGAACCACTCGTCGCCGTGCACGGCGCCCTCGACGAGCTCGAGAACCGCGCGCTTGCCGGCAAGCTCGCCTTTGAGCAGCTCGTATTCTTTATGCGGATCGGCAGAACGATACGCAATGCACTCGCCGTCGCCTAAGCCCTGCAGCGTCTCGTAGAGCGCCACCGACTGTTCGAAGGGAACGACTGGGTCGCCTGTACCATGCTGGATAAGCATCGGGGGCACCCCGTCGGGGCGGCGTTTGATGGCCTTCACGGAGCTTGCCATCTCGCAGCGCTCCTCCGGCTCGGCCACGATGCAGAAGCCCATCACCTGGTCGGGGGGAGACATCGGGTTGTCCCCGTCATCGCGATGGCCCGTCTGATGCTCGCAGACGTAGATGTCGGACACGCCGTACATCGAGAAGCAGCCCTGGACCGACGAATCGCCGCAGTCGCCGAGCAGGCAGTCCTCGAAGTCGATGTCGTCGTTGGTCGCGGCAACGGTCTGGGCGATATGACCGCCCGAGGAGTTCCCGCACACAATGAAGCACTCGGGGTCGAGATGGTATTCCTCGGCATGGTTGCGAAGATAGCGGATAGCGGCTTTCACGTCATTGACCTGGGCGGGCCACTTCGCATGCGAGCTCAAGCGATACCCGACGCTCGCGACCGCGTAGCCCTGCGAGGCCGCCTGGAAAAGCCCCGCGATGTTGTCCGCGCGCTTGAAACGGAACTTCCACGCGCCGCCGTGCACCGCGACGACTACCGGGAAGGGGCCCTCGCCCTTGTCGGGAAGCACGAGGTCGAGCTTCTCGCGCTCGTGCGCGTCGGCGTAGGGAACGTCGAGGAACGTGCGTTTGAACTGGGACATGTCGACCGCCTTGAAAGGCGCCTCTTTCATTTCTTCCGTCATTTCACTCGTCTTCTTTCTCACACTCGGTCATTTGGCTAGGCGGCCTGCTCGGCGGCGTCGGACTTGGAGGCGGAGGATGCGCCCTTGCCCTTCTTCACCACGAGCGCCACGATGCCGACGATGCCGCAAGCGATGCACAGAAGCGCGCCCGTCCAAAGGTCGGCGGAGTACTGCGCGGCGGACGGCGCGAAGGCGTAGAGACCTGTCGCGGGCGCCACGGCGAGGGAGGCGGCGGTGAAGTAGGACACGATGAACACCGCGATCTTCACGCCGGTCTGGCAGAAGGCGCCGATCTTGCCCTTCACGGAGTCGGGCGCACCGGTGGCGGCCGACGCCATGGAGCTGATCATGACCTGCAAGCCGAAGAAGCTGAACAGGCACATGGAGATCGCGATGCCCACGAAGGAGTGCATGTTGATCATGATGAGCAGCGCTGCGGCCATGCCGAACAGGCAGAGCACGCGGCCGCCGAGACGCTTGGTCACGCCGAAGATCGGGCCGAAGAAGGCGGACACGATCATGCCGAATACCATGGAGATGGAGGAGAGGGTGCCGGTCGTGGCGGCATCGCCGATGCCGAGTTCGCTCACGAGGGAGGAAAGGCTCACGGTCAGGCCCTGGAACACGAGGGTGAAGAAGAACACAAGGAAAATGCACACCCAGGAAGCGAGCGGGATGCGATCTTTCTTGGCGGAAGCATCGGCATCGACGGCCTTTGCTTTCTTCTCAGGGGCGACGACCTCGGGCTCTTTCATGAACAGCAGCACGAGCACGAACGCGACGGTGACGATGAGGTACGCGAGGAAAACCATATGCCAGCCGATCGTGGCCAGAATGCCGCCGATCTGCATGAACACGATGTTACCGAGCGAGCCCGCGACCTGCGTAAAGCCCATGTAGCGGGCGAGCTCTTTGCCCGAGAAGAACATATACATAAGGCTCACTTCGACGCCGAGACACGATGCTTGCCCGATGCCGAACAGGAAGCGGCAGGCGAGAATCGCGTAGAGGTTGTCGATGAAGAACGGCGCTATGCCCATGACGACCATGAGCGCCGTCGCGGAAAGCAGGATGGTGCGGTAACGCACTTTAGTGCCGGCGATGAAGCCGATCAAGATGGTCACCGGGATGCCCACAAGTGAGGGCAGGGTGTAGATGTACATGATGGTGGTGCGGTCGAAGTCGGGGAACGCGTTGTAGAGCGTCTGCAACGCCGGCGACACCGTCATCGTCGAGCACACGACGAAGTATAGCGAGAGGATCGCGATGAGAATCGTCGTCTTCTCCCTTTTCGATAAGTTGGCGATTTGCTCTTTCGAGAGCTTCTTCGATGAGGATGCCATGCATGCCCTCCTTGGGTTTCGCGGCCGCAGCCGCACGGGGGACGGGCCCATCGCGCGGCCGAGGCGCTTTTCGCCCCCTCCTTACGCCGCACCTCTCGCTGCCCCTTGCTGTTGTTGCCCGTTGCGAGACAGCGCGAATTATTTCGCAACACGAATGCGTGAATCCAATAGAATGGTTCTACGCGTTATAAAAACGGCTTATAATTGCTGCTCACAGGCTTGATAGTTCGATTTTCGCCCTCGATACCCCCAAGGAGCGCCCCGCATGGACTTCGACCATTTACGCTACTTCCAGACGCTTGCGGCTTGCGGCAACTACACCGCTGCGGCCAAGCAGCTCTTCATCACGCAACCGGCGCTTTCCTACGCCATCTCGCAACTCGAGGCGCGCACGGATATCAAGCTGTTCGAACGCACGGCGCGCGGCGTGACGTTGACCCCTGCGGGCGAGGAATACCTCAAGCACGTCGACCGCGCGCTTGAGGAGCTCGAGGTCGGGAAGGCTCGCGCGCGGATCATCGCGGGCGGCTCGTCGATCGTCCGCATCTCGCTCATGCGCGTGCTCGGCGCCATCTTCCTGCCGAACGTCATCACGCGCTTCAGGGCGGCGCATCCCGAGGAAGACTGCAAGTTCGACCTGCGGCTCGGAGTATCTTCCGAGGTGGCGGCCGACGTGGAGGAGGGCCGCTCGGGAATCGGGCTGTGCGCGCGTGCAGAAAACGAGGCGCTCTCGCAGATGGCGGTCGCCAAGCAGAAGCTCGTCGTAATCACTCCCAAAGACCACGAGCTTTCGGGGAAAACGAGCGTGAATTTGCTGGAAGCGGCGAAGTATCCCCAGGTGGGATTCGAGGCGAACACGGGCTTGCGAGCGATTGTGGACAAGATGTATCGCGACGTCGGGGTTTCGGCGCGCTATATCATCGAGGAGCGCGAAGACTACGCGGTAGCTGGCATGGTCGCCATCGGGTTCGGCATCGCCGTGGTACCGCGGCTCGCCATTTTAGAGCAGCTCGATGTGAGCTGCCTGGAAATCGAGAACGACAACAACTACCGCACGTTTTACCTGACGTACGCGAAGAACGGGAACCTGACAAGCGCGGAGCGGCGCTTCATCGACTTCGCGCGTGCCGAAGTGGCCGAGCACGGCCTCGCGAACGCCGAGGTGAGCTAAGGGCGAGCGTTTCTTGAGGTCAGTCGCCAAAGGATTAGCTGTCGCACATCTTAGAAAGACAGCCCGCTAACAGATGCGGGGCCGGCTCCCGCAAGGAACCCGCCCCGCATTCAAGATCGAGGCTTATTCGCCGTCGGAGTCGAACGTGTAGTTCACGAGCGCCGCGAAGGGGTTTTTCGCCAGCTCGAACTCGTCGGGATCGTGCGAGGTTTCCTTCTCGCAATCGCACGGCCCCTCGTTTAAGTTCGCCCCGCACGCAGGGCAAAGTCCCTTGCAGTCCTCGCTGCACAAAGGGACTAGCGGCAGCTCGAACACGATGGCGCCGCAGATAAGCGACTCGAAATCGAGCACGTGGTTCGCGGGCAGGCGGTCGAACTCGTCCTCGTCGGCGCCTTCGGGAACATCCGCGCCCTCAAGCAGGAAATACCCCTCAATCTCGCCCTGTACTTCGAAGGCGGCATCCTCGAGGCAGCGGGCGCAGTCGGTGTGCGCCTCGCCCGTGACGCGCCCCGTGACGAGCAGCGCGTCGCCCGTGTTGGAGATGTCGGCGCGCCAGGAAAGCGGCTCGGCGAAGCGATATGAGTCGGGCCCGCACTCGAATTCATCGACGGCAACGGTGCCTTCAAGCTGCATGAATTCCGCCGGCGAGAACATCTCGGCGGGGACTTCGAAACAAAGAGCATCTCCCGAAAGGACGCGGAAGGTGCTCTTAACGGTGGAAAGCTCTTCCATTAGTTGCGACCGACGTTGGTAGAGCCAGCGTTCAGGCGGTCGCGGCAGCGGCGCACGTTGCCGAGCAGCGTGTCGAGACTCTGCTCGACGTGGCCGAACACCTCGTCGGCGTAGTCTTCCGCACCGGCGCGCGTCTGGCGCTCAAGCTCGCGGGCGTCGGCCAAGATGGTGTCAGCCTGCTGCTGGGAGATACGCACGATTTCCTGTTCGGAGGCGATGGTCATCGCCTGGCTGCGCGCGTCCTCGATCATGCGGTTGGCCTCGGCCTCCGCGTCGTCGAGAAGGCTCTGGCGCTCGCGCACGATCTGGCGTGACTGCGCGAATTCGCTCGGGAACGTGTCGCGAATCTCGTCGATGATCTCGAACGCGGCGGACACGTCGACCTGGCGGAGATTGTTCTTACCGAAAACTGGCTTTGCATCCTCGAGCAGAATCGAGAGTTCCTCGAGAAGACCCAAGACACCGGTTTCGTCCATGTTATTCCTTCCAACCTGCCTATGTGGTGCGTTTCATCTGCGTTTGGCGCGCAAATCGTTAGGCGCGCATGCGTCCACTTATCATATCACGCCGCCCTGATTTGGCAAAACGCACCACAGAGCATTCATAAGCCTCGGCTGGGCACAGGCGCAAATAAACAGTGCGCCCGCCACGCGCTACCCGAGCGTATCCGCCAAGCGCAGGATATCGACTGCCGTCTCGCCGTATTTCTTGCGGGCAGAAAGCGCGAACCCGCACGCCGCCTCCGCCTCGTCGGCATCGGCGTTCGTCGAGAGCGCGTGCTCGTAGACCACAATCGCATCGGGAGCGAGAGCGCCCGCCTTCGCGAGGCTTTCCACCATGTCGAGCGGCTCCTCCGCCGCAAGCGCATACGGCGGATCGAGAAATACCAGGTCGAACGCCGGTCGCTGGCGAACAGGCGGCTTCTCGAGCACGTCGGTGCGCACCAAGCGCGCGCGTCTCGGCTCCACTCCGAGCGTGCGAATGTTCCCCGACACGACGGATGCCGCCGCCGCGTCGCGCTCGAAGAAGCACGCGGACGCCGCACCGCGCGATAGCGCTTCCAGCCCAAGCGCGCCCGAACCTGCGAAGGCGTCGAGCACCACGGCGCCCTCGATACCGCCGCGCGCGCTCACGATCACGCTCATCACCGACTCGCGAACGCGATCAGTCGTGGGGCGCGTGCCGTCCCCCTTGGGCGCCTTGATAACGCGACCACGGTATTCACCTGCGATGATTCTCATATTATCCACCTTCCCCAGCGCGCATGGCGCCGAGCAGCAACCGCACTTCCCGCCCCAGGGCCGCATGGTCAGGGGCCGAAAGGTCGGGGTCATTCTCCAAAATCTCGCGCGCGTCGGCGTGTGCCGCCTCGATCAGCCCGCCGTCGCGCACCACGTTCACGAGCTTCAGCACCGAGGCGCCGCTTTGCCGATTGCCCAGGATATCGCCCTCGCGGCGAAGCGACAAGTCGATGCGGGCGAGCTCGAAGCCGTCGTCGCACGTCTCCATCGCGCGAAGGCGCTCGAGAGCGACGTCTTGCTTCGACGCGGACACGAGAAACACCTGCGCGGGCAGCTCGCCGCGACCGACGCGACCGCGCAGCTGGTGGAGCTGCGAGAGACCGAAGCGGTCGGCGTCCTCCACGATCATAACGGTCGCGTTAGGGACGTCCACGCCCACCTCGATGACGGTGGTGGCGACCAGAACCTGCGTCTCGTTGTCGCGGAATCGCTGCATGACCTGCTGTTTTTCGACGGAAGGCAAGCCGCCGTGCAAAAGCTCGACCTTCCAGTCGAAAAACGTGCTCCCCTGAAGCATCTCCGCCTCGCGCGTCGCAGCCGCAACGTCGTCGTGCGCAAGGTCCGCATCGTCCTCGATGGCGACCATCGGATGGTACGCCTCCTCGTCGGCCTCCTTGCGCGAGGCGGCAACCCCCTCGCCCGCCATCGCGTCGCGCTCGCCTGCGTCCTTCCCCACGAGCGGGCACACCACATACACCTGCTCGCCACGGGAAAGCGCCTCGCGGGCGACATCGTAGGCGCGCCCGCGCTCGGATTTCGAAAGCACGCGCGTCGCGCGGCGCGCCGCGTCATGCGGACGGTGCTTGAGATACGTAAGCGTTAAGTTCCCAAACAAAGCAAGCGCGAGCGTGCGCGGAATCGGCGTCGCCGTGAGGTAGAGCGCATCGGGCGCCTCTCCCTTCGCGAGCAGCTTCGCGCGCTGCGCAACGCCGAAGCGCTGCTGCTCGTCGATCACGGCGAGCGTGAGGCGGCGCGGGCGCACGTCGTCTTCGAGCAGCGCATGCGTGCCGATGAGCACGTCGAGCTCACCTGAGGCGAGGCGCGAAAGCGCGTCTGCACGCTCGACGGCCGGAGTCGAGCCCGTGAGCGCCGCATGTGTGACGCCCGCAGCATCGAAGAGTTCCCCCAAGCTGCGATTATGCTGCACCGCGAGCACTTCGGTCGGCGCCAGAAGAAGCGCCTGCCCGCCCGTGTCGGCGGCGGCGGCGATGGCGATGGCGGCGACGACGGTCTTGCCCGTGCCCACGTCGCCCAAAAGCATGCGGTTCATCGCATGCGGCTCGGCCATCTCGCCCAAAATCTCCAACCGCGCGCGCTGCTGCTCGTCGGTGAGCGTGAAGGGCAGCGCAGCGTCGAGCGCCCGCATGCGCGGGCCACCGATCTCGTGCTGCGTGGGCACCTTCCCGCGGCTGCGTGCGGCGCCCTGCTGCATGAGGTGCAGCTCCAGCATGAGCACTTCCTCGTACGCCAAGCGACGACGCGCCTCGCGCGCCTCAGCCATGCTTTCGGGAAAGTGAATAGCACGGAAGGCTGCCTGGCGACTCACCAGGCGATACTTCGCGCGAAGCTCAAGCGGCATCGGGTCGAGGACGCCCGTCGCAAGCTCGAGCGCGTTGCTCACGAGCCGGCGCATAAGCGCCGCCGACACCTTCTCGCTCGCGGCGTGCACGGGAATGACCAGGCCAGACGCCAGCGTATCCATTCCATCGAGCGGCAGGATATGCGGGTTCACCATGCGCTTGAAGCCGTAGTTGAACTCAATCTTGCCGGCAATCGCCACGCGCATGCCCGCGGAGAGCTGCTCGGCGAGCCACGGCTGGCGAAACGCCGCCACGATGACCACGCCCGTAGGGTCGGTGACGCCGATTTCCACCAGCGTCAAACCCGGTTTCGGGCGCTTGAGCTTCACATCGTTGATCGCGCCCTCGATAGTGCACGATTCGCCGATGCGCGCCGACGCTGCGGTTTCGCGGGCGGAAAGGTCGATGTAGCGGCGCGGGAAATGCGTGATGAGGCCGCGAACCGTGCGGATGCCGAGCTTCTCGAGCGCCTTCGCGCGCGCGGGGCTCACGAGGCGCACGCGGCCGATCGGTTCGTCGAGCCCGAGCGTGGCCTGCAGCCTATCGGGTATGTGAGAAGCTTCCGGCAAAATAATCCTTCAAGGTGAGCCCTGACGAGCTTCCGCGGCAGACCTTCGTGCTCAACCAGTCCTGCTTTGGCGAACGGCCCACTGGACCGTTCGCGTCGTGCGGAACTGCGCTCGAAGGCCCGCCGCGGAAGCCCTCACTTTCTCCGATAAAAGCGTCGAGGCTGTCGAGTCCTCGCCCGCCAGCCTCGGTTTGAACAATCTGAAAAGCCAGCCTACTCCACGGAGAACACGATCGGATAGAGCGGCTGCTCGCCGCGCTGCGCGTCGATTTCCAGATCGTCGAAGCGTTCCTCGATGCGCTCGACCAGGACGCTCATACGCTCGTCGGAGAAATTCTCGCCCGCGAGCAGCGTCAGCGTGTCGGCATCTTCGGCCTCCATGGCGTCAAGCAGCGACAGGACCACGTCCTCCACGCTCGAGCCCACCGCCTCGATCGAGCCGTCGGCGATGCCGATGATGTCGCCGTCGTGGATGGGATTGTCGTGAGCGTCCTTAGAATCTTTGATGGCCGTGGTCACTTCTCCGGTCTTCGTCTCGGCGAAGGCCTCGGTCATGGCCTCCACGTTCTCGTCGAGCGTGGCGTCCTCATCGACGCCGAACAGCGCCGAGAAGGCTTGGGGGACGCTTTTCGTGGGAACGACCGCGCAGGGCACTTCCGCCAGGCCAGCGGCGCTCTGAGCAGCCATGATGATGTTGGAGTTGTTCGGTAGGATGATGACCGCATCGGCGTTCACGCATCCCACGGCGTCGAGCAGGTCCTTCGTCGAGGGGTTCATGGTCTGCCCACCCGACACCACGACGTCAACGCCTAAGCTCTCGAGAATCCGCGCCATGCCCGAGCCCGCGGCCACCGCCACGAAGCCGAGCTTTTTGCGTTCGGCCTCCCCCTCGGCGGCGAGCTTCTCGTTGCGCTCGACGGACTGTAGCTTCATGTTGTGGATGAACACCTCGGAAATTTGGCCTCGCTCGAGGAAGTAGTGCAGCACTTTGTCGGGCGTGTTCGAGTGCACGTGCACCTTGAATTTAGGATTTTCGCCAACGCACAGCTCGCAGTCGCCCATGGTAGACAGGAAATCGAGCGCCTCGTTCTTGTCGAGCACGTCGGAGTCGACGAGGAATTCGTTGCAGTAGGTGTACTTAGAACCCTCCCAATCGTTGATCTGCTCGATGGCGACCTTCGGGGCAGCACCCGCGCGCGCGAGCGCGAGCTCGTCGCCGAGCGGGCCGGATTTGCCGAGCAGCGCCGCAGTGAACGCATCGACCAGGATGGCCAGGCCGAAGCCGCCGGCGTCGACCACGCCGTTCTCCTTGAGCACCGGGAGCAGATCGGGCGTGCGCTGCACCGAGGCGTAGCCTTCCTCGACGATGCATTCAAGCGCTTCATCAGCGGAAAGCTTCTTCTTACGCGCGTGTTTGGCAGCGGCGGCCATGTCCTTGACAACCGTGAGAATGGTGCCCTCGACCGGCTTGCGCACCGCTTGGAACGCGACTTCGACCGCGCGGGAGAACGCCGCATCGACCGTTGCGGTGGAAAGCTCGCCCGCGTCCGCGTAGCCCTCGCACAGACCGCGCAGGATCTGCGAGGTGATGACGCCCGAATTGCCACGCGCGCCCATGAGGGCGCCCGTGGTGATGGCGCGACGAACCTCGGCCGAGCTCGCGCCGTCGGAGAGCTTCGCGATGTTGTCGACCACCGACTTGAGCGTGAGCGACATGTTCGTGCCGGTGTCGCCATCGGGGACGGGGAACACGTTCAGACGGTTGATCTCCTCCTTGCGCTTGCCGAGCTGGGCAGCGGCCGCGGCAATCGCGGCGAGGACGTCTGATCGGGTGTAGGTTTGTGACATGGTGGGACTATCTCCTTAACAAGCGGATGCGCACCGTCGGGCGCGCACCGCCGAAATACGATGCTACTTGCGAACCTTCACGCCTTGCACATGGACCTCCACGCCGTCGAGCGGGACGCGCGCGTATTCCTTGAGCGCGAACGTGACCTGGTCGACCAGGTTCTGGGAAACGGCGCTGATGTTCGTGCCGTACTCGATAACCACGTAGAGCTCCACATGAACCCCAGCGTCGGTGCTCGAGACGACCACACCGCGGCGCAGGCGGGAAGCGGGCAGAATCTTCGCGATGCCGTCGGCCGCATTCGGGGCCGCCATGCCGACAACGCCGTAGCATTCGAGAGCCGCGTTGCCGACCATGTCGGCCAGAACGTCGTTGGCAACATGCAAGCTGCCAGGAATCGTTGTGCTCATGATGCTCCTTTCGCAACACGCGCGATACCTTCTGACGCGCGCAATTATCCAAAAACGCAGTATAGCGCAAGGAAAAGCGCACACGATAGCTGCCCCAACCCAGCGGTCGGTATTACACACGAAAAGTCCTTGAACAGCATTGGCTCTTTGTGATATAGTAGTTAGGCTTTTTTGTCATCAACGGTTAGTAACCGGCACGTACATGGAGTTGAGAAATATGTCGAAGATTTGCGAAGTTTGCGGTAAGGCACCGTCTTTCGGTCGTAGCGTCAGCCACTCTCATCGAGTGACCAACCGTATGTTCCGTCCGAACATCCAGAAGATCACGATTCGCGACGAGAAGGGCCGCGTCCGCAAGGCGAACGTGTGCACCCGTTGCATGAAGGCCGGCAAGGTCGAGCGCGCGTAAGAGCCGCATCCTCGACCGCTTACGGTCGATTCGCCTTATGGCACCGCAAAGCCCGCATCTGCGGGCTTTTTTGGGTTTGGGGTGTGGATGCTAGACGCAAGCACCAAGCGCGGGGCGACCCCGCACGAGCGGAATCGCCCCGACTACCCTAGCTCGGAAGCACGATGAGCAGGCGCTTGCAATTGGGGCACTCGCCGAGCGGCGCATGCGCCTTGATGTCGATGAGGCGCCCCTGCTCAATGGGCGCGCGGCATGCACCGCAGGCGTTGTCGCGAAGAAGGGCGACCGCCACTCCCCCGCAGTGCCTCGCCGCGCGGTCGTAGCGCTCCTTCAAGGCGGCGGGCAGGCCAGCCGAGATCTTCTCATGAGCCGCGACAAACGCCGCCTCCTGCTTCTTGAGCTCGCCGCCCTGCGCCTGGAATTCCGCGGTCGCTGCCGACTCCGCTTCGCGAAGCTGGTCGAGCGCCGTCGAAATCTGCTTTTCAACTGCGGAAACCTTGTCAAGTTCGGCATCGACCGCCGCAAGGTCTTCCTCAAGCGTGGCACGGCGCTTCGCAAATCCGTCCATCTCGCGCGTATGCGCCTCGACGTCGCGATACCCGGAAGCCCCATCGATCGCCTTCTGCGCGGCATCCTGCTTGGCGGCGAGCTTGCCGTCTTCCTCGGAAATCTTGGCGAGCTTCTCCTCGGCCTTCGCGCGAAGCTTCCCCACCGATTCCTGCTTTTCCTCGATCGCCTTGATCTTCTTGCGCGCGGCGACGATGGTCTTTCGCTGCGGAAGATCGGCGATTTCCTTTTGGACGCGCAGAAGCTTCATGTCGTTGTGCTGCAACTCGATGAGCGTGGAAATGTCTTCGTCTGTGACCTGCATGCGTTTTACCTCGCGCTTCCTTTGTGTTCCGTCGTTTTCCAACCGCTATTCTACAACCTGGTCGACTCGGGATGCGACCAATTGCCGCTCTGGTCGATAACCTCGATGCAATCTGCGGAAACCCCCGCGTCGGCCACCGCGTCGGCGAGCACGCCGGCATAGGGCAGCTCGGTGGTGTCGTGCCCCAAATCGATGATCGAAAGCCCCGCCGCGGCCGCATCGAGCGCCGCATGGTACTTCACTTCCCCGCAAACAAGGCAATCCACGTGCTCGCGCAGGCAAGCGGGAATCACGCCCCCGCAGGACCCCGTGAACGTGACCACGCTCTTAACCTCGCGGTCGAAGTCGCCCCATACGCGCGGGACCTGCGCAAACACGGAGGTACAGCGAGCGGCGAGCTTCTCAAGCGTCATCGGGGCGTCGCCTTTGCGCACCTGGCACAGCTGCCCGTAGCCGCGGTCGGGGCCCGTTGGGCACGGCTCGAGCACGCAACCCGACCAATCGAGCGAGAGCGCGTCGGGCAGCATGCGCGCCGCAAGCGGGCTCGCGTCGAGACAGGTGTGAAACGACATCACCGCAACGCCCGACTCGATGGCAGCCCACACAACCGCCCCTGAAGACACCGCCGCCGATGCGCCGGGCATGAACTTGTCGGGCGGGTTCAAGAAGGCAGGATGATGGGTCACGAGAACGTTCGCCCCGCGCGATGCAGCCTCGCCAATCGCCTCGACCGTGGGGTCAAGCGCCACCGCCACGCGTGTGACCTGGCGCGACGGGTCGCCTACGGAGATTCCCGTGCGGTCCCATTCCTCTGCGTCCTCTTTTGGGAACATCCTGAGCAGCGCCTTTTCCAGGGCGCCCACGCTTAAGTTCCTCTCCTTTTTGGAAAGGGGCCCGGATGCGCGTTTGCTCAGTCCCATCTCTGGTTTCGAAGAAGCCATTTCCACATCCTCCTTATGCGTTCGGTTTGCCGTTCCGCCTGCTATTGTATCGGCAGCTCCCGCCGCCCGCCATGCCCTGTGGGAATAGTCACGCAATCATAACCTGCACGCGCCATGAGCGCGTACGCCTCGCGGATGCCGAAGGCGACGTCGGCGGGCTTGTGCGCGTCGGTGCCCACCGTGCAGGGCACGCCCGCGCGGCGGAACGTCGCGAGCAGGTCAGGCGCCGGGTACATCTCGGCACAGCGCTTCGCCGCACCCGCCGTGTTCACCTCGATCATGCGCCCGCCCACACGCGCAGCCTCGGCCATACGCGCGTACAGGGGAGCAAGCGGGTAGGTCGGGAAATGCCCGAGCTTTTTGGGCAGGTCGGGATGCGCGAGCACGTCGAAGCGCTCGGAGGAGACCGCCATCGCGCACCATTCGTCCACGTAGCGCTCCCATATGCGATCGGGCGCGCCCGGAGAAAGCCACGGGCTCTCGACGTCCTCGTTGTCGATTCCCCAGGTTCCAAGGAAGTGCACCGAGCCTATCACCACGTCGAAGCGCGAGGTGTCGCGCTCGGCAGGCGTGCGGTCCTCGTCGACGCCGAGCCAGTCCATCTCGCACCCCGAAAGGACGGTCATGCGCGGGTGCTCCGCGCGGGCGCGCTCGATGTCGGCGAGATAGCCCTCGGTCGCCTCGCGGGGCATGGCCTCGTCGCCGCGCGGGTTGAAGGCAGCGGAGAGCGGGAAGTGCTCGGTTATGGCAAGCACCTCAATCCCCGCCGCGTCGGCCGCCGCCGCGAGCTCGGTCACCGTACCCTGCCCATGGCCGCACAGCGCCGTGTGGGAATGCGTGTTCACCAGCGGCATCATGGGTACGCTAGCCTCGATTCCAGTTGAGAGCCTCGCCGAAAGCGACAAGGAACCTATCGATGTCGTCGGCGGTGGTGTAGCGCCCCATCGAGATGCGCAGCGCCCCGTAGGCGTCGTCGCCTTCCACGCCGATGGAACGCAGCACGTGACTCGGCTCGAGCGAGTGCGACGAGCAGGCAGACCCGCCCGACACGCCGAAGCCCTTCATGTCGAGGCGCAGGATGAGCGTCTCGCTTTCCAGGTCGCTCACGATCACATGCACGATGTTCGGCAGGAAGTCCAGCGACCCGCGCGACACGTCGACCGTCGGGCGCACGCCCGGCACCTGGGAAAGCTTCTCGTAGAGCTCATCGCGCAGACCGCGCAGACGGACGGATTCCTCAGGTTCCATCGCGCAGACCGCATGGCACGCGGCGGCGAACCCGGCCGCGCCCATGACGTTTTGCGTGCCCGAGCGCCGTCCCGCCTCCTGCCCGCCGCCGAGCTGAAACGCTGCAAGCGGGGTGCGCGCCTTTAGGTACAGCGCGCCGATGCCCTTCGGGCCGCCAACCTTGTGTGCGGAAAACGACGCGGCATCGACATCCCATTCACCCACGTCAAGAGGCATCTTCCCCAAAGCTTGGGTCGCATCGACGTGAAAGAGCGCACCTTTGGCGTGCGCGATGTCGGCAAGTTCGCGCACCGGCTCGATGCTGCCGAGCTCGGAGTTCGCAGCCTGAATGGACACGAGCACCGTGTCAGCGTCGATCGCGCCCTCAAGCACGGCGGCGGTGATGAAGCCTCGGGAGTCGGGGCGCAGGCGCGTCACGCGAAAGCCCTGCTGCTCGAGCCGCTTTGCAGGCATGAGCACCGCCTCGTGCTCGATGTCCGACACGATGACGTGCGGCGTGAACGAGCCCGAGGCCACACGGCGCGCTTCGGCAGCGGCAGGGGCAATCCCCAAAAGCACCGTGTCGTCGGACTCGGTAGAGCCCGACGTGAAGATGACTTCGCTCGGGCGGGATGCGCCGATGTCGCGAGCGATCGACTTGCGCGCGGCTTCGAGCGCCTCGAAGGCGGCGCGACCGGGCGAGTGAAGCGAGTTCGCGTTCATATTGAGGGCGAGGTTGTCGCGCCCGCAGGTGAGATAGGGCTTCATAGCCTCGAGCGCCTCTTCACACAGAGGCGCTGTCGCGGCGTAATCGAGATACACGTAGTCGGGACTCACAGTGGCGGGCATTGCCTACATCTCCTCTTCGGCGAGAGCTTCCTCGGCCCGCGCATCCTCGATGGCCGCCACGCGCGCGGCGTCGCCCTTCTCCTTCACGGCGGCAAGCGCGGCTGCGGGGTCTTCCGCCCCGAAGACGGCGCTACCGCACACGAGCACGTCGGCGCCAGCCGCGGTGAGCCGCTCGACCGTGGCTTCGGAGACGCCGCCGTCAACCTCGATCAGGAGCGCGTCGTTGCCGACCGCGCGCGCCATCTCGACGACGGCCGCAACCTTCTCCTCGCTGCCCTCGATGTAGCTTTGCCCCGAAAAGCCCGGCTCGACGCTCATCACGAGCACCATGTCGAGGCGCGCGATGACCTCCTCGAGCACCTCGGGGGGCGTGTGGGGCTTGAGTGCCACGGCGGCCTTCGCGCCCGCGTCATGGATCATGTCGACCGCACGGCGCAGCTCGTCGCCGTAGAGCACCTCGGCGTGCACGCACGCGATGTCGGCGCCCGCTTCCAAAAACCAGGGCAGCTCGTCGAGCGGATTGTCGATCATGAGGTGCGCGTCGAGCGGGATGTTCGCCAGCTTCGCCAGCTGCTTCACCACGGGAACGCCCATGGTGAGGTTGGGAACGAAGTGCCCGTCCATTACGTCGACGTGGACATAGCCCGCGCCCGCCTGCTCGATCATGCGGATATCGCGGCCTAGGTTCATGAAATCCGCCGACAGGATCGACGGGGCTATCTTCACCGGCTGAAACATGACTGCTCCTATCTGCCTGTTGCGCCGCCCACCTGCGGCGTTCTCTCGTCATGCAGCCATTCTAGCGCACCGGGCGCGCGCGACGGGCATATCGCCCCTTGACATGTGAAATCACCACGCGCCGAGGTGCGCGTGCGACAGCGCGCCTATAATGGAAGGCATCGATGAGGAAGAAGGCCCCATGACGCAAAGCATGCTCTCGCACTATTCCTATCCCACCCCCCACGGCCCGATCACCATCTGCGTGAGCGAGAAGGGTGTGCGCGCAGTGGCGTTCGGCGAGGTGCAGCTTGCGGGGGCACGGCGCCCAACCGAGCTTTCGAACCGCTGCGCCACCGAGCTTTTGGAATACTTCGCGGGCAAGCGCACCGCCTTCGACGTCCCGCTCGACCCCGAGGGGACCGCATTCCAGAAAAGCGTGTGGGAAGCGCTCGCGCTCGTGCCCTACGGCACGTCGATCACGAGCAGCAACCTCGCACGCAAGCTGGGGCAGCCGAAATCGTACCGCGCCGTTGGGGCGGCGGTGAGGGAAAACCCGCTCGCCGTGATCGTTCCCGACCAGCGCGTGGTGCGCGCCGACGGACGGCCCATCGCTGCCGATGCGCGCGGACGCATCCGCGAGGGACTTCTGCGCATGGAGCAGGAGCGCACGGGAGCTTAACGTAGCGGCGCGCGACCATTCGAGGCCGAACCAAGCGCGAACCCGCAAGGCCGAGCGACGGTCAACCCCGCGTGCCAGGCAACGATAAAGAAGAGGCAATACACCTTGAACGTATACGTGAGCGACATCCTCACCGCATGCATTCTGTTTCCGGCGGTCGCGTTCCTCATCACCGTCCCCTACATGATCTACCAATACCGTCGCCGCGGGTCGGTGCCGAAGCTCCACACCACGATTGTCTATTCGTTTGTGTTCTACCTCATGTGCGCGTACTTTCTCGTGCTGCTGCCGCTTCCCGCAGACCGCACGGCGTATGTCGCCTACGCGGCAACGCCGCAGCTTGTTCCCTTCAACTTTGTCCATGAGTTTCTCGCCGAAACCACCTTCTCGCCAAGCGACCCCGCAACATGGCTGCGGGTTTTGCGCGACCCGTACATCTACGAGGCATTCTTCAATGTCTTGCTGCTATTGCCGTTAGGTGCCTACCTTCGCTACTACTTCAGACGCACCTGGTGGCAGACGCTCATCATCGGCTTTTTGGTGACGCTTTCGTTCGAAACAACCCAGCTTACGGGGCTGTGGGGCATCTACGAGCACCCGTATCGCTTGTTCGATGTGGACGATTTGATCCAAAACACCCTCGGCGCCATGGTGGGATTCTGGCTGGCGGGCCCCGCGATGCGCGCGCTTCCCGATTTGCGCACGGCGAACCTGCGCGCGGCCGAGGCGGGGCTTTCCGCCAGCGTCACGAGGCGCGCCCTCTCCTTCGCGCTCGATTGCGTGCTGACGGCCGCGCTTGCAGTGGGGTCCATCTATCTGATATATCAATCAGGTCTGGTTGCAGCCCCGATCGGCGCGAGGGCAACGGCGGCGCAAGCCCTCGAGGCGACCACCGCTCAGATGAGCGACGCACTCCTGCCGGCACGCCTGTGCATATTGGCCGCGCTTACCATCGTGTTCTTCATCGCGCCCGTGGCGACGAAGGGCCGAACGCCCGCGCAGGCGCTTTTGCATCTGCGCATCGTGCGTGTGGGAGCGCGCGACGCGTCATGGTACCACTACCTGGCACGATACGGTCTGCTCTTTCTTTTCATCTGGATTCCTTGGGGGCTGCTCACCCTGCTCACCGAAGTGGGAGGCAGCTCGATCGGATCCGAGGCGGGCACGTTGGCAACCTTCGCCTCGCAGAACACCGAGGCCTGCATCGCGGTGCTCGCCGTGTTCACCGTGGCCTGGGTCG
>ERZ1034917.1074-NODE-1074-length-19174-cov-6.293948_pt1 | contig 19174 bp, 15 predicted proteins | sample MGYA00520605_ERZ1034917 | MGnify/ENA primary metagenome ERZ1034917 (study PRJEB33766, sample SAMN09781784) | gut metagenome | biome: gut microbiome | host: Homo sapiens | place: Madagascar | study: EMG produced TPA metagenomics assembly of the PRJNA485056 data... | reverse complement strand
TCCTTTTGATGGAACCGCTCGGCCCATCGGCGTCGCACGTTTGCATCCGGAAAGGAAAGCCCCTGCAATATGCAGCTGATATCGTCGGCCTGAACGAGGTCCCCGTACGTCTCCCAGAAATGAACATCGGCACGGAAGACGTTGAGCCCCTCTGCCATGTCGAGCCCGTTGCTAGCGCCGATGATGATGAGATCCTCCTCGGCTAGCGCCCGGTTGATGCGAACCGCTTTCGTCGTTTCCATATGCTACTTCCCCAACGTCTTGCGCACATCGGCGAGCACGTCGGCGATATCGGCGCGAATGGCGAGCCCTCGATCCTCGATCGCACGGGGAAGAAACTGCGTCACGTTGTTCACGGCGATATAGCCAGCCTGCGGCAACTGAGCCGTGAGGGTCCAAAACGGCTCCTGGATAAACGCAGGTGTCATACGGCCCACACCCAGCTCAAGAAAGAGAATCTTCTGCTGCGCGTGCGCGTCGAGCCAGTCGGAAACCTTGCGGTACTGCTTATCGTAGAGCTCGCCCTGCAGGAAATTGCCGTAGCCACGAACCCAGGGGAACGCCTCGGCCCCGCAGCGCGGACAGCGCGACACAAGCTCCGCTGGAACCTCTAGACCGTCTCCCATAGCCTCTACCATGTGAGAGACCGGTTCGATCGCGTCCCACACCTCGTCGGTGCAGCAACGGGAACATTGGAAGAAGCGGTGGTCACCTTGAATCTCGGCCACCTTCTCCCAGGGGTAGATTTTCATGAACTGCGTGTCTTGGTTGGTGGTAAGAACAAAAAAGTCCTTCTCGGCAAGAATAGCGTCGAGGTCCTTGTAGGGCTCGCGCAGCGGGGCGTTGAGCGTGGTGTCGAGGAAGGTGGCAAGGTAGCCCCAGCGCGCCTCGGCGGTGGGCCATCGGTAGAACGACCCCTCGAATGCGCCCCTGAAACCGTAACGCTCGGCGAATTTGCCGAAATGCCTGCGATAGGTCGCGTTGTCCTCGTAGTAGAAGTCGCCGCCGCCCGCCGCGGAGAGCCCGGAGGCCCCGCCCACAAGCACGTAATCGGCTTCCTCGATCATGCGGGCAAACGTTTCAATTTGCTGCCCGTAGAGGGCTGACTCGCAATCACTCAAGTCATAGGGCGTGCCGCCATATCTATAAGCTGCCCGATGGGAAAAAGATCGCTCGGTAAGCTCGATAACAAGCTGTTCGTACGGTGTCACTTGATGCCCTCTTTCGGTTATCATAAACAGGTGTCTATAAAGAGTATCAATGTTGATTTACACCAAATCAATGAACAGCTTCGAGCTGCTGTCGATAAACGAGCGGCTGCTAGATATTGTTGAGCGATGCAATTGGAGAATCCATGGAAAGGGTGAAAATCGATCGTCGCCGACGCTATACGCTCTCGGTCATACGCGAGGCGTTCTTTGCGCTACTAGCCGAGATCGGCTTCGCAAAGATGACCGTGGCGGATATCTGCCGCCGCGCCGAGATCAACCGCGGCACGTTCTATCTGCACTACGAGGACAAGTTCGCGCTGCTCGACACGCTTATCGACGAGGCCCTGGCGGCGGCGCCCCCTCTAGAAGGAACAGGGGCGGAAGCCCTCTGCCAGCGCCCACCGGCAAACGACGACTATTATCTGCTCTACTCAGACGACGACGCGTACGCCCGCGTGGCGCAGCGCGTCGTCAAGCGCGGCGCAGAGCAGATGGTTCCCGCGATCATGGAGAAAACCGGGCTTTCGCGCGAGGACGCGCATCTGATCTTCGTTCACAACGTACAGGGAAATCTCGCGGTCAACCGCCTGCTCGGTTGGAAGCGAGGGCCTAAGTTCGCTCTTGCACAGGAGCTGCTCGGTGCTTACGCCGAAGGAGGCATGCAGGCGGTATCAAGTCGTCATGATTCCCGTAGTTCATCTTGAACGTGGGCTCATTTCGCCAGACTGTACGGTTGAGCTCACGAAGGAGTTTTTCGCCCCAGCCGTCCTGAAGGACTTGTCCTCGAACAATGTCTACAACGACCCGCTGGATCTCGGACACGTTCTACCTGGCCCTCAGCGTATTTAAGCCGCCAGCTATGAATGAGTCGATACTCTCTTGTGTCGCAAGCCAAATTGCATCGTCTGGTTCACGCAACGCGGCAGCATGGCAACCTGCCATCTGAAACCTTATGACGTTGCTTGCCACCTCAGGAGAAAGGCCGAGCTCAAGATAGAGGTTATGAATTTGTGAGCAGGTGCTATCGAATTCTAAAACATCGATATAAAGAGGGAGGAAGCAGTCCTCTCGCACCACGTCGCGATATCTCACCGTCGTCCTTACCGCTATGCAGTAAGGAAGTTTTCCTTCGACTTCTTCCTTGCACTTTCTGTAGTGAAGCTGCGTGTTGACCGATCTTGTTTCCTTTGCAAAGTCCTCGACAAGCGCTTTGAAAACGTTGCTCACATTTTGGTAGTTCCTGTAAAAAGTCGACCTGCTGACTGCTGCCGCCAAACAAAGCTCAGATACAGAAACATCTGCAAGACGCTTCTTCAAGGAGTCGACCAGGTCTTGTTTTGGACTTATGACATCTGGCTATCTACAGCAAGGGGCAAACAAGGTGCAGGCTTCAATGTCAAGATGCTTGCATCTCCTAGCATCATCGCAATCATCTTGGCTCCTATCGTCGCATTGAGCGGCCTTACCCTTCCGGACATTGTTTCTGACGCCTTGTCCACTGTTAGCCGTGCTGCGACGCCCATGTGCATGCTTTTCCTCGGCGCGATGGTTTATTTCAACAAAATAGGGCCGGCGCTCATGCGCCTCGACTCTTAGGCGCTCGTTATCGTCAAGATGATCGCTCTTCCCATCATTGCTGGCATGTGCGCTTCTGTCCTGGGATTCTCCGCAGACATCGTTGGCTGCATCGTCCTGTACATTGCTTTGCCGGTTATGACCGTCGTCCCCATGGTCGGTGCGCAAAATGGGGCTGAAGGATCTTACGCAACTGGTTTAGCCGTGATGACCTTTGTTGCATGCGCGATAACTATTCCATTAGTTACGTTTGTCGCGTTGTGAGACTTTACAACTTCCGAGCTCGGATAGATTCACGCAACGAATACGTATTTGTTGCGTGAATCTATGTATGCGTAGCGGCTTATCGCGTCCCACGCATCCCTACAGGGAACAATGTCACCTGTCCACCATTCGCTGCCACACCTTCATCGCCTTGACGGCTAAACCAACAACCCAACTGGAATTGAATGAAGCGGCACAACAGAAAACGCGCGTGACAGAATGGGAATGACCCTCGTTTTACGCCATATATTGCTCAATGCCCTGCGGTACCGCCTATTGCCACAGGACAACATTGCTTTAACGCTTAAATGTTGCATTAGTTGAGAAACAACCTACAATTGGCGCCCTGTCCCTATTCCCCATATAAAAACGAAGAAACCGAGCCGGAGCTTTCTCCCGACTCGGTTTCTTTCATCAAATGAACCTATTGCTTCACGCTACAACAAACGAAACGCATCAAGCGCAATAGCTAGTTCATCTTCCTGCGACGCAGTGCGAATGCTGCAACAGCAGCGGCCGTAACAGCGATCAGGGCAATTGCGCCACCGACGAGAGCAAGGTTGTCGCCCGTCTACGCGAGAGCCGTCTTAGATTCGCTTACCGTTTTGTCGCCTTTGCTGGCGTTGTTACCATTATCTCCGTTGTTGGTGTTATCGCCAGTCCCAGGCTTATCGGTAGAAGGAGCCGCCGTCTTCCAGCCCGCATACAGGGTGAACTCGGGCTGCGCACCGTCTACAGCATCATCGAAGTTGTAAGCCTTGGTGCAACCCTCGTCAGTGAACCACCCAGTAAAGGTATAGCCTTCCTTGGTGGGATCTGCCGACTTTGCCACCTTGCTGCCGACGACGACAAGCTGAGAGTCAACAACTGAACCCTGGTTGGAGTTGAAGTTAACGGTAACCTTCAAGACTTCGGGAGCCTGAGCGCCCGGTTCCTTGGCATATTCGTTGGCAGACTGAGCGTCGGTGAAGTAAACAACTGTTCCGTCGGCATTGGTTACGGAATAGGTTGCATCGCCCTTCACGGTTTCCTCGTTATCGATAGCATATTTGCCGTCGTTGAACAAAACTGCCTTGCCGCTCTTGATGTGCTTGGCAACCTCTTTGTCTGTGTACTTGCCGCCGCTCACTTTAATATTGCCAAGCTTAAGACTGCCGTTGAATACACCGTCGGAAACGGTGACCGCGTTATCGACATCATCGAAATCCGACTCCTTCTTGGTCGAGGAATTCCAGGTGTAAGCCCTAATTGCCGCGTTGTCGCCCTTAGCCGTGAAGGTACCGCCGGTGATAGCGACCTGGCCGAGGCCCTTGTAGCCGGGGCGGTTGACGACGGAGATTGCTGCGCCGTCCTGGATGGCGCCGTCACCCTCGGTCTTCTCAACCGGATCGCCCGTCACGGTGATCGTGCTACCAGGGTTGACGTTCAGGCTGCCCGAGCACACCTGCACGCCCATCGTCTTCGCGTTGATCGCAGAGTTGTCGATGGTCAGCTTTCCGCTGCTGGGGAAGTAGATACCGAAGCCGTTAGGAACGTTGAGCGTGCTGTTCTTCAGGACAACAGTGTCGTTCGTGTTGTTGCCGTTGGTCTCAATGCCGCTCGTGGCGGTGGTAGAAGCCTCGACGCCATCGAACGTAAGGGTAGAGTTGTCATACGTGATGGTGCCGCCCGAGGCAGACGGAATCAGGCCGATGAGCTGCGAGCTCGCGACCTTGCCGTTTTTCACCGTAAGCGATGCGTTGGGGTAATTGATCTCGAACGCCGCGGAGTTCGCGTCAGTTCCTGTGCACGTCCAGGTGTGGCCGTTCAGATCAACCACGCGGGCAACGGTTCCAGAGTTGAAGGTGCTGCCCGTAGTGTAGTCGCGCAGCAAGGTGATTGCTTCGCCACTTGCGGTCTGCGCCTTGAACGCTTCGTCCATGGTGTAGTAGGTATTTTCGCCAACCTGCGCAAGGTAAGCTTTTGCCACGCCGAAGGTGCCGTCGCCGTTCGGGGTAGCCGCAGAGCCTTCGATCAGATAGCAGGACGGATCGGTGCCGAACGTACCGCTCGTGACCTCGATCGTCGCCTTTGTGGGATCGTTTGAAGTAGTACCCGTGCTGTAGTCAACCGTGTTCAGCGTGCCATTGACGGTGCCGCCCGTGATGGACGCCTTCGCCGGTTTGCCCTCGGCGCCGTCGTAGGTCACCGACTCGATATTGCCATTGACGGTGCCGCCCTGGATCTCAAGGTCAGAGCCAGCTCCGCCGTACGTCCACGTCGAGACGTTGCCGTTGATGACAGCATTGTCTTTGATGGTGGCATTCTTCCAATTTTCGATTGCATAGCTGTTAGCTGAATTGACGGTACCGCCCTTCACATAAAGGTTGCCGTGGTCGCACTTAAGGACGATGAAGTTATCCTGTGTGAACGTGCCACCACTGATCGTCAAGCCAGGCACGCCGGGCTTGCTGTCGTCGCCAACGCGAACAAGGGACGCGCCCTTCGTTCCGCCTGCGCCGCTATCGTTCTTGACGTTACCGCTCTGGAAGAACAGCCAGCCGCTATTGCCGCCCTGAACGTCGATGACGTAGTGGGACGAAACGCCGGAGTTCTCTGCGGTGTCCTCACGCATGATGGTACCGGTCTTGGCCGCGCTGGAGTCCATGACGTAGACCCTGGCCGTGACCGTCAGCGCAGGCTTGCGCTCGCCCGTGCTGCCGTTAAGGGTGTGGCCGTTAAGGTCGAGCGTGACATAGTTCGTGGAGATTGTAACGTTCTCTTTCGTATCGGCCAGCAACTTCACCGTTGCCTTACACGGCGCAGCGTCAATAGCGGCCTGCAGGCTGGAATAGCTCTTACCGCCAACTTCCGCAACCCCTGCTGTAGTGCTTTTCTCGCCAGTTTCGGCTGCGGGAGCAGCTGCCTCATTAGCTGCTTCCTGATTGACTGCCTTACCGGTCGTATCGGGTGCTTTGCCAGTCGCTTCGGTCTGTACAACAGATGCGCCACCCGAGATCACATCAGCATCAGCGCCTTTAACTTGAGGAGAAGGCTGAGTCAGCTCAGTCGGGGATGACGGCACCGTCGCCGATGCCGCGTCGTCATCAGCCGCAAATGCTGCGGTTGGCAACATCATGGGGCACATGGCAACACTCATGATCACCGGAATGACTTTGTTCGCGTTGCTTTTCCTCATTTCTTTCGCATCTTCCTTTCGGTTTTCTCTATTTCTTGCTCTGTGTATTCATTCTTGACGTTTTGGCTTCCGCAAAGAATTGCGGGGATAGGAGATAAATGAATTGGAGAGGTAGCCGCTTTGCGTTGAAGGAGTTACTGCACCCTAACGCGCTGACAACAATAATCTAGTTGTTGCGCAACATCGAAAGCAGTACATAGCACCCTCGTTAGCTTGCTCCTGTTCGACCCCGATAAATTAAAAGGGTGCTATCACTGTTTCGATGGCACCCTACCGTTTACAAAATTCGAATCAAAACGAAGTTCATTACTGGCGATAATCGTAGCTTCACCGTTCCTCGAAAAAACACGTTCTTTCGTTTCCGATTTAGCCATACTATCACCCCTCTCGATGAAACAGTACTCGAGCCGAACCAACAGAATTCATGATAACAGTCTAAATCTTTAGAATATGTCGGATAAGTAATGTTTTGTTGGGCAACATATTTAACAACAAGCTCAATTTGCATTTGACTCGAAGCGCAAAAGCACCGTGGCCATATCTTACAAACCGGCGGACCGTCATGCGCAAGGAAGAATGCCAAACAGTCCAACCATCCCCTTGCGCACCTCGGGCTCAACCCCTGCTTTGGCGGAGGCGAATCGCTATCGAATCGTGGAACTGCGAACGCGCCGAACGTATACGGCCACTAGCCCAACAGCAATTCTGACAGCAAGAAGCCAAGGCACGCTTTCGCGCGCCCCCATCCATTCGCTTATACTTGCTCAAAAAAAACTGCGCAATCGCGCATGAAAGAAAGAACTCCATGCTGAAATTACATGTGCTTGCAAGCGGCAGCAAAGGCAATGCCGCCATCGTGGAAAACGCAAAGACCGGCACAGGTGTGCTAATTGACTGCGGAATATGCAAGCGCGATTTCCTAGAACGTTGTGACCAGGCAGGCTTCGATCCCGCTGGAATTGAAGCCGTGTTCATCACGCACGAGCACGGGGATCACATCAAAGGCTTGGGCGTGGTGCTACGCGGATTAGCGAAATCAGGCTGCGCTCCGACGATTTTCGCTAACAGAGCCTGCATCGACGCAAGTAGCACGCTTCAGAAAATAGCTGATGATTTTGGCATTTCCCCGCTAGCGCTGGAGCAGGAATCGATAGAGGCCGCTGGCTTAAACGTACTCCCCTTCGCCACCAGCCACGATGCCGCCGCTTCGTTTGGCTTTCGCATTGAAACACCCGATGGCGACGCACTGGGATACATAACCGATTCGGGCATCGTGACAAGCGCCGCACACGAGGCTTTGCTCGACGTGCGCATTTTGGCTTTGGAAAGCAACCATGACAAAAGCATGCTGAAAAACGGCAACTATCCCTACGTTATCAAAAGGCGAATCGCCTCGAAATTAGGGCACTTATCGAACCCGCAAGCCACCGAGGAGCTTGCCGCTCTTATCACCGAATCCCGCAATGCGGGACTTCGCACGCCTGAAACCGTTATCGCCATGCACGTCTCGCAAAACAACAACGACTACAACCTGCCAAGAGCGGCGCTTGAAAAAGGCCTTGCTATCGCCGACGGCAACGCGCGCGTCCTATGCGGCTATCAAGGACGCCTCACAAGCGTGAGTTAACGCTACGCATGAACTGCAAGAGCAAGGATGAGGCGAGTTAACCTTCTGGGATAGAGCTGGACAAACCCTACTACCCCATGACCGGCACAATCTCATCCAAAATCACCGAGCCGTCCATACCGCTCATATTGATGGAATAACTGATTGTTTCACCACTGTCGTCCACGTAGGAAACCCCAAAATACGGCAGCGTTCCGAAAAAAGTCATGTTCAACAGCAACGGGCAATCAGGCGTCAGCTCGCCGCAATCAAACAAATCATCAGTGGAATACAGCACGGTGCTTTCCGTGGGAATAGCCAGAACGCCCAAAACCTTGAAGTCCTTAACGACTCGATCGCAGGAGAAAAGCACCTGGGCCACAGGCTCCTCCGAGCTAACGGAAACCTCGTTGTAGCTCGAGTAATCGCCAAGCGCATCTTCCGCCCAGTCCCCCTGAACAGCAGGCTCGAAAGCTTGCTTGATGCTTTTCAAAGCACGCGCGTTCGCTGCCCCTTCGCCAGTGCCGTTAAACAAATCCGCACCCAGGAAGCGATAGGTTGGGAAGTCCCATGTTTCATCTTTAACCACGAAATACGTGAACTGCTCGTACCCACAAAGCCTTCCGCTACTGTCGAAATACACACCATCCGGCAACGAAATGTCTTCAGGTGAGGCCACCAAGAAAGCGGGTTCCCAACAATAGACAGTGTAGGTACCGCTTTCATCCGCGATAGTTTCCTTTTGATAGAACTTCACAACCTCATAACCGTTCAATGCGGTGGTTTGCAACAAGGAAGAACATTCCTCTAACAATCGCTGCGCCCGCCTGTCTAGAAAACCGCGGTAGAGGTTGTAAGCGTCCTGATCGACCCAAGACTCGGTGCTCTCAGGATAGAAAGAAGGAAGCGACGATAACTCCCGCAAACCCTGCGCCATCATCGTATTCACCCGATCAGAAATGACCGACTTGACAAAGGTGGCCCCGCTCGATTCAACCGGATTCGCAGCGCAACCTACCATTGGCAAAGAGAGCGCGAACGTCAGCGCAATGATTGGCATTTGCTTCATAAGGGGTTCCTCCCTTTCCGCACATCGCCGAATTTTGCTTTGCGATAACAATCTCAGCTAAAGCAATTTCACCACACAAGCGGCATTGCTTTCAATCGCCAATGAGGGACACGGGATCAAACGTTTCGACTTAGACCCGATCATCGAAGGAAGTCAAAAACAACGCGCACCCCGTATCGAGACGCGCGCCGTAGTTGCTAGTTGAACATGTTCGGTTGGATGTAACCATGAGGGCTCCAGGCATAGCCATTTTGATACTTGATAGTCAGGTAAAAAGCGCTGTCCTCCACCTGCAGCTGCACGTAACATACGCCGTCAACGAACTTATCGGTTACATCAAGCTGCTGATTAAGATAGTAAACAACCACGCGACCATCTTCCTCGTATTCAACCTCGGGAGCGTTGATCTCATCCCAGAGCTCCTCCTCGGTCAAGGCCGCTCAGTCCCGTCAGGATTAATCGCAACGCCGCCACCTCCTCTATGCACCAGCTTCCCATCCTCATCTTCATACTCAAGCGAACACGATCCGTTTTCGATAACGAGCATTGCATCAGTTTGATCGCCGTGGATCCAAACTTGCACGATTCGCTGAATTCCGCCGATGTCCATCGCGTAGGCGCTACCACCAAGCCTAATGACTACCGCGAACATGGCGGCGGCTGCGAAAACCCGACAGGAATCTATCAATAGTTTGTGCAAAGAGGAAAAGGTTTGCGAAAAAACACTGAAGCGGGCGCTTAGTAACCCAGATCATTCAAGAGCCCGCATTTAAATTAGACGCTAACAGAGCAGTAGGCGCCGCATTGCTGGAATAGCTACAATAAATGTTGCTTTCGAACCTTGAATCAAACTCGCGAGCAGCCTGCTGCGCGTTTCGAAACCAAGCCTCAGATTGAACAACCGCACCAAACAAAGGCCCCAATGAAACCGATTGCCCATATTCGCACCGATCTACCGCAAAAGTTTGGCATTCCTCGCAACAGCTTTATCGCGCCCCATCTGCAAGGACGCATCATATTTGAGCCGGAATACGCTTTGGAATCGGCCGTCACGGGAATCGATAGTTTCACACATTTATGGTTGATCTGGCAATTCGAAAATGGCGTAACCGGCGGAACCGCCGACGACATCGCCCAGGACTCCGCGACACCCCGCAAACAGGGCACTAATGATAAATGGTCGCCAACAGTTCGACCGCCTCGACTTGGCGGCGTCGAGCGCGTAGGCGTATTCGCCACGCGCAGCCCCTTCAGACCCAATCCGCTTGGCTTAAGCTGCGTGAAGCTCGAACGTGTAGATATCACGAACGAGGGGCCCGTGTTGCACGTGCTTGGAGCCGACTTGCGAGACGGTACGCCGATCTTAGACATCAAACCCTACATTCCGTTCGCCGACTGCCATACCGACGCTCAGGGTGGATGGATCGACAGGGCACCATGGCACGAGCTTGAAGTGGATTTCCCCGAACGACTGCACGAATCTATCGATTCGAACAAACTACCTGGCCTTCTGGAAGTGTTAAAGCAGGATCCACGACGTGCGGGCAGCAAGCACGAGCCCGAACGCATCTACCATTTGGCTTATAGCTCCCTTGATGTGGCTTTCACAGTTGACGGTAATGCGCTGCACGTGATCGGAATCAACTAGAGAGCACAAGCACAAGGGTGAATAGATCGCGTTCTTATTCCCTCTACTTTTCTATGAGCTGGACCGAACTGGGCGCTATGCCATCGAAATAACCTGCCGGCATCTCAAGCACATGACGGGTGCCTTTCACTTTTTTGCCAAGCTGCCACGGAAACAAGGTTTCAACCTCGATCCCCCTTAGATTGGAATCTAGATACAAAACATCAATCGGAAATCTCATGAAACAGCAGTGCACTCGCGAACATCTAGCAAGGAACAGACCCTCTTCTTCGCCGAGCGACGCCCTTCCCATCAGACCACGCAACCTAGAAGAAAACGTTCTGGCGACAGGAACGCTAACCGCTCTGCCTTCCTTCTTTACAAGCACGCTCTCCGCGTAGGAACGCCTTGAACCCATAATCACCTCGATAACGCCTCCGTTATAACTTGTCGTAACAAATGATATGGTTGTTATTTAGGACATTCAAGCAGATGGCGAACGTATATTTATTCAGCGTCTTCACGCTCTCTTGCTGGCGATTTTATGTACCGAAAAGGCATTCGTTGCCGAAGCGTTACTATAGACACCCTCTTGCGGCACAGTTTTCCGCACAACCCGAAAGAACAACGCTCCATCTAGGGTAAAACACCCCTAGCGGGAGCTTTGTCGTCTTTACCCGCTTGCGCGGCTGCGACACAGGAGCCATGAACACAACCAACTCAACACGAATTGAAGGCCATGCAGCGCGACAAAATCAAACCGATCCTGTTCAGCATCATCAAGCATACCGACAAAGAAGAGCTCCGCAGGCAAATCCCAAAGGACATCGTCTCCGGCATCGTCGTAGCAGTAGTCGCACTTCCGCTTTCCATCGCGCTGGCAATTGCTTCGGGCGTCGCCCCTGAACAAGGTTTGTACACTGCAATCGTCGCGGGCTTCCTTATTGCGCTGTTCGGCGGCAGCCGCGTGCAGATCTCCGGTCCGACCGCAGCGTTCGCCACCATCGTATCGGGCATTGTCGCAACAGACGGTCTTGACGGCCTGATTGCGGCAACCATCATCGCGGGCGTCATCCTTATGCTGATGGGCTTGCTGAAACTGGGCACCCTCATTCGCTTCGTGCCTTTCACCATCACCACCGGCTTCACCGCCGGCATTGCCGTCACCATTGTCATCGGGCAGATAAAAGACCTGCTGGGACTAACCTACCCTGCAGGCACCGTCACCATCGACGCAATCGATAAAATGACGGCCGTCGCGCAAAACATCAGCACCTTCAACGCGCAAGCCCTAATCGTGGGAGTGGTTTCCATCGTAATACTTATCGCGTGGCCCAAGGTGTCTAAGCGCATCCCCGGGTCGCTTGTTGCCGTCATCGTGGGTGCCGCGATGGTTCCCCTGCTGGGTCTTGACGTCAATACCATTGGCGACCTGTATACCATCAACGCTGGACTGCCCACCTTGCATGTCCCGCACATCAGCCTCGACCTGCTGCGCAATGAGCTTGCCAACGGCTTTACCATCGCGCTTCTTGCCGCCATCGAGTCGCTGCTGTCTTGCGTGGTTGCCGACTCCATGATCTCAAGCCACCACCGCTGTAACATGGAACTAGTCGCTCAGGGCATGGGCAACATCGGCTCGGCGCTTTTCGGCGGCATTCCCGCAACGGGCGCCATAGCCCGCACTGCCGCAAACGTTAGGAGCGGTGGCCGCACACCCATTGCCGGAATGGTTCATGCCATAGTGCTTCTAGCCGTTCTGGTATTCCTTATGCCCTACGCTGCCCTCATCCCCATGCCCACCATCGCCGCCATTCTTCTTCAGGTTGCCTACAACATGTCGGGTTGGCACAGCTTTGCCCACCTGTGCGCCACCGCATCGCGCGGCGCCATCGCAACTCTGCTTCTTACGTTCGCGCTGACGATCGTATTCGACCTGGTAACTGCCATTGGCGTCGGCATGGTGATCACCGTGGTCTTGTTCATGAAAATGGTGAGCGAGGAAACCGAAGTCAAAGGCTGGAAGTACTACTGCGACGACGATTCCCAAGTCACGACTCTGCGCGAACTGCCGAAAAGCGTGCGCGTGTACGAGATCAACGGCCCCATGTTCTTCGGCATGGCCGACCGTATTTCAGACATCTCGGTAAAGGAATTCACTAAGTACTTGATCATCCGCATGCGCGGCGTTCCTTCCTTGGATGCAACCGGCATGAACGCACTGGAGAACCTGTACAAATACTGCAGCGAAAACGGCGTGTGCCTTATCTTCAGCCACGCAAACGAGCAACCCATGAAAACTATGGAGCATGCAGGTTTCGTCGACTTGGTTGGCAAAGACAACTTCCGCGCGAACATCGACGACGCCATCGAATACGCCACGAAGCTCATCGAGGAAGAAGAGCAGGCGTAACCCTATTCGAACCACATTCGCCAAGGATGACTTTATTCGAACCGATGCATTCGATGGCTCCGAATTTCACCTTTCGTCAGGGCTTTCTTCTTTTTCATCAAGGGTGCCGGCAGTATTTATGAAAGAACGATTAATTAACTGTTACGAACTTATTTCATATAGCGCGACTTTGAAGATGATGCGACAATACTTCGTTATATCGGAAGGGGTTCCCAACCGAAAGCGTCCAAGCAAGGACGCATAAGAAGCAAGTTCGTACAAGTCAGGAGTCGCACATGAAAGACATACGTGTCAGTGACATCACGATGAAAGAGGCTGCTACCTCCAAAACGCTCTCCCTATCCTTCAAGGAGAAGCTAGAAATCGTGAAGATCCTAGACCGTATCGGTGTGGGCTCTATTGAAGTCGAGGGAATCGAATCATCCAAGGTCGACGCCCTGCGAATCAAATCCATTGCCTCTCTGGTGAAGAACAGCACGCTTGCCGTTCCGGTGAAGATGGACGAGCAGAATATCGAAGCCGTCTGGAACGCAGCTAAGGGCGCAAAAAGCGTTCGCCTGCAGGTGGAGGCGGCTGTAAGCCCCTCGTGCATGGAATACATCCAGCGCAAGAAGGCAGACAATCTGGTTGCCGATGCTGCCGCGGCCGTGGCCAAATGCGCGCAGCTTACCGACGACGTCGAGTTCGTGGCCGTTGATGCCACCCGCACCGACGTTGCCTACTTGGCAAAGATCATCGAGGCCGTCGTCAACGCTGGCGCCAAGACGGTTACCGTATGCGATGCCGCCGGCTCTATGCTTCCCGAAGAGTTCGCCGAGTTCATTAGCAACCTCACCCAGGCTGCACCGCAACTGAGCGATATCACCCTTGGTATTTCTTGCTGCAACAACCTGAACATGGCCGACGCTTGCGCAGTTGCCGGCGTCATGGCAGGCGCTTCCCTGGTGAAAGCAACCTCCTACCCCATGGACGTCGTCGCGCTTGACAACATCTCCCGCATCCTTGCCGCAAAGGCCGACGCGCTTGATGCCCAATGCCATGTCCGTGTAACCGAGCTTAAACGAGCCATGAATCAAATCGCCCGCCTGTGCTGCGAAGATCGCTCCAAGGCGCTCAAGTTCACCGACTCCGTTTCTGAAGCGGTAGAGGGGCTCGTTCTTACCGCAGGCGACGATCAGGAAACCGTCATGCAGTACGTCGAGCGTTTGGGCTACAGCTTGTCCGACGAAGACGCCGCGTCGGTGTTCGAAGCATTCAAGAAGATCGCCGCAAACAAAGAAAACGTCGGTGCCACCGAGCTTGACGCCATTGTCGCCTCGGCCGCGCTGCAAGTTCCGCCTACGTATGTTCTTGAGGGCTATGTCATCAACACCGGCATGAGCTTCAAGGCTACCTCGCATATCTCGCTGCGTAAGAACGGTGAGATCCATGAAGCAGTGTCGCTGGGCGACGGCCCCATCGACTCTTCATTCAAATCCATCGAGTCGGTTGTGGGCAAGCACTACGAGCTTGACGATTTCCGCATCCAGGCCGTTACCGAAGGCCGCGAAGCTGTAGGCGAATCCATCGTGAAGCTCATTGCCGATGGCAAGGTGTATTCCGGCCGTGGCATTTCCACCGACATCGTTGAATCCAGTATTCGCGCGTATATCAACGCGCTGAACAAGATCGCATACGAGGAGCAGAACTAATGAAGCTTTCCTTTTCTACCCGCGGTTGGGCCAACCATTCTTGGGACGAGCTGGTAAGCACCGCCCTCGAAATGGACTTCTCGGGCATCGAGATCCACAACCCGCTGATCAATGAAGCGTTCACCGGCAAGGGCGCCCCCCTTGACCGATACAACACCCAGGCCACTGCTCGCTCACTTCACGACAAGGGCCTGACCATCCCCGCACTTGACTCTTCCATCGATATTTCAGCTGGTGAAGAGCAAGTCCAAGAAGCAAAGAAACTTATCGATCTTGCAGAAGCCGCATCTGTCGACATGGTGTGCGTTGTTGTCCAAAACGATGACGAAGCCGCCATCCATTCTGCATTGGAGCAGCTTGTCCCCTACGCAGAGGCGCATTGCGTCATCCTGCTTATCGAATCAAGCGGCATTTTCTCTAGCACCACGCGCCTGACCAGCATCATGGACAAATACGCCAGCGATTATCTGGGCGTTCTGTGGGACGTTCACAACGTTTATCGCGCGGGTGGCGAAAGCCCGGCAACCACCATCAAGAACCTGGGCGCCTACGTCAAACACGTTCATATGCGTGATTCAGATGACGACGGCACGTTCAACCTGGTCGGCGAAGGCACCTTGCCCATCGACGAAGTTGTACGCGCTTTGTCTTCCATCGACTACGACGGCTTCGTGTCACTTGAATGGATGCCCGAATGGATGGAAGACCTTACCGACATGGAAGTCATCTTCCCCCACTTCGTGAACTACATGGAGCAATTCGAAGATACGCGCGGTAAGCGCCGCACCCTGTACCTGAACCATGACGGCACAGGCGAGTACGTCTGGAAGAAGGACGAACTCATCGACCTCACCTTCCCTCAAGTTTTGGACAAGATGGTCGAGTGCTTCCCCGATCAATACTGCTTCAAGTACACCACGTTGGACTACACGCGTACTTACGAAGAATTCCGCGACGACGTGGACACTTTCGCGCGCGCATTGGTTTCCATGGGCGTGAAGCCCGGTAGCAAGGTTGCCGTTTGGGCCACCAACGTGCCTGCTTGGTACATCACTTTCTGGGCAGCCACCAAAATCGGCGCCGTGCTGGTTACCGTGAACACCGCGTACAAGATCCACGAGGCAGAGTACCTGCTGCGTCAGTCCGACACGCACACGCTGGTCATGATCGACAGCGCGCTTGACTCGAACTACCGCCAGATCATCAACGAGCTGTGCCCCGAAATCGCCGCTACCAAAGCCGGCGAGCAGCTGCATTGCAAGAAGCTGCCGTTCCTGCGCAACGTCATCACCGTTGGTTTCGAAATGCCCGGCTGCCTGACCTTCGAGCAGGCAATGGAGCGATCCGAGCTGGTGCCGCTTGAGAAGGTCCAACGCATGGCTGCGCAGGTTCGCCCCGACGACGTCTGCAACATGCAGTACACCTCGGGCACTACGGGCTTCCCCAAGGGCGTCATGCTGACGCATCGCAATGTCGTGAACGACGGCAAGTGCATTGGCGACCGCATGGGCTTGTCCACCGCCGATCGCTTCATGATCCACGTGCCCATGTTCCATTGTTTTGGCATGACGCTGTCCATGACGTCGTCCATGACGCACGGCACAACCATGTGCCCCATGCCTTACTTCAGCGCCAAGGCTTCGCTGCATTGCATCACACAAGAAAAGATCACGGCATTCAACGGCGTTCCCACCATGTTCATTGCCATGTTCAACCACGAGGACTACCGCAAGACCGACTTCAGCCACATGCGCACGGGCATCATGGCCGGTGCTGGCTGCCCGCCCGAACTGATGAAGCGTGCGGCTCAGCCTGACGAGATGAACATGACCGGCATCGTATCGGTGTATGGCCAGACCGAATCGGCCCCGGGTTCCACCATGAGCGCCTGGACCGATCCGCTTGACCTGCGCACCGAAACCGTCGGCTACGCCTTCCCGCATGTTCAGTGCAAGATCATCGATCCCGAAACCGGTGAGGAGCTTCCCGACGGCCAAATCGGCGAGTTCTGCTCGCGTGGCTACAACATCATGAAGGGTTACTACAAGATGCCCGACGCCACGTACAAAACGGTTGACGAAGACGGCTGGCTGCATTCCGGCGACCTGCTGATGCGCGACGAGCGCGGCTGCTTCGTAGCTACCGGCCGTTTGAAGGACATGATCATCCGCGGCGGCGAGAACATCTACCCGAAGGAAATCGAGGACTTCGTCATCACGCACCCCAAGGTTAGCGACTGCCAGGTTATCGGCGTGCCCGACAAGAAGTACGGCGAGGAAGCCATGGCGTGCATCATCCTGAAAGAGGGCGAAACCATGACCGAGCCTGAAATCCGCGAGTTCATGATGAGCAACATCGCGCGCCACAAGGTGCCTCGCTACATCAAATTCGTGGACTCTTACCCCATGAATGCGGCTGGCAAGATCCTCAAGTACAAGATGAGGGAAGCCGCCGTCGAAGAACTGGGGCTTTAGAGCCTGCGAAATCGGCGCTACGGCAATCTCGGTGATATCGGTGACGCTGGGCGTGAGCTTCACGATAAGCGGCTTCTTTGTTGCCGCCGGACTAGTTGTCTTGGGTCTGATTCTTTCCATTTGCATGGCGCCCGAAACCGCTGGTAGATCGCTTGGCAAAACCAGTTCGCTGTAAGCAGGGTCGCATAGACAAACGAAGGGGATCGGACGAATGAACGTCGATCCCCTCTTTCATGCCTACGTGCGCTATTCGTTGGTGAGGTTCTTAAGCGTTGCTTGTTCGGCAAGATGGCGATAGGAGCTTACCTCCATGCACTGCTCGAACTGGGAAACGATTTCGGGAAAATCCTCAAGGCCGCTTCGCCAGTCGATCCCGCAAGCAGTCAGCGGCACACGGCCCGAATCCACACGTGTCCAATGCTGATCCGCATCGGCTTGGAAATAACCAGTTACCGATGCATCGCCTTCAAGAAAAGGCTGGTCATCGGAGTAAATCGTGCCGGGAATGGCAATTGAGTCGCCGAGCGCATCGTGCGCCCAGTCTTGACCGGAGGGAACGATATACGCCGCATCGGCGCCGGCAAGTAGAACAAGCTTGGCTTTCTGTTGGAGGACGTAGCCATCTTCAAGAGCGACGTCTTCCATGCAGACGTCGCCCGTCTCGGTAAGCTCGCCGGCTTCGCGCATATGGTTGGCAAGCTCATTTAGGAGCTCGTCGGTGTTAGTATCGTTCATGGTGTCTTCTTTTTCATTAGCGGCCGTCTAGGCATTGCGTGAGGTATCGCCTTTTGGATTCTGATGATTATATCGCTACGGAAGTGTTCGCCTGTGCCTATGCAACGGACATCGACCAGCAAGCCGAAGAGTTCGCCGAAGCGTTGCCTTAAAAGAAATCTCATCGTTCGCGAAAAATCATGGGTTCGGGCAAACCGAAACGGCCATTGAGCTGCATATAATTGAAAAATTGAAAATATGACAAGTTGGCAAACAGCTAATCTGCGTGCATGTGAACCACGGCCTTATGCGCAAGGGCGAAAGCGAGCAGGTTCTCGACGTTTTCAAGAACCAGATGGACGCCAACCTTATTTACGTTGACGCCACCGACCGTTACCTAGACAAGCTGGTTGACGTGGACGAGCCCCGAAACCAAGCACAAGATCATCGGCGCCGAGTTCATCCGCGTGTTCGAAGAAGAGGCTCGCGTTGTTGGCCGCGAGCTTGGCCTGCCCGCCGAGAACATGGTTGAATGTCAGCCCTTCCCCGGCCCCGGCCTAGGCGTGCGCTGCCTTGGCGCTATCACCCGCGATCGTTTGGAGGCCCTGCGCGACGCAGACGCAATCGTTCGCGAAGAGATCGACAATGCTGGCCTGAAGGTTTGGCAGTACTTCGCCGTTGTGCCCGATTTCCGCGCAATCGGCGTTCGCGATGGCAAGCGTGCTTATGACTGGCCGTGCATCATCCGCTGCATCGATTCGGTTGACGTTATGACCGCCGAGGTTCCCGAGATCGATTGGGAGCTGCTTAAGCGCATCACCGACCGTATCACGGCCGAGGTTCCCGGCATCTGCCGCGTTTGCTACGACCTTACGCCCAAGCCCGTTGGCACGGTGGAGTGGGAATAGAACAGACGTTCGTTTCTGTGGTACAATAACTGCCTGTGGGCGCGGTTTCTTCCAAAGCGGCGCCCACTGCTTTGTTCGAGTTGTTGTCGAAGTTGACGGCGCTTTTCATGCATCCATCTGCCTCGTCTGCGATATATCTGCATCAATTTTGATGTATGATGCAGATAAACGATAAATGATGCAGATAGGAAACGAATATGAGGCGTTTCGACTACACACAGATGCCGCAAGGCTTGCTGACGCCAGAGACCGTGGGGCTGCTCACGACGGTCCATGAATACAAGGGTCGGCAGGTGCTTTACCTCAACGCCAAGGCGGACGCCCTTGAAGCCCTGACGGAAGTTGCTAAGGTTCAGTCAACCGAGGCCTCAAACCGCATCGAGGGCATACGCACCAGCGACAGGCGCCTGCAACAGATCATGTCCGAGAAGTCGGATTTGCGCT
>ERZ1034917.1073-NODE-1073-length-19174-cov-9.571003_pt1 | contig 19174 bp, 39 predicted proteins | sample MGYA00520605_ERZ1034917 | MGnify/ENA primary metagenome ERZ1034917 (study PRJEB33766, sample SAMN09781784) | gut metagenome | biome: gut microbiome | host: Homo sapiens | place: Madagascar | study: EMG produced TPA metagenomics assembly of the PRJNA485056 data... | reverse complement strand
CAAGCTCAACGGCAACATTACAAAACTGACAGTCGCAGTGGACAACTTCCAGCGCGCGTTGGACAAGCTGGAGGGTGAAAACCGCGAAAGTCACAAAATTTTTTACAAGCGGCTGGACTGCCACGATAAGGAGCTGGCCCAGCATGAGCAGCGCTTGAAGGCGCTAGAGGAGGAATAAAAATGGATATTTCTTTTATCTCTGAGTACATGGTTCCTGTTATCGTGGGCATCTGCCTGTGCGTGGGCTATGTGACCAAAAAGTGGTTGAAAGATGTTGATAACAAGTACATCCCCACTATGTGCGCCGTTCTGGGCGTGATTCTGGCTGTGTGGATGCACTGGCCCGCCGTGGATGCGGGCGTGATTCTGGCGGGCCTTGCGTCCGGCCTTGCTTCCACTGGCCTGCATCAGGTGTTCAAGCAGCTGCTGGGCGGGGAGTGAGCTATGGGCAGCAAATTCGATTTCTGCATGGGCCGGGGCGAGTATGACGACCTGTGTTTTTTGCTCACAGACGACGAGCACGCAGTGCTTGATATGCGCAGAAGGGGACGCAGGAACGCGGAAATTGCAGCCGAATTAAATATCAGCGAGCGCACGGTGAAGCGCTATGCTAGATCAATCCACGAAAAAATGAACAGATAAAAAAGAAGCCCGGCGGGAGTGTTTCCCGTCGGGCTTCTTTTTTTTGCTTCCGGCATAACCGATGCAAAAAAATGCGCATGTTACAAATACTGCAAGTGTTTCAATCCACAGCGGCCGGAATTGCTGGCCGCCGCGCCACACAAGCGTCCATGTGTGGGGACAACTTCAGTATAGCCCACGTGGGGCGTCTTGTCAATATTCTGGGTGCTCGCGGCCATAGGCCACGCCCTCGTCGTATACCTGCTTCAGCAGGGCGGCAATCTCGCCCATCTGCGCGGCGGTGTACTTGTCAAACATCTCATCGGGGATATTTGCAAAGATGGCGGCGCAGGTGTCGGGGTACTGCCGCCAGCCGCTGATCTCCTTCGCCTGCTCGAGTTTGAGAACGCGCCGCCGCTCTTCGGCGCTCAGCCCGCCGGGGCCGTATGCTTCGGCGGTAAAAACATCTTTCGCCGTCAGCTTCCGGCGGTTGTCCACAAGCGGCTCATCCTCGTCAATAAACCAGTCACGGCCGACCCGCCGTGCGGTCTTAAAGCCGCCCCTGTACGCCTTCTGGCGCACGGTGGCAAGTGCGCGGCCGTGCCGTTTGGCGTACTCCGCCAAAGTAATGTCCATGCTTTTTCCTCCTTACAAATCGAGCATGCGCTGCACTGCATCGTGATGCTTTTGATACGCTTCTTCGATGGCCTGTTCCTGTTTAAACTGCGCCAGGAAATAAGCCCGTTCTTCGCCATAAATGGCCTCTTCGATTTCCGGCGGAATTTCCACAAGCGCCCGCCGCTTTTTACCGTCTACGGGAAGATAAAACTCATACGCCACGCGGCCGCCTCCGAGTTCTTGCCGGTGTGCACCTGCCCTTCGCTCCTGGCCGTTTACGAGCAACGAGTTGATTGTGTACATCCACTCATGGCAGGGCACAGTGGATTCCCATCCGTCCAGATTGATCACCCGCTCGGTGATGATTTTTGTGCCGATGTCCAGCTCGACCTTCGAGCCCTTCGCAGTAGTCCACTCGTACTTCATGCTTTTTTTCTCCTCCTTTGGCCTGCCTCATCAGTACCGGGTGGCCATCCCCGGCAGACGGACCGAAGTCCGTTTCGGCTGTTATGCGGGCATCCCGTCACGCAGGGGGATTCGACGGTACCCGGTGAGCTGCCCAACTTCGCGGATAAGCGGCCACATAAACTCCGGGATGTCGGAATACTCCTCATCCTCGTGCAGCATACTGCCATATGCCGCATGGTACTCGAGGCCGAATGCCTCGACATCCACATAAATGCGGCTGCCGAAGTCGCCGCAGATGCAGTCGTCGATGGTAACCGTGACGTTGCCATTACCTACAACAATTGTGGGCTGCGGGTAGTTGCCGCCGTTGTTGGCCAGCTCCGGGCGGTTGGGGTCGTAGTTCTCGGCCCCAACATATGATAGGACGCGCAGGGTTTGCTGGTGAGTTTCATGTGTCTTTTCCTCCTTCCATCCATACCTGGCTCATCGGATAATCTCGATCACGCCGCGATGCAGCGCGTTATCCACAGTAACAACGCAACCCATGAGCTTGCGGTTATTTTGCGCCTGAGCTTCGCGGGCGACTTCGTCCAGCACTTCGCGCGCTTTCTTTTCCCGCTCCTTGTTCAGCGCGTCCAAAACGGAATACTTTTCGCTGCCGCTGGCGGCCAAGAATTTCTCGTACAGAGGGCTTTCGCGCCAGTCGAGCACACCAGCGGCCTGCATCCGGGCTTCCACAAGGTCGAGGCACTTCATCCTCATAGCCGCTGCGTCAAGGCTCTTTTTCATCCCGGCGAGGCACTCTTCACGCGAGTAGTAAGCGCATTCTGATCCTGCCTCTTCCAGGCGGCCGTTCCACAGGTTTTTCAGCTCCTCTTGGTCGGCCGCTGCCTTCTCGCGCAACTTTGCAAAGGCGACCGCTGCGCGCTCACGGTCATACTGCTCCGCGTCAATCGCGTTCTTGATATCTTCGATTTCCATTTTTCTTCTTCCTTTCGTTGCTGTGGTTTGTACCCCATGAGCGCCCACCCTTTCGGGTGGCCGGGCTTGCACCGGCGGCGCTTTCGCGTCGGCCTTGCGGGTTCTTGCGGGTTTTAGTCTGCCCATCCCCACAGATCAAGCCAGCTTGTGGGGCAGTACACATGGTACAGGTTGGTGCCGCCTGCCGCCAGCTTCGTGGCGACCACTGCTTCGTGCGGGGACTGCGGATTCAGCAGCTCGTCCAGCTCGGGGATGTCCTCTTCGGTTTCGAGGTACAGCCCGATGGCCTTGTCGGTGATCTCCTCACGCAGGAAGCCCATCCCGTAACGCTCTGCGATAGCTTTCAGCTCTGCCTTTTTCATGGCTCGTTCCTCCTTTAGTAGATTTCCACGCCCAGCTTCTCGGCTGCAGCTTCTAGTACGACCTCGAAGTTGTCGCCGTCTGCTGCGTCCCACTCGGCTTCCATGCCAGCGGCTTCGCACAGCTCCCGGCACAGGTCGGGGTCGTACACATCGGCGTTGCGGATTTCTTCGGCGATTTCAAAAGCGTTCTTCATTTTTTTCTTCCTCCGTTTATTTTGTATTGTTTGCTTTCGTTGTTATTATAATACTACTCTAGCTCTACATTGTAAATAGGCAAATTGCACAAATATCAATTGAATATTTTGTAAAATTATACTTTGACCCAAAGTTGTCCCGATTGCGTCCTACGTTCTAGCGTTGTTTACTGTACAATGGACGCAAAGAGAGGCGGAGCAGATGGCATACAGGGCTTACAATCCAAACCCCGACGGTAAGCGCGTCGGAGACTGCACCGTGCGGGCGATTTCGGCAGCGACCGGGAAAAGCTGGGAAGAGGTATACACGGGGCTTGCGGTCGAAGGCTTTGCGCTGCATGATATGCCCTCTGCAAATCGCGTGTGGGGGAGCTACCTGCGGCGGCACGGATGGCACCGGCAAGCGATGCCGAGCACCTGCCCGGACTGCTACACCGTCGCGGATTTTGCGGCAGAGCATCCGGCAGGGGCGTACATCTTGGCCTTGCCAGCGCACGTCGTGGCCGTGATCGGCGGCGACTGGCTGGACACGTGGGACAGCGGAGACGAGGCCCCGATCTACTACTGGGAGAGGTGAGCACATGGCTTTTGGGAATCCGTACGGCCCCGGCTATATGCCGGGATACTACCAGATGGGGCAGCAGATGCCGCCCCCGATGCCTGACCAGCTGGCACAGCTGCGGCAGGGGATGGGCTATCAGTCGCCTATGATGCAGCAGCCGACAGCCCAGACGGCACAGTCTGCGCCCTCCATCATCTGGGTACCAAACTCTCAGGCGGCGGAAGGCTACCTCGTGGCACCAAACAGCGCTGTTGTGCTGTGGGACAGTAGCGCGCCGGTGGTCTACCTCAAACAGGCGGACGCAAGCGGCAAGCCCAGCATGAAAACATACGACCTCGTAGAGCGCAAATCTATTCCTCCAGCTCAGCCTACTGCACAGGAGCCGGACGGAATGACGGTCTTAAAGTCCGAAGTGGAACGGTTGAAGTCAGAGCTAGGCGAGCTTAAAGAAAAAATGCTTTCTTTAGACAAGAGCGAAAAATAAAAAAAGCGGGGGTCATTCCCCCGCATAAGACCAAATAAATCCTCTATAAAACCTTTTCTTGCCATTGCAGCAAGCGGACACATTTGACCTGTCAAATCCCGCTTTTGAAATATCGGACATACAAGTCCAGACCTTCATTGTGCTTCCATCAGCCGAAAGCTGAACGATTTTCCGCTCTTTTCTGTTCCCACTATAAAAAATAGCATCAAAATCCACTTCTTTTCCTTGCTTGACCATGTTCGTATAGCGCTGCAAAGCTGTCTTATAAGCGAAATTAAGCTCTCTGCACCAATCTGGCAAAACTTTTGTTTCTCCATTGTGGGTGATAAAAATGCTGTTGCGTTTGTTTTTGGCCTGTTCATCCCAAGTCGCCCACCTGCAATTTTCAGGGGAATAACCTTTATCATTGTCGATTCTGTCAATCGTGAGGTTATCTGAGTAGCCGGACGCGAACGCCCATTCCGCAAACGCCTTAAAATCGGTTTCCCACTCCGGGCAAAGTTTTATTCCCCGTTCTCCATATCTCCCATAAGACTTTGAATTTTTGTTATCACACCTTTTTTTCATTCCAAGCCAGATTTCATAAAGCCTTGTGTGCTTCATTCCGTGAGTGGTTCTAGGCGTTTCATAAGCACGACATCCGCATGAAAGTGATTTTCCCTGAACAAGACGGTTTGTGATGGTGTAGGTGTACTTTCCGCAATCACACAAGCATTTCCAGCGAGTTTTACCGCTTTTCGTTTCAGCCCTTTCAATAACGGTTAAGCGCCCAAAACGCCTTCCTGTCAAGTCCATAAATTTAGGCATAAACACACCTCGAATCAGCTTTATTTCGATAATATTATACAACAAAATAAGCCAAATGTAAAGGACGGTGTACCCAATTATGGCGAATCCTCTTTTTAATGCTCTGGGTGGCGGTATGCCCGGCATGCCCGGTCCAATGGGGCAATTTCAGCAGATGATGCAGCAATTTCAGCAGTTCCGGCAGAGCTTTCAGGGCGACCCGAAGGCAGAGGTGCAAAAGCTGCTGCAATCGGGCAAGATGAGCCAGCAGCAGCTTAACCAGCTGCAAGCGATGGCGCCGCAGTTTCAGCAATTCCTCAAATAATTTTGTAAAATCGTGGCCGCGATTTTTATATTTTCAGCTAATTTTAACCAATTAGCAAATTTTAACCAATTTAAGTTTAATTTAATCAGATTTAATTAAATCGCGAAAGGAGATTTTATGAGCTTATCTTCTGACGGCACCGTGATGACTATGCCTGTTCAGCCCGCGAATGCAAACAATAATGGCGGCGGGTTTGGCTGGGGTGACAACGGCGCTCTGTGGCTGATTGTGCTGTTTCTGTTCATTTTTGCTGGCGGCTGGGGCAATGGTAACGGCTGGGGCAACAATGCTGGCAACGGCGCTGGGGTGGTTGACGGCTATGTGCTGACCTCTGATTTCGCCAACGTTGAGCGAAAAATCGACAGTGTGAACGATGGCCTGTGCAATGGTTTCTACCAGCAGGCGCAGCTTGTAAACGGTGTGCAGAACGCTATGCAGCAGGGCTTTATGTCGGCTGAAATCAGCCGTGCAAACCAGCAGGCCGCATTTATGCAGCAGCTGAATGCCATGCAGATGCAGCAGGCCAACTGCTGCTGCGAGACCCGCTCGGCAATCCAGGGCGTGAATTACAACTTGGCCACGCAGGCATGTGAGACCCGGCAGAGCATCAACACTGGCACGCGCGACATCATCGACAACCAGAACGCCAATGCGAGAGCGATTTTGGACGCTATGACCGCCCAGCGGATTGAGGCCAAAGATGCCAAGATTGCCGAGCAGAGCCAGCAGCTTTTCGCGGCACAGCTGGCGGCAAGCCAGGCGGCGCAGAACAGCTATCTGATTCAGCAGCTGCGGCCTACACCTATCCCGGCTTACTCCTCGTGCAATCCCTGGGCGGCTGGGACTTATACCGGCTGCGGCACTGGCTGCGGCGGGTGTGGCTGCTAACATCATGTGAGCAACTGCCTACTTATATATAGTAGGCTGTTCAGCCCCTGGCTGATTTTGCAAAAGAGCGGCGGGGCAATAGTCCCGCCGCTTGTGTTTTGAAAGGATGAGATTATGGCAGAATATACCAATTCCGGTGTTGTGACTGTGGCCGCCGGGCAAAATGTCCCGCTGACTGAAACGGCGATGGCTGGAAAGGGCTGCATCGTGCACCGCGAAGGCGCGGGCATTGTGACCCTGCGCGGTATCACAAATCAGTGCAAAGCACGCTATAAGGTGAGTTTTGGCGCAAATATCGCTATCCCTACAGGTGGCACAGTGGAGGCTATCACAGCGGCTCTGGCCATCAACGGGGAGCCTCTGACCAGCGCCACCGCGACCATCACACCGGCAGCCGTTGAGAACTTTTTTAACATCTTCGTGGCGGCGTTTATCGAAGTGCCGCGCGGGTGCTGCGTGACTGTGGCGGCAGAAAACACAAGCACACAGGCGATTTTGTTTGATAATTCGAACTTTATCGCCGAGCGCGTGAGCTGAAAGGGGAAAATATGGGCATGAAAGCACTTTATGAGCTGCGGGATATGCTGTGCAGCGAGCTGAATGAAATCGCCCACAAAGGCGAGATGTCCGCTGGTGATCTTGAGACCGTGCACAAGCTGACCGACACCATCAAAAATATCGACAAAATTGAGATGCTGGAGAGCGACGGATACAGCCGAAGTGACGGCGGCGTGTGGACTGCGCGTGGGAACTACGGGCGCGGCAACAGCTACGCCCGGCGGGGAACTCACTATGTGCGCGGACACTACAGCCGCGACGATGGGCGAGATGCCATGCTGCGCCGGGTACAGGAGATGATGGACGACGCAGACGACAGCGACCGGGAAATTATTGGCCGCTGCTACGACGCGCTGAAAAATGCCTGATGTAGGGGGTGGTGGCCATGTTTGACATGCGAGAGGTAGAGGGCGCAATCGCCGAACTTGAAAACGGGGAGCTTACTTACTCGCGCTGTGGCAAGCTGGCCGACCTCTACACCATCCGCCGGGAGCACATGGCACCAGAGACGCAGCCGCCCGAAGTGGCAGTGCAGACGGCCAGAGAGGCCCCTGCACGGGTGCGCGTGTCTGGCGGCAGCGACTTTATGCAGGCCGTTGCTCAAGTCGATTTCAGCGCGGCTCTGGACGTGCTGGACGAGCTTATGAGCACACTAGAGATAGTAAATCCAAAGGCTTATAAGAGCGTCATGCGGCGGCTTGATGGGCTGAAATAGCTACGACTTTTTTACGACCTTTTGGGGCGAATACGACCTTTTTACGACCCTCAAAGCAGCAGTATTTTACAGTATTTAACAGTATAGGCAAAGATAAAACCACGACATAACGCTTTTTTGAAGCTATGTCGTGGTTTTTTTACTGGTGGGCCATGAGGGATTCGAACCCTTTACTTCCCACGTCAAAACGATGATTTTTAATTATTTACGACCTCCATACGACTATAATGCGCGTTTAGCGTTTCCGCTGCCTCTTTCAGCGCCCACGATTTTGCCTCCGCGTACCACTTTTGCGTGGTGGCGATGTCCGCATGGCCCATCAAGTCCTTTGCCACCTGCAAGCTAATGCCGCACTGCACAAGGACGCTGGCAAACTCGTGCCGGAGCTGGTGGAGCGTAAAGTCTGGCGTGGGGATGGGCTTGCGCAGGCTCTTTCCCGATTTGAGAGTTTTCCCGGCGCTTTTTGTCTTGCCGCTATAATGCGCGCAGCCCAGCGCCTCGCAGTATTTTGCCCACGCATAGGAGTACTGGGCATTTGTAAGCGGCTGCTCGCCGCCGAAGATGTATGCGTCCTCTGGTAGATCATCGAGGCGGTTGCCCAGGGCTGCTGCAAGCGGGGCCAAAATCGGCACTTGCCGCACCGCGCATTCGGTTTTTGGCGGCTCTATCTGCGGGCGGTTAGAGTGCCACACAACCGACTTTGTCACGCTGATTTTCCCACCCGCCAAGTCTTTTTTTTGCAGCGCCAGGATTTCGCCCAGGCGAAGCCCCGCATACATTGCAAAGGCAGCGCACAAACCGAAGCCTTCCGCGTGCTCCTGCACCTTTATCAGCTCTGCGTCTGTAGGCGTGTGCCGCTTTGTCTGTGGCAGTCCTTGCGGCAGCCGAAGCAAGTCACAGGGGTTTTTGTCGCCGTCCATGTGGGTGCACCAAAACTGATAAATGAGGGAGATTACAGAGCGCTGATTTGCGATTGTTTTGTATGCTTTCCCCTGCGCCGCCATATGCGCCAGCTGCCGGTTTATGTCCGTTGTCGTGATTTCGTTCATCCCATACCCTGAAAACCACGATTTAGCATTGTTTACAGCGCGTTTGTACCCTCTGCGCGTACTGTACTTTAGCCTTTGCTCTTTATACTCCCAAAAAGCGCTCGCCACATCTTCAAAGAGAGGCCCTTTTTCTTCCCGATCGGCGGCTTCCCGCACGGCTGCATCTATCTTCGCCTGCACCTCTTTGGCCGTGTGACCGTAAAAGTGCATCTTTTTCCCGTTGATGGTGCGGGTGCGCTCTATCAGGCCGTCATTCCGTGTTTTAGGCCTTGCCATTTCCCTCACCTCGCATACTCGTTCCGGCCCAGATGTGCCGCGCTCTTCCCGGCGGCATAGGCACTTTTGAGATTTTTCAGGCACGGCGGGGCCGTCTCCGGCTCCACCAGTTCGCCCGTGCCTGCCTCGAGGGTGTAGTTATCCAGTATCAGCCCACACACGGCGGCCCGGCTGCGCATGGTGCAGTGCGCATTTGCCACATACTCGTCAAGCATAGAGGGCCAGTCGCTCCCGTGCGCCCCGAAGATCAAAAAGGCCAGCTTGTCCACTTCGCCCGGCGGGCAGTCCGCGAGGTACTTAAAAAGGCCGTTGCGGCGCTGCTCCACATCTGGGTGGCTGCCATCAAAATCTTCGTACAGTTCGGGATGTATCAGCCGCATAATGTCCCGGAAGCAGTTCATGCCGAGTACGCGATACCACATAACAAATTCGTTCAAGTTCGGCGTGGACGTGCCTTTTTCCCAGTTTCGCACTGTCTGCTTGCTGATATCCAGCATTTCGGCGATGTTTTCCTGGCTGCACCCTGCTTTCGTGCGCGCATTGTACAAAAGGGCCGCGATTCTTTCAGTATTGTACACAAAAATACCTCCTTCTTAAAAACCTTGTGGGCTAAAAAACTATCATTTTTGCAGCGGTATTTAGTACGTTTTGCTTTCTTTTTATGACAACTTGCAAGTGTTATCATATATACAAAGGTTTGGTTTAGGGATACCTGCAACGCCCATTTTCGCGCGGATTTTTGCCCGCTGAATGCTACCGTATAAGAGAGGTAAGCACTATGCACGGACTACCGCAGCCAGAAAAATCACATCACGGAAGAAAGAGAGGTTCCGATGGAAAACGCCTGTATACAGCAAGAGCAGCCGCACCGCTGTGCAGCTGCCCAAGCACCTGACGGCCCTTGCCATCCGGTGGGGCAAGCAGAAAGGAGTACGTATGAATAGAGAAGATTATATAGAAATGATCGTCGACTTGCTAGGAAGATGCAAGAGCACGAAAACGCTTGATTTGGTATGGAGAATTCTGTGCAGAAGCGTTTAACGTATCAAGCTTAGCAGGCCTTCCAGCTTTTTCTTGTCGAGTCCGTAAAGCCATTTTACAACACGTAAAAAATCGCTATCAGCCTGTAACCTTGCAGTGATGTCCGGAATGGCGTCACTGTTTTTTTTGCGTGATGAAGGCGTTGGTGGTACTGCGTACCCAAGAAGCCACATGTCGGGGACATCGAGCGCCCCAGCCAAGAGATGAACCGCGTCTTGCTTCGGCTCATACCTTCCGGACAAGTAGTTGCTAATCGAGCCTTTGTCTATCCCTGTTTCGCTCGACAAATCGATTTGCCTTTTACCGGTGAATTCCATCGCCACGCGCAATCTTTCAGCAAACGAAGCCACCTTTTTAACGTTGTTCCTTGTGTCCTCGCACTCGAGCAACAGCTCTGGAGATAGGCTAAGCGCCTTCGCAAGCCGGTTCAGCTTGCTGCGCTTGATTTCAGACACGCGCCCATTTTCCCACTTGGCGACAGCCGATTTTTGCACACCGACAAGGCGGCCTAGCTCTTCTTGTGTAAGCCCGCTTTCCGTTCGTGCAGACTTTATAAGTTCACCGATTTTCAACACACACACATCCTTTCTCGGTTAGTTATTTTTGCCACCTACTGGAGCAGCAGGAGCAAGCTATCCAGCTTACCCGCATCAAGTGCGTAAATGGTTTTCACGATTTCAAAAAATTTGCTGTCTACCTGCAACCGCTCGCAGATGTCAACGAGTGCATCTCCGTTCTTTTGATCTTCGGGGCGCTCCATCGATACATCATAGCCGAGTAGCCAAGCGTCGTTCACATCGAGGCATTTCGCCAGATGATAAACGCGGTCAGACTTTGGCTTTACGCGCCCGGACAAGTACAGCGACATCGACGACTTTGGTATGCCAGTGACTTGGCATACATCTGTGGCCTTTAGGCCCTTTGCTTCCATTGCTTTCTGGATGCGGGTGCATATTTGCTCTCGCATGCTATCACTCTCCTTACAAATATAATATAGCATAACGAGTTCAATTTTACAATACATAAGTTTAACTTTTTCAAATTTAGGTGTTGACAAATAAAATTCTTGTGGTATAGTAATAATCAGAAAGTTTAAAAACTTAAACAAACAAAAACAAGCCGAAACGGCTACAATTGGCCGTCTGCCGGGAATGGCCGCCCGGTACTGATGTGGCAGGCCAAAGAAGGAGGTGTAAGCTGTGAATTATGCGAAATTGCGCGGAAAAATCCGTGAAATCTTTGGCACACAGGAAGCGTTTGCGAAGGCAATCGGGCTTTCCAAATCAGGCGTTTCTATGCGCCTGAACGGCAAAGTCAACTGGACTGCCGAAGAAATCGAGAGATCAAAGGAAGCTCTCGGCTTTTCGGCTGAAGAAATCGGGACATATTTTTTTACCCGAAAAGTTTAACTTCTTAAACTAGAAAGGAGACAACATGAACGATATCCAGATTTTCCAGAACCCAGAGTTTGGGAAAATCCGCACCATTGACCGTGACGGCGAGCCTTGGATGGTTGGAGTGGATGTAGCAAAGGCGCTTGGATACGCTGCTCCTCGAAACGCAATCGCATCCCATGTTGACGAGGAGGACAAAACCAGCGCACTGATTCAGGGCACAGGTTCTAACTACAAAAGCATGGCAATCCTCATCAACGAGAGCGGCCTGTACAGCTTGATTTTGAGCAGCAAGCTGCCGAATGCGCGGGAGTTTAAGCGCTGGGTCACCAACGAGGTGCTGCCGAGCATCCGCAAACATGGCGGCTACATTGCCGGGCAGGATCAGCTTACCCCCGAAGAGCTGATGGCAAAGGCCCTGCAAGTGGCAAACAAGACACTGGCCGAGAGGGAAGCCCGCATTTCCGCGCTGACCGTGCAAAACGCCATCATGGCCCCGAAGGCCGAATACTTTGACGAGCTGGTTGACCGCAACACGCTCACCAGCTTCCGGGACACGGCCAAAGAACTGGGCATTAAGCCCCGGGCCTTTGTAGATTGGCTTCTGGAAAAGAAGTTTATCTACCGTGACCAGAAGGGCAAGCTCATGCCCCGCGAAGGCAAGGGCGACGGCCTGTTTGAGGTGAAGGAAGCAAAGAACGACAAGACCCAGTGGAGCGGAGTACAGACGCTTGTAACCCCGAAGGGCCGGGAAACCTTCCGGCTGCTCTACTTATAAGCAAAGGAGTGAGCAGAATGGCATTTGAATGGTATTTCGCGCCGGACGCTGCCGACATCGAGCAGTGCCGAGGGTTTGAGTGCCCGTGCGCAAGCGGCGAGACCTTCAAAACAGAGGTTCAGGCCATCCGGGCTGGCAAGCGCTGGATGAAGGAGTGCCACCGGACCGGCACCGTGACCGCCGTGCCTGCAAAGGCAAGCGGCCCGGCGTACATCTTAGACATCTAAAAAGGAGGGGAATGCACATGGATTTGCCAATTTTGCTGAGCACCGTCGAGCTTACGACGGTCAACAGCCTGGTGTTCGCGGCGTACCAGAACGCAGTGAAGCGGCAGGACGAAACGGCGGCGGCCGTGCTGGACGGCGCGTTGGAGAAGCTCCAGCGTGAGCTTGCGGGCCGTCTGACGGCGCAGGACGTGGATTTGAAGGAGGTGAACTGAAATGCACAATAACAGGCTGCGGGAACTGCGTGAAAACGCGGGATTTAGCCAGTGCAGCCTTGCGGCCCGGCTGGGGCTTACGCCGCCCACAATCAACCGCTGGGAGCGTGGCAGAGCTTGCCCGCGACTGCAAAACCTGAAAAAACTGGCCGACCTGTACGGGGTCAGCGTCCGCGAGATGAAGGAGGCGGTGAAAGATGGCACGGGAGCGGGACGGCTACCGTGACGCTCTGGAGCGTGTCAGGCGGGAAGCATCCGGAGAGCTTGTGACCGTTGAAGAAGCGGCACGGATTGTCTACGGAAGCGACCCGCACGGCCCCCGGAAAGTCACGAAGTTGGCCGGATGGATTGGCTCTGGGCGGGGAAAAAGAATCCCCGCAACGGCGCTTGCCCGGCAGATTTGCTAAAGTTTTGAAGAGTAAGGAGGCACCCCATGCTATATGAATTGAGTAGTCGCGAGGTGATCGTCTTGCAGGCCGCCTGTGCGGTGGCCCAGGACCAGATGGCGGAAAACGCCGAATCCGCCGAGCGCTGCGCAAACAACCGGTACATGCCGAAGTCCGAGCGCGTCGGCGCGACCCGGGTGGCCAAGTGGTACCGGGAGCGGACGGCCACCTTTGAGGCCATCCGCAAGGCACTCGACGAGGGCCGGAGAATCACCACCCTGGCGCAGGCCAAGGAGGCGCTGGAACGATGAGGGTTTTGCTGAGCCTGCTGCCCTGGCTGGGGCTGGCAGCGCTGATATGGTACGTGGCCGCTTGCGTGGCGGCCGATGAAAAGCCGCATATCGTCCCGGCGGCTGTGCTCATGCTGGGCACCTGGCTGCTGGCGATGTGGGCGGAGTGAGGAGGACAAAGCATGACTGAGTATTACATCACAATCAAAAAGGCCGCCCCGGCTGCAACCCGGGACGACCTGAAGGGTGCCAAACCTGCACGGCGTGGCACTGCCACTATCTTACCCCACCGCCTGCCCCGCGTCAACTGGGGCGGTATCTTCGGCGGCATCTTCGGCGCCCTGGTGGCGGCCGCCATCTGGGTGCCGGTGGCTTACGCCCAGCGGGGTTATTGGGCAATCGGCGGCGAAATCTTTTTGATCGGCCTGGCTGCTGGGCTGGGCGCATGGATTGGAGGCGGCGGCGAACCGTGAAGTGCGATATGGACTGTGCACACTGTAAGCGGCCCGCGAGGAAGTGCCATGGTGGTAACTTCCACACGCCGTATACCGACCGCGAATGTGTGCCGACGCGAAAGCCCCACGAGGGGCCAACACCCGAATTTCTGCCCGCGCTGAATCGGTGCTGGAAAAAAGTCAAATGAAAGGATAATGAATGAGCATCACAAAAGTAAAAACAGCAAACCACGAAGAGTGGAAGGAGCTGCGAAGCCACTACATTGGCGGCAGCGATGCGGCGGCGGTTGTGGGGCTGAATGCCTTTTCTTCCCCCTATGCACTGTGGGCGGAGAAAACCGGCAGGGTGCCCGGATTTGCGGGCAATCTTGCAACGGAAGTCGGTACATACCTGGAAGACTTTGTAGCCCGCAAGTTCGCCGCCGTGACGGGCAAGAAGGTGCGCAATTGCAACTTGAGCTTTTTTAATAGCGCTTACCCGTGGGCGATTGCCAACATCGACCGCGAAATTGTGGGCGAGGATGCAGGGCTTGAAATCAAGACCACGTCCGAAATGAACCTAAAGAAGTTCAAAAGCGGCGAATACCCCGCGAACTACTATTGCCAGTGCGTCCACTACATGGCCATGACCGGCAAGAATCGCTGGTATTTGGCGGTACTGATCGGCAACCGGGAATTCAAGTGGTTCACCATTGACCGTGACGAAGCCGAAATTGCCGCCCTGATGGGTGCAGAATCGGACTTTTGGGAGCATGTGAAGAATAACACGCCGCCCGCCGTTGACGGCACACAGGCCACCACATCCGCTCTGACGGCAATCTATGCAGAGAGCAACGACACCACGGCTGACTTGTGCGCCTATGCCGCCGCGCTCAACCGGTACCAGGAAATTGGCAGAGCGATTAAAGAACTGGATACAGAGCGAGAAGAATGTGCAAACCAGGTGAAGGAATTCCTGGGTGCGGCTTGCGGCGGCGAGTGCGACGGCTTCCGCGTGTCGTGGAAATCCAGCACACGGCGCACGTTTGACAGCAAGCGCTTTGCGAAAGAAAACCCGGACATTGACTTGTCTGACTACTACAAAGAAACGTCCGTTCGTACATTCAGAGTAACAGAAAGCAAAGGAGAATAACATCATGGCAAACATCATCCAGAAGCAGCAGTCCGAAATGAAGCAGCCCGAGAAGAAGACCATGCAGCAGTACATCAAGAGCATGGAAGGCGAGATTGCAAAGGCGCTGCCGTCCGTCATCACGCCGGAGCGCTTCACGCGCATTGTTCTTTCGGCGATCTCCGTCAATCCGAAGCTTGGGAGCTGCACACCGGCAAGCTTTTTGGGCGCGATGATGACCAGCGCCCAGCTGGGACTTGAGGTCAACACCCCGTTGGGGCAGGCATATGTCTTGCCTTACAGCAACAAAGGCGTTCTCGAGGCGCAGTTCCAGCTTGGGTACAAGGGCCTGATTGATCTCGCATATCGCTCCGGAGAGGTTGAGGTCATTCAGGCGCATGTTGTCCATGCAAATGACAAATTCGAGCTTGAGTATGGCCTTAACCCAAAGCTTGTGCACAAACCTGCGAGTGCTGATCGCGGTGAACCGGTAAGCGTATATGCGATGTTTAAGACCAAAAGCGGCGGCTTTGGCTTTGAGGTCATGAGCATGGACGATATCCGCAAACACGCTGCAAAGTACAGCAAGGCGTATGGCAGCAGCTTCAGCCCCTGGAAAACAAATTTCGACGAAATGGCGAAAAAAACCGTGCTGAAGCGTGTGCTGAAGTATGCGCCGTTGAAGTCCGATTTTGTTCGGGCTGTTGCGCAGGACGATGCCATTAAGAAGGCCGTTTCGGACGACATGTATTCCGTGCCGAGTGAAACCATCATCGAAGCAGAAGCTGAAGAAATCAAGGTTGACCCCGAAACCGGCGAAATCGTGGACTGAAAGGAAGGCTTGAAGGATGAACAAAGTGTTTTTGATTGGCCGCCTTGTGGCTGATCCTGAAACCCGGCAGACCCAGGCGGGCGGCACGGTTGCCCGGTATCGGTTGGCTGTTGACCGGCAGCGCGGCAAGGACGGCCAGCGCGAAGCGGATTTTATCAACTGTGTCGCCTTTGGGAAAAGCGCTGAATTCGCGTCCAAGTACCTGTACAAGGGAACCAAGATTGCAATCGAAGGCCGGATTTTGACCGGCAGCTACGAAAAAGAAGGCGTAAAGCACTACACCACCGATGTGGTGATTGACCGCCACGAATTCTGCGAAAGCCGTGCCGGAGCAGCATCTGACACGCCCACGCAGTACAGCGCACCGCCTGTACAGACTTCCCCGGCGGTTCCGACCGGCTCTGACGAATTCATGTCTATTGACGACAACGAGGACCTGCCGTTTTGATAGATAACGCTGTAACGGTAACGCTCCCGTTCCGGCTACCCGGCGCAAATGAGTACATCGCCGCTTGCCGCCGGAACAGGTACGCGGGAGGCAAGTTAAAAGCCGAGTACACGCAGGCGGTGGCGCTCTACTTTCGAGGGCTGCCGCCCGTTACCGGGCCGGTTAAAATTCGCTTTATATGGCATGAGCGGACGAGACGAAGAGACAAAGACAACGTGGCCTTCGGCAAAAAATTTGTGTTAGACGGGATGCAAGCGGCGGGATTCCTGCCAAATGACAACAACCGCTGGGTCGTCGGTTTTGAGGACTGCTTTGTGTACGACGGGCAGGACGGAGTGACGGTGGAGGTGATTGAAAATGAATGATAATATGTGCGAAAAGTGCAAATTTCAAAGTGTACCGGTGTATTGTATGCCGTGCGCGAAGTGCAAACACTCTTTTCCGCGTGGTACGAACCTGTACGAATTCGCCGAAAACCGATTTTCCCCGGCGGATAAAGGAGATGCATGCGACCCCACCAGCGTGAAAGGGGTGGACGGGTACACCATTAAGGTTGACGACCATGCGCCAGTTTTTGCAAAAATTCTCGGGCTTGAGCCGGAGCGTGAAGAGGCGGAGACGGAAGAAGTAGATCATCCCACCCACTATGCGGGCAAGATTGAGTGCATCGACGCACTGCTTGAGACGATGGGACGGGATGACGTGCGGGCGTTTTGCCTGTGCAACGCATTCAAGTACCTTTGGCGGTGCAAAAAGAAGCACGAGACACCCGAAGAGGACGTGGAAAAGGCGGTTTGGTACTTGCAAAAGTACCTCGAATTGGGCGGCAAAACATGAAGCCGGGATTTTGGGTGAGCTGGCGGCACCTGGGCAGCCTCAAAAAGGCCCGTTTTGACACGGCCGAGGAGAGAGCCTTGTTTGTGCAAACGTGGCTCAGAGACGGCAAACCGGACCTGTGGGAGACCAATTCGCGGGGCCAGAGGATTATCAGGAGGACAACAAAATGAAGGTGCTTGTCGCATGTGAGGAATCGCAAACGGTGTGCAAAGCCTTCCAGGAGCGCGGACACGAGGCTTACAGCTGCGACATTCAGCCGCCGTCTGGCGGCCACCCGGAGTGGCATGTACAGGGCGATGCGCTCAAACTGTTGCGAGGGGGTGAGTTTGAGACGACGGACGGACAAAAGCACTTTGTGGACAAGTGGGATTTGCTGATCGCACACCCGCCTTGCACGTATTTAACCGTTGCGGGGAACAGATGGTTTAACGTAGATAAATATGGCGATAAGGCACGAAAGCGGATTGTGGATCGAGAAGATGCAGCAGCATTCTTTATGGCTTTCATCAACGCGCCGGTTGAGAAAATCGCTGTGGAAAACCCTGTTGGATATATGTCAAGCCATTTCCGAAAGCCAGACTGTATCATTCAACCGTTTCAGTTCGGAGAACACGCTCGAAAAGGTACATGCCTGTGGTTAAAAAATCTGCAACCACTAACTCCAACAAAAATAGTTGACTCCGGAGAAATCCTGCCAGGCGGTTATAGCGTGGGAGCATCTGCCAATTTTGCGACAGATGCAAACGGTAAAATTTTACGTTGGAACGACCCGCGAACGCAAAAATACAGGAGCAAGACCTTCCCTGGTATCGCCAAAGCTATGGCGGAGCAATGGGGCGGGGACGTTAGGGAGGACGTATGAGGGTACTGGAACTATTTGCCGGGACGCGGAGCATTGGCAAGGCGTTCGAGCGGCGCGGACACGAGGTGTATTCCATCGAGTGGGATAAGGACTTTGACCACATCGATTGGTACGCGGATATCATGACCGTAACGGCGGAAGACATCTTAGAGCGCTTTGGGCGGCCGGACGTCATCTGGGCAAGTCCAGATTGTGCGACGTTTTCCATCGCCGCGATATCGCATCACCGGCGCAAAAATCCAGAGACGGGGAATTTAGACCCTATCAGCGAATATGCAAAGTTTTGTGATGCGGTTGACCAACATGTTTTGCGTCTGATTTTGGCATTATCTCCCACATATTGGTTCATCGAGAATCCGAGGGGGGGCATGCGGAAAATGACGTGGATGCAGGAGTTTCCCCGATATACCGTTACATATTGCCAGTACGGAGATACCCGCATGAAGCCTACTGACATCTGGACGAATCACCCTGACCCGGGATTTAAGCCGCCGTGCCACAACGGCGACCCGTGCCACGTAGCCGCGCCGCGCGGAGCGAAGACGGGCACGCAGGGGCTCGCCGGGAGCCGGGAGCGGTCAGTTATCCCGGCGGCATTGTGCGACCATATCGTAGATATTTGTGAGGAGGCGGACATGGTTCCGGCGGTGCGCTGCAAGGATTGCGTGTATAGCCGCCCGCGAATAGCAGCCGAGAAAGAAGTTTTACGCGAAAACGTGGTAGGATGATTTTTGCAGCGAAGGTGTACGCAAGGAGGCATCTAATGGCAGCGATACTGATTAAATCCATGACGGCGCTTGTGGTGCTGATTGCGGTGCCCATTGCGCTGCTTGAATTATGTATGATTGTTGCAGGGCTGTGGACGCTGTGCCACTGGCCGAAAGGAGGTTGGGAAGATGCGCACGATTGATGCTGATGCGTTAATGAATGAGATGATACGCCTTGGGTATGCGTATAGCGATGAAGAACAGCGGGCCGTGGTTGCGGATTGTATCCTTTGCGTGGAGGAAGCGCCCTCTGTTAAGGCTATGGAAGCGACACGGTGCAGGGATTGCGTCAATTCCCAAAATTCTGTGCCCAATTGGTTGTATTTCCAAAATTCTGAGCCTGATTGCTTGTATTGCAAAATGACTGGCCTGACTGTAAGCCCTGATGGATTTTGCAGCTCGGGAGAAAGGAAAGAAGAAAATGGATGAGCTGAAAAAATGCCCGTTTTGCGGCGGGAAAGCTGCCGTGTTTGTGCACAACGGGGTGAAGGTGTTGTGCCTCACCTGCGGCGCGCAGACCGATTCTCACATTGATTTTATGATCCGTCCCGGGAAGTGCTCAAACGCCGTGCAGCAGGTCGTGGACGCATGGAACCGGAGGGCTGAACATGGCTAAAACGGTACTTATCAGCATCCGCCCGGAGTGGGTGGAAAAGATTGCCCACGGGGGGAAGACAATCGAGGTTCGCAAGACAAAGCCATATTTG
>ERZ1034917.1069-NODE-1069-length-19226-cov-4.610192_pt1 | contig 19226 bp, 8 predicted proteins | sample MGYA00520605_ERZ1034917 | MGnify/ENA primary metagenome ERZ1034917 (study PRJEB33766, sample SAMN09781784) | gut metagenome | biome: gut microbiome | host: Homo sapiens | place: Madagascar | study: EMG produced TPA metagenomics assembly of the PRJNA485056 data... | reverse complement strand
TTGAAAAAATTGGACTGTCGGCACATGGCGGTCAGGAATTTCAACATGTTGCGCAACACAGAATACTTGCGTTTGTTTTCCAGCGCGGGAACAGCAAATACTTTCGCGCATTCGAGAAGAAACAGCGAGAGACGTTCAATCATCTCTTCTTGCGCTTGGCTAATCCATAAGCCAGATGCTGATTTATAAAGATAAAACGTCTTCTCTTCCGGAAGAAAAACCGGGGTCTCCGCCAATGCATAGAGTTTGGCAAACCCATGTTCGTTGAAGTTTGCCAAATTGACTTTGTCATCTGGTTGGAAGAGCCTACCGTAACGCTTCTCTACTTCCAGTTTCATTGCTTCGGTTATCATAGACACACCTCCTTGTTTTATGGTTGCCTAGAATATAGACGCGGCTCTGAAGTTGCGCCAACCATCGGGAAACACGGCAAAACCCATCGGCAAGAAAAGGCTCATAACGGCAAAACAAGGAAAATTATTGCTGGGTCAATCCGATTCTGACCGTCAGAACAGGAGTTCGCATACGAAATATTTTTTGATTTTTTTCATTCAGCAATACAAAAAGCACTTGAGGTGAATTCCATGTGGCAGATTTGTGTCAATTTAGCCTCGCACCGGTTACTTTTGGCAACAATCCGAAAGAATGGGCAAAAAGAAAGGAGACTTGAGTTTTGAGCTCAAATCTCCAAAATTTTGGCAAAAAAAATGGTCGGGATAGCGAGATTCGAACTCGCGACCTTTTGACCCCCAGTCAAACGCGCTAACCAAACTGCGCTACATCCCGATTTTAATTTCCTCTACTGTATCGCATTTTCAAAAAAAAGCAAGTTCATGTCACATTATTTTTTGTCTTTTTGCCTTTTTAAGATTAGAGAAATCCCTCTTTTGTCCCGTCTCTTTCAGCATGCCAATGCAAAGTGCAAATCTTCTAAAACTGTCCCTTCTTCATACTCTTTATTCCTCTCTTCTTTTCTTTAACGATACAAAGTCCGAACATCCTTCCCATTTTCGCACAGCAACGCTTTTGCTGCCCGCTTTTGGAGATCTTCGTAATTTGCCTTGCGCAGCAATGCTTTTATTTCCGGAATAGCTCCTGACGCCATCGATAATTCGTCAATTCCCAATCCAGCCAGAACCTGCGCCCCAACAGGATCCCCGGCAAGATTGCCGCATACCCCGATTTTTTTTCCATACCGCTTCGCAACTGTCACAGCAACGGCAATCGCCCGTAAAACAGCTGGATGCAATGCATCCGCATCCCCAGCGAGCAGCGGATGCTGGCGGTCCATTGCACAAATATACTGCGTCAAATCATTACTGCCTATTGAGAAAAAATCTGCAATTTTCGCAAATTCTTCCATCATCCAAATCACCGCAGGAACTTCTATCATCATCCCCAAAGGTAATCGTGGCAACCCTGATACAGCAACTTCTTCGTCATAAATTTTACGCGCCTGCTCAAATTCCGACGGAAAAGAAACCATTGGCAACATAATCTGAAATTTTCGGTTATCCTGCGCTGCAGCCCGTACAATTGAGCGCAACAGCGTCCGAAATACCGCCTCATGTCGCAAACAGAGTCGCAACCCGCGGATCCCCAGAAATGGATTTTTCTCCGGTTCCACAGGTAGAAATGGCACAGGCTTGTCGCCGCCAATGTCATACGTCCGGACAATAATTTCATGCTCTCCAAATGGCTTTGCAACAGCACAAAGCTTTTCGACCAAGAACTCTTCGTCAGGTGCCACCGTCAATTCCTGTACCAGTAATTCCGTTCGCAACAGCCCGACCCCTTCAGCGCCACTCTTTACCGACTCTGCCGCATCCTCCACTGAAGCGATATTAGCAAAAACCTCGATCCGTTTTCCATCCGTTGTCAGCGCAGCTAACGAAGACTCTTTCTGTAAGGCACCTCTGAAAGCATCAACAGCCTGGCAAACTTTTTTAGCTTCCTGCAGACGATATTCCTCTGGAGCTACTTCTATAAATCCTTCCGTTCCTTCTACAATAACCATCTGCCCGTTGTGTATCTGCCGACACGGATCTCCAACACTTACAACTGCAGGGATTCCCATGGAACGGGCAAGAATTGCCGTATGTGCGGTCGGGCCGCCGGACGCAGTTGCTATCCCTACGACACGATCCCGGGGCAAATCTGCCGTTTGAGAAGGCGTTAAATCTTCAGCAATTACCACAAATTCTCCCGTTTCCGGCCAGGGACAACAAAGTTCTTTTTCTTCCAGATGTGCCAAAGTACGGCGGGCAACATCTCGATAATCCCCCGCTCGCTCCGCAAGCAAAGCATTATCAGAATGGGAAAGCTCTTCAGCCTTTTCTCCACAGACAGTACTCCATGCAAAAGAAGCTGTTTTCCCTGAATCAATCCATTGCCTGGTTTTAGCAATCAGCTCTTCATCATCCATCAAAGCCCGGTGTGCGTCAAAAATTTCTGCTCCTGACAGATTACCGGAAGCACGAAGCTGCTGCGCCAAAACCTCAAGTTGATCTTTCCCGCGCTCTAATGCAGTGGTAAACTTTCTGTGTTCTTCAGAACTATTTGTCGCCTCCTCTGAAATCTCCAACTTCGTGGAAGTGACGACAACAGCAGACGCAACGCCTATTCCCGGGGAAGCCGAAATTCCATGGCTTGACGTCGTAGACGGCAACAATGAAGGCATTCCTTCCGCAACCTGTACCTCGTGTTCCTTTGCCGCACTGGCATCCAATCCTTTTGCCAACGCAGCGGCAATTGCCTCTGCAGCCGCTTCCGCATCCTCACCGTCAGCACGCACAACGACTTCGGCAGCATTACTGATTTCAAGCCCTAATAACCCACCAACACTACGGCAACTTGCAGTATTTCCCTGATATTCGATTGTAATTTTCGATTGGAATTTTCCAGCAAGTTCTGCTAATTTTGCAGCTGGACGCGCGTGGATTCCATTCGGATCGATAATTCGACTCACACGGACAACTTCATTGCTTGCCGGAGAAACAGTTTTCTGCTGATCCCCCAAGTCTGTCATTTGCGGCAGCGCTCCATTCACAAGGGATAAAAGATCACTGGCTCTCTCCGCTTCCAACATCGCAGATAGCCGCGTAGAATCCATACTCAACGCAGCAATCTGTGAATATGCAGTAATTCGAGCTACTTCAGGCAACGCAATAGCAAAAATAACTGTCACTTTTTTTCCGGGTCTCCATTCAATGCCGGTTCGCGAAACCGCCAAAGCAACGCCACCTTGATTACGCAAATATTCTGCATCAGCATTTCCCAGATGCACCACAGCAACAGTGCCAAAAAGACAAGGCAGCTCCCTGTCGTTTGCATTCAATGCCGCAATACCACCGGCATGCATACATTTATTGGTGACCAGGAGTTCCCCAAGGTACTGAATGACGGCATCCGCAGTCTCTGGCGAAACGAAAGAAATCAACTGTTCATTGGCAACCAACATTGCAAGCTCCTTCATTTCGCATCGTCCGCGTCTGCACGGAACAAAACAGATCCTGGTTTTACACGATTCCCCGCCTGAGCTAAAAGCCTGAAATTTTTCACCTGATCGGGATTTGCAATCAGAATCGGCGATATCGTAATTTTCTTTGCAGCAGTAATTTTCTCCCAATTCGCTTGAATCAATGGCGTGCCGGCTTTTACCTGCATCCCTTTACGGGCAAAAATACGGAAGCCCTCCCCTTTGAGTTCCACTGTATCCAAACCGATATGGACCAGAATTTCCGCACCGCTCCGGTGACGGATCACTACAGCATGACCACTGGATGGTAGAGAAATGATTGTTCCACTGATTGGTGCAGTAAAAACATTCCCTTCCGGTTGAATTGCCACCCCGTCCCCGGCAAGGCGTTGGGAAAAGGTAACATCCGGCACATCCTCCAGGGCAACGATTTTTCCTTCAACCGGGGAAAAGACTTCAATGCTGCCAGTATCGCCATCGGTGCCAGTTTCATCTGACGTATCTGCTACCACCGGAGCCGGCGCTGCCACTGCAGCGACCTCCTGTCCGGAAGCAAGCGCACGCATAGCATCAGCTACAAATTCCACTTGTGATCCGACAATGACCTGCAATGCCGTTGCCCCCATTTTTATCACGCCGGAAGCACCCAAACGTTTCAGCTCCGACTCATTGATCTTGCTCATATCAATCACTTGCAGACGGAGTCTGGTTATGCAGTTGTCAATTGCCTTAAGGTTTTCAAATCCGCCAAGGGCTTTCGCATACCCCAGTGCAAGGTCACGATAAGATCCATCTGCAGAAACAGCAGGAACCGGATTCTGTGTGGCATCCTGTTCGTCTTCCCGGCCAGGCGTCTTTAATTTGAACAGTTTGATCGCACCGTAAAAAACGAAGAAATAAAGAAGGAAGAAAAGCGGTCCCAACCATAAAATTGTATATCGGTTTGTCGCTTTTCCCCAGGACAACATCAAGTCGATCATCCCTGCAGAAAAGGTAAATCCGGCTTTATAGTTCAACAGTTCGCATACCGCCATCGATAAGCCAGTGAAAATAGCATGGAAAAGATACAGAAGCGGAGCCAGAAACATGAATAAATATTCCAAAGGCTCAGTAATTCCCGTTAAGAATGCAGTTAACGCCAGGGAGAAAAGCATTCCTCCGATTTCTGGCCGACGTTCTTTCCGTGCAGAAAAATAAATCGCTAACGCAACTGCGGGAAGCCCGAAAATCATAATGGGGAAAAAACCGCTCATGAAAACACCGGCACTCGGATCGCCGGCAAAAAAACGATTTAAGTCCCCCATGACAATCGTTCCTTCCGGAGTAGTAAAGGTCCCGAATTGGAACCAGCAGAGAGTATTTAAAATCTGGTGCAGTCCTACGGAAAGCAGAAGACGGTTGAGTACCCCAAAAACCGCGGCACCAATCGCTCCAGATTCCAGCATCCACTGCCCTAAGTGATTGATTCCCGTCTGAATCGGAGGCCAGATATAAATAAAAAGAAAAGAGAAAACCAATGCACAAAGTGCGGAACAAATCGGAGCACAACGCTTTCCACTGAAAAAAGCAAGATACGGCGGCAATTTTACTTTATGTACGTGGTTGTAAACCACTCCGCCGATAATCCCGGAAACGATTCCGGCCAGAACTCCCATATTGATTTCACTATCCGCCGCCTTTACTGCCGTCGTCAGCGTCAAATAGGCAACGACTCCAGAAAGAGCTGCAGCGCCAGCCGCATCGACAGAAAACCCGATCGCGACACCAATAGCAAACAGTAACGGCAGATGATCAAAAATCGCGCTGCCGGCACTTGCCATAATCGGCCAGTCCAACAAATCCCCCTGCCCCAGCCGCAACATAATTCCGGCAATCGGTAATACAGCAATCGGGAGCATCAGCGAACGTCCCAGACTTTGCAAAAAATTTAAAATTTTACTTCCCACAGACAGTATCCTTCCCCTTAATTGGTTTGCATTCAACAGGAATCAGTATGATCCCGCCCTTTGACATTTTTTACTCCAGATGGAGAAAATTACGAATCCCGGTAAAAATAATTTCTGAAGCCAGTGCCGCCAGAAACAGCCCGGTGAGTTTACTTAAAATCGTTAATCCTTTGCGCTTGACCAAACGTTCAATCGCAGCAGAAAAATAAAGGACGACCCCAATGAAAATGCCGGCGAAAAGGATCCCGATCAGTTCCACAATGCGTACCATCGGTGTTTCAGCACCTGCGCCCATCACTAACAGCGCCCCGATAGTTCCCGGTCCGACGGTACAGGGGATTGCCAACGGAACAACAGATAAATCCCCATCATCGTCGGTATTCATGGAACGGACTCCCCCCGTACCGCGAACCAGTTCAATCCCACTCAGCAACAGCACTAACCCCGCGCCAATCCGAAATGCATCCAGTGTGATTCCCAAATACTCAAAAATGACGTCCCCGAACAGGTAAATAATCGTACAGATAATCAAAATTGCCAGCGTCGTTCTGATTGCAAGCATGTGCCGAGCCTTAATTGTCATCTGGTCAGTTAAAGAAACAAACACAGACAACACAAAAAAAGGCGTCATCAACAAAAACATGTTTACCATGGTACGAATAATCGTTACGGAATTCAATTCTGCCATTTTTACCCTTCTTTCCTGTAAAATTCTTTCCCCCGGCAATACGAAAACAAATCAATCGTATTCTTTTCAGGCCATTCTTTTTTTTATGAAAAGGCAGCCAGACTTTTGCAGTAATCACTGTCTTCCTTTGCCTGCGGCCGAAAAATAGGCATCAATTCCATCCGCAAGAGCCTGAGCGCATCGCTGTGGATGCTCGGGTTCCTGTAGTTTTGCAAAATCGCCATCGTTACTCATGTATAAAGTTTCCACAAGGACTGAGGGACATGGTGCATTGCGCAAAACATAAAACCGGCTGTGCCTGACTCCGCGATCAGCAGAACCAATCTGTTTTACCAGATTTTTTTGCAGCCAATAGCCCAAAACAGCATTATTGGCGTCAAACTGGTTATTGACATACTCTTTTTGCTCAACATCGCCATACACCTGATCCCGCCCGCCGGAGAGAATTGTGACATAGGTCTCTGTTCCATTGGCTTCAGGATTATCTTTACCTGCAGCATTGTTGTGAACACTGACAAACAAATCGCATTTCTTTCCTGCCGCGAGGTCCATTCGCCCCTGTAAGGACAAATCCGTATCTTCCGTACGAGTCATTTCTACTTGATAACCACGTTTTTCCAGCTCCTCGACCAACGTTTGAGCAATAGCGAAATTGAAATCTTTTTCTTTCACGTCTCCCCGCACGGCTCCAGACTCATTCCCGCCATGGCCGGGATCGATTAAAATCAATCCTTTTCCATCATAGCGTTTCAACAATTCCGGGCGAAACAGCGGCAAAAGAAGGCCCTGCCAGTCCCGTACTGAAATGGAAGGCACCGAATCAATGGCAACGATCCCGAAAGTCAGTTGAATTGATGTCCCGCCAACATTCACAAAAGTTCCCTCAACCGGGAAAGTTAACTCCACGCCGTCAACTGTTGTAAAAAACTGTTTCTGTTCAGCAGACCAGGAAACTTTGCTTCCGAACTCCTTATGTAGTAAATCAGCAAAGGGAACCATTGTCCCACAAGCTGGAATATCCTGAGCTTGAGCTTCATAACGTTGAAATTCCTCAGAGTTCCAGATTTCTGCATCGGGCATCTCTCCCTGCAGCTGCCGGATGGCATCCGAGAAACGATTTTCCCCCCAATGACTGACTCCGTGGGTAACAATAAAATCCAACTCTGTTTTCATGGCATTTTCCACAGAATGCTCGTCTGAATCCCCCAATACCGGCAGGCAACAAACCGCACTCAATAAAAAAACATGTTTCCAAGAACCCATATCGCCCCATACTCCTATAAAAACAATTCACAACACTTGAGCAAAAAAAATTACTTCCGCGGCACTATTTTTGAATTATTCATAAAGATCGGACCAAATTTTCTCGCCAACAGCGCCCTCGCCAAGCTCCCTTTTTTATACCCTGATCTTTGAATATATTCTCGCTAAACCACACGGGAATTACTTGACACGTTCTTCTTTTTTTTTCCAGTGAGAAGAGGTGATTTTCTTGAAAAATCTTATCCCCTGCGGTATTTTATCCAACGATTCTTCTTTATTTCAACCGCAGTCGGAACAGGAGTTGCCGCGTATGGATTTCAGCCGCACAGACCTCTACCCGGTATTGGAAATATTATCAGAATTACGCAGCAGACTCTCCAGCGATGGCCTTGCAGTCATTACAGCACCGCCGGGAGCGGGAAAAACTACAATTTTGCCGATAGCCCTGTTGCATGAACCGTGGAATGTTGGGAAAATTATTATCTTAGAGCCACGACGTCTTGCCGCGAAATCTGCGGCGCACCGCATTGCCACCTTATTAAACGAATCCCCGGGACAAACGGTCGGCTATCGCACCCGACTGGAAACCTGTGTCTCCGCCTCAACCCGTATTGAATTTGTTACCGAAGGAATTCTGGTGCGCATGCTTCAGAAAGACCCGGAACTCTCCGGGATCAGTTTGGTCATCTTTGACGAATTTCATGAAAGAAACCTGCAATCCGATCTGGCACTGGCACTGACTCTTGATCTTCGCGCCGGATTGCGCGAAGATCTCCGTGTCGCAATCATGTCAGCAACTCTTGATGTCAAACCATTGGAAACAATGCTCAAAACATCAGCCATCTGTTCCGAAGGCCGTCAATATCCGGTTCGCATTCTGTATCGCCCAACAGATACCACTCGCCCGCTTGAAGAAATTGTTACAGATGTAGTAACCGACGCGCTTTTACGGGAATCAGGAGGAATTCTTGTCTTTCTCCCGGGAGAAAATGCCATTACCCGTTGTGCAGAGCGTTTGCGCTCCCGACTTACCACCGTGGAAAAGGAAGTCGATTTAATTCCTTTGTATGGCCGTCTTTCTCCTCAGGAGCAGGATCGGGCAATTCGTCCAGCCCCTGAAGGCACCAGAAAAATCGTTCTGGCTACGAATATTGCGGAAAGCAGCTTGACGATCGAAGACATCCGAATTGTTGTGGACAGTGGGTTGGAACGAAAATTACGTTGGAATCCGGCAACTCAACTCAGTTGCTTGGAAACAGTTCGCATTTCGCAAGCCTCGGCCGCCCAACGCAGTGGCAGAGCCGGACGAACAGCTCCGGGAGTCTGTTACCGTTTATGGACAGCAACAGCCAACGCAACAATGGTACCGTTTAATCAACCGGAAATTCTTAATGCAGATCTTGTTCCCTTTCTATTGGAGCTTGCGGGCTGGGGAATTTCTGACCTCAGTGTACTCCACTGGTTAACCATGCCGCCGGAAACGCATGTGGCAAATGCCCGTGCGACATTGCAACTGTTAAAACTGCTTGATAGCTCTGGTCATATCACCCCCAAAGGGCGAAAAGCGCTGGACTGGGGACTTCACCCCAGATTGGCCTCGATGATTGTTGAAGGTATCCGGAGGGGATATGGACGGGAAGCCATTGAACTTGCAGCGTTGCTTGAAGAATGCGACCTCCGTCAGGCCGACAGCCCGGATTTATCTCTCCTGGCAACACGTTTTTCTACAGACAAAATTTTCTATCGAGGACGAGAATTAGCAAGAAAATTATCCCGAAAACTCCCCCAAATTCCTGAAATTTCCCCAGTTGGGGATCATACAGGGCTGCTACTCAGCATAGCCTTTCCGGATCGCATTGCTGCAAAACGGCACACTGATGACGGCAGATTCCTCTTGGTGAATGGGCACGGCTGCTCATTTAATAAACCAACCGGTCTGGCACAAAGCCCCTACTTGGTCATTGCCGAACTTGACGACAGTGAAACAAATGGAAAAATCCGTTTTGCAGCTTCCCTCTCTGCCACGCAAATTGAGGAACTTTTTTCCGAAGATATCCGAACCGTCAAACAACTGCAGTGGGAAGATAACTATTCCCGCTTCCATTCCACAGAATGTCGGATGCTCGGGGCAATTACACTATCGCAAAAGCCAATCACTCCGGATACGGACGTGATTCATTCTGCATTGTTGCAAGCAGTGAGGGAACGCGGTATGGAAAAAATTCCCTGGAGCGAGGCAAGTCTTTCCCTCCGACACCGGGTTGCATTCGTCCGCAGCCATCAATCGCAATCGCCGCTTCCCGACCTTTCCGACGAAACATTACTTACCAGCCTGGAAGAATGGCTGGGACCATTTTTACCGTCAAAATTAGGAAAAGGGATATTGGCACACCTTCCCTATGACAATGCAATTCGCTCTTTGTTAAGTTATTCCGATATACAGCTACTGGATAGACTTGCCCCGGAATTTCTGAAAGTTCCATCCGGGTGCCGACACCGAATTGACTATTCTGGAGAAAAAGCGGTTTTAACCGTGAAATTGCAGGAACTGTTTGGGCTGGAAACGACTCCACGCATAATGGACGGGCAAATTTGTGTTCAATTGCATTTGTGTTCTCCAGCAGGCAGACCGGTTCAAATTACTGAAGACCTTGCCGGATTCTGGAGAAACGGGTATTTTCTGGTTCGAAAAGAATTGAGAGGGCGTTATCCCAAACACCCGTGGCCGGATGACCCCCTGCGGGCAGTTCCCACGGCAAAAACTAAGCGATTTATAGAACAACCGACTTGAAAACAATCTGAGAAACAATGATCTCCAGGGACGCAATCAAGAGGGAAAAAATTCGGAAAAATGAACTATTCGGAAAAAACTGTGTCATATAACAAAATAGACAGGCAGACAATCCACGCGAGGCAATAATGAGACAACTTTTCAAACGCATGCTGTTACTCAGTACACTGCTCATTTTCAGCAGTATCTCTCTTAAGGGATACGAAGTACAGCTCCCCGACAACCATACCATTCGCCTGGAACAACAGGCTCACCGGATTCTACCGCTGAACTACCGACTGACCAGCAATGTTATGCCGGACAGCCAAACGTTTGAAGCAATGGAACCATTGACGTTTTCCAGCAATGATGAAACCATTGAAATATCGGGAATCATGACAGCAAAAGTTCTTTTTCTACGTGCCGTTATCACCGGGGAAAAACCATCCGGCGCACTTTCTTTCATGATTGATCCGGGGTGTCGACTTCGGAATTTTATCTTTTTTGCGGTTTCCGCAGACAATGTACTTACCGATGGCAAAATGTGGAGCCAACTCTGGAACAGTACTGCAAAAAGCGAAGTCAGTCAATTATCCGCGGATCGCTGGCAGATAAAATTGTCGATTCCTTTAAATAACCTGCTGTTGTCCACATCTGAATTGAACGGGGCTCTTCTCGGCTTGAACGTTTTGAGAATTACCCCGGAAAAAGCAGTGAAAGTAATGGCGATGTGTGGTTCTGTCTCAAGCTTTCTGCAGCCGACAGAATTTATAACTCTAATCGCCGGGAATCCGCAAACAACGGTATCGGTTCGTGCCCGAAGAACACGTCTGACCATCGCCCACAGCACAGCAACCTCTGTCGTCGTCGACATGCTTTCCGGCGATAACAATGTCAGAACAGAATTACCAATGCAGAATGGAAAAGCTGTTTACCAGCTCAATTTGGAACAATTCAGCAATTACGGGAAACTCATTATCCGCCTTTTTCAGGACAAAGAACTCACTGCCGTTCGCACATATTCTCTGCAAAAATATTTCAATCCGACAGGAAACAAGGTTGGAAAACGCATTTTTGAAAGTGACCAGGCAATTGTCTGGTCACTTCCCGGAGTAGAAAAGCCATTACCTCATAAAGGCATTCCTACTGCTTCAGCCTCTTCAGTCGCCCTTTCCTGTGCCGGGAATGAAAGTGAGGGAGTACATATCATTTTTTCGCCTCGTGATAATGGACTTCAGGGAAAAATCACACTCTCTGATTTTTCTGACGATACGGGACAAATGCTGCCATCGGATGTTTTTAAACTGTTTTCTGTTGAAAATGTTTCTGTCGTCACCCCCAGTGATCACTTCGGTTACACAGCATTGTGGCCGGATCCGTTGGTGCCATCAGATGGAACAATCGATATTTCCGGGGAAAACTCAAAAACGTTCTATCTTCAAGCATCGATCCCGGCGGGGACCCCGGGCGGTCTTTACCATGGAATCTTAACCTATCAAAGCAATCAGGGAGACCAGAGTTTTTCTCTGCCAATAGAAATAACAGTCTTTGACTTTTCCCTGCCTGAATCAACGGCTTTCCCTGCGATTTTTTCCATGACTAACGAAATAGGTGAATTTATGGGGGCCCAAACACCGGAAGATTTTGCCCGATATCGCGAAGCCGCGTTCTCTCTTCTTCGCAATTACCGCATATCTCCAGATAACCCCATGCAAGCGTTATCCCCCAAAGAAGAAAACGGCGCCGTCGACTATTCAACCTGGCAAGCCGCTGCTCAAACTCACTTTAATACCAACCATTTTTCATTCTGGAACCTTGGCAATGGGGTAATGGTTCCGACATTGCCGTTTCATCCCGGCAATTATTCTCCAGAACAGCAGGCTGCACGCCAAACAGCATTTCGTACGTTTCTGCAGTGGGCAACAGAAAACGGTTTCTTTCCATATTGTTATTTCCGGGATTCGATTGAATTCAGCAAGAGCATCGCGCCTGCGCTTGCGAAGTATTACGCGACGGTAAAAGAAGCACTCCCCGGCATAAAAATTATCACAGCCTTTCCCGGGGCGGGAGAGTTTTTTCAGGAAGGAAATCCAGGCGCCTATGCCGTCTATTTGAGCAAATTAACCCCTGAGTTTGTCCAAACTCTGGCGGACAACAATTCAGAACTGTTTTTCCGCCTCGGACCGACGAACCGTTATCCCTGCTTAAGTGACAACATTGACGCCCCTGGCTTGTTAATACGCCTCCGGGCTATTTTGGGAAATCGGTATCATGCCAAAGGAATGCTTGGAACATCATTTGATGCGCTGGGAAAACTACCGGGAGGCTTACTGCGCAATCCCTGGCGTCAAACCATGCCATACGACTTGGATGCAATGCTGCTTTCCAATGGGGACGGTTTGCTTTTTTACCCGGAAAACCGTACACGAGCAACGGTTGCACCGGAAAAATTTGAATTATACCCGTCACTCCGGATGGAATTGCTGCGTGATGGAGCTGAAGATTTTGAATATCTTGCAATCGCAAAAAAACTGCTTGCTTCACCGGAACTGACCGACCACGAAGAATTAAATAACGAGCTTTCTGCCGCTGTTTCCAGTTGGGAAAAAATGATCAGCACGCCAACAAATTTTTCCTGTAATGTTACAACATTTCTCGAAAATCGAGACACTCTGGCAAAAGCTATCGGCCATACCCTTAAGGAGCTTGAAAACAAATGAAAAATTGCTTTATCATTCTGTCAGTGCTGGTATTTTTTATAGTTTTTTCTCCGGTAAACGGGCGGGAATCTATTTATGAACTGGGAAATTCTGACTTGACGATTGCCTTTTCTTCTGACAAAAACGGTGTTCCGGAAATCGTCAGTGCCCGCAAACACTCGCTAATGCAGTTATCCTTTTCTCTGGGACAAACAATCTTTACTCCCGGTCAAGTCGATGATGCTTCCAAATCATTTTTGCCCGCAGCAGAATACAGCCCTCCGGTACCCGTGTCAAATTCAAAAGAATTTTACGAACTTCGACTTCGTGCGACAGCCAAAGGCACTAAGGATGCTCCAGCTGATTACTCTGCCGACCTCGGGATATATGTATCCAGAAATGCGCCTGTTATTCTGATCAACTTACGGCAGTTACGCTCTACCGGCACTCAAGCTGCCCGTGTTGATTTTTTCGATTGGAATTTTCTGCTGTCGCAAGAAAATTATGAAATATCCTTCTCCTCCGACACTGGTGCGTTGCTCCGGAATGACGAATATTTTATACGAGTCTTTCCGTTAAAAGGGAAAGCCTCATTCACCGGAACTGGCGCAAAAAACATTCAAGCCCGCCTCCAACCGCCATGGCGCTTTTACTTGGAACCCCGGGAAACCTGGGATGGCTTCGGCCCATTCCTTTGTATTGTAATTACTCCAGTCTCTAACGAACTGCCACCGTACGAAGAAACATTTCAACAAGCCAGCGATTTTTTAAAATCATTTGAACGTCCGGAGGCTACTCCGACTCTGGAATGACGGTCATTCTGATTGGGGCTGCGGCGTCAACTCAATCCCGGCAATGTAAAGATAACTCATATCGTCATTCCGAATGGGAGCTATAAAGAGATAACACTCGGGTGTCAACGGAATGTTACCAAGTTCATACCAGTGATATTCAGGGCTTCTTACGATTTTTTGAGGGAAATGCCTGCTCTCCTGTTGAGCAGTTTTCATATTGTAGTATCCAAATTCAAAGGCATCCCCATTTACTCCGGGACCTTCGCTGCGGGCGAGAACTCGAGCAAAATATTTTCCTGGAACAAAAGGAGCAAAATCCGCATCAGGATGCAGCTGAATAGACCAGTTATACAGCGTCCCCGGTTCACGAATTGCTTCCCCGTGCACTGCCGCAGGATCCTGAACACGTGTGCCGGAAAGGCCATAGGCAGGAATAAAAATTTTTCCCGTAGAATCACCATCCTCGGCGCGCTTCTCAGGCAGGAATTCCACCTGTTGCGCTGTCGAAACCATTTTTTCCAACTCCGATCGCAATGATATCCACGAACCACTTTCTGAAAAATTTCCCGGATCATTTCGTTCTACAACTGAAAATACCTGGGCGGCCATTTGTTGCAATTGCGGCGCAATTCCATATTGTCGTTGCAGCCGATCAGCTCGAAGAAAAGCAGCCAACCGTACTGGAGCAACAGCCAATCGAACGCGTTCCAATTGTACCGGATTCTCTGCTTTGACCGCAGCTTTTTCAGCGCGTTCGGCCATTTCCAGCCACCGCCATAAATCGCCTGTTGCCAAATACGACCGGGGCATGGCAAAACAATGCAGAAAAGGCTTACGTTCCTGAATCGTCTGTTCACGATCTTGCCAGTATTCCAACAGAATATTCCCGGCAGCATCTCCATAATAGGCGGTCATAAACTCCGCGATGAGCCGATTCGCATCCAGGTCGGGATTCCACAGCAAGTGACTGATTACCCACGCACGAAGAATTGCAAAATCTGCTGCAATTCCATTATTCCACGCCCCCTGCTCCACAACAGATTTTGCACCATAATTCCGAAACATCCGTAAATCTCCGGCAACATTGGTAAAATTCGGAAATGGCGCGAATTGATTGGAAAAATTTGCTACATAATTCCAGATAGTCAACCGTGGAGCAACCTTCCCCCATCCTTGAATTTCTTTCTGGAAAAGTTCATTTCCTTCAGAATCTAACGGTTTAGAAAAATCGCAGCCAATGGAACAAAGTCGCACAGTAACATTCTCACGTGCCGTCACCTGTTGCGGAGGACGCGTCGTATACTGATATGCAAACGTTTCCACTTCGATCTCGGGAAACTCACGCTCAACAGCCTCTGCAACACCATTGACAAACCGCAACAGCGTTCCCCCGGGACCGCCATACGCAGCATCACTTGCCAGACAGTCATTACATTGACAAACAAACATATTGTCGTTCTGGCTGATGGAAATCCGCTTTGCATCTGGAGTCTGCCGCAACTGTTTCAGGACTTCCTTAATAAAAGCTTGCTTCATCTCTTGATTTGTCAAACACAATTGTCCAGTCAGTTGCCCCCCTACCCGCTTTCCATCACGCAAACTGAAAAATTCAGGATGTGTTTCCAGCCACGTTGCCGCCGGTAAAATCCGATCAAAAGAATGAATTTCAATAGCATAAGGAGAAGTAAACCCCCAAGCAGCATCCCCTTTATACAAAAAACCATTGTTCCGCATCCTCGCAGCAAAGCGGTGATGCCGAGCCATATCGAGATACAAAGCAGTTCTTTCTGCAAAAGGTGAATCATAAGTCAATGGAGCAACGCTCCATAAATCAGGTTCTGGTTGAATTTCAGGGAACTCCACTTCGGTTGCGCTGAAAAGATTTACCGTTAAAATCTTCTCGGCGAACTCATATACGACGTATAAAACCCCTCCTGTGGCATCTCCTTCCATCACAAGCCCGTCAGATACAGCCCTCCATCCGATATGCCCGCCGGATCCGCCAGTTCCTGGAACACACCTGAAAAAATAATTCTTTTCCGTTTGAGGGATAGTGGTAATTTCCGGAGTTACGCCAAAGGCTCTGGCATGAAAATACTGCAATTCCCGTGCAGCATTCTTTTCCAGCTCCGAAGCCTCCGGAGAAATAACAATTGTCCAATCGGATTTGTCTTTCGGTAAAACCGGATCGTTCAATTCACTTTCGCCCTGCAACACGCGAAGAGTTGGCGTAATGAGTTCCTGATCCATTGTCTCCGGAAACCCTGTTATCGCAGAAACTGTATTCCGAAATGCAATCAAATCCAGATAGTGCACCTTTTCTTTATCAACAAACGTTTTCCACGCTCCCGCGTCGCCCTCCGCGTTTTTTGTCCGGTCAATCCAGAGCACCCTTATCGCAGGAAATTCGCCTTGCCACAGGGCAATCAGTTTCAGCAAGGTATCTGCCTCATTTTCTTCAGGAGCTTCATCCAGAAATATACTGATCACTGCACCATTTTTTTCCAAGCAGGCCCTCCATTCCTCAAACTTCAGATGCAGTTTTTCCATTGATCCATCATATTCAACGGCAAGCAACGAAACAAAATCATCCGCCGTCCTTTTTTTATCACATGGCAAAGTCCGCACAAAAGCTCCTTCTGGAGGATTTTCTGCGGCACATACCGGCGGAACAAGAAAAAACGATATATATAACAGGAAATAAAAAAAGATTCTCCGCCCTCTTCCGCCTCCCGTCAGCAATTCCTGGTTCATCTTCTACCTTCTCTCTTTGTATTTCGCATTAAAAATTCTTTCTGAATATCTTGCCTCACATTATCCTGCCCGGAAGGCTCTTATTTTCGCGGCAATTACAGTACACGAGACATTCCCTATTTCAAGTTCTGTTTTTCCACCTCCTGTTTTGCCGGATACATCATAAAGGATAACTGCAGGATACTTCCACATTTTTTTTAATCTTTATTTGGAAAAAATCCTCCACGAATGCTACCGTATAAAACATTATGCCGCGGCTAAACAATACTCCAAACGCTCTGCGGCAAAGCGAAAGAAGGTTTTATCTATGCAAAAAGGAACCCAATATTTTCTGGGCGCTGTTATTTCCGTGGCAACACTGATTGCAGCCAATGCCGCCACACTAACCGATCATTCTGAACACCCTGCTTTTTTTTCGGCACGCCTGCTTCGGGCTCGTGCGCTCAAACAACAAACTCAGCCGGATAACGTTCAATTTAAAAATCAGAAAACAGGCCAGCTGTTGTCCTCCACGTTGGTCAATTTGATTGAAAACCGGGATGAATTTGATTATTTGATAACTGACCATTCTGATGTCGATTCGATTGTCCCGCTAAATGCAAACGATCTTCTGGAACTCTACGAAATACAAGAATTGCAATTCAATCCCTGTGATTTTTCCACCGGCATTGATTTCGAATCTGCAGCAACAGGAGTTAATTTCGTCGGGAATTATGGTGGAACAGCTGAGGTGATTGCTGACCGCCCCATTTCTGGAAAATATTCCTTGCGTCTTCACTGGAACGATCACGACGGTGCGATTTCCCTGCTTCCCGGGGAACGGGATTGGCGCAACTACGACGAATTACGTTTTACGTTACATAACCCGATGCCGACAGTTCTGGGGAAACGTACCAGAATGCTTTTTTTCTTTGATGGGAAAAAAGTCTTCAGTCCATCCCATCTTGATACCATTCCCGGGGGGGCGTTAATCCTGGATGAAGAAAGTAGTAAAACATTTCATCTGGATTTATCCAAGATGCGTCAAAATGTTCCGGATGTTGACTGGAGCAATATCACCGCGATGCAGTTTTTCTGGAGTCCTACGGTCTGCGGCGAAACAATTCTCTACCTGGATGACCTCAAACTTCTGACACGGGAACAGTTAGACGAAGAAATTGATGGAAAATACCGCAGAGAGCTTGATGAACTCCAGGCATCTATTGCTGCACACGCTTCTAATGATCAGGAAGTTCAAACCCGTTACGCAAAACTGGAAGAAGGATTTGCGGCTGGACAACGGACGGAATTGGATGCGGCGATCACAGATTGTCGGGAATACCTTCTGACCGCGCAACTGAACGCAACTGCAACTGCAGACCAAAATTTCACGATAGTCGCTGCCGACGTTGCCGATAAAATTATGCGCGACACGGCTTTCCCTTATCAGACAGATACTTTTTCCCTGGCAGCGGCGGGCAATGAACGGGAAAGTTTTCAACTGGTTCTCGTTCCACGCATTCCGTTAAAAAATGTTACGGTCTCAGCATCTGACTTAACCACAGAAGATGGCAGTACTTTATCGGCCCAAAACATCAGGATCAATCCGGTTGGCTATATTGAAGTAACCAATGCGTTTTATTATCCGGAATCTCGTACCGGTTATTGGCCGGATGTATTGCTGGACAATCAAGCTTTTGATCTTCCTGTCAAAGTCCAACCATATGTGATTACCGTTGCTGTCCCTGCCCGGCAGCAACCGGGCATATACAGAGGCAACATTCATGTGGCAGCGGAAGGGGAAATGGCACAAGACTTTCCCTATACCCTTGAAGTATATCCTTTTTCTCTACCGCAAAAAGGATCATTGAAGACCTTTTTCTCCTGCTCCTATGCGCCTCATGATCGGGCGATTCGCCATAAGGTATTTGATCAGTATTTTTACTATCGTTTAAATCCGGTCAGCATGTACAATCGAATTCAACGGGACACTGCCACGGCCCCGGGAACCGTTCCAGCGATAGAAGATCTTGATTACTGCCTTGAACGGGGATTGAATCTTTATTCCATGGGACATTTGCTTGACCTTGCTGCCGAAGACCCGAATACATTCAACGATGAATACATCTCTGCTTCGTTGAAATGGTTGGGCTATGTGCAGGAAGAATTGAAAAAGCGGAAGTGTGAAGACATCGGCATGACGATCGGTTTTGACGAAATCATGCATTTATCGCCGGAAATCCGTGATCCTCGTCTTCGGGAAGCGGAAAAAATTCTTTCTGCAATAAAAAAATCTTATCCAGATATTGCTAACGGAAATATTGGAAGAGTGATGACGATTTCTCCGCAACTCATGGATTGGTGGTATACAGAACCGGTACCGGTTGAAGAATATGAGCACATTCAAAAAGCGGGAGGGCATATTGGCCTTTACTGGGCATACCAGAATCCCTCGTTCATGCTTGATCTTCCCGGCATTGCTCCACGAATAATATCCTGGATGGCCTACAAGCAGAAAGCCGAAGCAATCGGGTACTATTCAACATTTCGTCCGCATGAATTCAATAAAAAGTTGACGCAGCATCAATTTGGGCCGGAACCTTGCAATGAAGAATGTATTTCGGCACCGACGCCACACAAATTGGATATTACTGCAGATGAGCTTCTGATTGAACGCTCAATCCGTTTTGCCCGCAATGGAGATGGGCAATTATTTTATCCAGCGGATGATGGTAGTCTTCTTGCTTCATTCCGTCTGATTAATTTACGGGATGGGATTGAAGATTATGAATATATGAAAATGCTGGAAGCATACGATCCTGATCACCCTTTACTGAAAATTCCCGATGATATCG
>ERZ1034917.1068-NODE-1068-length-19227-cov-11.784634_pt1 | contig 19227 bp, 19 predicted proteins | sample MGYA00520605_ERZ1034917 | MGnify/ENA primary metagenome ERZ1034917 (study PRJEB33766, sample SAMN09781784) | gut metagenome | biome: gut microbiome | host: Homo sapiens | place: Madagascar | study: EMG produced TPA metagenomics assembly of the PRJNA485056 data... | reverse complement strand
ATATAAAGCGGCTGCGGCTGTGAGGGCATGGGGGCGAGTGCTGCGTGGGGGTGAAACAGGATGGGGTTTGCCGTGGTAGGAATGGGCGGTGTGCGGTTCTTGGGCAGAAAGCCTAGGCGTATTTTCTGAGTTTATAAAAAAGGGGCTTGACACGGGGAAATAAGTTGGAAAATATATGGGCGAGGGGCCGGAAAAAGAGGCGGGGTGTGTTTAAAAGGGCCTTGCCGAAAAAGAAAAAACGGCTTTGTATGTCGGGGCGGCGGCTGTTGCCTGCGGATGCAGGCGGTGGTTGATTCTGCCAAATGCTTCCGGAATGTCAGCAGTTCCAGCGGGGAGTCGGTTCCGGAATGCTGGCCCTTGCCCGGATTCCGTGATGCCGGATGGGCAATAGACGGTAAATGAAATATGGGAACGTAGCACAACAGGCGGTGCGCTCGGTATGTGACCGAAAGGGTGGAGGTTCGACCCCTCCCGTTCCTACCACAAAGGGAGTGATTTTGCACGTGGACGCAAAAGTTGGAAAAGACGGGTTTCTTGTCTGCCCGGTATGCGGCGGACAGACCAAAACAAAGGTATTGGCGGGCACGGAGCTGAGATCATTCCCCCTTTACTGCAAGCACTGCAAGAAGCAGACGGTCATAGACCACCTGCCGGGCCTGGATGGCACGGCGCAGAGAGCCAGAGCGAGAGCCTGATTTTGGAAGGCCAGAGCCAGAGCGAACCATGGGAGACCATGGGCAGCTCTGGCTCTTTTTTTGTTTCCATCGCTGCTTTGGGAGGGTTTGCGCCTCGGAAGCGGAACGTCCCCCGATTTTGCGGAACAGGCCGAAGCCGTGATGCCGGTTTCACCGGCTGCGGGCAGCGGTGGGAAGGCTCTGGAAAGGACGGCATTTTGTGGCAGAGAAAGACGGAATCATAACGGTAGACTTTGGAAGGCCGAACAGCGAGAAGCAGTGGGCTTTTTTTGAATCCCGAGTTCGCGTTACCTGCTACGGCGGCGCGCGAGGCGGTGGCAAGAGCTGGGCCGAACGGACGAAAGCAGGGCGTGGCGCTTTGCGCTATGCCGGGATTCGTATTCTCATTCTTCGCCGGGAGTACGGTGACATGGAGGGCACGCTGATTTCTCCGCTGCTGAAAATTCTGCCGTCTGAGATCTATAGCTATAACAAATCCGACCATCTGATAACCTTCATCAACGGCAGCACCATTAAATTCGGCAATATGCCGGGCTACAGCGCCGCAGTCAACGGCAAATACCAGGGACAGGAATACGACTGGCTTTTCATCGATGAGGCTACGCAGTTCACCGAAGAGGAATTCAAGGGCTTGAACGCCATCGTCCGCGGTGCAAACAACATTCCGAAGCGGGTATATCTCACCTGTAACCCTGGCGGCGTTGGGCACAACTGGGTAAAACGGCTATTCATCGACAAGAAATTCAAGGCAGAAGAGAACCCGAAGGACTATGTCTTCATTCCTGCCACTGTCGATGACAACAAAGACCTGATGGAATCCGATCCGGAGTATGTGCGGACGCTGGAGCAGCTGCCGGAGGACATCCGCCGGGCACATCGTTTTGGTGATTGGAATATACTGGGCGGCGTTTTCTTCCCTGAATTCCAAGACGGTGTACATACCTGCACGCCATTCGCCATCCCGAGGCACTGGAAGCGATACAGGGCCATGGACTACGGCCTGGATATGTTCTTCTGCATCTGGGTTGCTGTGGATGAAAATGGTCGATGCTATGTGTATCGGGAGTTTTCAAAGCCGGACATGGTGGTGTCCGATGCGGCCCGGGTACAATTGGAGATGACGAGGCCAGAAGAGCGGGTCATGGGGACCATCGCCCCGCCGGATATGTGGGCGAGAAACCGGGAAAGTGGAAGAACCCAGGCGGCAGCCTTCGCCGACAACGGTGTGGGGCTGATCAAGGCCAGCAATAACCGGATTCAAGGCTGGTCTGCCTTGAAGGAATTTTTCAAGGTGAAAGAGGACGGAAAGCCCGGAATTGTTATATTTGACACGTGCAAAAGCCTGATTGACTGCCTGAAATGCTTGCTTCACAGCAAGAAAACCCCGAATGATGTGAGCACCGAGCCCCATGGTATTACCCACGGGCCGGATGCGCTGCGGTATTTTGCATGCACTTATGTTCTTGCCGCCGAGAAGCAGCGGGAGCAGGAGATTCCTGACGACTTTGAGGAGCAGCAGCAGGACTACCGCAGCTATATGTGCGGCGGGAAAATCACCAGAAGCTATATTGGCGGCTGGTAAAGATGTATTCTACGGCCTACCATAGCCGAGGAAATAGGGCCTACCATAGCCCGAGCAAGGAGGATACACAAAATGGGAAACGAAAGCATTGACTACGAGGCGTTCTTCTCTGCCATGGGAGACACGGAGTCGGACTGCGGCAACCAGACCGAGCCCGATACCGAAGCCGGAGAGGCTGAGCAGAGTACAGACACCGAACAGCAGCAGGCCCAGGAAGACACTGAGGGCGGGAAGGAATCCGCTGAGGAAAGTACACCCAACGCGGAAGAAAACGCCTCTGAGAAATCTCCTGCGGCTGATTGGCAGCAGAATGAACCGCAGAAGTTCACAATCAAGTACAACCACGAGACCCGGGAAGTGGATTTGCCGGAAATGACAGCCCTTGCCCAGAAGGGGGCGGACTATGACCGTATCCGTGGGAAGCTTGAGGAAGTCCAGGCGGGACAGGCCGCGTTACAAAAAACCGTTGATGAGCAAGCCCCTGTTCTTGAGGTGTTGCAGCTGGCGGCAAAGGACGCGGGGGTAGACGTGGCGGACCTTGTGGAGACCATCCACGTGGGGTTGCTGAAGGGCCGGGGCATGACCGAGGCAGAGGCGAAGGCCGAGATTCGGGCCGCCAAGGCGGAAAAGGCCATGAACGACCTGAAAAACAAGCCTGCATCCGAGGAAAAGGAGGAAGACCCGAACCAGGAGCGGGCAAAGCGGGAAATTGCAGAATTCCAGGCTGCGTTTCCTGACGTTTCCCTGAACCAGGAAACCCTGGACAAGCTTGCCCCGGATGTACAGGGGGGCATGACCCTGACCAGCGCCTATCTGAAATTGGAGAACTCCAGACTGAAAACGGAGCTGGCAGAATCCCAGCGGAAGCTGGAGGCGGAGAAGCAGAACCAGAGAAACAGGCAGAAGGCTGCCCCCGGGCAGACGGATTCCGGCGGTGGAAGGAGCCGGGACAGCTTCGATGACTTCTTTGATGCCTTCGAACGATAAGAATACAGGAAATTGAGCCAGAGCCTTCGAGCCAGAGCCGCACCCCGTGAAATTCGGGTGCAGCTCTGGCTTTTTTTCTTTGGCCGAAACAAGAAAAGGAGAATAAAAATGGGAGAAACGATTCATTTTTCCGAAAAGTACATGCAGCGGCTTATGAAGGGCTTCGACGTGGCGAGCCTGACGGACGGCCTTTACAACCACGAGATCGACCAGGAGTTTTCCGGCGTGCGCACCGTGCACGTGAACAACATCCTGACCACCCCCCTGCAAAAGTATGACCGCACCAAGAACATCGACACCGGTTCCCGGTACGGCACTACCTACGAGGTTTCTGACGATACGCAGACCTTTGAGATGGGAGACGAAATCTCCCTGAGCCTGACCATCGACCGGGCGAACAACTCCGACCAGTTCAATATGAAGAAGGCCGGAGACGTGATGCAGGCGTACAAGGAGGAACGGATCATACCGTATCTGGATAAGTACCGCATGGACAAGTGGGCAGGCGGCTGCGGCATGACCTATTCCATGGACGCGGAGCCTACCGTGGACACCATTGCAAAGGTCCTGATCAAGGCCAGAAACGCCCAGAAGAACAAGCGGGTGACCGGCAAAACGGCTCTGCTGATCCGGTACGATTACCTGGACGTGCTGGCGCTGTCCTCCCAGTGGGTAAAAATCGACAAGCTGGGCGAGCAGACATTGGTGAAGGGCACCGTGGGCCAGTTCTACGGCATGGACGTTGTGCCTTTCGTGAATGATCTGATGCCCGACAAGGCATGGTTCATGATGATCAACCCCAAGGCATGCATTGCCCCCAAGAAACTGAACCGGTTCGTTGCCCACGTTGACCCCCCCAGAGTCAACGGCGACCTGCTGGAGTTCCTGATGTACCACGACGCTTTTGTCCTGGGCAAAAAGGCGGACGGCATTCTGGTTGGCTCCATGGCGGAGAATATCTGCGCTACCCCCACCATCTCCGTGACCAGCAAGAAGGCAACCATCACCTCCACCACCACCACCGCGCAGATCTACTACACGCTCAACGGAGCCGACCCCAGATACAGCAAGGATGCAAAGCTGTATACCGATGCGGTGCAGCTGACCAGCGGCGACCAGCTGCGGGCCTGTGCCAAGAAGGACGGCATGTATACCTCCGGCGTGGCGGCGAAGGACCAGACGTAAGAAACTCTACATTGGCCCCGGCGCGTCCGGGGCCTTTTGAAAAACAGGAGGGAACCTATGGAAACACTGATTTACGTACTTTTCGGGATGTGCTTCATCCTGGCCGTGTGCTGCGTGGTACTGCTGCGGGACGTATCCGGCGTTCGGAGAACCGTCAAAGACGCAAGAACCCGGCTGGAAACGCTGGAGACGGCTTTTGACAATCTGGAAGACAGGCAGAGCGGGGCAGAAGACCGGATGCACGACCAGAATTTGCGCATTGATACAAAAGCCAAGGCGCTGTCAGACTACATTGACCGGGTCGAATCCTGCGTAAGAGCCGACACAGGAAAAAATTTAGAAGCTGTTTGCCTGGGCATTAACAGCCTTGTGGATCGTGTTTCTCGCCTGGAATCGGGGCTGGTTCCCGACTTTGAGGCGGCAAAGGCGGCGGTAAAGTCCGTGAATGACTTCAATTCCGGGCTTTCCGCAATTCTGAACTTCGACCCCATGGCGGCGGCGAAGCAGCAGCGCAGCGAGAGAACGACGGCGGGAGGCGGCACGGATGGCGTATAAGCAGAAAATGCCAACCCTGCCGGAAATCCTGAAAAAGTACGACAAGGCCTACAACTTCAACCAGTCCATTGGACTGTATGAGCAGGTGAAGGTCAACGAGGACTTTTTCATCGGGAACCAGTGGGAGGGCGTGAAGAGCAACGGACTGCCCACACCTACCTACAATATGTTCAAGCGGGTCATCAATTTCCAGGTGTCGAACATCACATCGGACAGCATGGCGATTCAGTGCGCTGCGCTGCCGGGGGTATCTCCCTACAGCAGCACGGAGGTGGAGGAAATCTGCCGGGTCATCAATCAGCAGGTGCGGGAAATCATGGAGCGGTGCAAAATCGTATCCAAAAACCGGGAGTTTCTGCGCAATGCCGCCGTTACCGGAGACGGATGTATGCACTTCTACTTCGACCCGAACATTGAGAACGGGCAGAACGTGAAGGGCGAGATCTGTGCCGAGGTATTGGACAACGTAAGAGTTCTTTTCGGCAACCCGAACACCAAGGACGTGCAGAAGCAGCCGTACATTATCCTGGTGCGGCGGGAGCTGGTGGAGGATGTGAAGTACCGGGTGGAGGAACGCGGAGAAGGGGACAGCGAGAACATTGTCCCGGACTCCGAAAAATTCCAGAACACCTATGACAGCTATACGGATGACAAGGTGACTGTGCTGACCTACTATTTCCGGAATCGGGAGACGGGGACCGTCTGGGTTGCGGAGGCAACGGAAAAAGAGATGATCCGCCAGCCCTACGACACGGAGCTGCGGTATTATCCTCTAATCTGGCTGAACTGGGACTATATCCGGGACTGCTACCATGGGCAGGCCATGATTACCGGCCTAATTCCCAACCAGACGTTCATCAATCGTATGTTCGCGCTGGTTGGCATCAGCCTTCTCACCACGGCATTCCCGAAGTACGTATACGACAGGACGAAGATCAACAGCTGGTCCGGGGACGTGGGCACGGCGATCGGCGTCAGCGGCAACGTGGACGGGGTGGCGAAGGTCATCGAAGGGGCCTCTGTAAGCCCCCAGATTGCCCAGTTTATTGAGCTGTCCTTCGACAAGACCCACACGCTGTTAGGCGCTTCTGATGTCGCCATGGGCGACAGCCGCCCGGACAACACCAGCGCCATTATTGCCCTGCAAAGAGCGGCCTCCACGCCAATGGAAATGACCAAACAGCAGGACTACCAGTGTATGGAGGATGCCTGCCGGATTTGGCTGGACATGATGGCGGTATACTACGGCAGCCGAATGGTGGAAAAGGAACTGAAAATGGACGCAGCCGGACAGCAGCCGCTGGGCATGGAGCTGCCGGTTCAGAAAGGGACGGTTCCCTTTGATTTCTCCATTCTGAGAAACATCCACATTGCAGTGAATATCGATGTGGGGGCAAGCTCCTACTGGTCCGAAATTGCCAATATGCAGACCATGGAAAATCTGCTCATGAACGGGCACATCACCATTCTGCAATTCCTGAAGCGGGTGCCAGAGGGTTACATTATGGACAAGCAGGAGCTAATTGAAGAGCTAAAGGCCGCCCAGGGAATGATGGCAGAGCCCGCTCCCTCCATCGGCGGAGACACGGACGAAGCTCCGACATCCCAGACACTCCCCGTAGAAGGTGGGCCGGGGAACGGCTCACTACAGCGGGCGCTGAACCGAGAGGGGGTATAGAACCATGGCAACAAAGCTTCCGCCTTTTGAGGAAGACATGGATATTATTCAAAAGCTTGGCGACACGCCGGGAACGGACAATAACCTTTCTGCTGGAGAGCTGAAAGCAAGATTCGACAAGGCCGGGAATCTGCTGAAAACCTATCTGAACAGAATCGTTCCGATGATCAACAACGTTTTTTCCGGGGACGGGAACGTCATCACCGGTGGAACGCTGATCGGCGATCTGGACATGAACGGGAACCGGCTGCTTGGGGTTCGGGCTCCCACTACGGACGCGGATGCTGCCAATAAGAAGTATGTGGACGAGGCTGCGGAGGCAGTTAAGAAGGTAACCCTATCCAACTCCGGCGGAACCGTGACCGGGGACATTGACATGGGCGGGAATGCTCTGAGCAATGTGAAAACCCCGGTTTCCGACACGGACGGAGCGACCAAGGGCTATGTGGACGGAAAGCGGAAGACCTTCACGGCGACCGTCGGCACCGGCTGGACCGGTTCCGGGCCTTACACCCAGACGGTGGCGTTAAGCGGCATTCTGGCATCGGACATGCCCCATGTGGTGCCGGTGTATGACGCGGACAACACCACGGCCCAGGCCCAGCGGGAGGCCTGGGGCTGCGTGAGCCGGGGCGTGGCTGCGGCGGGCGGCATTCAGTTTACGTGCTTTGAGGACAAGCCGGAGACGGCGATCCCCATTCAGATCGAGGTGATGCGGTAATGGGACAGTGCTTTTTGTATGGGAACGGCAGTGCGGGTGCCGGACTGACCATTGTCTCCGGACTGACGGAACCGGTGAAGCCGAAGGAAAATATGATCTGGGTAAAATCCGACAAGGCCGGGAAGAGGTACGTCTTTTCGGAGACTGCACCGCAAAGCCCAGAAAACGGACTTATTTGGCTTGTATCCACGGCGGCGGGAATCATGGCATCGTGTAGGGTGTACGCTGATAGCACATGGGCCAGAGTGGATGCGAGCTTTTACACGGGCGGAGCTTGGGGGCAGTTTTCCTGGGCCAAACGATATCTCATCCAGGGCGGTGTGCCACGGGTAAGCTTTGTGGCAAACGGGGCACCGTACAAAAGTGGCATGCAATACAACACAGCCAAGGCCCCGACCATCGTGGGGACGATTGACGGATATTTTAAAATGTCGCTGTCGGCGTATAACTCTAACGTTGCTGGACTGGTAGTTACGGATACGAGAGTGTCGTTATCCGATTTTTCAACGCTGTGCTGCATCGCAAAACATGATGGCCTGGGTTATAAGGATATGGTTATGCTCAATACAAAAAAGCCGGAGTACACCATGGATGCAGCACTGGAAACGACGGCCCCTACAACCGCTGAATCACAGATTGATATTCCCTTGGCCGATTACGGCGCAAATGCGGCGTTCGTCGGGTTTGCAATCGCAATCGGTGCGGGGAATAACGAGTGGTTTGCGAACGTGTATGTTAAAGATTGGTGGCTGGAATAGAAGGCAGCAGGAGAACTTACGGCCTTTGAAACAACCTTTTTTTGAGGGCATGTGCGCCGATTGAGGAGGGATAAACGGTGATTGCCGTATCCATAAATTTTTACTTTTGGAGGAAGAAAAATATGTACAAATCCATGAAAACCCTGATCACCCGGAAGTTTTACAAGACCGCGGAGCTGGCCCAGAAGAAGCTGGATGTGTTCTTCGCCGTCAACCGGCTGACGGATGACGAGTACACCGAGCTGACGGCCCTGGTGGAGACGGTCTACGGCGCTGACGAAACCGAAGGAAACACCCCTGAGGCCGAGGCGTAAAGGAAAGGAGGCAGCGGCATGGTGCCGAAGCAAGTTGTGCCGGACCGGCGCGGACTGGTGGAAATCGGGAAGATCAAGGAAAATCTGGTGACAGAGGTTGCCTTTGACTGCGCCGATCTGGGCGACGGAAGCGGGGCCTATGCCGTTGTCTTCCAGCGGCCTAAGGACGCGGCCCCCTACCCCGTGGCGTTCCGGGCCGAGTGGCCCAATATCATCTGGGTAGTCCAGGCCGCCGACACCGCCAAGCCCGGGACGGGCAAGGTGGAGGTGCGGTGGTTTGGCAACGGGGACCAGGTGGGCAAATCCAAAACTTACATGGTCCGCGTCAACGACGGCCTGCCTGACCCCACGGAAGCGCCCCAGGAGTGGGCGGGGTACATCGGTCAGGTTGCCCAGAATGCCAAGCGGGCGGAGACGGCGGCGGGAAATGCCGCCGGGTCTGCCCAGGCTGCTGCGGACACCCTGGCCCAGGTCAAGGACGATCTCGCCGCCGGAAAGCTGAAAGGCGAAAAGGGCGACAAGGGAGATCCCGGAGAGCAGGGGCCGCGAGGAGAACAAGGCCCCACCGGTCCCCAAGGCCCGCAGGGTGTGCCGGGAGCCCAGGGAGAAAAGGGTGACCCCGGGCCTGCGGGGGCACCTGGCAAGGACGCGCCGCAGATTGACGATGCCGTTATCAGCGCCGAAAACCCGTGGAGCAGTAAGAAGATCATTGAGACGCTGTGCCCGCCCATCAGCGAGAGCGGTAACCCGGTGACCTGCGGGCCTGTAGCGGGTATCCGCTGGGGGTGGTTGCCAACTGGGAGCCCACGCAGGCGGGCAGCGGGGAGCCGTACCCGGCGGGAGGAGGGCCGCAGCTGCTGGATATATCCAGGTGCACGGCGACTGTGGGCAAGCCCTACGGCCTTACAATCACCATAGACGGAGACATTATCAAGTGCAGCGGCGTGCCGTCCGAGGAGGTCACAAGCACGACTCAGTATTCTTTCGCTGTGGCTTCGTCTCCCCAGGAAGAGCTGCGGGGCAAGGGGTACAAGGTCACGGCGTGGCCCATTAAGGGTAAAGTGTCCAACGCCTGGGGCCTGCGGACGGAGGACGAGTCTTCGTTGGCAATCGCCGCCGAGCTGTCGCCTGGGGTAGACATGGACATACAGCTGCGGCTGATGGTATCCAAAGATACGCCCACCGCCTACTCCCCTTACGAAAACATCCGGCCTATCTCCGGGAGGGATGCGGTGAGCGTGGAGCGATGCGGGGAGAACCTGCTGGATATATTAAAGTACGCGCCAAATGGATACAACTTGTCAGGCAAGAATATATTAAAGCCTAATACAACTTATACATTCAGCCCGATAAAAAGCAGCAATATAGCCTTTGCAGTATTTCTTACTGATTCTATAGAACAGACAGAATCAAAAAGGCAAATGAACCTTACAGGTATTTATTGCAACGAAGGCGCAAGCGTTACGTTTACCACTCCCAACGAGACAAGCGAATTCCCATATATATGGATTGCGGGCACAAAGGACGGAATACATCTTGTATGGCCTGACGTGAAATTTATGTTGGCCGTTGCTACAACCGCACCCGCGGCTTACACCCCCTACCGTGGCGACACGCTGAATCTTGCGCTACCCCGGACGGTTTACGGCGGGGAGGTGGATGCGGTGACGGGCGACGGGACTGAAAACGTAAAGATTATCACGGTAGATGGAGACAAAATAAAATTTACCGGTACAGGTGCTTACTGGAATCTCCCGCTGCGTTCTGCACCTGGGATTGGCGTAGAAAGTGTTATTTGGTGCAGCCATTTTGAAAGCAAGAGATTCATCATCAATACACGATACAGTTTTATTTTTACGTCACCGGCTAGAATGACTGGCCTGTTTGCTAGTGCTGCCGAGCTAAGCGCATATTGCGCCGCCCAGTACGCTGCCGGAACCCCGGTGCAGATTGCCTACAAGCTTGCCGAGCCTGTGCCGTTCCGGGCAACTGGCAACGTGCAACTGCTGCCTATCCCCGGCGAGACCAACACCGTTATGACGGACGCGGACAGCGTAATCGTCACAGGCCGGGCCGACCCCATACGTATCATCCAGCAGCTGCAAGCGGCCCAGAGCGTTGCCACGCAGCAGCTTGCCGAGACGCAGCAGGAGATAATGGATACCACAGCAATGACTGTGGACTATATATATCAACAGGATTTGGAGGATATTGGACTGGAGGAGGTTGATGACAGTGACAATCAAACAGATACAGAGCCTGTTGACGTACCTGGGGTATAATCCCGGGGCCGTGGACGGGCTGGACGGCAGCAACACTCGGGACGCGGTAAAGGCATTCCAGCGGGCCGAGGGCCTGACGGTGGACGGGGTGGCCGGGGCGCAGACCGAGAAGGCGTTGCTGGATGCCGTGAGCAATGGGCGGGTGTATAAACCGCCTGATGGTGCGACCGGCAAGACGGTGTCGGTCGCACCAGACGGCCCCAGCTGGTGGGCCGACATCCGATATTTTAAGCGCAGCGAGCCCTACATTGCCTGCTCCTGCGGCAAGTGCGGCGGCTTCCCGGTGGAGCCTGCGGAAAAGCTGATGCGGCTTGCGGACGCGGTGCGGGAAGCGGCTGGAAAGCCCATGATTCCCACCAGCACGGTGCGGTGCAAGACCCACAACGCAGAGGTTGGTGGCGTGTGGAACTCCCGGCACCTGATGGGGCACGCTATGGATTTCCGCATTCCGGGGCTGTCGGCGGCTGAGGTGCTGGGTATCGTGCGGCAGCAGAAAAACGTGGTGTACTGCTACGCCATCGATGCGCAGCACGTGCATATGGATATCGGGAATTAGGGGGGCTGCGGATGGAGGAGACAGAAATGGCCCAGCGGCTTGCAAAGGTGGAGGAGCGCAGCAAATCCAACTCCCACCGGCTGGATGCCGTAGAAAAAAACACAGAGGCGGTAAACCATCTGGCCACCTCTGTAGCCGTCATGGCTGAACGGATGGAGGTCACCGGGGACAAGGTGGACGGCCTGTGCAGCGACGTGCAGGACTTGAAAGCCGAACCGGGGAAACGCTGGAAATTCGTGGTGGAGAAGGCCGTGTATATCGCGGTATCTGCCGTCATGGGTTATATTCTGGCCAGGTTTGGACTTGGCTGAAAATCGAAAGGAGAACATTATGAAAAACATCAACTGGACCGTACGTATCAAGAACAAGAACTTCTGGCTGGCGGTGATTCCCGCTGTGCTGCTGCTGATTCAGGCCGTAGCCGCCGTATTTGGCTACACCCTGGATCTGGGAGACATCGGCAATAAGCTGATTGCCGTGGTCAACGCGGCGTTCGGCGTGCTGGTGGTGCTGGGCGTGGTGGTCGATCCTACCACGGCGGGCATTTCCGATAGCAAGCAGGCACGCGGGTACAACTTCCCGAAGGAGGATTGACGGCTGAGTGGACACGGTTCCCTGGAACCGGGTGATACTGGAAGAATTCTGCTCCCTGGCGATTCTCACACCGCTGGAAGAACAGATACTCCGCACCCGGGCCGCCGGATGGAGCCAAGCGAAACAGTGCCACAAGTTTCATGTGTCCCTTGCCACAATTACACGAACGGTCAGAAAATTAAGGAAAAAGTATGAATTTTGCAGGAAGTACAGCGATAAATTGCCGGAAAACCTGAAATTCTAACTTGCCTGCAATTTGCTGACGAAAATATGACGATACCCCGGCGAATGGATGAGGATTCCATCGCCGGGGTTTTTGCTATGATATGGGTACAGAGAGGGCCCGCTCTGAATTTAGATTTGGAGGAATCACTATGGCACTGAACTTTACGGCAGCTGACCGGGTGGGCGGCATTGGCGGCTACATCGGCGGCATTGCCACGCTGCTGGGTATGGCCGGAAACGGCGGTATCCTGAACGGCTGCGCCGGTTCCGATGGGGACCACGTTGTCAACCGCTACGAGGCCGGACAGGCCGCGGAGATCGCGGCCCTGAAATCCGACATCAAACTGCGGGATGCCAACACCTACACCGACAGCAAGATTCTGGAAATGTACCAGTATCTTGATGGGCGGCTGCGGGGCGTTGAGGGGCAGATTTCTGCACAGGCGGTTGTGAATGCCCAGATCACGGCGAACATCAGCTGCATGCAGAACCAGATCGCCACGCTGTCCGGGCTGACGAAGACCGTCATTCCTATTGGCAACGTGTGCCCTGAGCCCATGCCTGCTAAGAACAGCTGGACGGCTCCCACGGCGGCAGCTGCCGCCTAAGAGGCCAAGGGGGGCGGCAATTGCCGCCCCTGATCGGAGGATAACATGATTGCAAAAGAGAAGGTAATTGCCGGTGCGGCAATGTACATAGAAAGAGAAATCCTGCCCCGACTGCCGGAAATGAAGGCGCTGGCGGTGGCGGGGGTTGTGGCACTGTATGCCAGACGGGCCCCTGGGCTGCTGGACGAGCTGGAAAAGAATCCGGCGGTAAAGGCATTGGGAGTCATTGAAAACGGCATGGTGGACATGGAGGCGGTCTATGCGGCCTATGCGCCGAAGATCGTGAAGCCCATGGAAATCGATGTGCCGTTTTTGGGGCGGCTGAGCTTCGACCGGGCCGAGGTGGACAAGCTGCTGAAATATGTGAAGGAGGCGTAAACATGGAAGATATCAAAGGCCTGATGCGCCACGTCAGAGAAGAAGTGGCGGACGCGAAGCACTATATCAAGGACGCACTGGCAGTGAAAGCAACAAACCCGGAGACGGCAGACCTATACTACCGGCTTTCCGGCGAAGAACTGACACACATGAACGCTCTGCACAAGGATGTTGTGCGGCTGATCGATGACTACAGGCGGGAGAAGGGTTATGCTCCGGAGGGTATGATGCCCCTGTACAAGTATCTGCATGAGGAGGCCGTGGAGGAAGCGGAGAGGGTTTCGGTGCTGCAAGAGATGTATAAGAAGATGTGAGGCACTTTGCCTTGCGTGACAGCCGTTGCAGAGAACATGCTTGTTGCATATTTGTTACAAACCGCCGTGAAGCAGAGCAAAAATGCGTGAACTCCTGATGTAAAAATCTGCGTACTTATGAGAATTTTTTGCTATTTTTTGAATTTTTCCTTGTTGGAATGGTGCGCGGACTGCCTTTTAAGCAGTGGGTCCGGGGTTCGAATCCCCGGCGGGTCACCATGAAAAGTTCCGAAAGTGATTACTTTCGGAACTTTTTCTTTGTTTTCTGGTCTTAAATGTTCAAAGAAAAATGACGGCTGTTTTCCTTGTTACAAACCCGTTACAAACCGGGATAGATGTTGTATTGAGAAAGGGCATCGAGAATTTCCTGACTTTGCAGGTGGACATAGAATTTATCGGTTGTGCTTGGGTTGGCGTGTCCTACGCTGCGGGCGAGAATCGACGGGTCTACCTTGGCGAGTTTGGAATAGGTGATATAAGTGTGGCGGCAATCGTAGGGGGAGTAGCCCTCCAGCCCGATTTCCTCCATAAGTGCCGAGAAGTCACGGCGGCAGAAGTTGCGGTATTCTTTGTTCCCGGAGTAGCCGTCTATGAGATTTGGCTTTCCGGCGGACCGGGCTTTCTCAAGAAGGCTGTGGTAGGCATCCAGACCGATGGGGGAGACGACGATGGTGCGGCTCTTTCCAGCTTTTGTCTTGCTGCCGGATATGAAATAATACTCCGTGCAGTCTTCTACCTTTGCTCGGAACAGGTCGGCAGGACGGCAGCCGCAGGCAAGGATGATCAGGGCAACTTTCACGGCCTTGGATCTGGCGGTCTGAATCTTCTTAATGAATTCAACGGGTATGACCCGTCCTTCGCTTTTTTGCTCGGCGACAATCTTACAGGTTCGGGAGCGGCTAACCTGGAGAATTTCTTCCGCAACAGCCCAATCGGACAGGGCATTGAACAGCTGGAGCATCTTCTCACAGGAGGATTTGGACTTATCCTCCATGACCATTCCGGACAGCACCGCCTGGAAATCGGAACGGTGGAGATCCCGAAATTTGCGGTCGTGAAGTTCCGGGCAGGCGTTGTAGGCGGAGCGCATAGACTTCTGCCCGGATTCGCCTACCTCCAGGGCGTGCTCCGGCTTCCAGGCTTCGTAAATCTGCCTGAATGTCCAGTTATACTTTTCTGTGATTGTGGCATCTGTGAGGCGCTCAAGGGCTTTGACGGCATCTGTGCGGGTTTCATATGTGCCAATCAGCTGGCCGCCCTTGCGAACCACCCACGGCTTGCGGCGGGCGCCGGATAATTTTGAGATGTTTCCGGTTCCATTTGGGCGTTTGCGGGTCTTTCGGGGCTGGGATAGCTGCTTCTTTCCGCAATAAGGGCAGAAGACGGCATTCTCCGGCAGCTCCTTCTTGCATTTCTGACAGAGCATATTGGGTTTCCTTTCGGTGTGTGGGTGTGGCTGCACGGTAATACAGCGGCTTGCAACATGAGTGTAACACGGTCCGAAACGGATGTAAATATGGGAAAGCGTACAAAAATCCCGGTCTGCGGTGGGCAGGCCGGGATTTTTGCGGGTTAATAGTTCTCTTCGATGAACTTTTTCAGAGTTGCTTTTGCGGAATTGGAGCTCCCCTGATAGATCCGGTAGAACTTCGTTGCGGTTGCCTCATCAAAGCCCAGGTCAACAATGGCCTGAACCGCCTCGTCTTTGGTGATTGAGCCGCTGTCATCCTCGTCATAGGACATATCCTGCATGGCGTAGGCAGCCTTGGCGTACTCCTTGGCGGAGAAACCCATCTCCTGGCGGATATAATCATACTTGACCTCGGTCTTTACGGGCTTCTTGGCGCTTGGGTCATAGTCCGGCATATAGAGTTTCATGGCAGTATCCAGCTGGGCTTCGGACAGGCCCTTTGTATTTGCGACGGCTTGGTACTGGTAAGCAACCTTTTGCCGATTTTTCTGGGGAATGGACTGGACCTGCTTGAGAATGGCCAGGGCGGAGGAGGAGGCCAGGCCTTCGGAACGGGCCTCCAGATAGGTTTTCACCGTGCCCTCGGCGGCATCCATGACACGCTCTTGTGTACCGGAGGAGAGCTTCTGCATTTCCTGATATGCGGAATCCAAGGCAGCGGCGCTTTTGGATGTATCATACCCGTTTTCCCATGCGTCGGAGACATCGGCTAATGCAGAGGAGATTTTATTCTTTGTGACGGAGCTGATTATGCTATTGATAATCTCGTTGGTGGAACCCTCCGGTGTCCCCTTGAAGTCCGTAACGGACGCCCGGGCGAACTGGGAAGCATACTCTTTTGCTTTGCCGAAGGCCTCCGTTTTCAAATCATCCGGCAGGGAGGAAAAATCCTTGTTTTTCTGCAAGAGACCATAGTATTGCGACGTTTTTTGACCATAGGTTTTTTGGTACGTCTCCCGCTGGCCCCCCGTCAAATCCACATCTTCGCCAATGGCGTTCTTGACAGTCAAAGGAGCCTGACGGTCCGGGTAAATGGATTTGTCCCCGGTGCGCTCGCTGAGCTCGTCCAAATATCCGGCTTTTCCATTCAATTCAAGCCGCTTTGTATTGGTCGGGTCCAGGAAATTGGAGAGGCCGCCGGGGCGTTTCTGCTCCTTTCCAAAGCCGTCTATTTTCTTTGGGAGTGTCTCGGATGCGCCGGGGAGGGCGCTTTTTACGCTGTTTACGGCGTAAGAAGCGGAATCCTTCCCTCTGGTGTCCCTGTAATACCCGTCTGCCGTCTGGGCAGCCTGCCTGACGAACTGGGGGATAAAGGAACTCGCCACATTCCCGGCGTACTCTGCAACGGCGTTCCCCATCTCCTTCATGTCGCCGGACTGCGCAGCCGTAACGGAATCAGTGATGAGTTCCGTGATCTGGTTCAGGCCGTCGTTCATGGGGGAATCTGCAAAGGAAGAGAGGATGGAGGCGAAGGGGGCTTTCACATAGTCCATCGGGCTTTCGGAATTTGCCAGTTCAACGCCTAAATACATATGTGTATTGAACGGCTCCAAAAAGTCCAGACTTGTTACGAGATCGCCGCTTTTCCACGTCTCATCTCCGCCCTCGGCGGCACGGTTCAAGGCGGTCCAGTTGATTTGTGCGCCGCTGAGCCCCTGTGACTGGTCCAGGGCTTTCTTGTCCTTATCGGAATCGTCGTGCACCTGAATGATTCCCTTCGCGGCAGCGGCAGCAGCAAGAGAAATCAGCCCGGCACCGGTAAGACCACGCCCGAAGTCGCTGGCGGCCTGCCGCTGGCGCTCCACGGGGATATCGATTCCGCGCTTTGCGTCAATGGCGATTTTTCTCATTTCCGAAAGGCCCTTGAAGACGCCTGCGGTATAGTCAATTCCGGTCTGCGCAACGTTCATTGGGACGCTGGCAAAGGGAATGGCCGTGTCCATTGCGGCATTGACTACGGGCTCTACAATGCCCCCCTTGCCTTTGGCGATATTTTTGAAACTCTGGGTCGTTCGGGACAGGTCAGAGCCTCTTGTGCGGCCCTGCTCATCCGTCCACGTAGCGTCCTTAAAGGTTCGGCGGTTGGCGGTATAATCCGACAGGCGGGAAATCTCTTCGTCCGACAGGCCGGAGCTTTTCAGCCGCCGGAGGCTGGCTTCCGTGGCTCCGGCTGTGCCGCCCTCAAAGATTTTATCGGAGACCTCCAGCGCATAGCTCATGTATTTCTGATAGGCATAGAGACCGCGCATGATCGGGTTTCCGGATGCGGAAGTAAAGGACTTCCCGATAAATTTTCCGCTGGCGTTTGCGCCGACGGCGGAATTGAAAGAAGCGTCCACGTCCGTCTCTATGGGCACATTCAGCTCTACGCACAGAGCGGCGAACTGTCCGGCGTCTGCGGCGGACTTTATGTAAGTACCGGCCCGAGAAATATCATCTCCGATGGTGCGTTTCCCGGTGACTTTGGACAAAACGATATCCGCGAGCCGTCCGCCGAAGGAATCACTGGCGGAATCCAGGAGCCCGACTGCACCGTTACCGGCGAGATTCCGTTCAAATGTCTTGAGGCTGGAAAGCATGGACTGTTTCCGAATCCCGTTTACAATCTCCACCTTCCCGCGCTTGCGGTAGTCGTCCGGCATAGATGCAATCTGCGTATCGGCGATTTTTTTCAGGTCGTCAAACTCCAGCTTATCCAGAATGGAACTGGCGGATTTTGTGAGCCGGTTGGAAATGCCAAAGAATGCGGTGGTGCCCCGCTCCTTGGCAAGCTTCGTGATTACGCCCTTCATGGCGGCGGTGTCGCCGGCCTTGACGCTGTCTACTTCACGGGCGAGACCGGTGATTTTTTCGGAGACGGCATCCTGCCACGCCTCATAGCTCATGCCGCTTTTCCTGCCGGGATATACAGAGTCTTTCTGCGCCATGCCGGTAATTCTGGCGGTTGCGGAATCCGCAGCAGACAGAGGATCGGAAACATCCCGCATTTTGCCGGTGACGGCAAAGGCCTGGTTGAACTGGCCCGCATTGGAGGCTTCCTGCGCAAGGCGCTTGTTCATCTGCACAAGGCGCTGCGTATCACCGTCCTTGAAAAGCTGCTTTGCGACGAGACGGCCCGTCACGCCGTCCTCTGCCGTAAGCGGTCCGGATTTGCTCATGATGTAATCATACTCGGCAATCACTTTTTCCGGCGTGGACACTCGCTCCTGCGCAACTGAAAGCACATCCGCATTGTGCTTCTGCTGATAATCCCCGGCGGAGGCATCTTGTCTCAAAGTTTCCCGGTATCCTGCCCGAATGTCTTCATCGCTGCTACGGCGTCCGGAATTTGTGAATGTGGCGGATTTCCTGGTGTCCTCACTTGGGGTGGACTGCTTGCCGGTGGTATCAAAGGGCTGCTGCGCGGTTTCCTGCGCGGCAGTCTCCGGCTGCTTCCCGGTGAGAGCAGCGACCTGGTCCTGAACGGAACGCAGATTTTCCTGGGTCTGCTGCTGGCGGGCGGTGGCGTTGGAGCCGATATCCTCAGCCATGCGGGAGACGGTGGCAATGGGCTTTTCCTGGGGCTGCGCATCGCCTGCTCTGGCGGCTGCCATGCGGTCATTGTAGTCCTGGGTCTGCTGAACCAGGCGGGAACGGAGAAAATCGGACGCTTCGGGCAGGCCGGAGACCGGCTCCTGCTGCTGGGGCTGGGGTCTCGCTCCGGAGGCGGCTCTAATTTGGTCGACGATGGCCTGGGCGGAACGGGTCTGCGGGTCTTCGCTGGCTCTCCTGCCCATGGCGGCGAGGGAGGCGGCGGCGTCGTTCAGCCAGGGGGCGCGGGTATTGCCGGACAGGCCCATCCCCTCCAACTCCGCGGCATAGTCTGCATCCGACATATTGCGCAGACGGTCCAGCTCCGCTTTGGCGGATTTCAGGCGGGTGGTGGCGGTTTTGTTGGGGCGGTTGGTTGCCTCGCCGGTTTCCCGGCGGATGTAGGCATCGTGCTGCTCGGCGGACATGGCGTCCACAATATCGGCCTGTTGCCGGATGGCTTCCTGCCGGGTGCGTGGATAATCTGACTCCTCCATATCCATCTGGGCAAGCCGGTTCTGCAAATTCCGCAGGCGGGCGGGAGACCCTTTTCCTGCGTCCACGTCTGCCTGGGTCTTGGTGATTTCCTGTTCCAGCTCTTTCCTGGCTTTCGCACGGGACTTTGCGTCCTGGTAGCTTATCTCATCGGCAGAGCGCTGAATGTCCCGCTCCTGCTGGGCCGCCCGGATCTGGGCCAGGCGTTCGGCCTCCGTAGGCTGCGCGGCCTGGGGCAGCGTGTCCGGCTGGGGAGACG
>ERZ1034917.1065-NODE-1065-length-19276-cov-15.896728_pt1 | contig 19276 bp, 39 predicted proteins | sample MGYA00520605_ERZ1034917 | MGnify/ENA primary metagenome ERZ1034917 (study PRJEB33766, sample SAMN09781784) | gut metagenome | biome: gut microbiome | host: Homo sapiens | place: Madagascar | study: EMG produced TPA metagenomics assembly of the PRJNA485056 data... | reverse complement strand
AGCCCCGAGCTGGTAACAAATAGTTCTGACTCGCTATCTTCCTGTCCACCAAATTTATTTACTCGGAACTGCCCCCTAGCAGGCAGTTCCGAGTTTTTTTGTGCCTCGGAATCGCACGAGGTAGACCACGGAATCTCGACCGTGAGCGTCCCGTCGTCGGCGAGCTCGCAGCGCCCGACAGTTCTTCTCAGCTCTTGTTTGGTCAATGACTCGGGCATGCGCTCGCGCACCCACGAGACCGCCCAGTCGCGGTCGGGCACCGTCACGCGCTCCAGGCGGGCCACCTCCGCCTCGAGCCTGCGCACCTCCGCGCCAAGGTCGTCGAGGCGCTCCTGGACCAGCGACGGGTCCACGCCGCCCACGATGGCGTCCACGAGGCGCCCCTTGCCCCTCTGGGCCTCCCTGAGCCTCGCCCGCGCGTCGTCGAGCCTGCGGGCGTCGCCCATGCCACCCACGGCGCCCAGCACCGCGTCCGCGAGCCTCTCGGCCTCGCCGGGCCGCGCCACGAACCCGCGCAGGGCGCCCATGACGGCGTCCTCGACCTCCGCCTGCGGGTAGCGCACCACCCCGCGCTCGAGCGGGCAGGTGTAGTAGAAGTAGCGGCGCCCCGTGCCGCTCGTCCCGCCGTCCCCGCGGTAGGGGGTGCCCGTCTCGGCGTCGAAGAGCCTGCCCGTGAGCGGGAACGCGCCCACGCGGGCGTGCGGGCGCGGCCTGTTGGCCGCGTCGAAGACCTCCTGGTCCACGATGGCGGGCATGCCGCCCTCCACGCGCACGTCCCCGAAGCTGTAGACGCCCAGGTACTTCTCGTTGGACAGCAGCGTCGCCACGGACGGGTAGCGCCACTGGCCGCCCCGGACGTTCCTGCACGTGGAGTTGAGCCACAGCATGACCTCGCCGCGCGTGGACCCCAGCGCCGCCATGGAGAAGGCGCGGCGCACGATCGCCGCCTCGCGCTCGTCCACCACGTAGCGGCCCTCGCCGTCCACGCGGTAGCCGAAGACGCGCACGCCGTTGGCCATGCACTTGCGGGCGTTGCCCATCATTCCGCGCGTGACGTTCTGCGAGAGCGAGCGACTGTACCACTCGTTGACGCCCTCGAGGACGCTCTCGAGGATGGCGCCCTCCGGCGCGTCTGGTATCTGCTCCATGGCCGAGACGAGCTCCACGCCGGCGTCGCGCAGCCTCACGCGGTAGTTGGCCGCGTCGAAGCGGTCGCGGGCGAAGCGGTCGAGCTTGTAGACGAGCACGACGCCCCAGGCGCCGTCCCTTGCCTCGCGCACCATGCGCTGGAACTCCGGGCGGTCGTCCGAGCGCGCGGAGGCCGCGTGGTCCGCGTAGACACCCTCGACCTCCATGCCGTTGTCCCGCGCGTAGGCGGTGCAGACGCGCACCTGGTCCTCGATGGACTCCTCGCGCTGGCGGGAGCTCGAGAAGCGCGCGTATATGACGCAGCGGCCCCTGTCCTTGGCCGCGACCTTCCTCCTGCGTGGCATAATGTGGTGGTCCCTCCCAATCCCAAGGTGCGGACGTTCGCCCCGTCACGGCCTCGTCCCGTGACGGGGCGCTTTCTATCTAAGCCGGGGCGTGGCTCGCTGATGAACGAGGCGAGCCGCCTTCTGAGAGGCATCAAGGCTCGTGTGGCCGGAATCTAGTGTTTAAACGACGCCGGGAGAGCGCAGTCTGGGATTGACGCCTTCGCCACCTCCACGAAGAAATCCTCCGACACTATCTCTATGCCAGATCCGGCGTCTTGTAGCTCCTCGGCTTTTGCAAGCTTGCTCGTCTTCTTGCCATTGAGCCCATCGCTGAAGTCCTTGTTCCCCAGCACCAGATAGTCGACCTTCTTTGAGATGGAGGACTTCCACTCCGCTCCGAGGTTCGCGATCATCTGCTTTGCCATGTCTCGCGTCCCGAGGTCCAGCGCTCCGGTTATGCACATCGTCGTGCCAAAGAACGGGTTCGACTCGTCGACCTCGTCGACGGTCTGCAACGCCTGCTCGCTCTTACGCCTGGTCGCGTGTCCCCTTCTCGCGATGAACCCGTTCTCTGGGTCCTCTCCATACATGCTGACGAGGAGCGGTCTCATCGTCTCGTAGCAGAATATGGTCTTGTCAACGTCGCATTCCGCACGGTGTAGCGTCCCGTTCGGCGCAGGCGCCATTGCGAGCTTCTCGCACCTGGCGACAATGCTCCCAAGCTTGTAGTCTTCGAGGTCGCCGAACACGTGCTTCGCTATTCGCATCGTGTCGACCAACGTAGGGTCCCACTCTGGCACCACGGGCCATATGAACCTGGCATCGAAGGTTACGTTTTGGCCGACTATCGGGAGCCCCTCTGAGAATGCCAGTATCTGCAGCAGGGCCTCGCCCGGATCTGGCGCATCGGCGAGGCAATCATCGGTGATTCCCGTGAGCCTCGTTATCCTTTCCGGAATCGGCAGCGACCTTGGCCTAACGAACGATGTCATGCGATCGACGACCTTGCCGTCCTGCACATTTGCCGCCGACATCTCTATTACGTCGCACCTGTTCTGGTCGAATCCCGTCGTTTCAAGATCCAGCGCCACGTAATCCCTGACGTTCAACATCTGAGTGACTGCCATGCTCGGCCCCCTATATCCGTATCCCTACATCAAGTCTCGCCTTGGATGCCCTGCGGGGGGGGGGGAGGTGGTGGTATCGTTGTCCGGCCCATCCCTCCACGAGTGTGAGCGAGCCGCGGGTCGGCGGGGCGGGGCCGTTGTGCTGCTCGGCGGCCGCGAGGGCGCTCATCATGACGAAGTCTCGCCACTCGTCGTCGCATTGGCGATAGAGCTCGAGAAGCTCCTCCTCGTCCCACGTGACACTGCGGGACGGTACGTTCGGTGGGCTCGGGTACGCGTTCATGGCTGCCTCCTCAATCCCTAGGCGTCCTTTAGCTCCTCTTCCTCGAGCGGCTCAAGATAGCTGCGGCCGCACTTTGTCTCAAAGGCGGCAATTCTTGCGGCCTGCAGGACATAGTGCTTCCAGCTCTGGTCGCACTGCCTGAATAGGCCAAGCAGGTTCTTCTCCTCGGCCTTCAAGACGTCGTCCCACGTAGGAGCGGTGTCAGACTGCTTGTCATCGGTTATTCCAAGTAGGTATGACATAGAAACCCCAAGAACGTCGGCAATATTTGCCAGCGTGTCAGCCTTTGGGTCTCGGGTCCCGCTTTCATATCGGGATATGTTCTGCTGGGTGGTTCCAGCCAGCTTTGCCAACTGGGCCTGATTTAGCCCACACTCTTTTCTCGTTTTCGCGAGTCTCTGGTAATCCACTGCTCCTCGTTTCAGCCAATGGCCTGCTTGCGCATATTTTTACACAATTAATTGTTGACTGCACACACCTAAAGGCGTATTTTCGGTACCAACAAACCGATAGGCGTATTTGAGGAGGTGTGAAATGCCGTATAGGCGTATGAGACAGTTCCGCAAGCAGAGAGACCTCTCGATTGAAGAGGTGTCGATTTCGATTGGCGTCCACCAGAACACCATTGCCAACTGGGAAAAGCTCAGATCAACTCCAGGCGCTGAAAAGCTAATTTGCCTGAGCGCCATGTATGGACGATCTCCCTCTGAGCTTATGGAGATTGTCGAGGACGAGGGCGACTAGCCCGTTTGGTGCGTCCCGCGACGCGGGCGGGCTGGGTCAGCGTGGGGGAGGGCGGCCGCGCCGAGGAGACGGCGGGCGCGCTCCAAAGTGAAGGCCCCTGGGAAAGGTTCGCCGCCCGCGTCGCGGGACGCACCGGAAGTCCGTGCCCCGCGCGGCGCCGTCCGTGATGACGGGATGTGTCGCGCCCCGAGGGGCGGAAGCCCCGGATTCCTTGCTTGACTGCCGCTTTGATTTCCATCTCGCGTTCATGTTGTGACCTTCATGCGCGGGGCGCAGCGGGCGGCGTCGCGCGAGGCACGGCCAGTACAGACCTTGAGAACCGAATAGCGACTCGTCCGCTCCTCGATTGGCAAGGAGCGGTCAAACGGATGGCGGGCGGCGCGGCGGCCGGAAGGGAGCCGCGCCATGAAGGAAGACCCGCGAATCGAAGTCCATGAAGTAGTCGCGCCCGTGACGAAGGAGGACTTCACACAGGCGCTCGCAAGATGCGGAATGACGGTGCTCGGCAAGGTCGAGCGTGGGGAGGCCACCTCCGACGAGTTCGGCCTCGTCTACGACCTCATGCAGTGCCTGCCCAGCCTGCTGTCGAACAGGCGCGCCTGCAATGCCTTAGATACAGGGCGCCGTTCGATGTGAGGGAGAAGGCGTCGATGCGCCTCGCGAGGTACCCGGGCTCGCACGAGTGCGGGGCCAGCTCGACGAGCAGCCTCTCCTGCTCGATGGGAAGCAGTTCCATCTCAAACCACAATCGTCAGTCTTCGTTACCAGCAACGGGCCGCCTCGCCGCCCGCCATCCGAGACATCATCGCACGCGCCGCGAGGCGCACCGGGGCGCAGTCCCCGCTGTAGGCGGCCATCGGCCGTGGAAACACCGAAACAAAGGCAGCTTTGACGAGCGCTCTCCTGGGTGGTGGCCACTGGCCGCGGCCCCGGCGCTCCTCGCGGCGCGTGCGTGCAACCAGAAACCTAACAAACGGAGGAGGACGGAAGTGAAGGCATCGGTGACGCTCGCCGCATCGGCGGCGACGCTCGCGGTCTGGACGCTGCTCGGGACGACCGGCTGCGCGTCCTGCAGCCGCTGCTCCAAGTCCATGGGGAGCGACTGGAACGGCGGCCTCGACCGCACGGTGACGCTCTACGACTACCAGGGCGACGCCCTGGACAGCTGGAGCGGCAAGTTCGACGTCTCGGAGGACGACAACGAGGTCTACTTCGACGACGCCGACGGCAAGCGCGTGATCATCCAGGGCGGCATCGTCGTCTGCGAGGAGAACTAGATGGCGGCCGCGAGGCGCGAGTACGTGTGCCGGGCGATGTACCTGACGCCGCTCGGCCACACCTTCGACGACATCAGGGCCGACTCGCCCGAGGAGGCGATGAGGATGGCCGAGGAGAGGAAGGTCTTCGGCCTGGTCAGGCTCGAGTGGACCAAGATGTGGGTCGAGATTGACGGCGTGCGCGTCGATGAGGGGATAGACCTAGCCCGCTGCGTTGCTGACGGCGAGCGCGATCAGGTTCCCGATGAAGCCGCCGAGGGCGGCGGTGACAAGCCAGCGGAGGCTGACGAAGGCGTACTCGGTCCAGAGCCAGTGGCCCCTGGCGAGCATGAGGAAGCCCCTGGGGACGGTGGTTCGCTGCGTGTCCCCGGACAGGTGGTAGGTCGTCCCGTCGGGCTCGGTGACAGACGGCTCGTAAAGGACCTCGTCCTCCTCGTCGGCAAGCGTGACGAGGTGAAGCTTCTCAAGCTCGGAAAGCATCGACTCCTCGTAGACGGCCGCTTCGATGTCCTTGGGCGCGAGGGCCCGTTTGAAGTAGCCAATCTCGCCAGAGTGCTTGCGGATTCGCCAGAGGTATGCGGCGAGGTAGGGCGGGACTAGCTCCATCGGAATCACGACCAATCGACAAGAAAAAGGGCCCCACGTCCACCAAGACAACCGGGGCCCTCCGACCTAAAGGAGGTCCACATGAGTCTATCAGACAACGCGCGTGCCCTGCTCGCGGGGCTGTGCATCTCGGGCCTGGTCCCGTACCTGGCCGTCTGGGCGCTGTGGTCGCTCATGGGCGACCTGCTCCTCGACGTCGCCTGGTGGGCGCTGCTCGCCGGGGCCGTCGCCGCGTGCGCGTGGCTGCTGCGCTCGCTCGCCCGGGGCGGGTGGGGACGATGAGCGGCGCGGCGGAGGACGCGCTGGCCGCGATCGCGGCGGCCATGCTGCGCGACTGGGAGAGGCACCTTGGGAGTGATGGGGATGGCGCTGGTCCAGCTGGACGGGCAGATAGCGCTCGAGCTCGCGCAGTACCTGGGCGAGCCGGGGGCGACGACGGAGGTGGGGCGGATGCTGGCATCGTGCCCGAGGCTGCGTAGGCACGTCGAGGCCGACCGCGCCGCCCTCATGGAGCGGCAGGCGTTCGACTCGGCGCTGCGCAACGGCGCGCCGTGGACGCACGCCGACTACGAGCGCGTGAGGGCCGACATGGAGGCGGGCGAGCCCGCCTGGCGCACGGCCCTGGCGCTGTCCAGGACGCCCGCCGCCGTGAGGGCCGCGAGGCAGACCGTCAGGAAGATAGAGCTCGCGAGGAGGCGCGTCCATGGCTGAGCAGAAGATGAACTTCTACCGCTCGTTCTGGGACATGGCCAACGTCCTGTCCGCGACCGGCCGGCGCCGCTTCATCACCGCGACGGTGGACTACTTCTTCACCGGCGCGGAGCCGGACGGCCTCACCGCCAAGGAGGCGGCCCTGTTCTCGGGCATCCGCGGGCGCGTGGACGCGTCGCGCTCGGGCGCCGAGTTCGCCCGCAGGCGCTACGAGGGCGCCAAGGCGGCACCCAGCGTGGGTCCCAGCGACCCCAGACAAGCGACGGGGCAGGGAGGCACCCAGGCTGGCACCCAGCGAGGGGGGCAGGCTGGCACCCACGCTGGAACCCACGCTACAGAGGGAGAGGGAGATATAGAGATAAAGAGAGAGCGCGGGCGCGCCCGGGCGGGCGTGCGCACCAACGTCGGGTCCCCGCTGGCCGAGGCCGTGACGCCGCCGTGTCGACCCGACCCCGACGAGGTGGCCGCGTGGTTCGAGGCCAACGGCCGCGGCATGGGCCGGACGGCGCTGCTCGCCGAGGCGGCGAAGTTCTGGGACCACTTCGAGGCCCAGGGCTGGGTCACCGGCGCCGGCGTGCCCATCAGCCGCTGGCAGGCAAAGGCCAGCGCGTGGCTGAGGCGCTGCGAGGAGGGCCGGACGCGGGGCCGCGGCGCCGGCGCGGCGGCGTCCCCGGCGTGCGACTTCTCGGCCTACTCGGCCGTTGGGGAGGTGGTCGCCAATGGCTAGCCGCGTCTCCGAGGCCCTGGCCGAGATAAGCCGCCGCTACGGCCTTCCCGTGGACCCCGACGCCGAGAGGCCGCCCATGGCCCCGGCGCCGACGCACGGAACGGCCCGCGAGCTCGTCATGGCCCGCATCGATGCCGGCGAGGGCGACACGGTGCCGCAGGGGCTGCTCGACCTGGCCGGGCTCACCCGCGAGGGGCTGGACGCCTCCGCGAGCGCCCTGGCGAGGGCCACCGCGGCCGCCGGCGTGCCCGAGGAGTTCCGCGACGTGCCGCCCGACCGCTCGAGGCTCGCCGCGATGTCGGCCGACCCGCCCCGTGGGGCGTGGCTGTGCGGCGACGTGGGCCGCTCCAAGACGAGGACGGCCTGCGCGTGGCTGAGGGCGTGGCTCTCGGACAGGCCGGGCACCACGGCGCTGTTCGCCACGGAGGACTCGATGCTTGGCGCCGTGAAGTCCGCCTTCGACAGGCGCGACGTCGACGCCGAGGAGGTCCTCGGCAGGTACGTCTCGGCCGACCTGCTCGTGCTCGACGACATGGGCAAGGCGAGGCTCTCTGCGTGGGGCATCTCGCAGGTGTTCCGCGTCGTAGACGGGCGCTGGGCCGGGCGCAGGCCCACGGTGTACACCTCGCAGCACACGCTCGCCGAGTGGGGCGAGCTGGCCGCGCAGTCGGGCGTCGAGACGGCCAAGGCGTGTGTCTCGCGCGTCTACGGCTGCTGCGACGTGATCAGGTTCGACGGACCCGACGGGCGCGTGTCCCGCCGGGATGGGATTGGGTGATGAGGATGGCAATCGAGTTCGGCCAGTTCGAGGAGTGCGACTCGGTCCCAGTGGGGGCGACTGGGAGGACGAGCTGGGAGGGCGTCCTGCGGGACTTCCTCGGGAGCGGGATGCGGTGCGCCGTGCTGAGGCTCGAGAACAGGCGGGCCGCGGTAGACGCCCGACGCGCCGCGGCGAAGGCGGCGGCCAGGCTGGGCCTGCGCGTGAGGGTGGTCCAGCGCGGGAAGGCCGTCTACATGGCGCGGACGGACGGGGGCGACGCCGATGAGGCGCGATAGGTGCGGCGGCTGCGCGATGTTCCTGCCCGTCAGCGAGGACAGGTTCGGCGACTCCGTCGGCGTCTGCGTGCGGGAGGCGACGCGCGAGCTAGGGATCGAGGCGCCCGTGGTGCCTGCGATCGCGTGGGCGTCGTCCCACGTCAGGTCCGACTACCACCCGGGATGCCCGGAGTTCTCCCGCGCCGGCGGCGCCCTCTCGCCGGACGAGGCGACGGCCCGCGCGGCGTGCAGCGTGCTGGGAGAGAGGCTCGGTGGTCGTGATGCCTAGGTTGGTTAGCTCGAGGACGGTGGACGAGCTGCGCTGGGCGTCGATTGCCCTCGCGGCCGGCGCGCAGGGCATGCTCGGGATCGGGGGCCAGGCGGCAGGTGACGTCGTCGCCGGGGCCATGCGCGAGCAGTACCCGGGCGTGACGGCCCGCGACATGGTCGCCGTGGCAGTCGCTCTCGAGGTGGCCCACGGGCTGCTCGTCGGGAGCCTCCAGAGGCGCGGCCTGTCCAGCCTCATGGGGACGGCCATGTCCTCGTTCGAGGCCACGTGGCAGGGGCTGTGCCAGGAGGCGGGCGGCGATGACGCTCCCGAGGCGTGCGGGTGAATTCAGAGAATTCAACGGGTGAAGATGAAGGGATGGACGATGAAGCGAAGCGAGAGGGAGACCGTCGCCAGGCTTGGGGTCGAGATTGTCCCCGAGTGCGCGCCCGTCTTCTCGGAGGGCCTCGGCGTGCCGACGCTGGCCCGCTCCGGGGCCGTGCCGAAGTACGCCCACGAGGGCGACGCGGGGGCCGACATGAGGGCCGACATACCGCGCCCGCTGACCATCGAGCCGGGCGGGAGCGCCTGGGTGGGGACGGGCGTGCGCGTGGCGATACCCGACGGCTACGTGGGGCTCCAGTTCCCTCGCAGCGGCCTGGGCTGCAACCACGGCATATGCCTGGCCAACGGCACCGGCGTCATCGACTCGGGCTATCGCGGGGAGATCAGGGCGAAGCTGCTGAACCTCGGCGCGGAGCCGTTCACGGTGCTGCCGGGCTCCCGCGTGTGCCAGCTGGTGATCGTCCCGTTCGCCCGGGCGCGGTTCGAGCCCGTGGGCGAGCTGCCGCCGAGCGAGCGCGGCGAGGACGGCTACGGCTCGACGGGGGTGATGTAGGTGGCGCGCGTGCTCAGGCTGCCGCCCGGAATGGAGCTGCTCCCGTGCCCGCTGTGCGGGGGCGAGGCGCAGGTCGAGCGCGGCTCGTTCATGATCGGCGTGACGTGCCCGTGCTCCTCGCACGTCTTCTACGGGGCCGAGCGCAGCGTGTCAATGTCGGTGGCCGCCTGGAACAGGCGAGCCGGGAGGGAGGCCGACGATGAGTCCGACAAGTGACGAGAGGCGCGAGGCGGCCGAGAGGCTGCGCGATTGGAGGCCGATCCAGCCCGGCGAGGCCCCGGGCCTGGTGAACGCGATGCAGTCGCTCGGGCGCGCGGCCGGAGCGATGCCGGGGGAGGTCATAGCGGAGCGCCTCGCCGGGCTCGTCGACCCCACGTGCGAGATGGTCGGCAGCCCCGAGGCGTGCGTGACGTGCTCGGCGTGCGGGACGGCGTTCGTGCAGTCCGGCTACGCGGAAATCGCTGGCGGCGGGGTCTCGCTCCGGGACGTGGCGTACTGCCCGGCGTGCGGCGCGAGGGTGGTGGGGCGCAGGTGATCAGCTCGCTGCTCTCGCTCATGTGCGTCACCGGAGTCGTCCAGCTCGTCGTGGCGATCTGCCAGCTCGTGGCTCTGTTCCTGCTCTCCCGCTACGCGAGGGGAGGCGGGCGATGAGCTACCAGAGCTGGGTGTGGGTGGTGCCGGTATACGTCGGCGCACCGCGTGCGTGTCATCTGACCGACGACGAGGCTGCGGCGTGCCTCGTCGTCATCGCCATCGAGGTCGTGATTCTTCTCGTCATCTTCTGGAGGATTCGGAGGCTTGGCAGATGAGCGGGGTAGTCATGGGCCTGTTCTCCGTCTACGTCGTCGTGACCCTCGCCGCGTGGATCGCCGCCGTCATAGCCCTTGCCTTCTGGCTCGTCGTCGGCCTCGTCCGCGAGGCGGTTTGGCGGTGGAGGTGGCGGCATTGAGCGCGGGGGCCAGGCGGGAGCTGCCCGCGTACTCGGTGCGTCTCAACTCGCGCGGCGTCTGGGAGGCGAGGGCCTACCTCGGCACCGACCCCGTGACGGGCCGGCGCGTGAGGCCGTACAGGTCGCTGCCGCAGGCGCGGGACGAGGCCGAGGCCGCAGAGTACGCCCGCGCGTGGGCCGAGACGCTCGCGCCGGGCGCCATGGCCGCCCGGCGCCTCGACGACGCGCTGGCCGAGTACGTGGACGGCCTGGCCTCGATGGGCCGCGCCGCGCAGACGGTGGAGACCTACCGCTCGACGCTGCGCAACCAGGTGGCCCCCACGATCGGCTCGGTGCGCGTGGGCGACCTGGAGCCCTGGGAGGTCTCGACCGCCTACCGAATCCTCATGGCGGGCGCCCGCGGGCGCAGGCCCGTGGGCCGCAGCGCCGTCCGCAAGATGGACAGCCTGCTGTCCGGCGCCTACGACCAGTGGTGCCGCGAGGGGCTGGTCGCGTCCAACCCCGTGCGCAGCGCCACGAAGCCGTCGAGGCAGCCGTCGGCCGCCCGCGCCATCGGGGAGGAGGGGTTCGCCCGCCTGTCGGCCGCCCTCGCCTCGGAGATGGGCTCGGACGACCCGACCCGCAGGGCCACGGCCGCCGTCGCCTACGTGTGCCTGTCCACGGGCCTGCGCGACGGCGAGGCGTGCGCGCTTCGCCGCGACTCGCTGCGAAGGCTCACGCGCGAGCTCAACGTGTCGGCGACCATGACCGAGAGGCCGAGGCTCGCCAGGAAGCCCTCCGCCAAGACGCGGGCGGGCGGGCGCAACGTGGCGCTGGACCCCGGAACCTACGGGGCGCTGCTCGACCTCATGGCCCGCACCGACGCCGACCTGGGGCCCCAGCCAGGCGACGGCCCGATGGTGACGATAGACGGCTCGTTCCTGCGCCCCAGCGCCCAGTCGCGCCGCTTCACCGCCCTCGCGAAATCGCTCGGCCTCCCGGCGGGGACCACCATGCACACCCTGCGGCACACGCACGCGTCGATGCTGCTCTACAGGGGCGTGCCAATCGAGACGATCAGGGCGCGCCTGGGCCACTCCGAGGTGACGACGACCCTGTCGCTCTACGCCCACCTGCTGGAGGGTGCGGACAGGGCGGCGGCGGACGCCTGGGAGGGCGTGCGCGGTGACCTTGGGGGTGTGCCGTAGGTGTGCCAGCGGACCAACTGGGGCGCCGCCCTAATCACCAGCGCACGCCGCCTGGCGGGTCTCGGCGTGCAGGGAACACCCAATTCTTTGCGAGACGTTGGGGAGGCCAAGGCGGGCCTCCCCGGATTGGAGGGTCAGATGGATGTCGGACGAACGCTGCCGTGCCCGTTCTGCGGGTCCAGGAGCGTCATAGTCCAGGAGATCTCGGACCAGCTCTTCTACGTCCACTGCGACGTGTGTGATGCAGACGGGCCGTTGGCCGCGAGCGACGGCCTCGCCGTCAAGATCTGGAACGACGCCTCGCCATTCCGTCCCAGCCGTTACATCGCCAGCGACATCGAAGGCGACGAAATCGACGCTTCGTGCGCGGAAACCGGCGAATCGGGACGAAATCGCGACGCCGAATGTCGCAAACCGCCGATTCGATGCGAGCCGACCGAGACCGTGGACTCGCCCGCCTGGTACACGTCCGGCGGCGTGGAGACCATCGAGAAGGTCGAGGCCGTGATCGAGGGGCTGCCCGCCCGCGAGGCCTACCTGCTCGGGCAGGTCGTGCGCTACGTGGACCGCGCGGGCATGAAGGACGAGGCCGCCATCGACCTCGGCAAGGCGAACAACTACGCCCACAGGCTCGTGGGCGGGAAGTGGAGGGGCAATGAGTGACTACGAGATATTCCGCACCTGCGACATCTGCGTGAACGCGTGCTATGTCGAGCTCCTCGACGGCCGCAGCGTGCTTGTGTGCGACGGCACGGTCACGGACGAGCCCGCTCACGAGGTGCGCGAGACCGACTGCTGCGACGGCTTCGCGCTCTACGTCAGCGATGAGGTGACCAACGATGACTAGCGACGAGAGACGCGCGGTGGCGGATAGGCTGCGCTACTCGGCGGAGCAGTCCTGGGACGTCGGCGTCTTCGACCAGGAGGTCCTGTCGATTCTCGGCGTCGGCCCGGGCGAGGAGGACAGCTTCTCGGACACCAACGACGTTCGCCGCCTTGCCGACCTCATCGACCCGACATGCGAGGACATGGTCACGCATCACGAGGATGCCTCCGCCCCTGGGAAGAAGGCGTGCGATGGGTACTTCAGGTGCAATCGCTGCAACTTCAACGTAAGGGTCTTCGAGAGCATCGGTTTCGGCCTCATGGCAATGATTGAAGTCCGCTATTGCCCCAACTGCGGCGCGAGGGTGGTGAGACCAAATGGCGACTAGCGACGAGAGGCGCCGCGAGGTGGCCGAGAACCTGCGCGATATTGACGAGGCGTGGCCGACTTTGGTGGATGACCTGGAAGAAGACCCGCTGCGCTTCGGCGGGCTTGCGATGGCCGGAATCCTCGCTTGCGTCGACGACCGCGCCGTGTTCCGCCGCCTCGCCGACCTCATCGACCCGACGTGCGAGGACACGGCCACGCATCACGAGGATGCCTCCGCCCCTGGGAAGAAGATTAGTGGTGACGAGCGCCAGAGAGCGGCGGATGAGTTGCGTAATGCGTCGACCGGGGCATACCGTCACGTTGACGCGCTCGATGTAATCGCAGGCTCAGTCGGCGTCGATGTCGAGGGCAAGTATAGCCATGAGGTAGAGGCGGAGACATACGCGGCTCTCGCCAACCTCATCGACCCCACGTGCACCGGCAGGCTGCGAATCGTCGAGGACGAGGACGAGGACGGGCGTCCCGTCCACCGCACGTGCTGCTCGCGCTGCGGGGCCCGCATGTACGGCTCGTGGAGGTACTGCGCGAAGTGCGGCGCGAGGATCGTGATGAGCCGCGCAGGCGAAAACGCATCGAGATCGATGCCTTTGGGCGGAAGGGGGCCGGCATGAGGGCCGGGTGCCAGTTCGTGTGGGACAGGTACGGGATGCGCTGCGGCGTGAAGCGCGACGACGAGTGGGGCGACTGGGTGGCGTTCGTTGACGTGCCCGAGCGGCACCCGGCGCGGATGCGCACGCACGACTCGCCCGCACTGGCGCACCTGCGCAAATCGTGCGGGCTCACGTTCTCGGGGCAGACGGGCGCCGGCGCCTGGACGCTCGGGATGGGACACGGCGGCGCGGGCCTGTCGTTCAACGGGGCCAAGGCAGCCGCGAACCGCCTGGCCGCGCAGCTGGCGGTGATGGTGCGATGAGGAGCGAGCTGTTCTTCGTGAGGTTCCTGCTGGCGCTCGCGCTCTCGTGGATCGCCGGTCTATACCTCCTGCTGATTCCCGGCGACGTGTTCTGGTCGTTCATGCGGGGCCTCTGGGGTGCGTTCTCCGCCGTGAACCTGGCGGGATACGTCGTGAGCGAAATCAGGGAGGCGAGGCGGAGATGAACGTGGACTGCGACGTCGCCATGCAGACGAGCGAGCGCCTGGACAACGGCATGCTCAGGTGCCGATACGAGGTGAGCGTCACCGTGCCCGCTGCCAAGTACGGCAACGTGGTCTCGCACGATGACTACGAGCAAGCGCTGGACGCGGCCAGGAGAATCGCCGTCGGGCGCTTACAGAATGCTCTCGCCACCAACAAGGACGGCGGGTGCAAATCGTGAACGCCCGCGAGTACTTCATGGCCGCCCGTGACGCGGCCGAGGCCGTGGCGACCTACGACGCGAGGCTCGCGCGGGAGCGCGAGAAGTGCGGGCTTCGCGCCCGCAGCCTGGAGCCGTCGTGCCACGGGTCGTTCCTGGACGCCATGCGCCACGCCGACAGGGTCGTGGACATGGAGGAGGCCCGCCCGCGCGAGCTGCGCGACGCCGAGCAAATCGTCCGCGACGCCGTCCTGGTGCTCGCGGGCGTCTCGTCGGTGCACCCGAGGTGGTGCCAGGTCGTGGGCCTGCGCTTCCTCGCGCGCTTGCGGTGGGACGCCGTCGCAAATCGCGTGGGCATGACGCGGGCGGAGGCGGAGGCCGCCTGCGACGCGTGCCTGGACTGGGTGGACTCCGAGGGCATCGCCCGCGTGCGCGAGATGCAAATCGCGCGCGAGGGCGTGACCTCGGCCACGTAGGAAGGTCGACCCCCGCAAATCGCGCGTGCGGTGGTACGCTCACGGCAAATCGGCTGAAACGGAGGATGCCCATGCAAATCACACCCGGGACCCGAGTCCGAGACGGCGGGAAGGGGGCGCGCCTGCGCTCCTGGATGTCCGAGCGCAAGGTGACCAAGGCCGCGCTCAAGAGGGCCACGCGCCTAGGCTCGACCACTGTGGACAACCTGTACTCGGGCCGCACGGACGGAACGTTCGCCTCGTGGCGCGAGATGGCGAGGACGCTATCGGCGCTCACCGGCGAGCGGTGCACCGTCGAGGAGATCAAGGAGTAGGCATGGCCGCAAATCGCGACTGGGTCGACGACGTCGAGCTCGAGGGCGTCGTCGGACCCGAGGTGTTCAGCAGCGAGCGCAAGGACGAGCAGATCTGGCGCATCATCGACACCGCCAAGGCGCACGGCGTGAACCTGCTCGAGCTCGCGCACGCCTGCCACGCGGTGTGGCTCGCGTGCGCCCGCCAGATGGCGCAGCGCGCCGACGCGCTCGGCTACGGCAAATCGAATGGCGAGGACGATGAGTAGCGTCCGCAAATCGCCTCCCAGAAGATGACGAACGGGGGAGCAGGGCAAATCGCCCGGCTCCCCCGTCGCTTGTCTGGCGTCGTCCGCGCAAATCAGTACCTGCTGCCGGGCGTGCGTATCGCGCCCTCGCCCGGGTACCTGAAGCACGCCCGAACGCCGTAGTGCGCGAGCTCCGCGGCCACGGCGCGGGCGTTGGCGTTGGCGACCCCGTACCAGCCCTCGTCCCGTCCCAGATCGTCGTACTGCTCCTGGGAGCGGTAGTAGGTGAGTACCACCTGCCCCGGCTGACCGCCCATCCGCTCGCCCGCCCGCATGACGGTCTCGCGGGCGTGGTCGACCATCTGGCGCCGCAAATCGGCGTAGCGGTCCAGCACCTCCCACGCCTCGGCGGGCGGCTCGTAGCCCTCCTGGCCCGGCTGCTCCCAGCGCCGCACGCTCCTGGGGTTGACGCCCAAATCGTCGGCGAGGTTGGCCTGCGTGAGTCCCACCGTCTCGCGCAGCGCCGCGAAGTCGGCCTTGGTGCGCTCCTCGCGCTCGACGCGCTCGGCGTAGGGCAGGTGCGTCTCGGTGGCGTCCTCGTAGGCGCCGCGCAAATCGTCCGCGAGCTCGTCGCTCGTCCCGTACCAGCGCTCGTCGTATGACTGTCCGCCATCGCTGTAGCTGACCTGGTACCAGCCCTCGCCCTCCCAGGCGTCCTCGACGTCCTCGCGCACCATGTCCTCGATCTCGTCGCTGTCGTAGCAGCTCATGGTTCCTCCTCCTGGCCGCGGCAGACCGCCCCGGTCAAATCGGTCACGTCGCCCGTGGCCTGGCCTACCAGCTGGCCTCAAACTGCTCGTTGAGGCGGGTGCCGCCGTGACGTTTGCCCCAAACCTTGAACGCGGCCATGGCCTCATCCATGCTCTTCTCCGCGCGGAGGTCCAGGACGAACTCCTCGTCGTAAAAGTCCGGGCGATCGTCGCCGATGCGGAGCGACGGGACGTAATCGGTCGCCACGGCGTGCCCGTTCTCGTCCAGCCACTCGACGCATCGCACGTAGCCGTAGACTGCGGCCCCGCCGAAGGTGGCGCCCTCGATGACGTAGGTGGGTGTGCCGTGGTACTCCCGCTTTAGCCCGCACTCCCTGGCCTCGCCCTCGCGCTCGTAGGCCTCGTCCTGCTCGGGGTCGTCCTCGATGCCCATGAACTCGGTGATGTCGCTCATGACCTCTCCTTTCGCGGCCGGGGCAGGTCGCCCCGGCCAAATCGCAAATCGTCGTCTGCCTAGCAGCCCAGATCGTGTGCCGCCAAAACGATGTCGTCGCTCACCCAAATCGTCGTCAAGAGCTTCGAGCACTTACTGACGGCGGAATGCAGCTCGACCGGCGTCGTGCCGTCCCAGTCCTCGTTCATCTCCCAGTTGGGCCACTCGTCGGCGACCGGGTCGGCGCCCTGCGCGATCTCGCGCAAATCGTCGGCGGCGTCCGCCTCGTCGTCCTGGTTCGCGGCCATGCGGCCTTTGCCGTAGTACCTCGCCCACACGGCCGACTCGCCGGCGAGCGCGAAGGTGTAGAGCGACCCATCCAGGGCCTCCCACAGCTCAGCTCTCATCTCTCCTCCTTTTGGCCGGCCGAGACGGCCGGCAAAAAACGCAAATCGTGCTAGTCGATGCCGAGGACCCTCTCCAGGTCCCAGGGGTCCACGGTCCGCGCGAGGTCGTCGCCCTCGGGCGTGACCACGGCCACGAGCGCGCCGTCGCTTACCGTGAGCGTCACGGCCGGTATGCCCTGCTCGGCGCTCTGTGCCGCGTGGCGGTCCCTGAGCGTGCGGCTCGAGCACGCGGCCCACGCGTGGGCCCATGCGCTCGGCGTGCCGTCCGCCGCAAATCCCACCGGCACGTTGCGGACCTCGCACCACGTGCCGTTGACGAGATAGGCGTCGTGCGGTCGGTGGTAGCGGCTGCCCTGGTATCCCCAGCGCGTGACCATGCCGGGCGTGGGCTCGGACAAATCGGCGGTCCCGTCCTCGTTCCACCCGAGCAGAGCGGGCAGTACTTTCGCCGTGCGGCGCTTGTAGTAGCGGCCTCGCGCCTGGAACTGAAACGTCTTGCTAGTGGCCATTGCGGCGCCTCCCCTCGCTTGCCTTGAACACGTGAATTAAGCAGATCCACCACGCCGCGCAAACGGCGAGGTCGAAAAGCAAATCGGTGTCGTGGTACATGCGGGCCTCCTCCGGGGCCGGCCAAATCGGCCGGCCCTCGTCGCTTGTCGTTGGCTATGCCGCCTTGTCCTGCTTCTTGAGTCCGAGGACCTCGTCGATCTCGTCGCGGCTGTAAAAGTCCTCGTCGGGCATGTCGTCGTAGAGATAGCCGCTATCGCTCGTCAGGTAGTCGTTGAGGGCGTCGCGGCCGTACTCCTCGAAATCGAAGTAACAAGTCGCGCCCATCTCCTCGAGCTCCTGATAGAGGCCCGTATCATCCGCGAGCTCGATTCCGTACGCCTCGACTGACGGCTGCCCCCAGTGATCGAGCGGGAGCTCGGCATAGGGGATCTCGTCGGCCTGCAGCAGCAGGTTGATGAGCCCGTCGACGCTGGTCGGGGCGCTGTCCGCGCATTCGAGCGCTGCCGACACGGTCTCGACTCCGTCGCTCCCCGCGTACTGCATCGCCATGGCGAGCCTGTTTGCGTCGTCGATGCTCATGAGATCGGGCTTGAGCGAGCCGAACTGCCAACCGTCGACGTCGCTGATATAGGTCTCCTCGTGGCGCTCGTCATAGAGCCCGTGCTCTCGTAGCCAAGGCATGATTGCGCCCTGCTCCATGGGCAGGTCCGCCCACGAGTCGCGGAGTTCCCCCTCGTTGTAAAACCCATAGTTACCGATGCAGACGGTGAGGGTGGGGTAGTCGTTCGTGGTGGTATAGTTGCTCATGATGAATCCTCTCGTTTGGTGGTTCGTCTTGACGCCGCCGGGTCGCGCCCCGGCGGCGTCGCTTGTCTGTTGGGTGCTATGCCTCGATCCAAGAGCGCTTCCAGGCGCCGGCGCTCGCGATCCAGTCGCACACGTAGGCGACCGCGTCGCTTCCGGCGACGTTGCGGGCGCGTCGCTGGACGCCCTCGCTCGTCGTGGCCCTGGACGTGAAAAACGTCCCGGTCCCGTCCTCGCGCTCTGCGTAGTAGGTTTTCATGGTCTGTCCTCTCGTTGTGGTTTTGGCTCTTGAGTGCTACCATCGAGAGCGGGCGGCTGCCGGTTGCGTCGGCACGTCTCCCCGATTCACCTTTCGAGAGTGAGAGAGAGTGGCCGTTGCCCTACCGGGCGGCGGCTATTTTCTTAACTAGCCGTGCTAGGTGTCTCGCTAGCCTTGATAGGCTAACTACCAGCATTAACGCCGCTGTTGCGTCTAGCGTGAGCGTGATATTAAGAGAGATAGTCATATGCGCGTCTCCGTCCTCGTGGGGGAGACGCCCGCCCGCCCTCGGTGGTAGCGCTCTCCCCGGCTCGCGCCGGGGTTCGCGCTTAGATCTTTTGGTGCTCCTAGCGCTTTGGCCGCTGCCGGCTCCCCCGGTCTGCGGTCGCTAGGTATGCCGTTGTCAACGTTCGCGGTCTCTGTGGCTCGGGCTGTGTTCCCGGCGGGCCCCGGCGCCCGTGGCCCTCGTGGCCGTCGGCGTCGTTGCTTGACTGCATAATCGGGTAGTCACAGCTACCCGTCAAGCACGGAACGGGTATTTGTCGCTACGCACACAATTCCTTCACATTTCATCCACAACCTAAAACGTGGGTAAGCGTAGCTATACGCGCGCGTACAATGAGAGCGAATGTATGAAGGGAGCAAACATGCAGGTAGACACATGTATACGCGACATGTGCAAGGCGAGCGGTGCGAGCATGCGCGGCGTGAGCGCCGCGCTCGGCAAGAGCCCCGCCTACGTTCGGCTTGCCGGCAAGGCCGGAGGATCCCCGGCGCTCGCCACGGTCGCCGACGTTGCCGCCGCGCTCGGCTACCGCCTGGACGTGGTCGACGTGGCCACCGGCGAGCGCGTCGGCACGATCGAGGCGCCGCGGCGCTCGTGCGCGAGCAGCGCCACGACAAGCGACGGCGCGAGCGGGTAGGCGCGGGGACGGCGCCACGGCGGCGCGCACGACACAGCACGACGGCCACGGGGCCGCACGCTCTGCGGGGCGTGCGGCCCTCGCTGTGTCTCGGGGCCGCGCCGCGCGGGCGGCGGCGTGCCCGCTGCGGACTGGACGCGGCCCCGGCCGCGACGTGCGCGGCACGTCAGACAAGCGACGGCGGCGGGCGCGTGCCGTTGGCGGCGGCGGGCCGCGCGTGCGGGGGAGCGCGCAGGCCGGCGCGGGCGCCGCGTGCGTGGGCGTGCGCGGGCGGGCGCGCCGGCGGCGCCCTCGGACAAGCGACGGCCGCGAGGGTCGCGGCCACGAGGACGGCCACGCCGCACGGCCACGAGGA
>ERZ1034917.1063-NODE-1063-length-19317-cov-7.366992_pt1 | contig 19317 bp, 11 predicted proteins | sample MGYA00520605_ERZ1034917 | MGnify/ENA primary metagenome ERZ1034917 (study PRJEB33766, sample SAMN09781784) | gut metagenome | biome: gut microbiome | host: Homo sapiens | place: Madagascar | study: EMG produced TPA metagenomics assembly of the PRJNA485056 data... | reverse complement strand
CTGTATAATTAAAGCATAAGACTAACTATTAAAAGTCAAGAGGTAAAATGAAAAAAGTTAAAAATTTTATCTGATTAAAAACAGGCATAACAAACAGACCTCCGTGAGGAAGCCTAAAAAATATCAGGAAACAAATTATGCAACAGGCATATATGGCAGCCGAGATTTTTCTAATGCAAAAATCAATCGCACAAGCTTTTTTGCAGCGTGAGATATAGCAACATTGTAATGCTTGCCCTCAGAACGCTTTTTAGCAAGATATGCGGCAAAGTTGATATCCCATTTACAAACATATTTGGTAGCATTGTAAAGAGCAAATCTCAAATATTTTGAGCCACGCTTTTCCATGTGTGCATAACAGTTTGAGAGTTGTCCTGATTGGTATGTAGATGGTGACATTCCGGCAAAAGCAAGTATCTTGTCCGGCGTTTCAAAATTAGAAAAATCACCAACTTCGGCAAGAATTGAAGCAGCGGTTGCGTAACCAATGCCGGGGATAGTTAAGATGGTAGTTCCCAAGCTGTCTACAATCTGTTTTATCGCTGCTTCTATCTCACTGATTTCATCATCAAGTTCACCTATTAACTTGATTGTATGCTTTAGCTCAAGAGATTTTGCAGGCATAACAGAACCTATAGAGTTTCTTGCCGCTTCACGAATGCGGATAGCAGTACCTCTGTTGTAGTGACCTTTTGAAGCCGAATACAAAAGATTGGTTAGTCTTGTGAGGTTTGCGTTTGCAATATGCTTTGCAGACGGAAACTCTGAAAGGAGTGCATATACAGAAACACAGTGAACTTGCGAAACTAATTTTTCAAGTTCCGGAAAAAGAATGGTGATAAGTCTTGATACAGAGGTTTTCAGCTTTGCTCGCTCTGAAACTTTGTCAAATCTGTATCTTGTTAGTGACTTTAGTTCTTCGTTGTGGTATAATGCTCTTGTGTAGGGCTTTAAGCTTTGACAAGACATTAACATAGAAGCAATCGTGCGAGCATCTACCTTGTCTGTTTTTGTTTTTCTGAGGGACAGACTTTTGCGGTAGAGATTGGTGTGCAAGGGATTTAAGACATAGGTGGGCAAGCCATTGTCAAGTAAAAATCCAAGCAGATTGTAACTGTAATGTCCTGTGGCTTCAAGTCCTACTTTTGTTTTGCTTAAATCTTTGGAAAAAGATTTGATTTTAGAAAGCAGGTCATTAAAACCGGTAAGAGTGTTAGAAATAGTGAATACATCACATAACACCTCGCCATCAGAATTAGCAATAAAACAATCGTGCTTGTCCTTTGCTGCATCAATACCAATGAAAATCATAAAGATACCTCCTGAAAAAGTAATATGACGCTGTTTAGACCCACAGGGACTCGTTGCACTTGTAACCTCGTTCCAAATAAACCGTCGAGCGGTATCTAACTGATTAACAAACTGCAAAGAGACTGTGGTTGGAGCCTTAATCAAACCATCAAGTGGTAGGAGCGTGAAACCAATCCACAGCATCTAAACAATTATACCATAGTTCTTGGAGAGGAACTCAAAAAACTACTATATTTATTATACGAGGAGCGTGATTTTTATGATGACAGCAAAAATAAACTTTATAACCAATAATCTGCTCGTGGATATGACTTGCAGAGAAAACGAACTCCGTAACAGCTTGCAGAATATCGGCATATTGATAGTACCGAGTATGATATACCTTGATAACCGCCGTACACTTCAAATTCAGATTAGCGCAGATGATGAGGTTGGCGAAATCGTGAAAACACTTATCAATACCGAGCGTGATACTCTCGGAACTGTTCAAAGGTTATGTCGGAGCGTGTATTGCTTAAATGCAAAACACCGTGCGGAGCTGCTTGAAATGATAGAAAACGGCGAAATCACAACAGCAGCCGAGGGCATTGAAATGGCAAAGCGGCTTCGTGAGCCGATGCAGATGTGCAGATAAAATTTAATAACAAATATGATAAGAGCATTGAAACCAACCACTTCAATGCTCCTTTTCTATGCAAAAAAAACAAAGGAGCGATATAGAATGAATGATGATAAAAAACAATTATGCCCGAACTGCAAAACAGGTGCAGACGCATTGAAGCTTGATCTGCACGAGCCGATGTGTCTGTATATGGAATTTCATAACGGGCAGACTTGCACAAAATATGTGCCTATCGAAAAAGATAACGGCTAATAGCAAATAATTTACGGACGGAGGTGTTTATCATATATACATATAAAGATTTACAGATTATGCAGAGCTGGTCGCTTGAAAGAAAAGTACGGGTTACACAGCTTCGCATAATGGAATGGTACAAGCATTTTAACGGAAAAGTTAAGGTGTCGTTTTCCGGCGGCGTAGATAGCCTTGTACTTTTAGACCTTGCAAGGCGAATATATCCCGAAATCGGAGCTGTATTTGTAAACACAACAGTGGAATATCCCGAAATTGTTAGGTTTGTCAAAGGCTTTGATAATGTGGATATAATCACACCAAAAATGAATTACACTAATGTTATAGAAAAGTACGGCTATCCCGTTATTTCAAAAGAGGTATCAAATTATATACACCGTATGAAGTCATACGACGGCTGCTATGAAGCATATAAACAAGGCTTGCACTTAAAACCTGCGGAATGGATAAGAGAAAACTTTTCAACCGTCCCGTTTGCGTTTTGGAAATGTATGCTCGGCTTATCACATAAAACGGCGGATACTTTTCTGCAAACGGGTGTGTTGCCGCAAAAGGCAAGATACTATATTCCTAAACAATGGCAGCATTTAATCGACGCACCGTTTAAGATAAGCGATACTTGTTGTTATCACTTGAAGAAAGCACCCGTAAAAAAATATCTGAAAGATACGGGCTGTGTGAATATAGTCGGAACACTTGCGGAGGAAAGCAAACTGCGTGAATATGTATGGCGTAAAAACGATTGTAATGCTTTTAATTCCGCAACACCGAAATCGACACCGCTTTCCTTTTGGACTTCACAGGATATTATGCGATATTTACAAATAACAAAAATCCCGTACTGCTCAATATACGGTGATATTGCAGAGGAAAACGGAGTATTGCGGTTTACGGGGTGTCAGAGAACAGGCTGCACAGGCTGTTTGTTTGGTTGCCAAAACGACGGAGAGCCAAACAGACTGCAACAGCTTAAAATAACACACCCGAAAATATACAACTACTTGTTTGACAAACTGAATTATAAAGAGGTATGCGACTATATAGGTCTTGCATACTGACAAATTGGAGGTGAAATCAAATGGCGAGCAAGCTGCAAAACATCTGTGCTTTATCAAATGAAGTCGGCAAAAGCCTATCCGATTATGAAAAATGGACGGCATTTTTGAAAAGTGCGGCGTGGCAATATAAATACTCCTTTCAAGACCAGCTATTCATCTATGCTCAACGCCCGGACGCAACGGCGTGTGCAAGCATTGATATTTGGAATAAACGGTTAAAGTCTTGGATAAATCGTGGTGCAAAAGGTATTGCCCTACTCCGTGAGGGCGACAGAGGACAATATCTTGACTATGTTTTCGATATTTCCGACACGCACAGCCTTGATAATACAAGAGTAAGGCTATGGCAATACAACAGCCGTTTTGACGAAGCTATTATCGAAACGCTTGAAAATTCTTTCGGTGAACTGAAATCCAAAAGCAGTATTACGGACGCTGTTATCAGTGCAGCACAAAATGCAGTCGAGGATAGCAAAGCCGACTACCTTTCAGAACTCAAATATGCAAAAGAAAACAGCTTTTTGGACGGCTTGGACGAATTAAATATTGATGTTGAATTTCAGCAAACGACAGAAACCAGTATTGCATATACGGTATTGCAAAGGCTCGGAATCAACGCTGATGAAGTGTTTGAGCGTGAGGACTTCCCGCATATTATGAACTTCAACACCCTTCCGGCATTGTCGGTTTTGGGTAATGCGGTATCAAGCATATCGGAGGAAACGCTGCGGAATATCTCCGAAACCATCCGTGCGGAGGTCCGTGAAGAAATAAATTTCCGAAAAAATTTTGCAGAAAAAGAAAATGCGGTGTATAATGAAGTCAAAGAAAAAGACGCACCGACAATAAATAATGAAAGGACGGATAATTATGACAGAGATAACATACACGGAAGTAAACGGGTATCTGATACCGAACTTGACAGCACCGCAGACCGAAGCACAGATAGGCAAATACGGACAGATGCGGAGGAAATTCCTCAAAAATCACAGACCGAGCCTATACACGAGCTTGATGATAACAGGCAAGATAACGGAGCATCTGCTGGAAGTACAGACATCAGCGACCGAGCAGATACAGAGGATAATCAAGGAATTGGCACAAACAGAGGGCGTGAACGAGGAACTGAAAGCGAAAGACCCGATGATGTGGACAGGACTGATGAACAACCTACTCCATTCAGCGGAAGAAATCGTACTGCCGGAGGTAGTTTACAGTTAAGTCTGTTTGACCTCATTCCGCTGGAAGAACAACAGAGAGAAATCGTACAGAGAGCAGCACACGAAATTTTCGGTGCTGCTTTTTCTATGCCCCAGCAGATTATTGACGAGGTTTTATGCGACGGCACAAATGATGAGGACAGTATAATCGAAATCTGCATTGAGTTTTCAAAGGATAAATCGCTTGAAAGCAAGGCGGAATTTCTTAAAACCCTATATAAGACCGACGGCAAAGGCTTTATCTTTGACGGACGCAAGGTATCTGCTTGGTGGAACACCGACGGCATACGCATATCTTACGGGGACAGAGCAAACACAAGCACTGCACAGCTCATATCTTGGACTGATGCCGCAAAGCGTATTGACGAGCTTTTGGACTTGGGCAGATTTGCACCGAAGGACACGCTTTTGCAGATGAGCAAATATGAGTATAACAAGGTTGCGGACAGATTTATTGAACTTAACAGAAATCTAAATGATGAAAAATACCCCGAATTAAAATCTGTCGTTAAAGAAGAATGGCTTGACGGTGTTTATCCCGATAAAGTGGAGCGTATGGCAGAGCATTTGAAAACCTCGGAGGGCTTGGACGAAATAAAGACGGTAACGCAGAAACTATGCGATATGTATGCCAAAAATAATGATATAGTCCATTACAGATATAACAATCCCAACATCGTGAACGGTATGCTTGCCGACTTGTATATAACAAGGAAAACTTTTTCCGCACAGGAGCTTACCTACACTCCGCCGGAGCGATTTATTTCAAATGATGAAATTGATAAGCTGCTTCAAAGGGGCGGTATTGTATCAAACGGAAAGTATCGCATATACACTTTCTTTGATACGCACAGCGACAAAAAGGAACGAATAAAATTTCTTAAAAACGAATACGGCATCGGCGGCAGTTATAACGGAGTAAGCAATGAGGATCACGGCGGAAAAGGAATATCGTTCAGCCACGGAGATTTAACAAAGCCGTATGCAAAAATTCTGCTCAAATGGAACGAGGTTGAAAAGCGTGTTGACAGGCTCATTAAAAGCCGTAATTATTTGAATGAGGCGGAGATACGAAATATTCCGAATTATGAAAAGGAACAAGTCGCACGCTCGATTGAAAGTGCGTATGCGTATGACAGAACAGAAAATATGGTTATGCCGTATCCCGCCGGTTCGGAATATACGGACGCAACAAAAATACTTGTTGATAAGTTGAGCGATACAACGCATACACAGACAATGCTTGCCGACTTAAAAGAGCTTTTTGCACAGACTCCCTCCGATGCACGGAGCTATCCGTACAGAGAGAAAGCAGTGCAAGACCTTGAAAAATATGCAAACGGTGAGTATAACCTGTTTCCGCATATCGACAGAATTGAGGAGGTTAAAGAGGAAACACCGGAAGAACAGCTTGCCGAAATGAGCGAGGACGAAAGACAGGAACTTGTTGACAAGGTTGAATTAAGTCTTGATTACAGTGAAAACTATAATCTGACCGATAATGATATGACGTTATACAAAGCCATAACTACGGAACGGAGGGAAAAACAGTTTGAAACCGCAAAAAATCTTATCAATGAATTTTGCCTTGAAGAATACGGCTCTCCGGCAGATTTTTCAAACCTTTCAAAAATAGGCATAGCATATACGACTGTTACGGACGATGAGCTTCCTATACAGGTTGATGTAAATCTTGAGAATTTTACCGTTGAAAAATATATTGATAATGTTTTGGTTGATACGGAACACTATTACAATTTATCAAATATAACGGAAAAATTCTTACAAAACCTCAATTTTGATGAGCTTGTATATGTAACGGAGCAACAAATTGAAACGGCAATAAACACTCAACCGCAAGAACAACCGCTTTCGGAATACCTTGCCGAGCTTCACAAGGAGGACAACGGCTCAAAAACCGTTGCCGTTATTCCTCTCGGTGATTTTTATGAAGTCTACGGAGATGACGCACAAAAGGCGGCAGATGTGCTTGATATAACTGTAATCTCAAAGGAAATCGACGGAACACGCTACCCGATGTGCGGCTTTCCGAAACACATTACGGACGAATATGTCAACAAGCTGCTCTATGCCGGATATGATGTTGTCATTGCTGATGAGGATAGGAACTATAAACGGCTTTTGTCAGCGGATAAGGTTGTGCCTGAACAAGCACAACGGACGGAAACATCGCAAATTGATAATGTAACCGAAACCGCCGAAAACCTTATCGGAACGGAGCTTGCCATTGATGACCGTAAATTTGTTGTAGACAGTGTGAACACCGATTTTAACAAGGTGTCGTTAAAGGATATAACCTTTCAAAACGGCACTGGCTTTCCCATATTCAGAAGTGAGAGCATAGATTTTGTGAAAGGCATTATTGCCGAACAAGCAAAACCGCAGATAACGGCGGAATTTCAAAAGGCAAAGCCGCAGAGAGTGCAAAACACGGTTATATACCCCGAATTACCGCTCTCGGAACGGCATAACTTCCAAATTACCGATGATGAACTCGGCTACGGCACATCGAAAGAGAAATTTAAGCGAAATGTGGCGGCAATAAACCTTTTGCACGAGCTTGAATTTGAACATCGCCTTGCCTCTCCCGAAGAACAGGAAATCTTATCGCAGTATGTCGGCTGGGGCGGTCTTGCAGACGCTTTTGACGAATCCAAAGAAAATTGGTCGGAGGAATTTAAGGAGCTATACACCACTCTTTCGCCCGATGAATATGAGCAAGCGAGAGCGTCAACGCTTACCGCACATTTTACTCCGCCTGTTGTAATCAAGGCAATGTATAAGGCACTTTCCAATATGGGCTTTACGCAGGGCAATATCTTGGAGCCGTCGTGCGGTATCGGCAATTTTATGGGACTTATGCCGCTGGAAATGAGCGAAAGCAAAATGTACGGTGTGGAAATCGACAGCATCACGGGCAGAATTGCCCGTCAGTTGTATCAGAAAAACTCCGTTGCGATACAAGGCTATGAAAGCTCCGAGCTTCCCGACAGTTTTTTTGATGTGGCAATCGGCAATGTGCCTTTCGGCGATTTTAAGTTGCTTGACAGGAAATATAACAAGCATAACTTTCTTATTCACGACTACTTTTTTGCCAAAACCTTGGATAAGGTGCGACCGGGCGGAGTTATTGCCTTTATTACCTCCTCCGGCACAATGGATAAGCGTAATTCAAAGGTCAGAAAATATATTGCCCAGCGAGCAGATTTAATCGGTGCGATACGCTTGCCGAATAACACCTTTAAGAAAAATGCCGGGACAGAGGTTACGGCAGATATTTTGTTTTTGCAGAAAAGAGAGCGTATGACGGATATTATGCCGGAATGGGTAAATGTCGGTCAACACGAAACAGGACAGCCAATAAATCAGTATTTTCTTGACAACCCCGATATGGTTATGGGCGAATTAAAAGAGGTCAGCGGTCCTTTCGGTCCGGAGCTTACCTGTGTTCCGAATGAGGATACCACGCTTGCCGAGCAGCTTGACGATGCAATTCAAAATATTCACGCAAGCATTACCGAATACGAATTTGACGATATTTCCAATGACGAGGAAATCACAATTCCAGCAGACCCGAATGTTCGCAATTTCAGTTTTACGGTTGTTGACGGTGATGTGTATTTCAGAGAAAACAGCCTTATGCGTAAGGTTGAGCTGAACGCAACGGCTGAAAACCGAGTAAAAGGTATGATAGAGCTTCGGGACTGCGTGAGAACTTTAATCGAATATCAGACGGAAAACTATTCCGATGATGAAATTAAGGCACAACAGGCAAAGCTGAACACGCTCTATGATGACTACACAAAGAAATACGGGCTTATCAATTCCCGTGGCAATGCTCTTGCCTTTTCGGAGGACAGCTCATATTTTCTGCTCTGCTCATTGGAGGTATTAAACGAATACGGTGAGCTTGAACGCAAGGCGGATATGTTCACCAAACGGACTATCCGAGCAAAACACGAAGTAACCAAGGTTGATACGGCAGATGAGGCATTGGCGGTATCATTGGCAGAAAAAGCGAAAATTGACATACCCTTTATGGAAACACTGTCGGGCAAAACCGAACAGCAGCTGTATGAAGACTTGCACGGCGTTATATTCTTAAACCCCGAACACGAAATATCGCCGGAATATGAGCCGAAATATCTGACCGCAGATGAATACCTTTCGGGCAATGTTCGTGAAAAATTAAGTCAAGCGGAGCAGTTTTCAAAAGACAGCTCCGAATATCGTGTCAATGCGGAATATCTTGAAAAGGTACAGCCGAAAGACTTAACGCCGGGTGAAATTTCCGTAAAGCTCGGCACGACTTGGATACCCGAAAAGTATATCGAGGAGTTTGTGTTTGAGCTTCTTTCGCCGAATTATTATGCGCAAAGCAAAATCGAGGTCAAATATTCAAATCTTACGGGCGAGTGGAATATTCAAGGCAAGAGCGCCGATAAGGGCGTTAAGGCTACCAACACCTACGGTACAAGCCGTATCAGCGCTTACAAAATTATTGAGGATTCGCTTAATCTGCGTGATGTGCGTATCTTTGATTATATTTACGATGAAAACGGCAACAAGGTTGCAAAGCTGAATATCAAGGAAACCACCATCGCTCAGCAAAAGCAGGCGTCAATCAAGCAAGCCTTTGAGGATTGGATATGGAAAGACCCCGACAGGCGTGATGACCTGTGTAAAATCTACAATGTTCGTTTTAACTCTATCCGTCCCCGTGAGTATGACGGCAGCCATATAACCTTCAACGGGATAAACCCCGAAATAGCTCTGAGGAAACACCAAAAGGACGCTGTTGCACGAATTATGTACGGCGGTAATTCTTTGCTCGGTCATGTGGTCGGCGCCGGCAAAACTTGGACTATGGTTGCGGCAGCAATGGAATCACGGCGGCTCGGACTATGCAATAAATCGCTGTTTGTAGTACCCAACCACTTGACCGAGCAATGGGCAAGCGAATTTTTGCAGTTATATCCGGCGGCGAATATTCTTGTTGCAACAAAAAAGGACTTTGAGATGAAAAACCGCAAAAAATTCTGCGGCAGAATTGCAACGGGCGATTATGATGCCGTTATTATCGGTCATTCGCAATTCGAGAAAATACCGATGTCGGCAGAACGGCAGAAAACCATACTGCAAAATCAGCTTGACGAGATTATTAACGGAATAATCGAGGCGAAAGCCGAAAATGCGGAGCGTTACACGGTTAAGCAAATGGAAAAGACAAAGCGTGGGCTTGAAGCAAAGATAAAAAAGCTCAATGACCAAGAACGCAAGGACGATGTTGTTACCTTTGAAGAAATCGGCGTTGACAGAGTGTTTGTGGATGAAGCACATTATTACAAAAACCTTTTCCTTTACACAAAAATGCGGAATGTCGGCGGTATTGCCCAAACCGAAGCACAAAAATCAAGCGACCTGTTTATGAAAACGCAGTATCTTGACGAGCTTACGGGCGGCAAGGGTGTTATATTTGCAACGGGAACTCCTGTATCAAACAGTATGGTTGAGTTATATACTATGCAGAGGTATTTGCAGTATAAATCGCTCCAAGACAGAGGTTTGCAGCACTTCGATAGCTGGGCGTCTACCTTTGGTGAAACCGTATCGGCAATGGAGCTTGCACCCGAAGGCAGTGGTTATCGTATGAAAACGAGGTTTGCAAAATTTTTTAATCTGCCGGAGCTTATCTCAATGTTCAAAGAGGTTGCTGATATTCAAACTGCCGATATGCTTAAACTCCCCGTGCCGGAGGTGGAATATCACAACGAAATCGCAGCGCCTACCGAATTTCAAAAGGATATGGTAGCCGAGCTTGGCGAACGAGCTGAGGAGGTGCGTAAAAGGACAGTCGATCCGAGTGTTGACAATATGCTGAAGATAACGAACGACGGAAGAAAATTAGCACTCGACCAGCGAATGATAAACCCTATGCTTCCCGATGATGAAACCTCAAAGGTTTCCGTATGTGTCGAGCGAGTATATGAGATATGGAAGGAAACAAAAGATAAGAAAGCAACGCAATTACTTTTTTGCGACCTTTCCACACCAAAAAATGACGGTACATTTTCGGTATATAACAGCATACGGGAAAAGCTGCTCGAAAAAGGCATACCCGAAAATGAAATCGCTTTTATACACGATGCGAATACAGAGGTCAAAAAAGATGATTTATTCAAAAAGGTTCGCAGCGGTGATGTTCGTGTTCTTCTCGGCTCTACTTCAAAAATGGGTGCCGGAACAAATGTGCAAAAACTTCTCTATGCCTCGCACGACCTTGACTGCCCGTGGCGTCCGGCAGACCTCGAACAGAGAGCCGGGCGTATCATCAGACAAGGCAACACAAATGAGAAAGTGCATATCTACCGCTATGTAACCAAAGGAACCTTTGATACTTATATGTGGCAGACCGTCGAGCAGAAACAGAAGTTTATATCGCAGATATTTACTTCAAAATCGCCTGTTCGTGTTGCTGACGACATAGACCCTACCGCACTTTCCTTTGCGGAAATAAAGGCATTGTCAACAGGCAATCCGCACATCAAGGAGAAAATGGAACTTGATATGGAGGTATCCAAGCTGAAGCTGATAAAATCGTCCTTTATGTCGCAGATTTATGACCTTGAGGATAAGGTGGTAAAATTCTATCCGAAGAAAATATCAGAAATTTCCGCACGGATAAAGGGACTTGAATCCGATATTGAAACCGCACACAAACACCCTAAAATTGATGATAGGTTTAACACAATGACGATTGACGGTTTTGGATATTTTGAAAAGGAACAAGCCGGAAAGGCGTTAATTGAGAGATGTAAGAAAATGACCTCGGAGGAGCCGGTTTTAATCGGCGATTACCGGGGTTTTTCTATGGAATTATCGTTTGACAGCTTTCAAAAGCAGTTTTATGTGTCGCTCAAAAATGAGCTTTCGCATAAAGTGGAGCTTGGAACAGATGTATTCGGTAATATTCAGCGTATCGACAACGCTATCGACGGTCTTGAAAAAAGGCTTGAAATATCCAAAGAGGAGCTTGCGAACACCAATACGCAGTTTGAAACGGCAAAGGCTGAAGCAAAGCGACCGTTTCCGCAGGAGGCGGAATTGCAGGAGAAAACCAAACGCCTTGCCGCCGTGGAAGTTTTGCTCAAAATGGATAAAAAGGACGATAATGTAATCGACACCGAAATTTCGGACGATGACGCTCCGATTAAAAAACGGGAATATGTTATGGAGAGATAGAAAGAGAGGTTTTATATATGGAACAGAGAAATGAACTTAAAGACCTGCTCTATGAAAAAATGAGCAAGGAACAGGATAATTTTATAGAAAAGCTGAAACATTCATCGCCGGAGGAAATTATATCGTCGGCATACGAAAAGGTTATGCGAGATGATATTCTTATGCTTTTTGACGATGATTTTCTTGACACAAAACAAATGAAAGCCCTGTTGAAACTTGAATATCCGTTGTCGGCTTGCTATGACGAATGGCTGAAAAACGACTACACATATATGGATATGCTCCGTGATACGGTTGATGATTTTTCGGAAAACCTTGCACGAAACCAAGAACAGGCGAAAAAGAAAAAGCGTTCCGAGCCGGAACGATAAATATTCGCAAATCAGTCTGCCCCCACAAGGCAGGCTTTTTTGATACAAAAAATTTATGAAAGATGAGGTAATCAAAAATGAACAAGAGAAATCAATACACAGTAATGGTGGAAACAAAGGAAATTCGCAAATTCTGCGTAGTCGCAAGCTCCGTTGAAGAAGCCGCAGAGCTTATGTGCAATGTTGTGGCAAACACAGATATTTTGCAGACAGATTTATCGGAGGACAGCGAGGTGTTTACCGAAATTGCAGCTTATGGCAAAAACGAAAATGATGTTGCAAAATTACACTTATACCGTGTTGGTGTCCCCTGCGAGGATGACGAGGCAACGCTCGGCGGAATGATAACGCCGGAGGACTTATTTGAAATGTTCATATCAAACAAAGGAGATGATAAAAATGACCGTGGGCAAAGTAATACGCAAATGCCGAAAGATACGGAAAATGAGCTTGACTGAATTGGGAAAAGCCGCAGGCTTTACAAAAGGTTCAGATGTAAGAATTTCGCAATATCAAGCCGACCGTGCCGTTCCGACAACGGCAATAAAAAAGCGGTTGGCATCCGCACTCGGCATAAGTAAATATGCTCTCTCACCGCCGTCGCTTACAAGCAACATAGAAATTATGCACACGCTTTTTAAGCTCGATGATAAATTTCCGCTATATATCGGAAAACATAACAACCGTGTTTTTATGTTTTTTGAGCCAAGTGATACCGAATTAAAAAGTATGCTTGAATGTTGGCATAACAAGCAAACCGAATTGAAAGCCGATAAAATATCGCCGGAGGAATACGATTTATGGAAGTATAGCTTTGAAAGCCTATCGGACGGGGCAAATGCGGAGCATTTGTATTAGCAAGCACGGCATTTTGCTATCAAAACGCCCGCTTGTTAGTGGCAATGCCCCTAATACCCCGCCGCACGGCTAAAAGAAAAGAGGTGATTTCTAATGGATAGAAATACTGCTGTATTGGTGCGTCTTTCCCCAAAAGAGAAAGAACACTTGAAAGCACAAGCAGAGGCTTGTGCCTTAAAAATGGAGCCATATATCCGTAAACTGATTATGGGCAATATTATTCGCCCCCGTCCTCCCGATGAATATGTAAAACTGCTTCGTGAGATAAACGCTATCGGAAAAAACATAAATCAGATAGCACATATCGCAAATGCAGAGCATCGTATCTCGGAGGATAAAATTGAAACCGTGCTGCAAATGCAAAATGATATTATGCGGCTTGTGAGGAGCGTCCGATAATGGCAATTACGAAAATATGGACGGTTAAATCAAGGCTCGATTCAAGTCTTAACTATATCGCAAATCCCGATAAGACAAGTATAAAACCCGACATTGATGCGGTCGAGGGCGTAATCAAATATATCAAAAATGAGGACAAGACCGAAAATTGCCTTTATGTCAAAGCATATAACTGCACAACAGATAACCCATACGCCGATATGATAGACACACAGGAGTTTTTCGGAAAGGCAGGACATAAAAACGCCGTGCTTGCGTATCATTTGGTGCAGTCCTTTAAGGATTTTGAAACAACGCCGGAGATTGCTCATAAATGCGGACTTGAACTTGCGGAGCGTTTGTTTGCAGATAAATACGAAGTGGTCGTTGCAACTCATCTTGACCATAAGCACTTGCATAATCATCTGATTATAAATTCCGTATCCTATGCGGACGGATACAAATACCGAAATAATTTCAAGGACTACTTTGTAGACATTCGAGGAATATCGGATGCTATTTGTATTGAAAACTGCCTTTCGGTAATTGACCATCCACAAAGGCGAGGTATGCACTATGCGGAATGGCTTGCGTTAAAGGAAGGCAGACCGACCATTCGTGGCAGTATCCGCTGTGATATTGACGAAATTATAAAATGCTCATACACAATGGAGCAGTTTTGGCAGAACCTAAAAAAGCGTGGCTTTGTCATTCACCGCAAAGGTCCGAATATAAAACACACCTCAATAATTGCACCGAACGCAAAACGCCCGATGAGGCTTGATAATCTCGGCAAGGGTTACAGCGAAGCAGAGATTTTGGAAAGGATAATCGCAACCCGAAACGGAATTATCACGGCTGCACCGTCCGAAATGACGAAAAAGCAGTACAAATTCAGAGGTAACATTAAAAATGTAAAGGGTAAAAAGTTAAAGGGCTTTGCCGCCCTCTACTTTCAGTACCTCTATTTATTCAAAAAAATTCAGCGTAAGCAGACACCTCAAAGGGTGTCATTTTTTATGCGTGATGAAATGATTAAGTTTGACCGCTATCAAAAGCAATTCAAATTTTTGTTCACGCATAATATCGAAACGGGTGAAGATTTGCAGAAATACCAAAAGGACAAAGAAACCGAAGTTGAGATTTTAATTACACGGCGTAAAAAATTATATGAAGAAAGGACTGATGAAAATTGTGATGATGTCAAAGACCAAGCGAAAAAAATCAATACGGAGCTTAACGAACTCCGAAAAGAAATCAGACTGTGCAAAGCAATATTTAAGGATTCGTATAAAATTGCCGAGAAAAAACGGCAGGCGCTCGCTTTGCAGAAACAGGCAGACAAGGAGTTGAGAGAAAATGAACACAAGCGGCGAAGTCGCTGATTTAATGGCGAAAGAAGCTATCCAAATGACCGAATCGGCGGTCAAGCTAACCGCCCTCGGCGTAAAGAACCTTGCGGCAATCGTTATGGCGCTTGCAAATGACGACGGCAAGACGGAGGGCGTCGCAAAATTAAAGCAAATGCTGAAAACGGGCAAGCAGCTTTGTATTATGCAGATAAAGGAAACCGACCTTAAAAAATTCAATGCTGAAGCGAAAAATTACGGGATAATGTACCGTCCTGTTGCAGACAAGACAAACGACAACGGCTTATGCGATGTTATTGCCTTTCAAGACGATATACCCCGGCTTAATTACATTATGGAAAAGCTCGGATATTCCGCAACGGAACACGAAATTGAACCGGAAGTCCCCGAACAGACGGAGGTTACATCGGATAATACAAAGGACGAAAACTCAAAAAACCGTCCGTCCCGTGCGGAGAGAATAAACGAAAATCCGCACGGGAGCAAATCTATCTCATTCGAGGATACGGCAAAAACGGGCAACGGTATTAAACCCTCGGTCAGAAAGAAGATTGAGGACATAAAGGCTGACTTGGAAGAAAAGAAAAAGCCTGTTCCCGAAAAGGAAAAGGCTATACAACACAAGCAGCCGCAGCAGAAAAAACGCAAAAAGAAAAACCGGAAAGGCAGAGAGTAAATGAACATTACACAACCACGCTACCGAGAGCCGCCGTAAATATGGCGGCTTTTCGCATATCTGAATGTAAAAATATATTTTGAAAAGGAGATTGTTCTATGAATACCAAACATTTTTCTATGAAATCGGTTATTTCAATGCTGCTTGCAGTTATTCTTGTTGCAGGCACACTCCCCGTGTCGGTATTTGCGGCACAAAGCAACATATATGTAGATCCGGCGGATAATTGGCTAAAAACCAATAATCGCACAAATGAGTTGGATGCAAATGCTGTTGTTACTTCCGGTGCTCAGTATTGTCATGTCTGCAAAAAAGATACGCTTGCAATCTCATACAGAGTACCCGAATATACAAAAAGCGGCGAAACTGCATTAAATCGTGGCATATTATATTCCGACGGCACTTGCCGTGATGATGTTTCAAAGGGAAACCTTAACGACGGTTATCCGGGAGTTGATGCGTACTATACAGGCTCGCATTGGACAAAGGCTATATGTCAGATTTGCGGTACGCTTAATCCGTCTGACGGTCCGGGTGCATATTGCTTTAATAAAAATGTATATAGCTTAAATCCGTGCGACCACAGTTTTTACATTGATTTTGACAATACAACCTACTCACCGTATGATGAACACCAGCATACTACTTTGCTCAAAAAGGGTGAATATTGTCAGTTTTGTAAAGGCACTTATGCAAAGGCAACTATCAAGAAAGAGTCGCACGACCTTTCAAGTACGGTTGACGGACAGATCGGCAACAACCGCTTTTACCTAACGGAAAAGTGCGATGACTGCGGCTATACCACAAGCGAATATGTTGCGGCAAAGTCGGTTGTATCGTCCTACTACGGAACAGCGGACGGTGACGCACATACGGTAAGTGTATCCGATTTATCCGACAGCGGTGTGCATACAAAAATCCGTTACGGCAAAACCGCCTCCGACTGTTATATGACCTCCGCACCGAATTACACCAAAGCCGGATATTACCCCGTATATTATGAAATCAGCTATAAATACGGCGGTGAAACAATGGTTGAAAACGGCGTATCGTATGTGTGGCTGCTGGAGGACAAAAAGGACGATAACAACGGCGGAACGGTTATTGTACTTCCCGAAAAGCACGAACACGATTATCGTTATCTCGAAACCGTTGCTCCCTCTTGCGATAACCTCGGTTATGAGAGATGGCAGTGCGACGGCTGCGGCAACCTTGATAAAAGAAATTACACAAAGGCAACCGGACATAATTACAAGGCAATTATAATTCGTGAAGCAACTTGTAAGCAGGGCGGCTTAAAGCTCAATTTGTGTGATAAGTGCGGCAGTTTTTATGAGGAAAGCACTCCCATCGGCGAGCATAAATACAAGACCGAAAAAGTCCAGCCGACCTGCCGAAATGTGGGATATACAAATCACATCTGCGAAATTTGCGGTAACTCATATATAACCGATATGACGCCGATTATTTCTCATTCCTATGAGCGTATTACCAAAGAGCCGACCTGCACGGATAAGGGTTATACAACATCGACTTGTACTATGTGCGGACAGACATTCGTTTCGGACTACACCGAGCCGACAGGTCATAATTGGGACGAGGGACACACAATCACATCTTCCTCCTGCACCTCTGAGGGTGTTATTGAATATAACTGCAAAAACTGCTCGGAAAAGATGATTAAAGCGGAATCCGCAACGGGACACACGCCGGGCAAGGCGGCGACCTGCACGGAGCCGCAAACTTGCGAAAAGTGCGGCACGGTTTTAGAGCTGCCGAAAGGACACAGCTATTCCGAAAATGTAGTTGCCCCGACTTGCACAGCTATGGGTTATACGGAATATAAATGCGATAATTGCGGCGACAGCTATGTCGGCAATTACACCGATAAGGCAGAACACGATTACAAGCAGACCGTAACAAATCCCACTTGTACCGAACACGGCTACACAACATACACTTGCGTAAACTGCGGTGATGAATTTGTTTCGGACTACACAGAAAAGAAACCGCATAACTACAAAGCAGAAATCACAAATCCGACTTGCACAGAATTTGGATTTACAACCTATACCTGTGTAGACTGCGGCGATACCTATGTTGCGGATTATACCGATAAGACGGAACATAATTATGACAAAAAGGTTATTCCGCCTACTTGCACCGAACACGGTTATACCGTTTACACTTGCCCCGACTGTGGCAAAGAGTATATCGGGGATTTAACCGACTGTGAAAAGCATACCTACAAGAAAACCGTAGTTCCACCCACTTGCACAGAAATGGGCTATACAATTTATACCTGTGAAAGCTGCGGCGATAGCTACAAGGCTGACTATGTTGACAAAGCTGCTCACGATTATACAAAGACTGTAACTGCTCCGACTTGCACGGCTCTCGGATATACGGTGTATGAGTGTAAAAACTGTGATGATAAATATATCAGCGATTACACCGATAAAATCGCCCACAGTTATATTGCCGATGTAACCGAGCCTACTTGTACGGCTTCCGGATATACCGTCTACACTTGCGAAAACTGCGGTAAAACCTATAAATCAGAGTATACCGATATGCTGGGACACGCACCGTCAGAATGGATAGTTGATGAGCCTGCTACTATCGAACACGCCGGAGAAAAACATATTGAGTGCTTGACTTGCGGTGAGGTGCTTTCAAGTGCAGCAATTCCGCAGCTTGTGGAGAAAGACCGCACCGATGAGGACGGCAATTCAAAAGTCGGAGATTTTTCAATTCTTGTAACAAATTCAAACGGTACACCGATTTTTGACAGTGAAATCAGCATTGACATCAATGATAATGTAACTGTCAAACTGCCAAAAGGCAGACTTTTGGACTACGAGAATCAGACAATAATCACAGCAATTAACACAGACGCACAGACACCAAAAGCTGAATTGCAGATTTTTGTTTATGATGAAAACAACAATGCCGCAACGGGCAAAACAGACGAAAACGGTCAGCTTAAAGTGCCGAACAACAAGACCTCCACGGGCGATAACAGCGGTACTGTAGGCAAAGACGACGAGGACAAGAAAAACACCTTTGTTGTCAAGGTAACCGACAAGATGAATGTTGTTATTCCGAACTGTGATGTGTATATCGGCGAGAGCAATAACATTGTTGTGGACTTGCCGGACGGCATTAAGCCGACAAGCGACGCACCTGTTATTATAACCGTAACCGACCAACACGGCGAGCCAAAGCAAGGCATTACCGTAATTGCATTAGGTGATGCGGATTATATAGAAAAAGGTGTTACCGATATGTTCGGAAAAATCACACTTCCGACCGCAAAGGACGGCTTTACCGATGACACAGGCAAGGTGCGAATTGACGGAATGTATGTTTTTGTAAATGATGAAAACGGTGCAATTTCCAATGCTTTTGTAAAGCTGAACGATGATAATACGGTTTCAGTAATATTGCCGGACGGAACGAATATTGACTATGCAAATCGCATTACAGTAACCGTAACCGACAAAGACGGAAATCCTCTGAAAGACATTTCCGTTACCGTTTCGGATAAGACAGAAAAGAGCTTAACTGACACTACCGACGAAAACGGTAAAATGGTTGTTCCGCCGTTTTCCGAGGATATAACGGACAGCGAGGGTAAAGCAAAGGTGAACGGCTACAATGTTGTAATCACTGATGAAACCAAGCCTATCGAAAACGCATTTATCACTATCGGCGATGGACAGATAAATGTTATACTGCCCGAAGGCAGCTTAATTGATATTGCAAATCGCATTACCGCTGCAATTACCGATAGCGAGGATAAGCCTGTTAAAGATATGACGGTAATTTTCACAGATAAAGCCGAGAGAACAGAAAGCAATGTTACGGACGAAAACGGCAGAGCAACCGTGCCGCCGACAAACATTGATGTTACCGATTTCAACGGCTACGGCGAA
>ERZ1034917.1061-NODE-1061-length-19334-cov-5.053063_pt1 | contig 19334 bp, 18 predicted proteins | sample MGYA00520605_ERZ1034917 | MGnify/ENA primary metagenome ERZ1034917 (study PRJEB33766, sample SAMN09781784) | gut metagenome | biome: gut microbiome | host: Homo sapiens | place: Madagascar | study: EMG produced TPA metagenomics assembly of the PRJNA485056 data... | reverse complement strand
GTTGATAGATTACCATTGTTATCAACCAAGAGACGGAATTTAGTTCCGTTCGGACTAACAACCATCGGTGTTCGTTTGAAAATTTCAAGCTCCGAAACAATAGGCTCAAGCTTGTCAGTGGTGCGTTTCAAGTCTTCCACTTTCTCGTTAGCACTTTCCTCTGCTACCGTGTAAGTGAACGGGATAGCGTTGTTAGTGCGATACATGATTTTACCAGCATATCCAGCGTTTCTAGTGGTGTGCTGAGCGTCCTGAATCAAGTTCTGCTCACCTTTTGAGGCGTAGACAGTATTGTCTTTTGATTCAAAAAATAGCTGCTCACCGTAGAAAATAGCGATGTTTTCGTGTCTCAAACTCAAGCGGTTATAGCCGGCAGTTAAATCTTTCGTAAACGTGCGAGGTGACACGATAAGTTGGTTTTGGTCGATGTTCCCGATAGCAAACTTATATGTTCCTGCATCCTTAACATAGACGTCAACAGTATCGATAAACCCTTTAGTCTTGGGCCATGTATCAACCGGAGACATATAAGACAGGTTATCGACTGTGGTTTTTTGCGTTGAGTCGATACCGTCAATCTTTTGACCAAATCGAGTGCCGTTGTTGTCGCTGCTTAAGAAATTTACGCTGGATTCTAGTGCAGACGCTCCATAATCTAAATTCTTCAACAATGCAGCTTTAGCAAGACCACCTTGAATTAATTTAGAAGGTTGGTCCCTTAATTGTCTTGTGATCAACAAGAAACCATTTTCGGATGGCGTGAAGTCCTCGCTGACAAGCGTGTCTTTGGTCGAGAACTGCTTCAATTTGCGATTGTCAACGCTCAAGAAATAAGTGAACACACCTCGGACATCTTTCAAACCATAGGTAACGCCTTTCTTCAAAGTGATTGGTGGGTAAACACCCCAATCGTTAGCATCCGCTTTGTCTTGACCGCTACCAGTGTAGAATTTACCACGGATTAGCGTGTTCTCGTCGATAAGCTGCTTTATTTCTGTGACAAAGTCAAGGTCGGTAGCTTTGACATCAACTGACAATTTCGGGATTTTAAGCGAAATATAACCGTCTGGCAGGTTGTTCATGTCAACGTTAGCAGCGGCTAGTTCTGCAACCGACGCATTGAACACTTTGGGGTTAGGGTCGGTGTTTTGAATCGACACATAAAGAAGTGAATCTTCTGTCGGGGTGTACTCCTGCGAAATAACACGGTCATTCGGAGAAAGTTTAGTAATAACTCTGCTACCGTCCGCTGATGTTACAAAAGTAAGCACCCCACGAGCGCCTGCGATGTAATAAGTCTTGCCCTTGTATAGATTGACTGGGAGATAGCGACTCCAGCCGCCTGCTACGTCATTGATAATCTTACCGTTGTTTTCTACCCAGAATGTACCGGTAATGCGGTCAGTAAGCATTTGTTTGATACCTTGGGCAAAGTCGATGTTATCAGCGGTCACTTCATTACCACCAAGCCCCCTAGACTGATAGACTCCGCCCTCTTTCCAAGAGCGAGCCCCTTCGTCGTAGTAATACCATTTGCCGGTGTCCTTAGCTACCACGATACCGTTAGCACCGTTTGGGTAAGTGCTACTGATTTCTGATAGCGAACCCAAAACTGCCTTAGGTGCGTTAGATTCGATTTTGTTGAATTTTTTCTCAACAAAATCAGCACTAGCCTTGCCGTTAAGCGTGTTCTCGATAGTGCTGAGACGGTCATCAAGGTTGCCGGCAAGTCCACGGGCTTTGATAACTTCCATGTTGGCGTTCCCGTTAGTAGCACCGTCTGCATAGGTCACCTCGATGGCCGTGGCAATAGCTTCTCGAACATCCGCCCCTCTTGTTTTTTTGCGGATACCCTTGGTCAAAACGTTAATGTTTTTAGTTTTTTCCAAAGGTGTCACATCGTCGTAGAGGTTCAAACGTCCCTCTGCTTCAGTTTGTGGCATGTTTAATTACCTCCATTTAATTCATTTTGCAATCTAGCAATTTCAGCTTCTACATCCTTAATCGTTCTAGCACGATCCTGCTCGTCCATATTGAATGACGCAAGCTGATTATCATAGTTAGCCTTGGCTGCGAGATAATCAGCGTATTGCTTATCATAGGCGGCAATCTCGTCCGCTGATGCGTTTGGACTAGGCGGTGTTGGTGCCGTTGGGGCTGTAGGTGCTGAGCTAGGTTTATTTTTAAGTGCTGCGAGTTGGTCTTTAAGAGCCTTCAACCGTTTCTCTTTGTTCGCCGTCGACGTGTTCTGTTTCAAGCGTTCGATAGAGTTTTCAGCTTCTTGAAGTTGCAACTGATACGCTGAAAGTGATTGAGATTGTGAGCCGATGGTTAAATCAACACTCTGTGGGTTTAGAATATCAATTTTTTTCTCCAAAATTTGCAAAGTTTCAATCCCAGACAGTGGTGCATTGATAATTGGGTGTTTATTCCCGATTTCAAATTTATCGTAACGGTTATCAATCAGATAACGCTCAACCGCTGAGATTGTCCATTTAGCCAGTGCGATTTTCTGATTTCTCAAATACTGCTTGCCACGCGCTAACAAGGTTTTAGGGTCATCGATTTCTGTCCAGATAACAGCTTTACGAATAACCCCGAACTCTTTCATCAACTCTTTGTCCTCTAAGTAGGCTCGGTTGTTATTGACGTGCCAGATAGTCAACTGTTCTCTGGTAACATCGGGGCTCTGGTCCTCGTCTGGATGTTCCTTCTGAATATCAGCACCAATCGGCATGATTTGAGTAGCTAGACCGTCAAAATCAAGCTCACGGCTGGCTGATTTGATATTCTTACCAATTTGAAGCGGTGATTTTTTGGTTTCTCCAATCTGAGCGGTCCAGTCCACATATAAGCGAGTATTTCGCTCGTAAATGGTCAAATAACCGCCGATATTGTTGATAATCCGTTCTCGGACACAGTCCCAAGTAGATTCATAACCTAGATAACGCCAAGGCTTATCCGTTCTACTGTTGACCGTGCAAGTACCAAGATTAATGCGTTTGTAGTCCTCGACCTCACCATTCGCAACCCTTAGAATTTCAGTTAAGTAAGGCGCTGCTCCTTGGTTCGGTAATTTCTGGAACCACTGAGCAGAATCGTGCAAGAATGAAAGGAAGTCCTCGCAGGTCACTTTCTGAGCGAACCCATTCGTTGTCATTTCATTCGTAGATGTCAACACCCTGCCCACAAACTCAACCTTACCGTCATAGAGGTTAACCACTTCTACGATAGATTTGAACGGTACCATTTTATTGTAAAGAGGGTGAGTGAACGGAATAGCGAAAGAGAACTCATGAATGGTGTTTAGAGCTTGGTTGATTTCACCAACAATGATCGTACCACCTCTTGGACTGTACGGGTCATGGATAGTCTTGCGTGCCGTAGTGGTACGATTGAGCTTATCCCAACGCCGTGAGTTGAAATCACTCCACCAATAGACGGCATAACCGCCTTTTTGTTTGGTTGCTGGCGGTTCTGGGACCACGATTTTGTCACCACCAACTCCGACAAGTTGACCGTTATTGTCAGATACATAGACATGCGTTAGAAACTCCCCATGCTCGTTATTGTGGTCTGAGACATTGACAGTACAATACCAGTTACCGCCCCATTCTACGCCGTCATACCAGATAATATCGTCCTGGTCGATAACCTTACCAGCGCTAGGTGAGTAGTTTGTTTTCCTGCTCCACGTCGGGAACAATACCCCTTTGATACCAGTATCATTGCTGAGATTTGAGACCTTGACAGCGTAGCCTGTGTGACTAATGTTAAATACTTCGATTTTACCGCTTGCACTCATGCCATCACCTCATTGTTGAAATGCATGGCAATCGTGCCATTGCCTTTAGCTTTGAAATAGTTAATTCCTTGATAAAGCGTCAATGCGAACTCCCTATTTTCACCACGTTTAAGGTTGTAAATAACCCCTTCTGAGTCAGTTAGCGTGATATCTTCGTCACAATAAATGACTGGACTGATAGACGTATCACCAGAATTGACAAAATAGATTGTCTTCTCTGACCTTGTGTAGCCAAGTTGCCATTTAGTCCATGTAGAATCATCACTTTCAAAATCGAATGTATCCCAGACATCATCGAAATATTCGTTTTCATGGAAAGCGAACGGATAGCATTTGAATGTGATTGTAGCGACCAGATTCTTTCTAATAGGGTCGTCAGCTACTTTGATGTGCTTGATTTTACCCATCCAGTAATAGCGACGGTCATGCGTATCAAACAGCTTTCTCTCCGTTTTAGTCACCATTTGAGATTTAATCATTCGCTCTGCGGTCTTTCTGTCCTCATATTCGGTGAATGGCAGCTTGAACTCGTATGTTATTTCTCTAGGCTCAAAGACACGCTCACCCAGAACACTAGAGAAGTCAAGCACCCCTTGCATAAAGGGGATAGATTCGACAATCTCTTTCTCGTCCGGTGTCGGTGCTTCACGTTTCTGCAAATACCAACCAGCGTCACGACTATTAAAATCGCCAAACGCTATATATTCTTTGATTTTAGTAATCATAATCTGTGACGTCCTTTCAATGTTTTGATTGTGTCGATAGCACTGTTGAAGTTGTTGACTGTACCACCTACAAGAGCACCAGTGTCAAGCACCATGTTTTGACCTTGTGCCATTTGTTCTTTAAGGTCTCCCAATGCGTCGATAACATCACCAAGCAAGCCTGCTGAATGTGCAGCGTAGGCTTCTTGACGTGCTGAAATCGTAGCGTCTGGGGTCTTATCTCGCAATACTTCCATCTTAAGCTGACTTGCCATGTTTGAAGTGGCACCGGTTAACATTGCATTAGCTCGAACGTTGAAGCCGTTGACTTGATCACGGATGAAGTCAAGACTGTTAGCAACCTCTGGAGCCGATTCGTCGATACCTCGAGCGATACCAAGACCGATATACCAACCAACTTGATCACGGAATAGGTGCGATGGTGAGTGAATTTTGGCTTTAGCTTGTGCAGCTCTTTCCGCTTGTGCTACCAAGGCGTTAGCTGCTGCTGTAACTGCTCCAAGAGCTGAGTTAAGACCAGCGGCAAGACCTTGACCCATGTAAGCACCGGCTGAGAAGAACGCTCCATAACCGGCTCTTGCTGCGGCTGCTGCTTGGTTGACTGCTGCTTGCGTAACAGCAACTAACTGCTGACCGCTTGCCTGCATGGCTGAAACCATTTGAGCACCACCGGCACGAATGGCAGCAACCACTTGATTCATACCGTTGCGAACCGCCGCAACAATCTGATTCATAAACGCTTGAGTGCTTGCAACCATTTGCATACCGCTAGAACGTAGAGCCGCAGTCATTTGCATAGCTCCAGATGTTACCGCTTGAACTGCTGACATCATGCCTGCACTTACTGCCATACCTAATGACATCATTGTTGCTTGTAAGGTCATAGCAGCTGCTCCGACTGTAGCGAATACGCTAGCTAACATCATGACTTGAGCACTTACCATAGCAAGCCCCGCTCCTGCTATTTGGGCTGAGCTGGCAAGCATAGCAAGTTGACTAGAGACCATAGTAGCCATCATGGAAACCATGCTGAAACCAGTTTGAGCAGTCATGAGTTGAGCACCAAACATAGTCACTGCTGAGCCTGCCATCATGAGCTGACTTGTCATTTGCATCAAGCTACTTGCAAACATCATAAATTGACTATTAAGCATCATGAGTGATGTACCAATCATGGTGAACTGAGTACCTACAAGCGTTAAGCTAGTACCTAGCATAGTTGAGCTAGTTGACATCATGGTCATGCTCGTAGTGATCATAGTCAACTGAGCAGCTAACATCGTTAAGCTAGTAGTCAACATGGTCATGCTTGAGCTGATAGAAGTCATGCTAGCAGTCAACGACATTGAAACTGTACTGAACTGAGTTAGACCAGTAGCAGCAACCATCAAGGCTGGTGCCAATGTCATGATTTGTGTCCTAAACGCTGTGATAGGGGCTACAATAGCAGTTAACCCAGCAAGCGACTGACTAGCTTGACTAGAGAATGTGCTGAAAGCAGTTCCTGCCGTTGTGAGTAGTGATTGCAGGCTAGTGAATGATGATTGAATACTTGTAATCGTACTTGAGAATGAGCTTAAACCTGCCACAGCACTAGATGCTGAACTAGACACCTTGCTCATACCATTACCAAGGTTGGTCATGCCAGTACCAGCTTGAGCAAGTCCTGCTGAGTTGTTACCGATTGACCCAACACCTTTGGCTACTGCTGCAAGAGATGCAGCCATGTCTCCTAGGTTCGTGTTGGTAATCTTAACGACACCATTAGCGAGTTGATTGAATCCAGAACCCGCTTTTTGAGCAGCGGTACCGATAGAATTAAACACATTAGCTAGGCTATTCAATACACTACTGATTGCACTCCCTGCGGAAGTAATCGTGCTTGAAATACCTTCAAACGCTACCTTGATACCATTTCCGATGCCTTGAGCTGCTGTACCGATTGATGTTCCGACTGATTGAACTACGCTAGCGATTCCCTGCAAGGCTGCACCAATCGCAGAACCAGCAGCGGAAATTACACCAGAAACACCACTTAGGGCCGTACTAATAGCCGTACCGATACCCATTGCAGCCGTAGCGATTGCCATGCCTGCCGCTGATACGACTGAGGCAATGCCGCTAAATGCAGCGCTAATCACACCACCGATAGCTGTGATAATAGGCACAATTTGAGTGATTGCTGTCACAATAGCTGAAATGATTTGGCTGATGATAGGTGCGAGCGTTTGAACAACCGTAACGATGGCAGAAATCACTTGACTGATAACCGGTGCAAGAGTTTGAACGACTGTCACAATCCCTTGAATCAAGGTCACAATGACTGGTGCCGTTGCTTGAATGGCTTGGACAATTACTTGTAAAACCATTGCAATCTGTGGACCAAATTGACCGATTACTTGAGCAACTTGGACAATGCAATTTGAAATAACCGGTGCGATTGCCACGATAGCGTTTGCAATAATCTGAGTTACTGCCGTGATAGTATTTCCGATAATTTGAACAATCGGAGTGATAGCGGTAACTACTGAACTGATGGCTGAGCCTAGAGCAGTAACTAGACCGCTGAAAGCACTGATAATAGCTGGCAACGTTCCTAGAATGGAAGTCCAAGCATTACCGAAGGCTGTAATGAATGGCGCTGCATTGCCTAGAGCTGTTCCTACTGCTTCAACTAGCGGTGCTAATTGTGCTAGCCCTGGTGCCGCTTGTCCTACTGCTGTTACGACGGTAGCAAAGGCAGTACCAAACGCTTCAACGATAGTCCCTGCCGCCTTTCCAATGGATTCGACCACTGTTCCGAACGCTGAGCCAATAGCCCCGATAATTTGAGAAACACCGCTAGCATGACTAGCCAATAGCGAGAACGAAGCTACAATCAATGCAATCCCTGCGCCGATTCCGACTGCGGCAATGGCGACTGCGGCACCGAACGAAAGCAAGGTAGCTGGATTCAACCCTTTAAGGCCCTGCAAAACGTATTTCATCCCTTGACCGAAACCTTTGTAAGTTTCAGCGATACCTTTGAATATAGCTGTCAAGATTCCTTTAATCGCATTACCAGACGATTTGATTACATTGGATATTCCGCTGAATAGCTGAGTAATGGTTGATTTTGAACGTCTAGTGCTATTAGCTGCTTCACCCATTCCTGCTGCCGCATCAGACCCAAACTTCTTGAATGGGTTAAGGCCCTTGATAAAATCAAGCCCTTTTAATGCTGCACTAACGGCTGAAATCCCAGCCTTTGCGGTCATAAAACCTGCTACCATTGCCAAAATACCGCTAGTGATACCATTTAGGACACCTTTAGGGAGACTGCTGATAAATTTAGCAATCGCTGAAATCCCTTGAGATATCCAGTTTACAAGCGTTCCGATAGCTGATGCGATACCAGAAATGATAGATTGCATTTCTGAGCTACCTAAAACCTCACCCAGTGATGAACCGAGGGTTTTAAGTGCGTTCCAAGTATCTTCGACTGCTGCTTTGAACGCTTGAAAGGCTCCAGTGTCAGCAAATGAAGTGATGAAACTTCTAACTGAGGTCGTGGCAATATTCAAGGCTTGTGTGATACCGTTAGCGATGTCACCAAACACCGAGCCAATGCCCTGCATAAGCTTGTTCCCGTCAATCTTGCTGAATAGCTGTTGAATAGAGCTTGAAATGTAAGTGAATGTCGCACCTAGATTAGCCAAAGCTCCGGTATTAGTAAAACCTTTCCAAAGTGAAGACAAACCACTGCCAATCTTGTCAGCAATGCCATTGATGTCAATGCCCTCAAGTGCATTCGTAAGCCCAACAACCGCCTTGATACCAATCTGATTGAGTTTCTCAAACTGTGGCATCAACTTATTAGCAAGAGATTCTTTCATACCGTCAATCGCTTGGTCAACGGTCTTGAACTCTGTGGCCATTTTGCTGAAAGTGTCGTTAGTACCGACCTTAGCAATAGCGTCGAAGAAGTCCTCGGTCTTAATCTTGCCGTCTTGTACGGCTTGCACCATTTCAGCGGTACTCATGCCCATTTCTTTCGCAATGGCGGCAATACCGGCAGGCGTTTGCTCTAGCATGAGTTTGAAGTCTTGCCATTGAACTTTTGGCTTAGCTGCCATTTGGGTCGCTTGTTGACTCAATGTCTTCATGGCTTGTTGTGGGTTTTCTGCCGCTGCTGCAAGACCACCGAACCCCTTAACGAGCTCGGTTGTATTCTTCGTTCCTACGGCTGCTAACTGAGAATAGGTTGAAGCCATATCGGACGCTGAATAGATGGTTTTGGTCGCAAAGTCCTGCAACTCGCCCTTGACTTGCTGAATCTGTTCGGTAGGCATGTTGATCTGTTGCATGTTGCCTTCAAAGGTCTTCCATGCTTTAGTTGAACTGTTAAGCTCACCAACCATTGACTTCATGCCGTTTCCAAGGGCGCTAATACCGGTCATGATAGCACCACCGATTAAGTTAGCACCTAATACAGATTTAAAGACTGACCCAACCTTACCCGCTGAACCTTTCAAGCCCTCTAAAGAGCTCTTAATGCGTTTAGCCCCACTTTCAGCGTCCTTCCCATCGAACAACGCCTTGATGGTGACTGTACCATCTGCCATAGATTATCCCTCCTTTCTAAAATTCTTCTTCTTCGTATTCTTCATCAACGATTGTGTTGTTAGGGAGAGCATAATCTTTCTGAAGCTTACGCATTTCCTCTTTGTATTCTGCTGAGTCGCCCTTTTGTGGCTTCCATTTACGAATTTTGACCACTTCCATGAATTTCGTACCCTCTGGAAGCCCAGACAGTAGAGCGTTGAACTTCTTCCAGTGCAATTTACCTTGAACATCGAACAAGTCAATGCCGTAAGCCTGCAAGAATGAAGCATAGATATAGTCACCGTCATAGCGGATGTCATAAGGTGCTTTTTCCTTAGGCTCATCGCTTGCAGTGGTCTTCATGGGATTTCCCGCCAAGTCATACTCGACATGGTTGTCCTCGACTTCTGACAAGCTTATGTGTTCCTCAAAAACCTCGTTGAATATCTCTGCCATTTCCTCGACTGTGAAATCTTCCAAGTTCTCACCAGTCAAGATACGGATGCCAAAGTGTGGTTTAACAAACTCTGGAACGTCTTCATCCCTCCACATCTCAAAAAGCTTCAAAACGTTGTTAAACGAAAGGTCTAGGGCGTACTCTTTATCATCGATTACTAACTTATCCGTCAGTTTTCGTGATAGATCCAGCATGATTACTCAGCCAAATATTTATCGAAGGCTGCCTTTGAGTTTTGGTTCTCAAATTCAGAACGAATGCCGGTAATAGTTTCAATCAGATAGAACATGGCGATATTTGTTGATTCACCGGAAAACGCATAGACAAGATTAAATGCTTCTTCATCGTCAAAGATTTGTGTAAAACCTTCTTTCACAAACTCCGTTGCCGCATCAATGGCAGCCTTATTGTCTGTGCCTTGGATTGCTAGGCTCCTAGCTTCCAATTCTTTCCCGACTTCTTCCATGCGTTTAATATTGCTATCTGACATTGGGAAATTAAGTTGGAACTCGCCAAAATCGACAGGGATGACATTGCTACGTTTTTTAATTACTACCATGTTTAAAATTCTCCTTCTAATACGAAAAAAAGAGGGTAAGGGCTAAACCCCACCCCCTAATTGTCTTATCTTGTTTTTTATTTAGTTAGTTAGGTTATCCACCGACTACTGGTGTGCCAGTTTCAGACGATGCACCAGAACGGGCAGTGCGTCCAGAAGTTTCTGAATCAGTGCCAGAAGCTGCTACTGCGGCTGCTGGTGATGAAGTGATTTCATGTTTTACCGGCTTGCGTGACCAGTTAACTTGGAATTTGATTGATTCAAGTTCATGCGCTTCACCTTCACCAATTTCGATTCCAGACAAACGTCCAAGGCCTTCTTTGTAATATTTGCCTGTTGGCACCACTTCTTTGTACCAAACAATAAGTTCATCACCCAAGTCATCTTCCTTGTCAGCAATAAAGTTTTGAGCTTTATCATCATATTCACGGTGACCTTCGAACGAACGTCCACGCGATTTTGAAGTGATAACTTTTTCTTTGGTGCCGTCACCGTCGAAATAAGCAACGTCATCGTCTTCTTCATCGTTTTCTGGTGAAGTTTCTTTGACACCTTTAGCAATCCACATATACTTGTCTTCAGTTGGTGGTGTGTCTGGATGTTCTGGATCATAAGGTGCGATGTAGTGTTTGCGAATCGCATTTTTAAATTTAGCCATTAATTAAGGCTCCTTTCTACTTCAATAGTTGCTTGTAGGTCAAGCAAGTAAATGTAATAGTCTTGGTCATTGACATCGTTAAGGCTTGGTGTCTCAACTTTCAACGACAAGAATGTGTAAGAATTGTTTAAACTTGGTAATTCAAGACCGATTTTGGAAAGCTCAGTGTTGATTTTCCAAAGTGTCGCATTGACTTTATGTTGGTCTTTTGATTTGATGGCGATTTCATAAGGCAACGACAGAATCTGTGTGCCAGCCATGTCCTCATCTTCAACCTTGCCACCAGGCAATGCGTATATTACCAAGTCTTCACCTTCGTTTAGGTAATCTAGTCGAGGTGTTAGTGGCAAGCCTAGCCCTGCTAGAAAATCCTGCAACACCTCTGAAAAATCGTTGTTATTCACTATTTAACTCCCATTGCTCTAAGGGCTACTTGCCCCCACTGTTTACTGTGTTTAGCAGCAGCCTTCTTGTCCCATCGTCCACCAGTTCCCGGTTTAGGTTTGTGTGCTAGCAGCCTATCCTTGTTTGCGAAGAAAAACTTACGTTGTTTCTCTGAGAAAAATAGCTTGAGTCTGCGATTGTAGAACCTAATCCTTGCATAAGGTGTTGACCATACCAACGTATCAACGTTAGAGCGTCCACTGCCTCTCAAATGACCAGATTGAACTGGCATGTACTTGTTCATATCCAAAAGCATTTGATTGCTCATAGCGATTTGGCCACGTCTGACCGCTTCGGGACTGCATTTCTTTTCAAGCCCTTGCAAATCTACCTTGATAGTTACATCAGCTCCCATTAGATCACCTCAATTTCATAGCATAGAATCTTATGATTGAACGGATGATACTGAGGGATAATTTTACGGATGATGTAGTCTCGGTGAGTGTCATTAACTCGACCATTCAACCAACTATCATCCAACTCAATGGGCGTATATTTCGGATAAACCAAAAGGACTGAGAAGTTATTCTCACTTCGATTTTGACCACTGCCAGCGTGGGATGTTGAACGGTCAAACCTCACATTTTTCAGTGTGATAGGGTCTGAGTACGTCTCTTTCCCCCACTTATCTGTTTCAGCAGGCTTTTGGATAGTGACAGTATCGACTAGCATGCGTTTATCTATCATATCCCACCGCCTTACAACCGAATCCAGCCAATGTCAGCCAATTTAGTGCGTCAAGGGATAGATTATACTTCTGACCACCGTTAGATGATTTAGAGCCGTTCTGATAGCTTACATGAGTGCGCCCTATAGTCATGCTAGACAATGAAGACTTATCTTCAGCTGTCATAACACCGCTAGAATCAAGGTAAGCGATTTGATAAGCCACCGCTTTCTTAACCGCTTGTCTTCGTGGTTCGAAGTCTGTTTCAAAATCGGTGAAGTCGTAGAAGTTTTTGATATACAAGTCAATAACCATGCTTGCTCTAGCTCGTAGCTTTTCAAAGTTCTCGACCTCTTCAAAACCAAGCTTTAGAAATTCCGTTTCGGTTAAATAGGTCATTTAACCACCTCCCTTCATTATTTTAGGAGGTCTAAGAGTTCCGCCTTGGTAAGTGATGAAATACCAGTCAAGCCACGTTGTTGAGCGATAACTCGCAAATCAGCAACAGTCTTGTCTTCTAGTGTTTCAACCACTTGTTCTTGAACGTCATTAACGGGTGCTGTTTGCTCAACGCCGTAATGACGACGCATTAGCATACCCATTAGGCACCTCCGAATTTAACGACCTTAGAATCGTCGTAGAGGTAAACACCGTAGTATTCATCACCAGAATATACAGTAGTTTTTTTCAAGATATCACGGTCATTTTCAATCATGACATCACGTTTCAAGTTGATAACGAATGCTCCGTATTTAGCATCGTCGTCTGTGTCAGTTTGAAGTGAAGAGACTTTAACGAGGAAGCCTTTTCCTTCTTCGACTTTCTTAGTGCGGACGATTTGCACGCCAGCTACTTCACCGAAAGTACCAGATACGACAACATCAGCTCCAACTTCTGAGCCTTTGAGCCAGTTTTGACCAGCATCAGCACGCAATTTGATGGCATCTTTTGGATTGATAAGGGCTACATAGCGAGCGTCTTCTTCATCGGCGAAGATTTCCAAGGCTTTGTCGATATTAGCGACTGAAATAGGGGCTTCAGTAATGTTTTGAGTCGCAGCTTTAGCTACTTCAACGATGTCATTATCGACTTTGTTAGCAATAGCCAAAGCAATTTGGTTAGTAGCTTCACCGTAGACGTTACCATGACCGACAAGGGCAGCTTTATCAGTAATTTCGATAGCTTTACCAGCTTGTTTGATTTTCATTTTGGTTTCTTTAGTACCGAGTTGATCTACTGGAATCGCTTGACCTTCAGTGATTTCAGTGGCATCGCCAGAGTATGTCCATTGTGGGACTGTTAACTCATCCCCTGGACGACCTACGAGAGTTGTTTCAACCACGGCAAGCGGTGTGAATTTGATAAGTTTAGGCAATTTAGCTGATACCATATCAGCCATAACCTGTGGATTAATGACTTGAGCAGTCGTTGTTGTTCCAAGAACCATAGATTATTCATCCTTTCAATTGTTGGTATAGTTCTGGGTCTTTATCAAAGAGCTCTTGACGCTCATTGATACCCATACGTTTGAAATCTTCTTTGGTAAGGCCATTCTGACTAGCAGACGGATTGCCACCAGCAAAGATTTTAGGTTGTGTCGCTTGTTCGTCTTGCTTAAATAGATATGGACTTGTCTCTTTCAATCCCTTGATGACCTTATCTAATTTAGGTTTACCAGTCTCATCAAGTTCGATTTCGTCAAAATTGATGAATTTAGCAAGGTCATCCGAGTTGTGAGCATCCACGTCTTTCAAAGCCAAACGAATAGCATTTGACTTGTTAACTCGGGCAAGGTTAGCTTCGCTATCGGTCTTGTAAGTGTCGAATTTAGCTTGTAAGTCAGTCAATTGTTGTTTGAGTTTCTCACTCGCTCCCTCTTTAGCTTGCAAGTCATTAAGAGCTTTGCTTTGTTGCTCAAGTTGTTGTTCAAGACTGTCGTTTTCAGCTTGTAGCTCAGACTTAGCTTGTGATTTAGCATTCTCAATACCTGCACCGTACGCTTGCATGATATTGTCAATCACACTCTTGTCTGTGATACCAGCTTCAACTAACATGTCACGTTTTAAACTCATGCTTAAAACTCCTTCGTTTTACGTCCGATGGACTGAATTTGCCTAGTTTTACGACATCCGACAGGTCAAACAGAAAAACCGCATCAATTCGATACGGTTTAAGCGTGTTTCTTCGCTAAAATTTCCCGTTGTCTAATGGCTTCACGAGTTTTAGCCAATGGGTCGTCGTGGTACTTCTCACGCTCTCTATCTCGATACAAGAACGGGTACTTATCAACATACGATTTTAAGGCTCTCTTTTGTTCTGTAAGCCTTGTTTTGTACTTTGCGGTCAATTCGTCATTGTGCATAACTTCAGCAACGTGAAGACGCTCTTTTGAGCTTCTAATGGCTCTTTCCATTGCTCGTTGCTTGCTCTGGGCGTTAGCATTTTCGATAGCTTGTTCTTCAGTCAAGTCTTTTAAATCATCGTCAATGTCTGGCATGTAGTTGACACCAGGAATAAAAGGTGTCATGGTATGCCCACAGTTTATACCTTGACATCCTCCAGGCTTACCATACCCGTAATCATCAAGAGCGAAGATTTTAACACCTTCCTCAGTCCTAGCTTGACCAGTGGTGACTATCTGATTTTGGAGAGGTGCACACATTTCTCTGGCTGCTGCCTTGATTGAGTAATAAAATGTATCAATGCCCAACTCTTGAGCTGGTCTCATTCGCATTTCATTGAATGTACGTCTAGCGGTCGTTTTAATGATCGTCCTAGCGTAAGCATCAGCTCTCTGTCTGCGTCCTGCTCTGTCAGTATAGCCATAGAAACCACGCTCTTGAAACTTCATTATCGTTTCGTCTAGGGATTTCTGAGGTGTAGCCATGCCAGTAATTACTTTAGCTACTGTAGTCTCAATAATGTCCTTATATGTTGCTTGTACGCTCTTTGGCAGTGTTGTATTGATAAGGTTATGAACATCATGGATAGCTTGATTAGAGTAGCTGATAAGGTCTTTCATGACTTGATAATTGTAGGCATTAGAATTTAACTGAGCATGAGTGTCTTTGTAAACTTGATAAGCCTCATTTTCGATAATGTATCGAATCTGTTTCTCAGCGATACCAGAATATTCAGCAATGAGCTTGATATTGTGGTCATTCAGCATACCAACATCAGCCATCTTCTCTAGTTGCCACAAATAAGGCTGTTGGTCGAGGTAGTAAGTACCTCGGTCATGTAATCTCTCAACCACGTTATCAAATAGGTCGTTACATAGCTGGCGATAGATGTCTGAAACGTTATCAGCCATCAACATCAACTGTTGGTCATTTAGTTTGATACGCTTCTTCTTAGTCATAGCCTATCACTCCCCGTAGATGTCAACCTCTTCATCCGTCCTAAAACTATCAGTGCTAACCATGGTCTCATCATTAATGGCTTGGTAAATCTCTTGAGCTTGTTCCTCAGTCACGTTGAGGGTCTTCTCGATAGCCATAACTTTCGGAGCGAATCCAGACGCTACCATTTTAGACCAGTAATCAAACTCAGCGTTGCGGTCAGTGAAGACACCGTCGTCTAAATCCACACTGATTTCATCCATTGTTGGAATCTCACCACTGTAGAGATTGTAGACTTTAGCAAGCTCAAGGATTGAGATTACAAGCTCTTTCAAAGATTGCTCAACAAGAGTAGCGATAGAGTTACGCATTTGATATGTGTCTGATTGCTCTGACACTACCTCGGTAGCCGTCTTCATAGACTTGCCATCGAAACTAAACATACCAGCGGACACACCTAATTGCATCTCAAAGAGGCTTAGTCCCTTATTAATTGCCTTGATATAATCATCCGAGCGAATGTCGGTAGTGAGGTCAGTAATACCGATGCCCTTATCCATGTCACCACTGTCGAATTGTTCGTAAACGTTGTGACCTGTCTCAAATTCTCGTTTGACTGTGACCTTCTCACCGTTAGTATCGTATTCAGTCTTAATCATTTGAGTAGGAACAGCAACACGACGCTGACCCATCTTAACCTCCCACATAAATTCGTCGTAAGTGGTGTTGATGAAGTCCATTGTGGTTTTAGCATTATCAAAGATAGACAAGCCCAAAGGACTGTTGATGTCCTTGTTGTTCATGCCAGGGGGCTTGAGGTATGTAAACAATGGTCTTGTAAGACCGTTTAACGTGACAGTTTCCTCTAAATCCTCATAGAGCATTGATAAAGGTACACGTTGACCGATACGAGTTTTAGATTCAGACTCGTATAGCTCGTTAGTGATTGTGTAACTATCCTTGCTCCACTCGTGGAACTCAATTAGACTGTAGTATTTAGCCTTCTGACCTTCTGCCTTGAGCGTCTTAGTGACAATAGCGGCGCTTGATACATCTTGAGTGTTTGATTGCAGCGGCAAGAAGACTGGTGCTTGTACGAACGACACTCTGACACGGTCTTCATCAACATAAGGACGCATAGCAAGTCCACCGAGAGCGAGACACGATTCTAGGTAGCGTTCAAAGTTCTTTGCGAAGCGGTCAGTCTTCAGTGTCTCGTTGATGAATGTATCAGCGACTTCATTATCCACTTGAATCTTAGCTTGCTCATTGAATACGAGACTAGCTACCTTCTTCGATGCCGTCCGCCCAATAGGTAAGTGGTTGAAGTCACGCTTCAAATGTGTCCCGTTGCTATCCCGATAGCTGACACGGTCAAAACTACCTGCGAAATAGCGTAGGTTATCCATGATGCGATTGTATTCTTCTGGTGAGATAGCTATTTTTGGGTGGTCTGTGATACTGTTTAGACTTTGATTAGTCATAACATAATTACTCCTTTTAAAGAAATCCTTAATGGTCTGTATGATTCCCATTCTTTCTTCTCCTACGCTTTAAGACCGAGGTCTCTTGCATTATCTAATACGAAATATTTAAACTCATCGACTGTGTGGTCATCCTCTTTAATAACTCTAGGGTCGTCTGTGTGTATCGTCTTTTCGTCATAGCGATACATCTTATGTTCCTCATAGAATATTTTATTAGCTGGAATGTCTAAGTAATAGAACCGTCCTTCAGCTAACAGACTGATAACCATATCTATCATGGTCTGATTCTTCTTCTTAGCTACTGGATGCCACCTCTCGCCAAAATCTTTAAAGTATTGATTCCTCAAAGCACCTTCGGCGCTATCAATAGTCATGCGTAGTTTTGGCACTCGATACTGTTTAAGCACTTTGTCGATAAAATTACTGATCATAACAGTTAATTCGCTAGGCGCCTTCTTAACAACTTGACCAGCTGGACTGTAATAGAATGTATCTAACAGAATCACATTGCCCTTTGCAGTCAATCCATAAGCGCCGCATGCCGTAGCTGATTGTTGATGTCCGGTATCCATTGCGAATGATATACCTATCACCTTGTCATCATCAGGAGGGCTCTTTAGTGGCTTAAAGTAGTTCATGTTGTAGACATGATTACCAAGCCCTATCACCTCTCCTAGATACATCCAGCGGTAGTAGTCGGGGTCAGTCTCTTTGTACCTAGCTATCTTGGCTTTCATCTGCTTAGACAAAAAGCCTAGCTTGTCATCAAGATAGGTGCTGTGATGTATGAGATAGGTTGGGTCACCCGCTTTCTCTGCTATCCACTCATTAATCCAATCATAAGGGTTGCGTGGTGGGTTGTAGGTGAAATAGACCTTGACCTCTTTGCCGTTTGGCAATTCTTGACGGATAAAGGTATCCTCAACTATGTCAATGTCCTCACGTCCTGCAAACTCTGCCAACTCCTCAAACCAGACAGCCATGACATAACCTTTAGCTATCTTCTGTGATTTGAGTTTCATGGGGTCGTCTACACCGTAGAAATAGAACGCTGTTCCCGTCTTCTTGTGGGTGATTTGTAGCGGTGACTTACCAAAGTGAAACTGATTAGCTAGCCCCATTTCATAGATTGCCCATCTTATCTGTTCGTAGACAGACATTCTCAGGTACTTACCAACCTTGCGTAGTACTACCACATTACCTAGAGGGTCACTGATAAAGCTGTTCACTAGGTCAATAGACACTACAGAGGACTTAGTAGAGGCACGCCCACCTTTCAGCACTACATGGCTCTTGAGGGTGTAGAGTACGCTGTCAAAGACTGGGTTAATCAGTTTGGCTAGGTTCAGTATCGCCATTGTACTCACTCCTATCAAATGTAAATCCAGTAATGACTGTGTCATCCTCATCATTAGAGCCTAGCTGAGCTTTGAGATTATCAATTCTCAAGCGTTGCTCCTCTGTTACAAGTGGTGACCGTGTCAACTCATCATAGGTCTTAATCATGCCTTTAAGCTCTGACTGTGCCCTTGTTATTGCAGCTAGAGCCTTGCTTTGCTTATCCCATGCTGTATGATGTTCATAGCCTGTGCCAGCCTTCCCTGTGTTTGTGATAAAGGTGCTGGTATCTTCTATATCCTGGACAAATAAAATACGCTGAGCATGCAATAGATTAGCATAGGTCAGCGTTATATTCTCCCAGAGTATATCTATAGGCTGTTTCTCTGAAACCTCCTGAGCTATATCATAGACCTCTTGAGGCAGATACTTAGCAAACAAGCCATGTTTGAGGGCGTTAGTGTTTCCTTTAGGCGCTCCGTGCCCGTCTGCATTCTTATTCCCTTTGGGTGCACCTCTTGGGGTTTTGGGTGCACCCTTTTTGTCACGGCTCCATTTGTGTCTGCGTTGCCATGATTTGACTGTGTTAATTGAGACATCATGCTTGGTAGCAATGTCTTTGTACTTCATGCCTGCCTCATAGTCTTTGCGTGCTAGTTCACTTTTCTCCATGCCCTCCTCCCTGCTTTGTTTGTTTTGACAAAAAGAAAAGGGCAGACACTTCATAAGTGCCTTACCCTTAATTCTTGATACTACCATATTAGCATAATATCAAAACTGTGCTAACAAGTATTGATTTGTTCAGTACGGTTTTGTAAAGTTCAATTTAGTTTCATTTTTCCAAAACATCATTCAACTCACAAATAGCTGTATTCCTCCAAGTATAGAAAGTGGTTCTACTGATACCCATTTTGTCACAAACATCATCAACATACATCTTAGTAATGTAAGTCATTCTGAGAACTGACCTGCTCTTTGGATTTTTCAACTTGTTAATCAACCTACCAAGTTCAAGTTTTCTATCAATAACTTCCTTGGTGTCTTGCTCTATTGCCTCTTTCATCACAATAAGCTGAGTATAGACATCATCAACCTTTTTGGCTTGACCGCCTTTAACCTTGTCTGCTGTCCACTTGGGGCTTGAGAGCAAACCTGCCTCGAGTTCATTGATTTCATCTATACGGCTTTGAATGTCCATATCAAGATTTTGTAGCTCATTTAGGAGCTCTTTAGCCTTGTTCACTATCCGTCTCCTTTATGGTATAATGT
>ERZ1034917.1059-NODE-1059-length-19342-cov-4.046975_pt1 | contig 19342 bp, 19 predicted proteins | sample MGYA00520605_ERZ1034917 | MGnify/ENA primary metagenome ERZ1034917 (study PRJEB33766, sample SAMN09781784) | gut metagenome | biome: gut microbiome | host: Homo sapiens | place: Madagascar | study: EMG produced TPA metagenomics assembly of the PRJNA485056 data... | reverse complement strand
GCAGTGGCAACCGCTTTTAATCCCGGCGACAATCCGATAGCTACCGTGGACGGCGTAACTATGCCGGTATATCCGGACTCGGAGGACGGATATAAATGGGAGCTTGAGGACGCTTCTGCCAGCGACGCAGGGCGTACCGAAGATGTCGTCATGCATAAAAAACGTATAGGGCAGACCGATGCGGTAACGCTTAAATTTTCCGGGTTGTCCATAGCGAACGCGAGCAAGATTCTGAAAATGTTCAATCCGGAGTATATAACGGTCAAGTACTTAAATATGCTCGAGGGCGGATATGTAACAAAAGAGTTTTATGTCGGCAACAGAAGTGCGCCGCTGTACAACAGCAGTCTGAATGTTGTTGACAATGTGACCTTTAAAATCGTGGCGCGAAAGGGGTGATGTTATGTATCCAATAACTTCTGCCGGGCTTGCGGCTCTGCGAGAGGATGTGGTGCAGTCCGTCAATATCCTCTGTACGCCTACCAAAGGCACGGCATTTAATATCACCGACAAAGACATTATCGGCGCAGTAACGGTGGACTGGTCGAGTGTCACGGGCAGTAAGCTTGATTTGGGCTCGGCGTGTATGTCAGAACTGAGTTTTACTCTCGAAAATACCGACGGCGCTTTTGACGATAAGGTGTTTGAGGGCGCGCAGCTGTATGTTACCACGAGCTTTTCCACGGGCTCGACAACGGAGACCGTGCCTATTGGCTATTATACGGTGGACAGTCCTCCCCGCAAGCTCAGGAGTATTAAAATAACGGCTTATGACCGCATGGCGAAGTTCAACCGAGCCTATGATACTGAGCTTGCCTATCCTGCAACGCTGTATCAGATAGTCGCCGATGCCTGCACAAAGTGCGGGGTGTCGCAGAAGCTCCCAACGAACACGCTGCATCGGGGTGTGTCGATACCTAAACGCCCGAAGGCGGACAATCTGACCTATCGTCAGGTGCTTGTCTGGGCTGCGGAGCTTATGGGCGTGAGCTTGTATATTGACTATGACGGCAAGCTGACAGGCGGGTGGTATGCGACAAACGCCAAGCACACGGTTATAAAAGCTTCAGATCGTTTTACTTCCGGCAACACCGAATTTGCCGAAAATAATATCGTGTTTTCCGGTGTGCGCATCGTCGGAAACGACGAGAACAAAACCGAATACCTCGCGGGCACAAAGGACTATGCCTTTAACATCGAGGGCAATCTTCTTGTGCAGAGCGATATGAGCATCGACACACTGGCAACGGAGCTTAAAACCGCACGGTGCAGTCTTACATACACTCCGATGTCCTGCACTACGCACTCGTTTCCGCACCTTAGACCGCTTGATATTCTGAAATTTGAGACGGCTCAGGGGACGAATAAGGTCGTGTTGACAAATGTCAAGTGGCAGTCACAGAACCGCTGCACGAAGCTCGAGGGCAAGGGCGAAACGGCAACGCAGTCGGGATATGCCACAATGGGCGCGTTTACACCGAAGCAGCAGGCGATACTCGAGCAGACCCGCGCTCAGCAGGCGGCGCAAATCAACGACTTTGAGCAGGCGACCCTCGCGCTGAACGAGACCATCGCAAATAGCATGGGCTTATATGTCACGCGTAAAGCGGACAGCAACGGCGCGGTTATAACCTATTACCACGACAGGCCTACGCTTGAGGGGAGCAACACCATCTACTGCCGCAACGCCGGCGGTTATGCCTGGACTAATAACGGCTGGAACAACGGATCACCGAACTGGGAGTACGGTGTATCAAAAGACGGTGATGCGGTTATCCGAAGCATTGCCGCAAACAAGATTTCCGCAAGTTATATCACAACGGACATCCTTTCGTCGCCGACCGGGAAGTTTTCTTTTAACTTGGACACGGGAAAGATTATTGCGTCCGACGCAGACCTCACAGGCGTTTTTTGTGTTAAAGGGTCAGCATATGATCTTAAAGTTATAAATGCTGTTACCAAAGCAGCGCCCAGTGTTGGAAAAATGACATACGCACCTGTAGGAAGTTTGTTTGAACCGGCAACACAGACGCAAAATGTCGTTGGGTTGATGCGTTTATCCGGAGACACTCAAAGCGGATTCATAGGATTTGCCGACAGCACCAAGTTTCCTTTTTCAGGCTTGACTTATGATGTACGCATCGATAGTACAAAAGGTGTGCGTATAGACAGCGGTGATGCCTATACAGACGTGGTATGCAGCGAGGATAAAGGTTTCCGAGTGCGTGGTGTTGAAGACAAATTAGGTTCGTCAAGAAAATATCTCGTGGTGACAAAAGATGAAACGTCGTCGAGCGGAGCCTTTATTTCCAACCATCTTCAAAACAGAGTCTTTGCAGGGTTGAAACATTATCGAGATATCTCATCCGGCAGTGGCGCGAGCGATGTATGCCGCGCAGACTTTGGAATTGGGATTCCCGCAACCTCGACGCCGTCCGGTGCAATTGAGGTAAGAAACTCCAATGATAAAATAGTTGCTCGCCTTGATGTGTACCCGTCCGGCACTAATTGGGACGGTGCAACGCTGAAAATTGCAGGCATGACATACAGCGCAAAAATATTTGTTGATTCGACGGGTATTTGGGCACAGTTTGGAGATAACGATGCAAAGCAGCTTGTGAAAGCATCATCGTAAGGAGGTAAACCGATATGACAAAAACCGAACTTGAAAAAAGACTCGGCACAACTCAAGAGACCGCAAGACAGCTTGAACAGGAAACAAAACAGCTGACAAGCCGTCTTGAATATGTCAGGGCGGAGCTTATCAAACAGCTTGGCAAAATCGAGTTGTTGTCCGATATGCTCTCAGAGCTCGAAAAAGCGCCCACAGCGGGCGAGAACGGGGAGACGGAAAAAGATGCAGACAAGAACGATAACGGTTGACTATGCCCGCCCTCGCGGGTATGACGTTGGATACCGCGCCGAAAATAATTTTACTCTGCTTGCCTTGCCTGTGCCCGAAGAGCTTGAGGGCGCAGACAGCTATCGTGTCTACTTTGAGTCGACGGTCGGCGAGTATTTACAAACCGAGCCGCTGACTCCTGCGGACGGCTATGTGACTGTCAAAATCACAAGCGATATCGTGCCCGAGCCGGGTCAAATGGCGGCGCAGCTGGTGGCGTTTGCGGACGGCGAGAGAGTCGGCTATGCGCCTGTGATAACGGGCACTGCAAAGGTGTCAATCCCGGACGGCACAGAGCGGTTGAGCCATAGCCTTGCCGCCGAAATCGCGCTTAACACTGCTGCACGGCATTCGCACGACAACAAGGCGGTGCTTGATAAGTTTGCCGAAACCGACGGCAAGCCGACCTATGATGGTCAGGTTATAGGTGGCGGAGGTTCAACAGAGTCGGAACTTTTTATTGTTAATGTGCAGGCGCAAAGCGGGGCAGATGGATATACAATTACTTCCCACAATAAGACCTACGAGCAAATAGATGCAGCTTATAAGGCGGGCAAGCAAGTTTTGATTGCTTTCACGGTTACGAATGAGAATAACACATTTTTAATTCCTCTCGGGATTGCCACAGAAACCGATTACGAGTTCTTAGTTTTTGCCAATGCGGTCTTTTATGTATATGTCGATAACACAGATACGTGGGATTGCTATGTGGAACCACTTGAAGCAGACAGTATTAAAGCCAAGATATCTGCCGACAGCTCTGCACAATCATTAAGTTTACAGACAATTCTTAACAGTTTGGTTTATCCTGCGGTTGAGAAAGCCCATGAACATAATAATGAAGACGTTCTCGACAAGCTCTCTGTCTCTGACGGCAAACTCCAATATAACGGCTCCGATGTCAGCCTTAAACCTGCCTATTATATCGACCTTGCGGGTACTTACCCGAACTACACATGCCCAGTGGCTATGGACGACATTAAGACGGCTTATAACTCTGGCTATAATCTCGTCTGTCGATGCACGCTGGGTAAATTTACAGCAACACTTCCGCTGTTTGTTCCAATGCCCACCGCTAACACTTGGATATTTTCAGGTTCTGGGGCATTGTTGGGCATGAGCTTTGCCGCGCAGTCGTTTACCGTGGCGATAACAAGCAACGGTGTTGCAGCCGACCAGACCTTGCTAAATCAACCGCTCAATATAACAGCTGGAGACACCACCTACAGCTACGACGGACGTTATTTTGTCGACATCGCAGTTAAACCCGCAACACAGCTAATAACAACCGCAGAGGAAAATATAACCCTCGCCGACAACACCGAGTACCGCCTCACCGATGTCACGACCTTAACACTGACATATCCTACAGGCAACTTCGAGTGCTGGATGCGCCTGAACTTCGCGGCGAGCGGTAATGTCACCGTCACTCTGCCGACAGGCACAAAGTATATCGGCACTGCTCCCGATTTTAAAAACGGCGAGACATGGGAGCTGAGCTTTAAAGACAAAATTTTGGCGGCGCAGAAAGTCGGTGAGGGCACTTGAACAGGCGCAGATTTATATGGCAAAAGGCGCAGGCGCAGAGCGGACTACCGGAGGGCTATACGGCATTGAAATATATCCAATCGTCGGGCACTCAGTATATCGACACTGGACGCAAGCTAACGCAGGATTCTGATATCACTATAGACTTTATGATAGTCGGTGAAATTAACAGGAACGCAGGCATATTCGGTTCGCGCACAAGTGCGTCGCAAAACAATCTTACGCTGTTTCAAGGCGTAAGTCCGAGTGTTTTCTCCGGCGATTTTTCCGAATATCGAAAGCACCGTTTTGCGGCGGATTCATCATTGGAACGAACAAAAATCCAAATGAACAAAAACGGCGTGTGGGTCAATGATATTTTAAAAAAATCTTGGAGCGATATCGCCGACTTTGAGACTCCGACGAACGGACTGATATTTGACGTCGGCAACAACAACTGGTCGGGCAATAAGGCTGTTATGCGGTTATATAGCTACACCGACGGCGATGCGCAGCGGCTTGTTCCGTGTCTTGATTCTGCGGGAACTCCATGTATGTACGATTTAGTCGGCAAAACGGCGCTCTATAATCAGGGCACGGGCAGCTTCACATGGGGGTGATTAAATGTTTGGAAAACTGGTTGACGGCGAGCTTCGCGGCGCGCCGAGACCACTTAAAACAGCAGACGGCGATGTTTTTACCAACGACCCAGCGGTCTATCTGGCAAACGGCTATAAGCCAATAACGCTGACGGACTGCCCGAGTGACGGGAAAAACTATATCGCCGCATGGACGGAAACAGAGACGGAAATCACGCAGACGTGGACGGAAGCCCAGCAGTCGGACGATGACCCGATATCCGATTCCGAAGCACTGGAAATTATCACAGGAGGTACAGACACATGACGCGAGCCGAAGCAAAAGCATATCGCGCCAAGATAGACGGCGTTTTGACAAAGGTCACGACAGACGCGGAAGTGCTTGAATATGCAGAGCTTTATCCGCTTTGGAGCGGGTATGTCGATTATGCCGTCGGCAGTATAGTCCGCAGACCGAGTGGGCTATACAAGTGCTATAACGCTATATCGGCAAATCCGACATGGTTGCCGGAAAATGTCGCCGCCCACTGGGAACCCATCACGGTCGGCGAGGACGGCACAATCGACAATCCTATCACGGCGGCGGCAGGAATGAGGTACTACAAAGACCTATATTATGCTGACGGCGGCAAAACATATAAGTGCATACGCGACGACAGCAACGGTCAAGGTACTATACTGCACTATGTACCGTCGCAGCTTGTGGGCATTTATTTCGAGGAGGTGACGGGATGAGCGTGTGGGAAGTTTTTTTAGCCGCAATAGGTGCATGCGGGACGGTTTGCGCCATTATCTTTGGGTATCAAGCCTATAAGCGAAACGGCAAGAGCGACAACCGCGACGAGGGCAAGAAAGACGGTGTTGTTTTGACGGAGCTGGGGTACATAAAAAGCGGCGTAGATGACATCAAACGAAAGCAGGAAAAGCAGGACGACAGCATAAGGGAAGTCGTTGAAAGACTGAGCTCTGTTGAATCGTCCGCGAAGCAAGCACACCATCGGATAGACGGCTTGGAGAGCCGTATGAGCGAAAAATAAGGAGGTCACATTTATGTTTGCAGAATTTTGGTCGGAGTACGGTATGACATTGATTTACACGGTTTTGACAGCCATTCTCGGTTTTGTCGGTATAGCGGTGAAGAAAATCATCGCCAAATTTACCACGGACAAAACCAAAGAAGCGGTGGTAAGAACCTGTGTAAACGCCGCAGAGCAGCTGTATAAAGATTTACACGGGGCTGAAAAGCTTGCAAAGGTCAAGGAAAACATCGTCGAAATGCTCAATGAGAAAGGCATATCAATATCTGACATTGAGATGGACATGCTCATCGAAGCGGCGGTTGCGGAAATCAATAAGCAGCTTAAGAAAAAGGAGGGCGCTGAAAATGGCAAAGACTAATACAGGGCTCGTGGCATACGCAAAAGCGAACATCGGCAATCCGTATTGGTACGGCACCTTTGGGCAGGTCGGAACGCAGGCGCTACTTGATTCCAAGCGCAGACAGTACCCGTCATTTTATACCACTTCCATGTATGCCAAATGCAAAAAGGATATCGGAAAAAGGGTACACGACTGCGTTGGACTGATTAAGGGCTATCTTTGGAGTAATAGCGCTACAGCCGCGCCGAAATATAGCGCCGCGCAGGATGTGTCGGCAAACGGTATGCTTGCCAAATGTACCGAACACGGCAACATAAACAAGATACCCGAGATACCCGGTATTCTCGTGTTCATGGACGGTCATGTCGGGATCTATGAAGGCAACGGATATGTAATAGAATGCACCGTGAGCTGCGGCGGTGGCGTCGTCAGAACCGCGCTTAAAAGCCGTCCCTGGGTGCATTGGGGCAAATGTCCTTGGATAAGTTACAACAGCACTACAGCGGCACAGAAGCCGTCAGAATCGACCTCGAAGCCAACAAGCGGCGTAAAAGTTGGTGACAAGGTCAGGATAACCGGCACGAACTATGCCACGGGTCAGCATATACCCGCTTGGGTGAAGCTGCGTAAGTATACCGTAAGTAAGGTGCAGGACGGTAAAGCCCTGCTCAAGGAGATCAGCAGCTGGGTGCATACCAAAGATATAACAGTAGTATCGACGGCAAAGAAAGGTGTTGCAGTCGGTAGCACAGTGACTATCAAGAAAGGTGCTGTTTACGGCGGCTGTACCTCAGCGCGCGGAAAAGCGGTCCCGTCCGCTCAGCTTGCACCGACAAAGCACAAGGTAAGCAAGATACAGACAAACAGAGGCGTCAAAGAAGCCCTGCTCGGCGATATATCGAGCTGGGTTGCAGTGGCGAGCCTTGAGGAGGTATGATCTTATGGGAATAGCGATTCTTTTTAATCTGCTAAATATGTTGGGGCTGTACGGCGCTGGAGCAATCGTGCTGATACTTAAGCTCTTCGGAGTGATATAAAAATGACCGGGCAGGGGATTTACCTCTGCCCGGCTTTTTGCGTTTTACAATGACGCAGCTCCCGGTCTGACCGGGAGCCACAAGAAATAGGATATAGGAACCCGGAGGTTCTTTAGTTGCATTATAGCACAATTTTATATAATTGCAAGCGACAAAATCAGACTAAATCCAAATACGCTTAGTTTTACTGTTACTACGGGGTTACTACGGATTTCATTTTGAGTGCATTGAAATAGAAATGAAAAAAGCCTTGAAACCGTTGATACACAACGACTTCAAGGCTTCTCTTTTGGTGATCCATCGGAGATTCGAACTCCGGACACCTTGATTAAAAGTCAAGTGCTCTACCGACTGAGCTAATGGATCATATCCTTTTCACTGTGCGGAAGCTGTATCCGCAAATCAGCTTGATTATCATATAATATTTGCTCGAAAAAGTCAAGTCTTTTTTGTATTTTCTTCCCATTGTTTTCACTCTTTATGATAAATTGCACTCCTTTTGCCCGAATATTCATTCCCGCCCGGCAGATACTATTCAGAGAAAACTGCCGGAGGCGCATTCTATGAAGATACTTTTTTATGATACAAAGCCGTATGACCGCGAGGCGTTCGAAAAGCTTGCAGGCAAATATTCCGACATTGAAATAGACTATCTCAAGACGGATATCTCTTATCGCACCGCGCCGCTCTCGAAAGGCTATGACGCCGTGTGCCTGTTCGTCGCGTCCGATGTCGGCAGGCGGGTCGTGGATATCCTCGCCGAGAACGGGGTCAGGCTCATTCTCATGCGCTGCGCCGGGTATAACAATGTCGATCTTCCGACGGCGCAGGAGCACGGTATCTCCGTTATGCGCGTGCCGGGGTATTCGCCCGAGGCAATAGCCGAGCACGCCCTCGCGCTCGCGTTCGCTGTCAACCGCCGTATACACAAGGCTTATATAAAAGTGCGCGAAAACAATTTCAGCCTCATGGGATTGACTGGGGTCAACTTCTGCGGAAAGACGGCAGGAGTTGTCGGCACGGGAAAGATAGGCGCGTCGTTTGCGCGCGCCTGCCGCGGACTCGGGATGAATGTTATCGCCTATGATAAGTATCGGAACCCCTCGCTCGACTTTGTTCGATATGTCGAACTCGATGAACTTCTCAGCGAAAGCGATCTGATATCTCTCCATTGCCCGCTGACCGAGGAGACCTATCATATGATAAATATCGACGCAATAGAGCGGATGAAGGACGGCGTTATCCTCGTCAACACTTCGCGCGGCGCGCTGATAAGCACGCCCGATCTTATAAAAGGTATAAGACAGCATAAATTTATGGGCGTCGGGCTCGATGTGTATGAGGAGGAGACACACAACGTTTTTGAAAACCGCGAGGACGATATTCTCGAAACCTCCGTCACGGCGCGCCTTCTGTCGTTCCCGAATGTTATAATCACCTCGCACCAGGGCTTTTTGACCCGCGAGGCGCTTGAATCGATAAGTGAGACCACGTTTGAAAATGCCGCCTCGTTTAGTAGGGGAGAGCCGATACAGGCGAATATAGTTAAATATAATTAATGTATGCTAATCATGCGCGGCGGTAAATTTCGCCGCTTTTTTCTGTCCGCTGTTGATTAAATCGCATTTATGTGATAGAATTTTCCCGTAACCGATTCAAAGGAGTGAGGGAGACTTCGGGTCTCGTAAATATGAAAAACAAAGTTCTGCCAAAAATAACAAATATATCCGCTATTGTTGACATAGTCGGCGCAGTCGCATTTTTTATTGTTCAGATAATCAACGCGGCAAAACCGAATTTTGTCAGCGCGTCGGTGATGCTCGGATTTTTGATAGCGAGTGCCGTGGCGATAATATTGTTCTTCGTGCTCCGAGTCGTAGGTATCGCGGTCGGTGCTAAGTCATCGAAAGTTCTGACGATAATTTCATATATTGTCGATGCGGCATGGGTCATCTCTATGATATTCGTGCTCAGGAATCTCAATATCTTTTAAGGAGAGTCGGAATGATTTATGCTTTTGTCGCCGCTGTCGTTTCTGCGGCTCTGCTGATATATTTTATCGTCCGTATAGTGCGCGATCCCGGTGATGCAAAATATGCCGTACATATTCCAAGATGGCTTTTCTTCTTCGGCATGGCTGTCTATATTGCCGGCGCCGCCGTCTGCATCGCAATGCTCGCTGTCGGAAAGTTCTTCGTTGCGATTCCGGGTTTTGGCTGTATGCTTTTCGGTGCCGCGGCGATGCTCTGCCAGCTCGACCAGAAGGTCGTGGCTGCGGGCGAGGGGATATATATCTATTCGACCATGTTCGGCAAGAAGAAGCGCTTTAATATTTCCGATTTTGTCTCGATGAAGCGAAACTCCGATTCGCTCACGCTCAAATTCAAAAACGGGAAGATGCATATCGATAACCTTGCCGTTATCAGCGACGGCTTCAGAGAGAGCCTGCTCGACGGCAAAGAAGACTGAATATCTGCTTAGTGCAAAATACGAAGGTCATAATCCGTGTCTGACAATGCGGATTATGACCTATATTTATTTTTTCGGCTGTCTTATAAATTTTTTTGAAAAAACTGTTGACAACAACATATGAATGAGCTATCATATGAACAATGAAACATATGAACAAACAATCATATGAATTATCGCGCAAATGAACGGAGGACAAAAACATGGAACACAACCACGAGAAGATGCTCGATATGGTGAGGCACGAGCTGCCGACAGATGAGCTGCTTTGCGACCTGTCCGATCTGTTCAGACTCTTCGGCGACACGACCCGCGTCAAGATTTTGTTTTCGCTCTTTGAGTCGGAGATGTGCGTTTGCGCCATTGCGGAGCTGCTCGGTATGACGCAGTCGGCAATATCGCATCAGCTCAAGATACTCAAGGACGCAAATCTTGTTGCCAACCGCCGTGAGGGCAAAACAATCTATTATTTTCTTTCTGACGACCATGTCAGAACGATTATAGCCAAAGGTTTCGAACATCTTATTGAAGAAAGGAACGAGAACAATGAAGAAGATCTTTAAGCTTGAGGATCTGGATTGCGCAAACTGCGCGGCAAAGATGGAGGCGGCTATCGCCAAGGTTGACGGAGTTGAGAGCGTCAGCGTCAACTTCTTCACTCAGAAGCTGACCCTTGAGGCGGCAGACGATGCTTTTGACGATGTGCTCAAGAAAGTTGTCAAGACCGCAAAGAAAGTTGAGCCCGACTGCACAATAATTCTTAAGTAAGAGGGGTGTCCCCGATGACGAGAAAGCAGAAGAAAACACTGATAAGAATAATCGTATCTGTCGTGCTGACAGGTGTTGCCTGGGCAGTCGACGAGATATGCGGCTTTGAGGGCTGGAAAGCACTGCTGCTGTATATCGCGCCGTATCTTGTGATAGGCTACGATGTCCTGTGGGACGCTATACGCAACATTGCCCACGGTCAGGTGTTCGATGAGCATTTCCTCATGGCCATCGCCACTGTCGGCGCGTTCGGCGTCGGCGATTACCGCGAAGCCTCGGCGGTCATGATATTCTATCAGGTCGGCGAGCTGTTCCAGAGCATCGCGGTCGGCAAGAGCCGCAAGTCAATATCCGCGCTTATGGATATCCGTCCCGACTATGCCGTAGTTGTGCGCGACGGAAAAGAGGAGACCGTGTCGCCCGAGGAAGTTGAACTCGGCGAGACTATAGTTATCAAGCCCGGCGAAAAGATTCCGCTTGACGGCGAGATAATTGACGGCTCGACCTCGGTCAATACCGCCGCCCTGACAGGCGAGAGCCTGCCCGCAGACAAGACTGTCGGTGACAGAGTGACGAGCGGAACGATAAATCTTTCCGGCGTTATCCATGTTAGAACGCAGAGCCGCTTCGAAGAGAGCACGGTCGCGAAGATTCTTGAACTCGTTGAAAACTCCTCGGAGAAAAAGGCGAGAGCCGAGAACTTCATCACCCGCTTCTCGCGCTGGTATACTCCCTGCGTCGTTATCGGCGCCGTTGTGCTCGCGATTATACCTCCGCTTGTCTCCATGCTCATGGGCACTCACAGCACATGGAGCCTTTGGAGCAGATGGATCGAGCGCGCGCTCACCTTCCTCGTTGTCTCGTGCCCGTGCGCGCTGGTTGTTTCCGTCCCGCTGTCTTTCTTCGGCGGCATCGGCGGAGCTTCGCGTGACGGCATACTTATAAAGGGTGCCAACTATATGGAGACCCTTTCAAAGATCGACACGGTCGTGTTCGACAAGACCGGAACGCTGACGAAAGGCACGTTCGCGGTCAACGCCATTCATCCCGAAAATATCACCGAGGCGCATCTTCTCGATGTCGCCGCCGCGGCGGAGAGCTATTCAACTCACCCGGTCGGCGAGTCGATAGTCGCGGCGCATAAGGGCCATATAGACAAGAGTCGTATCGGCAGGATAACCGAGCATGCAGGCATGGGTCTCGAGGCTGTTATCGACGGCAAGACTTATTTTGTCGGCAACGGCAAACTCATGGATATGGCGGGAGCCAAGTGGCATGAGTGCCATATGGCAGGCACTGTTATTCATATCAGCGAGGGCGCGCAGTATCTCGGACATATCGTTATCAACGATGAGATAAAGCCCGATTCCGCAGATGCGATAGCGAAGCTCAAAGAACTCGGTATCAAGAACACCGTTATGCTCACGGGCGACAACGAGCGCGTTGCTGAAGCGGTCGGCAAGCAGCTCGGACTCAGCGCAGTTCACGCAAAACTGCTTCCGTCGCAGAAGGTTGAGCGTGTTGAAGAGCTGCTCGGCAAGGGCAACAAGGTCGCGTTCGTCGGCGACGGCATCAACGACGCACCCGTGCTCACAAGAGCCGATGTAGGCATCGCAATGGGCGCAATGGGCAGCGACGCCGCGATTGAGTCGGCGGATATCGTCCTCATGGATGACAAGATTTCAAAGCTCCCGACGGCGATAAAGATAGCCAGAAAGACTATGCGCATCGTCAACGAGAATATCTGGATCGCGCTCGCGGTCAAAGTGATTATCCTCGTGCTCAGCGCATTCGGTATCGCGGATATGTGGATAGCGGTCTTCGGCGATGTCGGAGTTCTTATTCTCGCTGTGCTCAACGCCATGCGCGCAATGCTGAAGATAAAAGACAAATAAAAAATAAAAATGAACGGCGGCAGGGGAGTGACCTTGCCGCCGATTTCCTATGCTTTATTGAGCTCTCTGCGCTTTGCGCGTCTTACTCTGTTTATGTGCCGCTCGAAGTCGCCGCTGTTCAGAAGCTCGGTCAGCACCAATTGCTCGAAGGTCGGCACGGTACAGGAATAGAACCCGAGCCGCTCTTCAAATATCTTAACGAGCCTTTTCGGCAGAACCATGTATCCGACACGCAGCGATGGCGATATAGTCTTAGAAAATGTGTTGAGATATATTACATTGTCGCGGTCGGAGAGCACAAAAAGCGTGTCCGCAGGCTTCTGCGAGACCGAAAACTCGGAGTCGTAGTCCGACTCGACAATAAACCTGCCGCCTTTTTCAGCCCAGTTGATATATTCATATCTCTTCGAAGCGGACGCAGTGACCCCAGTCGGGAAGCTCCGATATGGAGTCGTGTGCAGAACGTCCGCCTTGCTGCCGCTCAGCGCCGCTCCGTCTATGCCGTAGTCCGAGAGCGGGAGAAGCTCGTATCTGACCCCCGCCGCCCTGTATACCTGCTCGATTTTTTCATATGACGGCGACTCTATCGCGTATGTTTTGTCCCTGCCGAGCAGGTCGACTATTAGCCCGTAGAGATATTCGGCGCCCGAACCTACAATTATCTGCTCCGTGTCAACAGATATGCCGCGGTTTCTCGCGAGATATTGCCGCAGCGCTTCGCGTAATTCAACTCGTCCCGAGTGCGGTGAGCGTTCAAGTATCTCTTCTCCGCAGTCCGCAATAACTTTGCGCATCGTCCTGCTGAGCAGCGATAATGAAAATTCGGGCTTGCTGTGTTCGATATTTTTCCCTCGCATCGGCTCTGGCGGTCTGCTGTCGGACGCCGCAAAGCCGTCCGAACGGCGGAAAACAACAAAATATCCGCTTCGTTCGCGCGCCTGGGCGTAGCCCTCTTCGCAGAGTAAATCATATGCGTGCTCTGTCGTTATCGTGCTCACCCCGAGCTCTTCCGCGAGCAGGCGCTTTGACGGCAGTTTGCTGCCGTAGGCGAACGCTCCGCCGACTATATCCGCCCTGAGCTGTCTGTAAATTTGCAAATAGACCGGGCGGTCGTTCAAGTCCACCGTGTATTTCATCTGATTATATTATTTTCTCCGTTTCTGACTATTTTATATTATCAGCGGTATTGTATAATATTCCTGTCAAAAAAGCAAGGAGGACTTTAAAATGAAAGAGAAAAGCAACACGAAAAGAACCACGCTGTGGATATGTTTGACGGCAATGTTCATGGCGCTCAATGTCGCAATGAGTTCGTTCGGCGTTCCCGTTCCGGGCGGCCACCTGTATCTCAATGATATAATTATCTGCACCGCGGCGATAATCCTCGACCCTGTCGCGGCGTTTATAGTTGGCGGAGTCGGCGCATTTCTCGGCGACCTGTTCTTCTATCCGCTCCCGATGTTCGTCTCATTGGTTACCCACGGACTCCAGGCTGTTATCATCTCCGTTTTCTCGCACTATGTTTTGAAGAAGCACCCCGTGCTCGCAAGCGGAATAGGCGTCTCAATAGGCGCGGTCATTATGGTCGTCGGTTACTCCCTCGGCAGAGCGTTTATCTACAGCACACCGGAATACGCCGTTATGAAGCTTCCATATCAGATTCTTCAGGCGGCCGTCGGCGCAGTCGTCGGTATGCTCCTGTGCTGGAAGTGCGGAGTGTACAAGCTCTATAAAAAAGCGCTTGCAAAAACTTCCGGCGGCAAAAGAGAAGAGCACAAAGAACCGGCAGAGAAAAGCTGAAATAGATTAAAAAACTCTTGATTTTTATATCTTGCTGTGATATAATATCCGAGCATTACGCACGCGAAGCTTTAGGAAGTCGCCCGGTGCGGTGAATTTTCGCCGTTGCGGCCGCCCTGTTTCGCGGAGGAAAAACCAAAGGAGGAAAAACAAATGTCAGTAGTATCAATGAAGCAGCTGCTTGAAGCAGGTGTGCACTTCGGTCATCAGACCAGAAGATGGAACCCCAAAATGGCTCCCTATATTTTCACGGAGCGCAACGGTATTTACATCATCGACCTTCAGAAGACGGTCAAGAAGCTTGAGGATGCCTATATGGCGGTCCGCGATATCGCTGCAGACGGCAAGGAGATCCTTTTCGTCGGCACGAAGAAGCAGGCTCAGGATTCTATCCGCGAGGAGGCTGAGCGCTGCGGCATGCCTTATGTCAACGCCCGTTGGCTCGGCGGTATGCTCACCAACTTCAACACCATTCAGCGCCGTATAAAGAGACTTGAGCAGCTCAAGACCATGGAGGCTGACGGAACTTTCGATATGCTTCCCAAGAAGGAAGTTATCAAGCTCCAGCTCGAGATAGAGAAGCTTGAGAAGTTCATGGGCGGTATTTCCAAGATGAAGAAGCAGCCCGCTGCTATGTTCATCGTCGATCCCCGCAAGGAGAAGATCGCTGTTCTCGAGGCTCATAAGCTCGGTATTCCGATCATCGCTATCGTCGACACAAACTGCGATCCCGATGAAGTAGACTATGTTATCCCCGGCAACGACGACGCTATCCGCGCTGTCCGTCTTATCTCCGCCGCAATGGCAGACGCTGTCATCGAGGGCAGACAGGGCGAGCAGGGCGACGCAGAGGCTGCCGAGGCCGCAGAGACAGAGGAGGACAAATAATGAACTTCACTGCTAAAGACGTACAGGCTCTCCGCGAAAAGACCGGAGCAGGTATGATGGACTGCAAGAAGGCTCTCACAGAGACCGACGGCGATATGGACAAGGCCGTTGATGTTCTTCGTGAGAAGGGTCTTGCTTCCGCCGCCAAGAAGGCAGGCCGCGTTGCCGCCGAGGGCGTTGTTGTTGCATATTATGATGAGGCAAATAAGGTTGCTTCTATGGTAGAAGTCAACTGCGAGACAGACTTCGTTGCAAAGAACGAGAAGTTTGTTGAGCTTGCAAATAAGATTGCTGTCACTGTTGCGGAAAAGAATCCGGCAGATGTTGACGCTCTCCTTGCTATGACCCTTTCGGGCAGCGATGAGACTGTCTCCGACGCTGTTCAGGAGCTCTTCCTCGTAATCCGTGAGAACATGAAGGTTCGCCGCTTTGTAAGAGTTGAGGGCACTGTTGCTTCCTATATCCACGGCGGCGGCTCGGTAGGCGTTCTTGTCAGCTTTGATACAGACGCTGCCGATAAGGCAGAGTTTAAGGAGATGGGCAGAAACGTTGCAATGCAGATTGCAGCTATGAGCCCCGAGTATCTCAGCAAGGATTGCATCTCCGACGATGAGCTTGCAAAGATGAAGTCAATCACTATCGACAGCTCACTCAACAAGCCCGAGTCTCTTCCGAAGCCGATTCTTAAGAATCTCTTCGATAAGGCTGTCAACGATAAGCTCTTCAGCGATGAGGATCTTGCAGCTTATGAGGAGCAGAAGAACAACAAGTTCCTCTTCAACTTCCTTTCCGATAAGGCAGTTGAGACTCTTGTCGAGCTTGCAATGGCAAGCAAGGCTGATATCGTTGCAAACAAGATCTTTGCAGGTGCAGTCGACGGCCGTATGAAGAAGCAGCTCAAGGAAGTTTGCCTTCTTGAGCAGGCATTCGTTCGTTCGGATCTCTATGACGGCGATGTCGCAGGCTACATTGCAGATGTTGCTAAGAAGCTCGGCGCTTCGATAAAGGCTACCGGCTTCATCCGCTACGCAAAGGGCGAGGGCATCGAGAAGAAAGAAGAGAACTACGCCGAAGAAATCGCAAAGATGACCGGCAACAAATAATTAAATGAAAAGTGAGGCAGTCGAAAGATTGCCTCGTTTTTTATGCCGTGATATAATCTGACCCCGCAGTAAACGCAACTGCGGGGTCAGATTTATTCTGCTTTTGCCGGTTTCTTGTCTTTTTTGTAGATGCTGTAGCTCAGCCAGCGCTTGCCTCTGTATCGCAGGCAGAACGCAACCGCGCGGAACACCCAGTCGACTATCATCGCTACCCAGACGCCGATAGCGCCCATGCCGAGCTTGAGTCCGATTATGTAGCTCAGAAGCAGTCGGAAAGTGAACATCGAAAACAGCGCGATGCACATCGTGAATTTGACATCGTTCGCTGCCTTGAGAACATTCGGCATCGTGAACGAAGCAGGCCAGATGAAAATGGCACAGCCGTTGTGGATAATGATGAGCTTGAGCGCGAGCGAATATGCATCGGGCGAGATGTTGTACATCCTGAGCGTCAGCGGGAGAGTCGCGAGGATTATCGCGTTCCATATCGCCGACATAAGATAGGTCAGCTTCATCAGCTTCTTCGTGTGCAGTCTTATCTGCTCTTCGCTGCCCAGACCGACGCACTGGCCTATGACCGTTATCACCGCAAGCCCCATCGCCTGACCGGGTATGCAGCCGATTCCGTCGAGGTTATTTGCGACTGCGTTAGCCGCTATCTGAACCGTTCCGAACGAGGTTATGATGCTGACAACAAGTATGCGCCCGAGGTGAAACAGGCTGCTCTCGATGCTGCTGGGTATTCCTATAGAGAGTATCTTTTTTATAAGCCCGAAATTCGGCCTGAATTTATCTTTAATCGAGATATAAATCGGACGATCTCTCTTGTGCAGGAGGATGAGCAGGAGGAGCATCGCCGCAAAACGCGAAATAGTCGAGGATATCGCCGCGCCAGCAACACCCCATTTGACTCCGTATATGAGAATGGCGTTGCCGATTATGTTCATAATTGTGGTGATGAGCGAGGCTAACATCGATATTTTCGAGTTGCCCATGGCGCGGAAAAGCGCTGCGCAGCAGTTATATATAGCGAGGAACGGGAACGACAGCGCGGATATCCAGAAATATGTCAATGCGGACTGCATAACACCTTCTTCAAGCGTGCTGAAAAAGAGACGGAGCAGCTGAGCCTTGAAAACAAGGGTCAGCGCCATGAGTACAATCGAGATTATAAACGCGATAAATATCAGCTGAGATGCGCTGTTGCGCGCGTCCTTTGCTCTTTTTGCGCCGATGAACTGCGCCGCAACGACTGCGCCGCCCGTAGCGAGCGCGGCAAAGACATTTATCATCAGCGTCATTATCATGTCAACGAGCGAAACGCCCGAAATAGCCTCGTCGCCGAGACCGGATATCATAACCGTGTCGCAGAATCCGACGGATATCGCGAGAAATTGCTCGATGACAAGCGGGAATATCAATTTTTTGAGTGCTTTGTTGCTGAAAAGCGGCTTTCCAGCGAGGGGAGTTGCAACAGCTTCCATTTGAGACCTCCGTTTGTTATACATATGTATAATAGCATATTTGCTCTGCCAATTCAATCCGTCGGGGCTGTAAAAAATATGCACTGCGGTTTTCCACAGTGCATATCTTTATTTTTTCTTAACTATTCGCAGCTCGCTTATCATAACTCCCGCGTGTTCTTCAAATATCTCGATTTCAACGCACCCGTTGACGAACACATCTTTCGGCAGCTGATATACTGCGCAGACAAAGCCGTCCGGGAGCATCTCGCGGTTGAATTCTTCGTCCTCTTCGCCGAACTGACCGCCTTTGTATACAGTCGTTCCGTTCGCCTTTACCGTCAGGTCGTCAATACGCTCATCTTTTTTCTGATGATAGGTGACTTTCAGCTCGTAGTCGGTGTCATATCTGAATCCGCCCAGCTTGCACCTGAACGACTGGTTGTCGTAGACTTTGAAAATGCAGGTCGGGAGACTGCCGTTGTTGACATCGGGGCGATCACCCTGGAAGTCCATGTATATGCCCTCGGGGCCGACAACTTGCTCGCACCCGAGCACTCCGAAGCCGTGCTCCGCGACCGAGAAATAATATTCGTCGCTCTCGACTTCGTTGCGCCTGACGCTGCGAATCATGTATTTTTTAGCCTCGTCATCGGGCATCGATTCAGCCTTTTCGAGCCGACCCATAAGCCATGCGCGGTCGGTGTTCGGCAGGTCGATTGTCTCAAGCACTGCTCCGCGCTCCCAGCTGTTGGCGCAGTAGCGCTCAACATCCGTCTGCAATCCTATCTGTTCAAAAAGCTCTCCCGCAATGCGTTCTATATCCGCGCGAAGCGCCTTTTCACGCCCGTCCTCGGCATTTTTGAGTATATCCTTTGCGCTCACGAGCCTGCCAGCGAGAATCTCGCGTTTCGCTTCTTTTATCGCTCGCAGTTCGACTATTCGCTTGTGTCTTAAATATGCGTCGCACTTTGCGCGGAACAGGCACTGGTTGAACCGCCAGAGCTTCACGACATCCGGGTATCTTTCGGCGAGCGACTCCCAACCTCTGAGATTGTCGTCAATGCCGGGATTCTCCGCCGGATCCGTCTGCCAATTTAGCTCAAGCCCGAGTATCCTGTCTGCAACCTCGCTTGCCGGCAGAGAGGGAAAATACAGGCGCGAATAGTCCTCAAGCGAGTCGCGGACATCGACATCGGGGAAGAAGTCCATGTCGCTCCAGACGCATTTGTTGACATCGTCCGTTATGCCCTCGGAATATGAAACACTGCCGACAACATATCTGCGCGTGAGGCGGTGAATCTCCCTGTATTCGCAGGGTCGGGGATTCGTGCATTCGCGGCTGAGTCCGGCGGCGAGTGCATAGTGCCAGTCGTCGCGGTCGAAGTGAACCGGATATTCGCAGCGCACGTTGTGCGTTATGTCCGGATAAAATCTTATCGGATATTTTGCGGGCACTCTGCGGCGCAGCTCATCCATCTCAAACGCATGGTTCGGACCTGTTATAATGC
>ERZ1034917.1054-NODE-1054-length-19497-cov-7.203374_pt1 | contig 19497 bp, 13 predicted proteins | sample MGYA00520605_ERZ1034917 | MGnify/ENA primary metagenome ERZ1034917 (study PRJEB33766, sample SAMN09781784) | gut metagenome | biome: gut microbiome | host: Homo sapiens | place: Madagascar | study: EMG produced TPA metagenomics assembly of the PRJNA485056 data... | reverse complement strand
CCACGAGCCAGGCCGTGACGGTCAACTCCTCCGACAGCACCGACACCACGCTCGCGAACGCCGTGGCCCAGAAGGCGCTGCCCTCCGTGGTCTCCATCAACGTGACCACGAGTGACGGCGAGGGCGTGGGCTCGGGCGTCATCCTCGATACGGACGGCAGCATCCTCACGAACTACCACGTCATCGACGGTGCGCAGTCCATCACCGTCTCGGCCAACGGCAAGAGCTACGATGCCACGGTCGTGGGCTCCGACGAGTCGAGCGACCTGGCCGTCATCAAGATCGACGCCGGCGACGACGCGCTCACGCCCATCGAGGTGGGCGACTCCAGCACGCTCGAGGTGGGCGACTGGGTCATGAGCCTGGGCAGCCCGTTTGGCCTCGAGCAGTCCGTCTCCACGGGCATCGTGAGCTCGCTGTACCGCTCCACGATGCTGCAGAGCACGTCGGGCAACACCATCTACACAAACCTCATCCAGACCGACGCCACCATCAACCCCGGCAACTCCGGCGGCGCCCTCGTGAACGACAAGGGCCAGCTCGTGGGCATCAACTCGCTCATCGAGAGCTACTCGGGCTCCAGCTCGGGCGTGGGCTTCGCGATTCCGGGCAACTACGCGGTGGAGGTTGCCCAGAAGCTCATCGCCGGCGAGACGGTGACGCACGCCTACATCGGCGGCTCGTTCCAGACCGTGACGGCCAACAACGCCCGCAGCAACAGCCTGTCGGTGAACCAGGGCGCCTACGTGGCCGAGCTTGCCAGCGACGGCCCCGCGGCCAAGGCAGGGATCCAGCAGGGTGACGTCATCACGGCGCTCGACGACGAGGAGATCACGAGCTCCGACGCCCTCGTGCTGGCCGTGCGCTCGCACAGCGTGGGCGACACCGTGACCGTGACGCTCATGCGCGGCAGCAAGCAGATGCAGGTGCAGGTGACGCTGGGATCCGACGAGGCGCTCCAGCAGCAGCAAGAGAGCGACAGCTCGTCGCAGGGTTCGCTTCTCGAGCAGTACCTCGAGCAGTACGGCCAGCAGTACGGCAACTCCGGAAACTCCGGCAACGGGTTTAGCCGCAGGTAGAAGGCAGGGGCGAGGCGCACGCGCGTCTCGCCCCTTTTTGATGGCGGGCGCCTGTCGTGAACAGGGTGAACAGGGGACGTACCCTTGTTCACGCCGCACCCTCCTGTTCGCGCGGCTTGTCCGATGCGTGCGGTACCATTTGAGGCCGAGACACGACCGACGGGAGACGCGCATGGCAAGCGAGAAGAACGTGCAGGCAGAGGGACAGACGTCGCTGTTCGGCGACGATTCGGCAGGTGGTGCGCCGGCGCCCGCGGCGTCTCCGCGCGCCCGCGCCGCCGAGCTCAACCGCCTGCTCAACACGTATGCCTACCGCTACTACGCGCTCGACGACCCCGCCGTCACCGACGCCGAGTTCGACCGCCTGCTGCGCGAGCTCCAGGCCATCGAGGAGCTGCACCCCGAGCTCGTCACGCCCGACTCCTACACCCAGCGCGTGGGCGGCTACGTCTCCGAGCAGTTCGAGCCCGTGCGCCACGCGCAGCGCATGTACTCCATCGACGACGCCATGAACCTCGAGGAGCTCGACGAGTGGCTTGCCCGCACCGACGAGGCCCTCGGCGCCACGCCCGAGCACCCGGTGGCCTACACCTGCGAGCTCAAGATCGACGGCCTGGGCGTGGCCCTCACGTACCGCGACGCCCAGTTCGTCCGCGCCGCCACGCGCGGCGACGGCACGACGGGCGAGAACGTCACCGCCAACGTGCTCACGATCCATGACATCCCCCACGCGCTTGCGCCTGAGGGCCTCGCGAGCGTCGCGGATGCGGGCCTCGGCCAGTCTATCGAGGTGCGCGGCGAGGTCTACATGCCCAAGCACAGCTTCGTGCGCCTCAACGAGGACGCGGACGCCGCGGGCCGCGAACCCTTCGCCAACCCTAGAAACGCCGCCGCCGGCAGCCTTCGCCAGAAGGATCCCAAGGTCACGGCGCACCGCGACCTCGAGACGTTCATCTACGCCGTGGCCGACGAGGCGCCGCTTTCCGTCTCCACGCAGTGGCAGTTCCTGCAGTGGCTGCGCGCCTGTGGCTTCAACGTGAACCCCAACGCCGCGCGCTGCACGAGCGCCCACGAGGTGCACGACTTCTGCGCCCGCGCGCTCGAGCATCGCGAGGAGCTCGACTACGACATCGACGGCGTGGTCGTGAAGGTGGACTCGTTCGCCGGCCAGGAGGCGCTTGGCTTCACGGCGCGTGCGCCGCGCTGGGCCATCGCGTTCAAGTTCCCGCCCGAGGAGAAGCGCACGGTCCTGCGCGAGATTCGCATCCAGGTGGGCCGCACGGGCGTGCTCACGCCCGTCGCCGAGTTCGACCCGGTGCTCGTGGCCGGCTCCACCATCGCGCGCGCAACGCTGCACAACATCGACGAGGTGCGCCGCAAGAACGTTCGCGTGGGCGACACGATCGTGGTCCACAAGGCCGGCGACGTGATTCCCGAGGTCGTGGGCCCCGTGCTGGAGCTGCGTCCGGCAGACTCGGTGGACTTCGAGATGCCCGCCGTGTGCCCCAGCTGCGGCAGTCCCGTCGTGCGCGAGGAGGGCGAGGTGGCCTATCGCTGCGTCTCCATCGACTGCCCGGCGCAGGCCCACGAGCGCCTGTGCCACTGGGTGAGCCGCAAGGCCATGGACATCGACGGCCTGGGAGACGAGCTCATCGGCAAGCTCGTGGCCGCCGGTCTCGTGTCCGACGTCGCAGACTTCTACGACCGCCTCACCGTCACGGCGCTCGCCGCGTGCCCCACGGGCCGCGTGAGCGTGGCGGGAGACGACATCCTCGTGGGCAAGACGATCGCCGCCAAGGTCATGGAGCAGATCGAGCAGAGCCGCCACGCGGGCCTGGCACGCGTGCTGTTTGGCCTGGGCATCCGCCACGTGGGCGAGCAGGTGGCCCGCTCCATCGCGCGCGAGTTCGGCTCGCTGGGCGCGCTCGTGGAGGCCGACGAGGAGCGCATCGCCGCCGTGGAGGGCGTGGGTCCCAAGATCGCCCACAGCGTGCGCGAGTTTCTGTCCGTGCCCGAGAACCTCTCCGTCATCGAGCGCCTGCGCGAGGCCCGCGTGAGCCTCGAGGAGGAGCGCCCGGCAGACGAGCCCGCCCAGACACTCGCCGGCCTCACGTTCGTGCTCACCGGAACGCTCGAGCGCCACAAGCGAGACGACGCCAAGGCGGCGCTGCAGGCCTTTGGCGCCAAGGTGTCCGGCTCGGTCTCCAAGAAGACGAGCTACGTGATAGCTGGTGCGGCCGCCGGCTCCAAGCTCACGAAGGCCCAGCAGCTTGGCGTGCCCGTGCTCGACGAGGATGCGCTCGAGCAGATCCTGGCCACGGGCGAGGTCCCGGGCGGCGAGCGCAATGAGTAGGCGCGTCGACACGGTGGACGAGAACGGCTTCAGCACCCGCGTGCTTGCGGGCGATGCCCTACCCGGCGGCACCTCGGTCCATGGCGACCACTACCGGCCCGTCGCTGGGGAGATGGACTGCGCCGAACGCCCGCACTTTGGGCGCATCGACTTCGAGCGACTGCCCAACACGAGAGACCTCGGCGGCCTTCCCGCGGCGGGCGGCCGGCGCGTGCGCCGCGGCCTGCTGCTCCGCAGTGGCCTTCTGTGCTGGGCGAGCGACGACGACCTGCGCCGCCTGCGTGACGACTACCACCTGCGCGCCGTCGTGGACTTCCGTGGCGCCGACGAGCTGGCCGAGACACCCGATCCCATGCGGCTTCTGCCGGGTACTCGCCTCGTCCACGCGGACGTGCTGAACGGGGTGTTTGCGGGCATCACCCAGAGCGCCGAGTCGCGGCGCAGGTTCCAGCAGCTCAAGGACGACGTTGAGGACCCGGCGGGCTTTCTCGCCGAGTTCTACCCGCACCACCTCACGTCCGAGGCGGGCATCGCGGCCTACGCGCTGTTCATTCGCACGATTCTGGAGACCGACGACGGGGCCGTGCTGTGGCACTGCCACGTGGGGCGCGACCGCTGCGGTATGGGCTCGATGCTCATCGAGGGCATCCTGGGCGTTCCCATGCCCGCCATGGAGGACGACTACCTCGCCACGAACCTCTACACCGACGAGCCCTCCACCCTGCGCGCCGACGCGAACCTGCGCTTCATCCGGCTTGCGGCCGCGGCACTCGAGCGGCAGTGGGGTGGTATCGACGGCTACGTGCGAGACGCCCTGGGCGTGACGGACGCCGACGTCGCCGAGCTGCGCGCCCGCTACCTGGAGTAAGAAGCGCGCCCAAAGGGGCTCGAACGACAAACTCCGCCTCCGGGGATGGTTTTGGTCGATTCTCTCGTCCAAAACGTCTTCAGAGGCGGAGTTTGCTTGTTTTATCCCGGGAGGCGGAGTTTGTCGCTCGCGTGCCTAGGCGAGGACGTCTGAGGCGGCGAGCCAGGCGGGGGTCTCGGCGCTCACGATGCGGGCGCAGGCGTAGGCGCGAGACAGGCTCACGACGCTTGCGGCCTGATAGGCGCCGGACGGCATGAGCTCGAGCGCGAGCGCGCAGTCCGCGTGCGCGTCGTCCACGAGGGCGAGCGGCAGGAGCAGCAGCATGCGGTTGCGTGCGGCGTCGTAGGCGGGTGCCACATGGCGGTAGCTGCGGCGGGCGCGGGCGCGCGACAGCTCGATGGCGTCCTCGAGCGCACGGCAGGCGCGGCGGAAGCGACCCGGCTCATCGGCGATGGCGCGGGCGAGGTCGCGCATGGCGCGGGCGTGGGCCGCGGGCGTCTGGGCCTCGCTAAGGCCGGCGAGCAGCGCCTCGGCGCCGGTTCCGGCAACGAGCTGGGACACGAAGCCCTGCGGCAGGCGGTCGAGGCCCGCGGAGAGCAGGGAGCGGTAGTCGGGGATGACCATGGCCTCGGGGCGCAGCACGATATTGTCAATGCTTTCGAGGTAGCTCACCCGTGCCGGCAGCTGCGGCAGCGTGGCCGAGAGGCGAGCGCCAAGCTCGCCCGAGCCGGCCGTGGCAAAGCCGTCGAGGTGCCAGGGGATATCGGCGCCGGTGGGGGAGAGAACCGCGTAGAGCTCCTCGTCCATGGGCGTGGAAAGGCCGGTGTCGAACGCGGCGAGCGAGCCGTCTGCGGCAAGCGCGAGCGCGTCCGTGGCGCGGACACGGGCGAGCGTGGAGGCGAGGTAGTCTCGCAGCACGCCGTAGCGGCCGGCCTTGCCCACGCCCTCGCCAGGGTAGTTCCACTTCTCGGGGGCCGCGGCCGTCGCGAGCGTGCCGAGCGCGGCCTCCCACGTGCCGATCTCCATGAACTGTGCGAGGTCGCGGACCGGGTCGGCGTCGGTGGCCTGGGCGGGCGAGAGCTGGGTCCAACAGCCGCCCTCGGCCTGGGGAAGGCCCTCGATGCCGGCGGCCTCGTGGGCGCTGCCCGTGCCGTCGTCTCCGTCGACGAGCGTGAGCTGCCAGCGGCGGGAGTCGCCGGCCTTCGCCTGGCGGCGGATGGTGACGGTGAGCGGGGCGGAGCCGTCCTCGTGCAGGTAGCGCAGCGGGAACGTCACGAGGTTGCGCGAGCCTGAGGCCGTGCCCGTGGCGCGGGCCACGCGCAGGTCCTCGTCGAGGACGCGGTTGACGTCTGCGTCGAAGGGCAAAAGGCGCGTGAGCAGGCCGAGAATGGCGGGCTTGACCGAGACCTCGTCCGCGAACGAGCGCGGGAGGTCGTCTCGCGTGTGCGCGACGGGCGCGGGCGCGGCGACGGCTGCGGGGGCTTGCGTGGGCTCAGCGGCAGGCTCCGGCTCCGGCGCGGGCGTCTGCGCGGCGATCTGCTCGAGGATGGAGGGGACGGCGGTGACAGCGGGGACGGGGCCAGCTGTCACCTCGGGCTCGGGCTCGGGCTTCTTGACGGGCTCCTCGGCCACGGGCTCAACGATATCCTCGGCGGGCTCGGGCTTAACGGCCTCCTCGGCCTTCTCGACGGGCTCCGGCTCCGGCGCAGCCACGGGCTCCGGCTCCGGCTGGGGCTCCTGCGCGATCTCCTCGACCTTCTCGGCGAGCTCCGACTCCGGTGCAGCCACGGGCTCCGGCTCCGGCTCCGGCGTAGCCACGGGCTCCGGCTCGACCTTCGGCGCAAGCGTCTTGGGGCGCACGGGCTTCACGGCGCCCTTCTTGCGCTTCCAGGGCTTGCCGCCCTTGCCCGTGGGCTTCTTGGACTCCTCGGCCGCGGCCAGCGCCTCGTCCCAATCTGCGCGCGGCGTCACGGTGACGTAGTGGCGGCCGCCCTTGAACGTCGTGAGCTGGCAGAAGTCGCCGAGCTTGGCAAAGAGCGCCTCGGCGTCGTCGTAGCCTAGGTTCTCGGGCGTGATGCCGGCCTCGCCGAGCGCCTCGAGCACGCGGGGCATGAACGCCTGGCGTCCGCAGCCAACGGCGTCCCTCAGCAGGGCGTACAGGTAGAGCTTGTTGGCCTCCGTGAGCGTCACGGGGCCCTCCTCGGTCAGGTGCTTCTTTGCCATGCTGTTCCTCGTTCCATGCGTGGCGCGAGGCACCGCGGCGTCGTTGCCCCGGGGTTCGCCTCGCGCGTGATTGTCTGCTCCCTAGGCTATCACGATGCCGCTCGCGCGCGGTATAGTCGAGGCGTTTGACCACGCCTAAGGAGGACCCATGCCCGGCTATGAACCCAAGCCCAGCGACGTGCTCGAGCGCTTCCTGCGCTACGTGCAGGTCGACTCCCAGTCCGACCCCCACAACGAGGACGAGACGCCCTCGACCGCCCGCCAGCACGACATCGCGCGCCTGCTCGCAGACGAGCTCGCCGCGCTTGGCTGCGAGGACGTCACGCTCACCGACCACGCCTACGTCACGGCCTCGCTTCCCGCAAGCGCCGGCGCCGAGGGGCTGCCCGCCCTGGGGCTCATCGCCCACATGGACACGGCGCCCGACGCCCCGGCCAGCGGCGTGCGCCCGCACATCGTCCACTACGAGGGCGGCGAGCTCGTCCATGGCGAGCGCGACGGCAAGCGCGTCGTGACCACGCCCGAGGAGCTCCCGGCGCTTGCCACCCACGTGGGCGAGGACCTCGTCTGCACGGACGGCACCACGCTGCTTGGCGCTGACGACAAGGCCGGTGTGGCGGAGGTCGTCGCCCTCATCGCGCGCCTCGCCGCCACCCCTGAGCTGCCGCACCCCTGCATCAAGGTGGCGTTCGTGCCCGACGAGGAGATCGGCCACGGCGCGGCGCTGCTCGACCTGGACGCGTTCGGCGCCACGTGGGCCTACACCGTGGACGGCGAGGAACTCGGCGAGTTCAACTGGGAGTGCTTCTCGGCCAGCCAGGCTTCCGTGACGGCGCATGGCGTCGAGGTGCACCCCGGCAGCGCCAAGGGCGTCATGGTGAACGCCATCACGCTGCTGCGCGAGTTCGACGAGCTGCTGCCGGTCGCCGAGCGCCCGGAGTACACCGAGGGCTACGAGGGCTTCTTCCACCCCATCGAGGTCTCGGGCGGCTCGGGCGAGGCCACGCTCACCTACATCGTGCGCGACTTCGACGCCAAGCGCTTCGCCGCCCGCGAGCAGCAGCTTCGCGACTGCGCGGCCTTCCTCAACGCTCGCTACGGTGACGGCACCGTCACGGTGGAGATCCGCGAGCAGTACCGCAACATGGTCGAGCACCTGCGCGGCATGGACTTCCTTCGCGACAACGCGCTCGACGCCATGGCGGCCTGCGGCATGGAGCCGCGCGTGGTGCCCGTCCGCGGCGGCACCGACGGCGCCCAGCTCACGCTGCGCGGCCTGCCGTGCCCCAACTTGCCCACGGGTGGGTACAACTTCCATGGCGTGCGCGAGTTCATCCCCGTGCGCAGCATGGAGCTCATGGTGGACGCGCTCGAGCAGCTCGTGGCGCGCTTCGCCGTGGCCCAGAAGTAGCGTCTGGCGGGCTCCGGCCGGCGTCCTGCGCGTGGCCGGCGCCCGCCTCTGGGGCCGGTGCCGCCGGCCCGCCCGCTCGTTCGCCTCGCAATCGAAGGGACTCACATGATCAAGCTCATCGCCTCCGACATGGACGGCACGCTGCTCGACGAGAACTCCCAGGTGCCGCCCGAGACCTATGGCCTCATCCATGAGCTGCACGAGGCAGGCGTGCACTTCGCCGCGAGCTCGGGCCGGCGCCTCGACACGCTCCACGAGTTCTTTGCGCCCGTCGTTGACGAGATGGACTTCGTGGCGAGCAACGGGGCGCAGGTCATGGTGGGTGGCGCGCTCATCGACCGCGAGGTGTTCTCGCACATTGGCCTCCAGCGGCTCAAGGAGACGGTGGACCGCTTCGACTGCCTGCACATCGCGCTGTTCGACCGCACCCGCAGCTTCCTGCTCGACGACGAGGACTGCTTCGAGCGCGAGATCGACAAGGACCTGCTCTCGGCCGTGCGCGTCTACGACGTGCCCGAACCCGAGGTGAACATCCTCAAGGCGTCGATCTTCTGCGACACGCCCGCCTACACGATGGACATGGCCTATGTGCTGCAGCGCGAGCTGGGCGACTGGTTCGTGTTCGCGCCGTCGGGCTCCAAGTGGATTGACGTCATGCAGATGGGCGTGAGCAAGGCGTCGGGCATCCAGCAGATCATGCACCACCTGGGCATCGAGGCCAGCGAGGTCATGGCGTTTGGCGACGCAATGAACGACTACGAGATCCTGCGCCTGGTGGGGCATCCCGTTGCGATGGGCAACGGGCGCTACGCCGCCAAGCAGATTGCCGAGCGCGTGATCGGCAGCAACACCGAGCAGGCCGTTCAGGCCGAGATGAGGCGCGTGCTTGCGGGCATGCGCGGTTAGGGGGACGTGATGGGTGCGGCGACGATGGCTCCCCGCGAGACGAAGCGCGCGAGCGAGAACGACGAGGTGGGCGGCCCCGTCGTGAGGCAGTACGTGGTTGTTGACCGCTCGCTGGGCATGAGCGCGGGAAAGCTTGCGGCGCAGGTGGCGCACGCGAGCGTGGCGGCGCTTCTTGCGGGTACGCAGCGCTACGTCGATGAGGGCGACGCCGGCGTGGCGCCCATTGGCCTGGAGTGGGGCGGAAGCCTCGCGCGCACCTCGGTCGATGCCGACGTGCTTGCGGCGTGGGTGCGCCAGGGCGAGCCCAAGATCGTGCTGGCGGTGGACGGCGAGCGCGCGCTGGCGTCGCTCGTGAACCGCGCGGAGAGCCGCGGCCTCATGGAGGGGATGGACTTCTTCTGCATCCGCGACGCCTGTCGCACCGAGCTCACGCCCGACGCGAGCGGTAGCCGCTGGACCTGCGTGGGATTTGCTCCCATGGACGTGGAGACGATTGCTCCCGTTACGGGCCAGCTGCCGCTGTATCGCTAACGAGTGGCATGGTTCTCGGGCGGCGGGGCCTTTGCGGGCCTCGCCGCCCGTTCGTTTTGCCGAATGTGCAAAAACGAATAGAGGTTTGTGCGGTGAAAATCGAGCCGATGGCAGTAATTGGCCTCGAGAGTGCGATGAGGGCCCATCTCCTGCCTGCGCACGGATGCTTGGTGGCTTAGTTTCCGAACGAATTGACGAATTCGTTCGGAAACGCAAGGCGTTGACTGACGGCTACCGCACAAACCTAGGGTGTTTTTTGCAATCTCGGGGTCACGACCGCACTCTCGAAGGTCTTTTCTGCCATCGACGCCGAATCGAACCCGTCAGACCAAAGATGTGACAAGTCTCCATGCCTTGGAATTGCCGCATGCGCGCGTCCGGATTGGGAATACAGTACCTAACGTTATTAGGTATCTGACTCCAGACGCCGCAGCCCCTGCGCCGCGGCGCAGAAACGGACCCCACCGCATGATCGAGATCAAGGACATCACCAAGTCCTACAAGACGGGCGACTTCGTGCAACGGGCGCTTGACGGCGTCTCCATCACGTTTCGCGAGAGCGAGTTTGTGGCCGTGCTTGGTCCCTCGGGCTCGGGCAAGACGACGTTCCTCAACATCCTTGGCGGCTTCGACCACGCAGACTCCGGCGACATCGTCGTGAACGGCGTTTCCACCAAGGACTACACGGACGCGGACTGGGACACATACCGCAACCACCGCATCGGCTTCGTGTTCCAGAGCTACAACCTCATTCCCCACCAGACGATCCTGCAGAACGTCGAGCTTGCGCTCACGCTCGCCGGCGTGGGCCGCACGGAGCGCCGCGAGCGTGCGCGTGCGGCGCTCGAGCGCGTGGGCCTGGGCCAGCACGTCAACAAGCGCCCGGCTCAGCTCTCCGGCGGCCAGATGCAGCGCGTCGCCATCGCCCGCGCTCTCGTGAACGACCCAGAGATCGTGCTGGCAGACGAGCCCACGGGCGCCCTGGACACCGAGACGGGCATCCAGGTCATGGACCTGCTGGCCGAGGTGGCCCGCGACCGCCTCGTCATCATGGTGACGCACAACCCGCAACTCGCCGAGGACTATGCCACGCGCATCGTGCGCATCAAGGACGGCCGCGTCGTGGGAGACTCGCGTCCCATCGAGGCGGGCGAGCTCGAGGGCCTTCGCGCCGCCGAGAAGGGCTCCGAGCAGCCCCGACACCGCTCGTCCATGGGCTTTCTCACGGCGCTGGCGCTCTCTGCCAACAACCTCATGACGAAGAAGGGCCGCACCGCCATGACGGCGTTCGCCGGCTCGATTGGCATCATCGGCATCGCGGCGATCCTCGCGCTCTCGAACGGCGTGAACGAGTACATCGCGCGCGTTGAGCAGGACACGCTGTCGAGCTACCCGCTGTCCATCGCCAAGCAGAGCTACGACATGTCGGGCATGCTCACCGGCGACGACGCGAGCACCCAGACTGCCGGCGACAACACGGACGCGAGCACCATCGATCCCTCGCAGCCCATCCCGGAGGCCACGATCCTTCGCGACATGTTCGCGAGCGTGAAGTCCAACGACATGACGAGCTTCAAGAGCTGGCTCGACGCCGGCGGCGACGGCATATTCGACGACGTGAACGCCATCCAGTACGACTACGGCATCACCCCGATCGTCTACCGCGAGAACGGCGACGGCTCCGACCCCACCAAGCTCGTGCCCAACAGCATGACGCAGGTCTACGGTGGCGGCGCCTCGAGCGCGGCCATGGCCGGCACGATGATGTCGTCGAGCGCGAGCGCCTTCAGCGAGATGCTCGACGACCAAACGCTGCTCGATTCGCAGTACGACGTCGTGGCGGGCCGCTGGGCGAGTGCGCCCGACGAGGCGGTTCTCGTGCTGTCTAGCTCGGGAAAGATCAGTGACTACACGCTCTACAGCATTGGCGTGCTCGACGTCAGCGAGATGAACGACCTTGTCTCGAGCGCCATGTCGGCGGACGGCGACGTCACAACGCCCGACACCGACGTCAACTTCACCTACGACGACGCGCTCAACACGAGCTTCAAGGTGCTGAGCCCGTCCGACACCTACAAGCGAAACGACGAGACGGGCGGCTGGACCGACATGTCCAACGACGCCGACTTCATGGCCTCGCAGGTGGCGGGTGGCCTCGACCTCAAGATCGTGGGCGTGGTGCGCCCCAACGGCAGCTCCGACGCGAACGCCCTGCAGTCGGGCGTCAACTATACGCACGGCCTCACCGAGGAGCTCATGGCGCGCGCCGCGAGCTCCGATATCGTAAAGCAGCAGCTTGCGAACCCCGACGTGGATGTGTTCACGGGCAAGACGTTCGATGAGCTGGCCGATGAGAGCAAGAAGGGCATGGACCTGTCGAGCGTCTTCTCGGTTGACGAGGCCGCGCTCAAGAGCGCATTCTCGTTCGACTCCTCGGCGCTGAGCCTTCAGGGCTTCGACGTCTCGGGCCTGGACATGGGCAGCGTCCAGATAGACCTGTCGGGCGTGGCGGACGGCATCGACATGGACCAGATCATGGCCGGCGCGCCCACGCCGGACCTCTCGGGCGCCATCGACGGCTCGCTTACGCCCGAGCAGCTCCAGCAGCTGAGCGCGGCCGCCACGCAGCTGCTGAATGGATTTCTCAAGTCCGAGCAGTTCAAGGGCGTGATGGACGAATACCTCAAGAACCCCTCGGCCGGCCTTGACGCGCAGAAGCTCGCCGACGCGTTCGGCGCCTACGTGGCCACGGACGCGGACGCCCAGCAGATCGTGGCGCAGCTGAAGGCCGCCCTTGGCGACGCCATCTCCGAGAGGCTCCAGCAGGTGCTCGCCGACTACGTCAAGAACAGCCTGGCGCCGTATCTGCAGGGCGTGGTCAAGCAGCTCACGACGCAGATGAGCGAGCGCATCGCCCAGAGCGTCTCGAGTCAGCTGCAGGCGGGGCTCACGCAGGCGATGGGACAGTTTGCCTCGAGCATGGGCTCCCAGCTCGCGAGCGGGATGCAGAACGCCTTTACCGTGGACGCGAGCGCGTTCGCGAATGCCATCCACTTCAACATGACGGCCGAGGACCTCACCTCGCTCATGACGAGCTACGCCAACGCGAGCAGGCTCACCTACGACAACAACCTCTCCACGCTGGGCTATGCCGACGAGAACGACCCGGTGTCCATCAAGATCTATCCCGTGGACTTCGACGCCAAGGAGCGCGTGCTCGACCACATCGACGCCTATAACGACGAGGCCAAGGCCGCCGGCGAGGACGACCGCGCCATCTCCTACACCGACTACATGGGCGTCATCATGGGCAGTGTCACCGACATCGTGAACATGATCTCGCTCGTGCTCATCGCGTTTGTGAGCATCTCGCTCGTGGTGAGCTCCATCATGATCGGCATCATCACCTACATCAGCGTGCTCGAGCGCAAGAAGGAGATCGGCATCCTGCGCGCCATGGGCGCCTCGAAGGGCAACGTCGCCAACGTCTTCAACGCCGAGACGTTCATCGAGGGGCTCGTCGCCGGCGTGTTCGCCATCGCCGTGGTGGTTGCCGTTTCGTTCCCGGTAAACGCCTGGGTCGAGGCCACGCACAACGTGAGCAACATCATGAGCCTGTCGCCTGCGGCCGCGCTGGGGCTCATCGCGATATCGGTGCTGCTCACGGTGGTTGCGGGGCTCATCCCGTCGTTCTCGGCATCACGTCGTGACCCCGTGGAGGCCCTGCGCAGCGAGTAGTGCCATTGGGGACGGGTTCGTTTGTCATGCTTTGGCGCCGTCGGCGAGCTGGCCGGCGGCGCCCTTTTTGTGGCGTGGGTGGTGTACTGCACGTTTTTGCGGCTTATCGGTGGCATGCGGGCCGAGAAGTGCGTTTGATGGGCGCGAGGTGCACGTTTTTGGCGGTTATCGGAACGGAGAGGGGCTTGGGGCTCCGATATCCGCGAATTCCGTGCAGGTGCGTGGGGCGGCCTTCCGATAAGCCCGAATTCCGTGCAGGTGGCCGCGCCCATCTACAGTGTGAGCGTGGCGAGAAGCGCGGTGTGGTCGGAGCCGGGGATGGGGAGCGCCTCGAGGTCCGTCGCGGCGATGCCGCCGCTCGTCACGACGTGGTCGATGCCGCACAGTGGGGGCACGGCGGCGCCCGAGGGCCACGTGGCGACGATGCCCTGGCCCGCCTCGCGCGCGGCGTCGTGGAGCGCGCCCTCGCCCTCGCCAAGCATCTCGCGGAAGGGCGCGTGGTCATACGTTGCGTTGAAGTCGCCGAGAAGGACGTAGCCAAGCCCGTTATCCGTGGCAACGCGCTCGCGAACGACGCCGATCTCCTCGATGCTGCGCCTCCACAGGTCCCAGTAGCCCGGGCCCGGCGAGCACGTGTGGACCGAAACGAGCCGCATACGCACTATGGAGCCGTCCTCGCGCTCAATCGAGACTGTGCCCGCCGGCATGGCCGAGGCGGACGAGCCGATGTCGTCGGTCGCAACGTCTGCCAGCGGGTGGGCGCTCCACACGCCGTTGCCGTAGACGCCGTCGGACGAGGAGCGCTCGGAGTGGGGGAGCAGCTCGTCGATGCCGGCCGCCTCGAGCTCCTCGACGAAGTCGACCGTCGTCTCCTGCAGGGCGAGCACCTGCACGTGCTGCTCGCGCACGGCATTCACGATGCTCTGGGCGCTGGCGGCTCCCTTGTAGACGTTGCAGGTCATGACGCGAATCTGCGCGGCGCTCGAGGTCTCGAGCACCTGGTTCACGCGCGCCGAGGGCGAGGCGAGCGGCGCCAGCCACATGGTCTCGAGCACAAGCGCGGCGATGGCGACCATGCGGATGATCCGGCGACTCATGTGGCGATGCCGCCGGGCGCGTGGCGCGAACGTGAACGCGAGCGCAAGCGCGGCCGTGACGGCGTACAGGGGCGTCACCGAGGCAAGCCATGGGAGAAACGGCAGGTCAGAGAGGCTAGCGGGAAGAAGCCGGCAGCATACGCCAAGGGTCGTGGTCGCGGCCAGCATCCATGCGACTGTTCTCATCGTGCCTCTCTTGCACCCGCCGTTCCGTTGGGGCACCAACTATGCCACCATTTGGGTACTCTTCATGCAAACGGCAGGGAGTGGACGAGGAGAACGGATGCAAGGCAACGCGAGCCAGACAAGGATTGGCGCAGCCATACGGGCGGCCAACGACGCCCTTGCGCACCTCGAGCGCGCGGCGGACCTTCTCGACGACGCGAGCCGCTGGGGCGTCGTGGACATGCTGGGCGGCAGCTTTGCCACGACGCTGCTCAAGCACCGCAAGATCGACGACGCCCAGGACGAGGTGGACGCCGCCAAGCGCGCGTTGCAGTTCTTCGTGGGGCAGATCGAGGGCATCGAGGGCGTGGGGCTCAACGTGGAGCTTGGCGGGGTGCTGCAGTTCTTCGACCTGTTCTGCGACAACGTGATCAACGACCTGTTCGCCCAGCGCCGGATCAAGGATTCGCAGCGTCGCGTTGACGAGGCAATCCGCGAGGTCAGGCGCGTGCGAGACCAACTCTGCAGGATGTGACGCTCATGGGACATGCGGGGAAGGGCGGGCTGACGGCCGCCGAGGAGGCGCGCTGCCTCAACGTGATTGGCGACTACGTGGCACGCCGAGACGTGCCCGCGCTCACGCGCGCGGCGCTTGCCGAGGCGGGCGCGAGCGGCGGCATGACAAACGAACCCGTCCCCAATGGCAGGGGGCGGGGCCAAGCTGTCACCGTGAGCGGTCTAGTGCATCACGTACATCGTCATCGTGGCCACGGCCAGCGGGCGGCCGTCCTGGTTGGTGAGCGTGACCTCGTTCACGATGGTCGTGCGGCCCCAGTGCAGCGCGCGCACGTCGATGTCCACCGTGTCGCCCGGCCAGCCGCCGTGCAGGTAGTTGATGAAGGCGTTCTGCGTCACGCAGTCCAGCCCGCGCGAGAACACGAGCGCGCCGCTTGAGGCGTCGCACAGCGTGAACAGCCAACCGCCGTGGGCAAAGCCGCGCGGGTTGAGGGCGTCGTCGGCAACGTGCGTGCGCAGGTGAATCCTGCGCGGCTCCACGCTCAGGAGCTTCATGTCTCCCAGGCAGCGTACCTCGCGAAAGTCGATGGGGAGGCGCTGCTCGAGAAGCCTCCTCTGCTCGTCGAGTGCCTGCTGGGTCATCGTGTTGCCGTCAGTCATGCGTGCGCGGACCTTTCTAGAACGAGAGATGGTAGGCCAGGCGGGGGTCGCCGTCGGCCAGGTGGATGATGCCACAGTAGGAGAACCCCGCCTTGGCGATGAGGTACTGCATGGTCTTGTTGTCCTCGTGCGTGTCGACGCGGATGTCGTGCAGTCCCAGCGCCTCGGCGTGCTCGCGCGCGTAGGCCACGATGCTGGCGAACACGCCGTGCCCCGTGCCGTCGCTCGCGACGCGGTGGATCGTGACGTAGGGGGCGTCGTTGGGCCAGGAGCCCTCGTAGATGGTCTCGTACGTGGGGTCGGGCTCGGCGAACAGCATGAAGGCGAAGTGCGGCGCGTCGTTCTCGTCCACGCCCACGAGGCACGACCCCTGCTCGATGGCATGCGTGAGCTCGTCGGGGTAGGGGCGGCCGTCGGCCCACTGGGTGGGGTTGCCGTTCTCGGCCATGTAGCGGCGCGCGGCGGCGTAGATGCCGAGAAGGGCATCGAGGTCGGCGGGCCTTGCGTTGCGAATCTTCAAGGATTGCCTCCTGAGCTAAGCCGAGACAAGCGGGGTAAGCTCGCCCTGCGCCAGCAGCGTGACCTCGTGCATCGCGCGCGAGACGGCCGTGTAGAGGCGGCGGCGCGAGAGCGGGGTGTCGGGGTAGGTCTCGGCGCTGGCGTCGGGAATGATGACGTGGTCGAACTCGAGGCCCTTCGCCAGGCGAAGCGACATGAGCACGACGCCGGCGGCCGGCAGCTCGCGGTCGTTCTTGATGACGTCGACGGCGTCCCCGAGCTGCTTGGCAAGCCAGCTCACGGCGCCGTCGTCTGCGGCCACGACGGCCGTGAGGCCCTCGGCGTCGTGGGCCGCTGCGACCTCGGTGCGCAGGGCGTCGAGGAAGGCATCGCGGTCTGCGAGCGCCTCGATGCGCGGGGCCACGCCGGAGCGGTGGACGCTCGCGAGCTTCACGGGCTCGTCGTGCTCAACGAGGCCGCTGAACAGCGCCGTGATCTCTGGGCTCGAGCGGTAACTCGTGAGCAGGCGGCACTCGTCGACCTGCCCGTGCGTGCGGCCGAACAGCTCGCGGATCTGGGCAAAGCTCGCCGTGCCCTCGCGGATGGCCTGGTGCTCGTCGCCGAGCATGAGGAAGTGTGCGCGGCTGAAGTGGCGGGCGAGCACCATGAGCTGGGCGGCCGTGTAGTCCTGGACCTCGTCGATCATGACGTAGCGCGCGTCTGTGTCGCCGCGGCCGGTCACAAGAAGGCGCAGGTAGAGCCACTCGCTGGCGCTCACGCTGGGCTTGCCCAGCATGCGCATGGCGATGCGGTCGAGGCGCAGCCACGCCAGGCGGTCGACCTCGTCGTGGGCGGCGGCGTAGCGCTGCTCGAGCCAGCGGCGGGTGAGGGCCACGGTCTCCTGCTCGTTCTCGGGGCTGACCGTCTCGCCAAAGAAGCGCGCCTGGTCGTCCACGTCCAGGCCGAGCATCTCCTCCTGCAGCTCCTCGTCGCGGGCCATGCTCGCGATGCGGCGGCTCACGCGGTCGTGCAGGTCGTCGGTGACCAGCGCGCAGAAGCGCGGGCCCACGCCGAAGCGCGCGAACTTGTCCACGGCGCCCTCGACCTGGTTGGCCTTGAGCAGCACCGTGTCGCCGCAGCGAATCTCGCGCAGGTCGGAGACGGTGATGGTGAGCGCGCCCATGCCCGCCTCGAGCTGCTCGAGGGAGGACGGGTCGGTGTCCACGCCCAGGTCGCGGCCGCCGGCGCCCTGCGCCTCGCAGAAGTCGCGCCAGGTGTAGACCTGGGGGTTTGCCTCGCCCATGGAGGGCAGGACGTTGTCGATGTAATGCTCGAACACGGCGTTGGGGCCAAAGAGGTGCACCTGGCTGGGGGAGAGCGTCTCGCGCTCGCGGTAGAGCAAAAAGGCGATGCGCTGCAGCATGACCGACGTCTTGCCCGAGCCGGCGATGCCGTTCACGAGCAGCGCCGGGACGTCCTCGTGGCGCACGACCTCGTTCTGCTCGCGCTGGATCGTGGCCGTGATGTCCTTGAGCTTCTCGGAGTGGTGGCGGCGAAGGGCGCCGAGCAAAAGCGAGTCCTCGATGGCGACGGTGGTGTCGAAGTAGGTGTTAAGGTGGTCGCGCGTGATGTCGAACTGGCGGCGAAGCTCGAGCTCGACGGTGCGCGTGCGGCCGTTGACGGTGTAGCTGGTCTGGCCGTTCTCCTGGTTGTAGTACGTCTCGGCGACGGGGTTACGCCAGTCCACGATGAGCGGGCGGCTGCGCTCGTCGGTCATGCCGGCGGCGCCGATGTAGACGTCGCGCGCGGGGCGGCCGGGCGCCATCTTGAGACGGACCTTGGCGAAGTAGGGCTGGCGCAGGAGCAGCAGCAGGCGGCGCAGCTTGTCAACGGAGAAGTCGTGGTACTGGTTGTATGCGTCGATGACGGAGTTGAGCGTCTCGATGGCGGCGAGCGTCTCCATGACCTCGTCGGCGGCGCCGCCGAAGTCGGGGCGGATCTCGTCGGACAGCGCGCGCAGGTCCGCGGCGGCGCCCTCGTGGCCGTGCTCGAGCTCGGCGGCGAGCTCGTCTCGCATGGCGGAGAGCTTGGCGTAGATCTGGGTGAGGTGCGCCTGCTCCTCGACGAGGACGGGGTCTTGCGCATCGATGGTGCCTGCGGTGTCGACTCCGGTGTCTAGCTGCACTTTGTTGGTGTCGCTCATGGTGAGTGGGATGCCTTCCGCTCGTGGGTGCGCTCAAAACGTGGCTATCAACTTTAGCGCACCTGCGGGCGGGCATGTGTTGCGCTGGTGTGAAGTGTTCGGCGGCCGTGCGGGCCGGCGCGCGGCAGCGGCGGCCGGCCTCGCGCGCCTACTCCACCTTGGGGCCGCGGACGAACCAGAGCAGCTCGCCGGACGAGGCCGCGTGGCGCGGCGAGCCGGTGAGGCGCACGGCGGCGACCGATCCCGGCGAGAACGAGAGGTCGATGCCCGTGAGCTCGGTGAGCTCGTCTTCCATGAACGGGATGTGGCCCACGGCGACGATGCAGGCGTCCTCTGGCGTCTGCTCGAGAAGGGTCTGGAACGCCTCCTCGTCCTGTTCGAGCAGGCAGGAGAGCTCGTGGGTGGCCTCGAGCTTGACGCCGCTGCGCACGAGCGCGCGCGACACCTGGGCCGCCGTCTGGCGGGCGCGAAGCGCCGGGCTCACCCACAGCTCCGCGGAGTCTGTGCCCCTGAGCAGGGAGAACGTTGTCTTGTAGGTGGCCTCGAGCGCGTCGGCGGCGCCTGGGACGAGCGCGCGGTCCGCGTCTGCGAGACCGAGGCGGGGCTTCTCGGCCTTGCCGTGACGAACGAGGATGAGGGTGCGAGCCATGGTGAGCCTCCAAGTCGTGGTCGTTAGGAGCTGGTATTCCCGTTTTTGGCGCGCGGGAGACGGGTGGGTTGGGTTGGTGGCCGCTTGGATGTCACAAAAGGCGTTGGGTGTGCGATGCGTGGCAGTTTTTGGCTCCGAGAGTGCGGTGGTGCCGTCGCTGCGAGGTGAGTTCCCGAACGATTTGGTGAAATCGTTCGGGAACTGGACCGTGCGGGACGTCGATCGGTCCCGCGTGGCTCCTGCAACCGCGCTCTCGATTGGTTTTGTGACGTCGTGACGCCCCGCAACCGCACACTCGAGGCCCAAAACTGCCAAAGAGTCCTTGTGCAAGTCGTGCGCCCACGTTCGTTTTCCCATTCGTGCAAGAAACGAGTGAGGTTTGTGCGGTGTGGGGGCTCCATTTGGCGGCATTGTGTCATCCTCCGCCGTCTGCACTCGCTCGAAGACTTGAGTTTCCGAACAAAATGTAAGAAACGTTCGGAAACTAACCCATATAGCTGGTGCGAAGGCACGGCGCGTCGCACAAACCTCACCTCTTTTTTTGTAGAAACGCCTTTCGGAGCTCGCGAGCACGATGCCCGCGCGGTTCTCTCCCAACGC
>ERZ1034917.1053-NODE-1053-length-19499-cov-7.021549_pt1 | contig 19499 bp, 32 predicted proteins | sample MGYA00520605_ERZ1034917 | MGnify/ENA primary metagenome ERZ1034917 (study PRJEB33766, sample SAMN09781784) | gut metagenome | biome: gut microbiome | host: Homo sapiens | place: Madagascar | study: EMG produced TPA metagenomics assembly of the PRJNA485056 data... | reverse complement strand
TAATGATAAAATGAAATAAAGGAGGTTAAACTTTTGACTACAGGAGAAAGAGTAAAAGAGTTAAGGAATGCATTAAATTTAACTCAAACAGAGTTTGGTTCAAGAATTGGTGTTTCTAGAAATTCTGTTGCAAGCTATGAAAGTGGCGTTAGAAACATGAATGATTACATTCTTAAAAACATCTGTAGAACATTTAATGCCGATTATTTTTGGCTTACTGAAGGAATTGGAGATATGTTTTTAGATGTACCGGATAACACTATTGACGAACTCATAGAAGAATACCAAATCAACCCAAACCAAAAGCCACTTATTAAGGCTTACTTAAAATCAAGTGAAGAAACAAAGGAAAGGTTATTAGATTTCATTTATGGAATCATTAAGGAATTAGACAATGTGGAACAATAAAAAAAGACAATATTCAATCGTCATTGCGTTTGTATTATGTTTAGGCTTATTTATGCCTGTAAATGTATATGCTTTTAATAATAATATACAATATGAAACTACTGCAAAAGATTTAAAAAAATATAAAATCTCAAAAAAAGATATAAAAGCTTTGTATAAAGTGATGAAAAAGCTCGGTGTTAAAAAAAGTCTTGTGACAGTAACAGGACACGAAGGTAATGTAATCACTACATGCTACTTATATGAAAATTACTACACAACTACAATCAAAAAAGGAAAGGTTAAGTTAGTTACTCAAGATGATTATATTCTATACAAAAATGGAGAAGTATATAGAAAGATACCGGACCAATATATAGTTGATTCTGATAGAAAATTTCTTGTTGATACTGTTCAAAATGCAGTCAATGAAAAAGTAGGTTCTCAATGTACGTTTTCTGATTATACAGAATGGTATTATAGAAGAGCAGAGGATATATTTACAGTTAAATCTCAAGTTGAATCAAATGGTCAAGTATACAATTTCGATGTCAGAATCAATTGGGATAGAATGCATTCTCACCCTATTACAGTTAATTCAGTTACATTGCAATAAAAAAGGGCGAAATTAATCGCTCTTTTTATCTGTGGAATTTATCCAAATCCGTTGAGTATACTCATAAACTCTTGCCACTTCTTTTTCTTCTAATTCTTCTAACATTCTATTGATTAATACATACATTTCGTATTTCGTCATGTGGCTTCCTCCTTTCCTTTTAAAAATTTAACTCTTACGTTATACCTTTAAAGGAAATATTACAAGGGTAATTTTTAGTGCTATAATTTGTCTTTCTCCATAAATTTTACAATACCTTTATCTGCTTGAGGTAACCAATGAGAGTATACTGAAAGCACTGTATCAAGGTTATCACCTAACCTTTTAGCTATATCGTATACTGAGAAATTCACTGTCCCATCTGTAACCATGTTGTTAATCATATAAGAAGCACAGGAGTGCCTTAAATCGTGTATTCTGATATAAGGTATCTGCTCATTTGCTTGTAGCTTGATATTCGTTTTTTTGATAGTTTCATTCATTTCTTTTCGTACTGAGCTACGATAAAAAGGTACTGTCATACCGAATATATAATCGTTCTCATTTGCGTTCACATTCTCTTTAAAAGCCTTATATTCATCAGATAAGAATTGTGGCATAGTAATTAATCTATAACTATTATTTGTCTTTGGTGTTGTAGCTTTTCTTAGCATGTCTGCCCACGTTTTTGATATGTTGATGGTATTATTGGTTAAATCAATATCTTTCCATTGTAAAGCTAATGTTTCGCCTATTCTCATTCCCATATAAAATTGATTCATAAATAATAAATGATATACAGGCTTATTTTCATTTGCTATAAATTTGTTGAACTGCTCCACCGTCCAATACATCATGTCTTTCTTTTTTTCGTTGGGGTCTTTCTTTAAATCAATATTATCGCACGGATTCGTTTGAATATAGCCTTGTCTTACTGCGTAATTCAATACTGCTCTAAATTTCGTATAATAGTTAAGTACTGAATTAAATGACATTGATTGCATTAATTTATTAATGAACTGTTCTATATTGTTAGATGTAAGCTTTTTAACCTCGCATTCACCTAGTTCATCTTCCCAATATTTTAAAATCGCTTTCTGCGTCAAGTATGAGCTTTCTTTAATTCTCTTTTCCGAGTATACTTGATATTGATAAGATAACTCTTTAAATGTGATGGTTGCGTTTGGTTCTTTTAAATTCTCTTTGAATAGAATCTCGGCTTTTATAGCATCCTTCTTTTTTTCAAACCCACGCTTCTTATATTGCTTGGTCTTTCCATTCAATTTATATGAACCGTAATACATCCATTTGCCTGTTGCTTCATCTTTCTTGACTGCCATTTCTCGCACCTCTTTTTTTATCATCATACACAAGAAAAAGGATAAAAAAAAGGCATAATTCATGTAGGAATATGCCAAAAATATGCCAATGTTTCTATATATGCTTTATATATAGGTTTTTATTTAATATACACATTTTAAAGAATAATGTTTCCGTGTGTTGTTGTGTATTATCTCGTGTTGCTACATGTCTTTTTATGATGATATTTTCAATATAAAATATGCCAAAAACTATGCCAATAAAAAAGCGTACATCATTTGTACGCTTATTTCGTGTATCCTCCTTTATTCACATAACATTCCTGTTTCTTCTATCCAATAACGGTCGGCTATACCTGTATAACTAGTTATGAAAATATGCCCTTCTAATACATATCCATATCTATATGTATTATTTGGATAATCTTCATTATATTCAGACCATTCCTCACCATACTCTCTCAAAATATAAGAAAGAGTATCATCTACAGAGTTCCATTCCTCTGTATCTAGCTCACTTATATCTGTGTATGCTAGAGTTTTAATTTCTTCGAAACTTATTCTTTCTCCATTTTTGAATTTTTTTACAATATCAAGACATTTTTTTACTTCTTTGTTCATTTTCTGTTCCTCCTTATTTATTTAATCTTTCTGCAATGTAATTGCTACATGTGTTAAGCATATCTTTTAACTTGAAATATCTCTCAGTATATTCATCACTAGAGTTTTCTTCTTGTTTCAACAAATAATCTCTATATAACAATTCTTCAACTAATTCTCCACCATTCATTTTTGATAATCTTTCCAAATAATTTTGTTTATTCATTTCTTGTTCCTCCTGTGTACCTTAAGTACATATATAGCATAACATACACGTATATACGTGTAAAGAACTTTTAAAGAAAACAGACTATTTTTTTTTAGTCTGCATATCTTTTCTTATTAATTCCTTAATGTACCCCATTTTAGAATCAACCTCATCTAATTTCTTTATGATGTCTGCGTCCGTGTTGTAACTTAAACGAACGCAAATCATCTTTGTATTAATCTTATTCGATTTACTGTTAGCTCTAAATTTTGCTTCTGAAGCCACTTACAATTCCTCCTATTTACCATTCCTCAACATCTTTAATTGTATATGATTCCATATCAAATACCTTTTCTTCTTCGTCCCATCCTTCAACGCAAATTTCGCATGGCACTTCAATTGTATCAACATATCCATAAATGTGATGTACTTCAATCACGATACATCCTTCTAAATATCCTACGTCACCTTTCCGTTCAATCATATCTAGGCAATCGTTGATATCTGTAGTTCTAATTCCTTTCTTATCATAGTAGTATAAATCTCTGCTAGTGTTTAATTCATCCGCTTTCTTTACGAAATCAGTGTGTTCTCCAAATTCCTTGTAATTCATCAATTGTTCTTTTGTCATCTTGTGTTCCTCCTTATTCAATTGTGATTTTCTTTCCAAAAATATCGTTGTATCTGTTACTACTAGAATACCACTTATCACTAAACATATCATAATATTTTACGATTAATGGATTCTTTTTTCCTGTAACAATATGAACATAATCCATATTGCTTGGCATAGAATGGACATATTCGTCCATTCTATTTTTAAGACTTATCAATGAGTTGCTTTCGTCAACAACTTCTCCTTTAACAATTGCATAATATTTAAATGTCATTTCTTGTACCCTCCTTATATATTACTTAACAAACCATACAATCAATATTGCAATTAATAATACAATGGTAATTGCATTTAAAATCATTTTAACTATTTCTAGTTTTTTCATTTCTTGTTCCTCCTTTTATGTGGTACAATCTAAGTGAGCTAGGGAATTAATTCCCTAAGCTCTTGATGAATGTTATTATAGCTACTATCAACCCAATAACATTTTTAGCAATCTCTAAATAGATATTAGCGGTCTCTATTTTCTGATTGCTTTTTTTCTTTGTTTTCATGTTTAACCTCCCAAAACAAATATCCTTGTCTTTCTGGCCACATATATAGTATAACATACACGTATATACGTGTAAAGAACTTTTTTGGAAAAATAAAAATAGCCTACGCATTACACATAGGCTTTAGTATTATTTAAATAGTTTCGATACCTTTTTTAATAATTTTATCATTTTTTGAATCATCACTTGAATCATCTTTTTCAATCTCTTCTTTGATTGGATTCGATGCATAAAAGCTTACATCATGATATATTACATTCTTATCCAATGGATTTGATGTATATTGATGAATAACACCTACATTAGATTGGTCTGATTGAATATTGCCATCATTTGTACCCCAGTTGGCAATCCATAAAGGATAATCTGTATCAACATAAGTTCCAATCCATGAAGTAGAAGTATAAACACCTGTGTAGTATCCTTTTTCTTTTAGAATATCGCAAAAGATTTTACAAGATTGTGTGCATCTTTCTTTTGTTAATACACCGTTTTTCTTTTTATATCCATCTGCATCTTCCATATCGAACCATACACCTAATTGTACATTCTTGTCTTTGATTAAATCTAAAATGTAATTAGCTTCTGCTTTGGCTTGTTCATCATTTAGAGCATAATCATAACAATATACGCCATAAGGAATATTTGCATTTTCACAAGCTTTTACAAAACTTTCAAACTTCTTATCTGAGTTATCACCATAGCATGCTCTAATAATCACGAAATCATATTTCGATACGTTAATATCTGTGTTGTGCTCTGATACATCAACTCCATATCCTTTGATATTCTTTGTATAATCAACTTTTTCAATTGGCTTTTCTACTGGTTTAGTTTCTTCTTTTACTTCTGAAAATGTTGCCCACATTTGGCTTCTATCCTCAGTAGCAGATACTGCGACAAATACTTTTCTATCGCCATCTTTATATACTACATATCTATGTCCATTGCCCACATATTTCCAATAATAGCGAATTGAATCACCAGTGTTATATATCTTGAATACTGTACCAGTTGGAGAATCATAACGTGCTCTCACGCCGTCTACAGTAAACGTAGCGACACCATCTTCTTGTGTTAGGGTAATTGATTCAGTGGGTTTCTGTTCTTCAATAGAGGTAAATTCTGCCCACGGTTCTGTGCCTTGCTCATTTCCATTCACTGCTACGAAATAACGATAGCTTGCACCATCTGCTTGATGTTCGACCCACGAAATATATCTATGACCATTCCCAATCCATTTTTGGGTATATTCTAATTTTCTGCCACTTTTCAATGTTTCAACCGCTAAACCTGTAGGTGTATCTCTTCGCTTTTGAATATCATATTTAAGCGTAGCATAAGCGTGCTCATCTATTAATTTAGATTCGCTATAATCGCTATTTTGAGCTTGATTTACGAAACATTTAGGTCTAAATGCAGTATCAAAGGTAGCACTGTATGGCAATTTACATAAATTAAATGCCCCATTTACTCCACCTTGATTCTGTCCTAAGAACCAACCGTATCCACCACCTGCGTCGTGGTCGAAAATTGCAATGTGCGAGTATGGAGTCCATCCTGCTACTTCTTTAAATACTGCAATATCTCCGGGTTGCATAACAGTTACTTCATTGCAATAATTTAAGATTCCATTTGTTTTTCGATTATTCCAAATGTCTTTTGCATAACCGCTTGTAGTACAGTGAATTGCTTTATATCCTAAATCAATCATGTACTTCATAGTTCCATCCCAACACTGAGCACCATAATATCCGTCAATGTCGAATGCTTTGCCTAATACGGCTTTTTTAAAATCTTGATAATTTATTAAAAAAAATCCTCCTTATATGTCGATTATAGCACATAAAGAGGATATTTATTATTGATATACCGAGAACATTTCTCTTAATTTATCTCTTACCATTTCTCTTTCTTCTTGAAAGTCGCTAGACGTTTTCATTTCTTCTAAGATTCCATACATAGCGCTAAGAAAAGATTCTAATTCACGAATTGAATTTTGTTTATCAATTTCATTATTGCCTTTCCGATATTCTTTCTTTGCTTCTATGTATTTCCTAAAATGGCTATTCATCAATGCAATATTATCATCAATTTCCGTTCCTTCAATATCTGTATCATTTGTTTTTAATGCGTTTATAGCCGTTCTTCCATCACTCATAGCTAGTATTGTATCAATGTCTTTGATATTGTCTAAAGCTTGGCTCATGACTTTAAAATCTAAATCATTGTATCCTTTTTCTAGTCCTCTCATTGCTTCGGTTAAGAGGTCTAGATTCCTTTTTCTAACCTCTTGCATGATACACCTACGCTAATTTCTTAATGATGATATTTGCATTCTGAACAGATAAATCTAAACCACTGTTATTTCCTAGCGTGATTGTGTAAGACGCACCACAAGGTACTTGAATCAATGTAGCTCCACTTACATTTCCGTATGCACTTGCAGTAGCTACATTATATAAAGATTGTGTTCCGCCTACAATTTCTCCATTCTGTTCTAACTCTAAAGAAGCGACTCCTACTGTTGCACTTGTAACATCTGCCGTATATTCTACTTCATAAATCCCTTGTTTTGTTAATGTAAATAGTCCACTACCTACATCATGAGCAAGCCAACCTTTACAAGCACATTGACAAGATTTCGTCCTTACTCTGTCCGTTGGAAATAATACATTTTGTCCATTTGCTACTGTCTGTACTGCCGTTGCTATACTATTAATCATTTTTCTTTTCCTCCTATATAAAATAAATGGGTAGCCTTTCGACTACCCTATAATCCAAAGGCTATTATTGCCTAATCTCTTTCGAGCTAGATTTGGTTACATCCACAACCTGTCATATTGTATGCATAATAAGGTGAGCAAGTAAGATATGCAGGTTTTGGCGTTGGTTGCAATGTACTAATAATGCTAGCAGATTGTGCCTGTTGGCTTAATTGGAAGTTTGCAGTTAATAATTCTCTATCTCTGTCTGCTAGTTTATCACGCAAATCTTGCATTGTGTTAGCATTGATTAACGCTCTTGTTGCTTCGGCTTCTGAGTGGATTGCAGTGGTAATATCACACGTGTTCTTGAAGTTTTGTGCGTTTACACCATCAATCGCTCTTTGCGTTACACAACAACATTCTTGAGTCTGTTGGCCTAGATTCTGTAAGCCTAATTGTGTAGTGTATCGGCTTTCTAAAATGTCTCTTGAATTTTGGAAACCTTGGCTAGATACATTCTGATTTGTGTTGAATAAATCACGTTTAATAAATTCTTGATTCATTAATGCGTCATTCTGCATATTGCCATTGTTACCCCAGTTTCCACCAAACAACAAGAATAAAAGGATAATCCAAATCCAATATCCTCCACCAAATTCATTGTTGTTTCTGTCTGCTAAATCGTACATTGGTTGAATACCATTCATGCTTTCCATTTATATTTCCTCCTTTCAACGCAATTAGCGTTTTAGCCCATATTGACTAGCCACTGATTCAAATTGTTGCTTTTGTTGTGGCGTTAACTGCCCCATCATATTACTTAATAATACTTGAGGGTTCTGTCCACTCTGCATTAATTGTTGTAATTGATTAAATGCTTGTGGGTTTCTTTGTTGCAACATACCCATCAACATCTGTTGAGGGTTCATCATATTCATTAAAGGATTCACGCTTTAAGCTCCTTTCTAGGCGTTTCTTTCTCTGCCTTTGCATTTATATTACTTCCGTTTGTTAGACCTAATATCATAGCTTCTAGCTTGTCTAAGCGTTGTTCTATGTTGTCTTTCTTTGGCTCTGTTTCTTCTTGGAATCTGTATTTCTTGAAACTGCCGTCTAAAGACTTCATATAGAATACTGAATCATTTCTATCTAACATAATACTAGGCAAACCATTCACCATCATATTCCTTGCTTCTTGTTCATTATTAACCCACTTACCATTAAAATCATTTAATCCCATGTTAGGCGTGATTTGGTTGTTAATATTAATAGGTGGAATATTAGCTAGTTGTTGAATGTTTTGTAATTGTGATTCAATCATCTGCTTTTGATTCATTAAATTGTTAATTCTGTCATTGATTGGATTATACATTTTACTCACCTCTTTACACTCCTAATTATATTCATAGGCAGTTCCAGTTTGTTTCCACATTAATATCATATAAATGTCAAAAAAAAGAGGTTTTCCAACCTCTTAATTCTTATCTAGATACATTTCTTTTTCACTGCTTTTTCTTGGTGGTAGGACTGCGCTATACTTCTCTACTTCATCATACTTGTTCTTTATTCTTTTGATGATTCTATTCACACTAGAAACACTCATATTTAATTTGTCGGCTTGTTCTCTAACTGTCCATCCGTATATTCTTGTTCTTAGAATCATTTCTTCATCTTTAGTTAATAAAGCTAGATTAATGAATTCTTCAAGAATAATCTTATTCCAAGGTACTTGATTCGTCATTGTCTTGTTCTTCGTTTTCGTTAATGAGTTTATCTGCTACTTCTAATCCTTTAGTTAATGCCTTTGGTACATTGTAACCACATTGTAATAAATTCTCCATAACACTACGAGATTCATTAATACATAGCGAAGCTAACACAAACCAACCTAGCAATGTAGATACATGGAAATCAATTCCTAGAATTTTCCCTACTTCTACTAGAAATGCACTGAATGTGAACGCAACAACAATCATAATCCAATAGCCTAACTTTTTTAAAACACCTGTCCAACCTTTGTTGCTATTGATTTTATGCGCAATAGCCGACTTCATACATCCTGTAATATAATCAACAATATTCATAAATAAGAAGAACGCAAATAAATACCAATGCTCACCTAATACGTATGTTAACACCGCTACGGCAACACCACACATTGCGTTAATCTTATCTAAAAAAAACATACTTTTTGCTATTTGTTTAAATCCTCCATTGTTCTTTTCTATTAAATTCACTCCTTACATGATTTTTAAATTATCAACCTCTAATTCTAAGGTTCTGTGTCCACTCTTAATGACTTCAAATATATTTCTAATTCTTGCCGTCATTACCAAATTAATATCTGCAACTATAACATCCACTTTATCGCCTAAATCAAAATCAACCTTGTATTCGTATGAATCCGTATTCAATCCGAAATTCACATTCTCTTCAATTTGACAATCTGCTAGTTTTTCAATTCCTTTTTGAGTCAATACTTTCTTGTAATCTTCAAGCGTAATATCATCACCCATTCGCTCAGAACGTGCGTCTACGAATAGCTTTTTAATTTTTTCGTTCTTGTCTGTTCTAGCGTCATATTCAACGTAAATACGATACCCTGCTTGTCCTTCGCCACAAATAATTGCATAATTCTTGTATTTGCTAGAATCAATCATAACGTCCGGTTCTTCAATGTTTCCAAATTCAGTTGAAAAGGTAACGAAGTTGTTTCCATCTGTATTGCTTCGAGTTAAATCACGACCTCGATACAATACGAATGTAAATGAATTCGAAACATAGTCATATTCTATACGGAAAGACAATTCTAACGGATATAACAACTCATAAAGCTTCTTATCAAGGTTTGCTCCTGTTTCTTGTACATCTACGGTATCTGTAATTGATTCATCATATCTATACCCCATTTCCCATGAACAATACCTATCTAATAGCTTTTTAACTACATCAACAATCTTTCCACTGCTTGAGAATGTAGGATAAATACAATCATCTGATAGAATCTTTTCGAAAAAAGAACCTCTAAGAAGCATTTGCTTCGTGTTATTAGAAACGGAATAATGTGGTATTTCTACAATTCCTAACTCCTTATCCTCAGTTGAATAAATGTATGCAATATCACTTGAATACTGCCCTATATCAATATAAATCTCAAAATCTCCTGTCTCATAATATCGCCGATTCCACTGCACGTTATAAGGTGCTAGATGAGTTACGATATTGAAATCTTTATCTAATCCGAAATAAGACATACTATAAACCTAAATACCTTTCATTGTAGTAAACTGTACAAGCTAGGTTCGTATCTCCATTGTCGGCAGTATATCCTATGATATTCTCACCTAACTGAATCGTCATACCATTGAATGATGAGGTTCTGTCAACTTTTCCGATACAATTCACACCATTCTTTTTAATCGAAATAGGCTCAGAAACTAAATCAATTTCTAATACATCACCATTGTGTAGTGTATCTAATACACGAATATATTTATCTTTATTGAATATTTTCGGATTTATTACCTCTCCAAATGCTTCAATCACGGCTCTACAATATGTTTCTGTATCACCTTGATTGTCAATATAGATTTCTCTAGCGAATGTAAATGTTCCAAAGTTCACGCCTGTTTCCGGTATTTCAAAATTAAACGCTAAACCTCCACCAATTTCTGCAATATTCCTTGCGAAATCATCAAATGAAAGCAATAAAGGTTGTGTGCATAGAATTGTAAAGTTAAGCTCTAATTCTTTGTAGATGTTAGCAGTTGGTAAGCTATACGCATATAATCTACCTCTGCAATATTTCTTTTCCCCCATGTACTCAACGATAACATCAAATAAATGAGAATATTGGAAGAAGCGCCGTAGCTTCTCCCTTTCTTCTCTTTTTTCTTCTAGTGAACCTTTAAAGATAGTTTTCACACTTCTTTCTTTCGTTGGAATACGTGAACCGATTAATCTAGCACCATTTCCAAATGCGTTATCTTGAGTAGTATATGAAGGTGCTACATAATCAAATCCATCTAATCCATCATTTGAAGGAATCTTCCATCTTTTCTGATTATCAATTTCAAATTCTTTGCCATCATCCCTACGGACGATAACTCTTACTTTATTGATGTCTATTGAATTACACCTCCATATCCATATCTTGCTTGCATTCTTAACATTCGAGCAATTTCATCCGGACTTTGAACTTTATTGTAAAAGTTGATTGTCTGTCCGTTGTTATTCGTTGTAACGCTAGGCATAATTTGGGCCATATCTTTAGCTACGGCACGAATCCATGCTTTATTTCTTTCTAAAGGAACGACTGCTTCTGCTCCATTACCTTCCAACAAACCAATTTGACCGCGTTTCAATACACCACCACGTTCTAGTTTTGGAATCTTTCCAATGTTAACTCCGGGAATCTTATTGATGATACTGATTGCACCGTTAATGCCACCGATAACACCATTTACCATTCCTTTTACACTTCCAACTAATGAACTTACTGCTCCTTCAATTCCACTAAATACGCCACCTACAAATCCTTTTAAACCGCTCCATGCATTCTGTATTCCATGTAGAACATTTGAAATCTTATTTCCTACTTTATCCATCACGATTCTTACTTTTGACCACACATCGTCAAATACATTTGAAATAGTATCTTTTACACCTGCGAAGCTAGAATCAATTATATCAATCACATTTTGTACAATATTTCCAACATTATCGAATACACCTTTGATAACATTCCATATGTTTTCAAATACGCTTGAAATTGACTGAAATAAACCACTTACAAATTGAATGATTGCAGATACTACTTCACTTATCTTGCTCCAAATATTTGTCGCGATAGTTACGATTAAAGACCAAATATTAGATATGATAGATGCAATGATTTGAACAATCGGCATGATAATAGACAATATTGTAGAAATTGCACTTCCAATATATGAAATTACCATACTAATAAATGAAATAATTCCACTTACAACACTTCCAACTATCGAAAGAATAGATGTGATTACAGGAATCATTCCGATAACTGTTTGAATAATCTTTTTAATGATTGCTAGAATCGGTGGGCCTACTACGCTAAGAATTTTTTGAGCTTGGTTAACTACATTTTGAATTGCACTGCCTATCTTGCCTAAAATTTCTTTTGCGATAGGTTCAAGTGCAACTTTCATTTGCTCAATCGCTTTTTTTACTTCATCAAATGCAGGCTTTAAAACTTTGGAAACTTGGTTAACGATATTTGTGATTCCACTTGTATCAATGCTACCAAATACACTTGAAATAACCTCACCAACTTTAGCAAACCCTTGTTGAATACCTTGTATAGCTAATGTAATTAATACAATGATACCGGAAAGAATAGGAGTAATAAGTTCGCCTATTGGAGTAAATGAATCAAGAAATGCACGCCCTAAGCCACTTAATGCGTTCTTTAAGCCACCATTTGCAATAGCTTTAACCTTATCCATTGTTCCGGCTACATTGTTATATTCATCACCTACAGATGATAAGGATGTAATAAACTTAAGGTTGAAATCTTCTCCCATTGTACCGAATGCAATACTTGCTTTATTTAATGCTTCTTGTTGATTTGTTGTTTCCTTAATATCTTGGATGATTGCGTCTTGCACATCTTTTTGTGTTGCGCCACCTTCTTTATATGCCTTAAAAACTTCTTTTGTCTTATCGTTGAAACTATCTAATGCTCCTTCAATAGTTCCGTCTGACATTCGTGTAGTAATTTCATTTACTGCGTCATGCGCTTTATCAAGGTTATAAGAACCACTTTTTACACCATTTGTAATAGTTTGTAAATATTCTTCTGCCGAATATCCTGCTTGCTTGAATTTACCTGCGTATTCTGCAATATTATCACCTAATTCTCCGGAATAATCCAAACCATTCTGAGCACCTTTTGCTATAAGGTCAAAAGCTTTTTCGGAACTGATTCCAAACTGTTCCATTAATTGTTTCGCACCTCTTAATGTTTCGTTCTCATCCATTCCATAAACATCTCTTAATGTAATCAAATCCTCAGTTACATTTTTTAAATCGACATCACTTATGCCTTGCATTTGTTGCTTGACACGTGCCATCATATCGGCAACATCTGAAACATCTTCACCAAAATTGTTTGACCAAACATCACGAGCAATATCTTTAAATTTATTCATTTCATTACTTGAAGCACCTGTTTGAGCTTGAAATTTAGCCATAGCGTCATCTAATTCAGTAGCTTGGTTAACACCTGTCTTAATTGCTAATGCCATACCACCGATAGCTCCTGCTACGGCAGTAACGCCAACGACACCTCCTACGCCTAATCCTGTTAATGTTTCAGTAATTGCAGTAGCTTCCGGATTAATGTTCTGAATCTTTCCTAATAGTCCGTCAAATCCACCTTGAATTGATTCTAAGGCACTGTTTCCTACTTGCTTAAATACATCAAATTTAGAACCTGTTTCTTGCGTTTCTGTTTGTGTATTCTTTTGTTCTTCGTTTAAATCTTTAAGTTTATCTTTAATCTTTGGTGGTGCTTTTGAACCATCAGAACCTAGCTTATCAATCGCTTTTGAGGTATCTTTGATAGCATTTGTTGCTTCACTTGATACAACCTTTACAGATTTAATACCATTCTCTAGACCACTTGTATCAATCTTTGTATCAAACTTTAATGTTCCGTCTGATATTCAATTTGCCACCTCCTTTTCTAAACATCAAAATATGAATCGAATTCATCTTTCATTTCTTGTTCCTCCATTGTTAATTCGATTGGGAAAGACCATGCTTCTTTTGCTCTTTGATATGCTTTATCCTGTGTATCATTCTTTGAAGGTTTTTCATATCCTCTCACGCTCTTTGCATATCCCCATAATGTAGAATCACCAACGATATTATTTGCTAATGCTAGAAACTTGTGCCAATGCATATCACATTCCGTTAAATCAATGCCGTAAAGTTGCATAAATGCCGAATAGATATATTCCCCATCTTGTACATAGTCCGAAGTCTTAGCACCTGTAGAATCACTTCTAGGTGTACTAGAAGGGTTATATAGGAATCGTTCTAACTCTTTTAAAATATGCTTATCTATAATAGGCGGTTCATCTAGGAATAAATAAGAGCAATCTACTTCATCAATAACATGATTATTAAATCTTTCTAATTCTTCATAGAATCGAATCCACAACCGAAAGTCTGTATTTAATAAAATAGGCTCGCCATCTAGCGACTGAATGCTATTTGGCAAGCCTTTTATGCGTAAATCAATCATTTCTTCGCCGAAATGCTAGAAACAGTCTTGCTTGCGTCAAGAAATTGCTTCATTCCATTTGTTCCGAATGTTGTTTTTAATTTCTTCTCTAACTGTTCAACCGTTCTCTTTGAATATTCATCATCAATTAAATTTACGATGTACAATACTTCCATCAAATCAACTTGTTCAAAGTCTGCACTTCCTAACATGCTTTCTAATTGTTCATCTGTTAATACTGTTTTCAGATAGTCGAATTTAGCTCGATATGCTTCTTCATGTGTAGCATGAAATGCGTTACAAGCGTCCTCTGTTTTTAATACTTCAATTGTTTTAGGTGGGATTTCATACTGTTTCCCTTCATACGTGATTCTATTCATGATTTACCTCTTCTTTCTTTATACTTCTGATGTGCCTTCTGTGAATGTCACTATTCCATCTGCTACCTTTGCAACGCCGACACGAATATCGCTTGCAAAGTTAATGTTGAAGTTGATTTTTGAATCGACACCGCTTAATGTATCGAAAATTAATTTAGCGTCAACTTCCCACGCTTTATAGCCTTTAGTCTTATCTCCATCAAACATGAATACAAGTAAAGCTTTTGTATTTACTTCTTCGTTGTTTGGTACGGATTTCATCATTTGTTCGTAAATATATTCAAAATCATCTTCGCCTTTAATCATTGTTAAATCTTGCGAAATCTGAGGTGAATAACTCTTTAACGATTCTGTTGGGTTCTTATCTGCGATAAAGTCATATGTTTCAGTTTCGCTATTAAATGCAATATCTAAAGTTGTAGACTTTTTAATTCGTTTGTAAGCTTCTCCCATTTGTAAGAACAATCCAATCATATACTTCTTGACTGTCTGTCCTGTATTAACTTCAGTTCCTGTAGTTGTTATTAATTAAGCTCCTTTCTATATTTGATTTGAATAGTTAATGCATATACTGCTTGACTATCCTCATTTGTGTATAGATATAAACCACTTGAAACGGAAACATCATCACAATATTTGTTTCCGTCTAGTTGTGGCAATTCTCCATTTAAATTCTTTTCGTCAATCCATTCTCCCAATTCTTCTAAGAAGGAATTGTTGTCTTGCCTTTCAGATTCGATTTGTGTATTCCTACGTGCTAGAAACGTGTAGTATTCTGTACGCATTTGAGAGCCGTCAATGTATGTATCTACAATTGCGTTAGGTTCTTTATACAACGCATAAGAGATAGCTTGTTGCGCTAAAACATCCGTTTCAATACGTTCATCTATCTGTATATTTCCATAGCTGTATAGCCATTGAATCAATGCTTTTGATACTGTCATTCTCCGTCTCCTATCATTTGTTGTGCCTTCTTTAAGATTGTTTCTGCTCCACCATTTCGCATAGCTTTTTCAAACCAATGGTCTGTTTTACCTCCTACGAAATGAGCATTCTCTTTATTGTAATACCAACGTCTAGCATATGGAGCACTTGGCCCACCTTGCTTTACCAATCCACTACCGATTTGAGTATTTCTTGTAGCCGAGTTAATCAATGCTCCTGTGTCTCTAGGCGTATAAGGGGACATAAGCCTAATGACTTCAGAATCAATCATTTGTTGAACTCGTCCACGTTCTTCAAGTCCTCTTGATTGCTTAATCTTGGGGATTAATTCAACATCAAGTTTAACTTTCATTCCTATTGACCGACAACCTCCCAATGCTTCAACATATCGACATTCGTACAATCTGTCACACTTTGAATTGTTGTCCATTTGTATTTCTTTTTAGCTTCATTTATTGCTTTAATACTAGATAAATCTTCTTCTACTTCTCCAAAGAATACGAAATCTGTCTTATCTGTATTCAATGTGAAATGTTTTTGCTTCTCATCATTTGAAAGTTTTGCATATGCGTAAGGTTCAACATATCCCTTACGATATAGAATGGTAATATTTGTGGATGTGGCTATGCTCAGAATATTACCGTTCGCAGTTCTAACAGTAGATTGTCTCCACATACATTTATCAAGAATTGAAGCTTGAAACCTATCTTCTCTCGTCAATGTATCGTAGTAGTGGTTTACAAGTGTAATTGAATCTTCAAAAAATCCTATCATAATGCAATCCATCTTTCTTTCATTAAATCGGTATCGCCTAACCAAAAGGTGATAATATCCTCAAGCGTGTTCCTTTTGTCCGTGTGTGAAGCGTTTATAAAGCTTTTGGAATATCCACCATTTGAGATACTTGATACACCATCAATTGAATCTTGAAAGATTACATTGTTTAAAACATCGCAGATACAATCTTTTAAAGTATCTTCGTTCTGTTCGTTAATAGAATCAACATTTACATACTTCAATACCATTGCTTCCGCTTTGTAAGAATACTGATTGAATTGACTTTCATCGAATTTAGGAAAATGGGAATTGTAATATTCCCAATCTAAAATATCGTTCATTTTACAATCCCCCTTTTATGCTACTTTTTCTTTTTATCTTGAGGTTTAGCTTCCTCTTTTTCTTCTGTGGGTTCTTCTTTTACTTCTTCATCAACTTTAGGCTCTTCAGCTTTTGGTTGTTCAACCTCTTTAGTGATAGAAGGATAACCCCATCCGATTTCCGTTGCCATTACTTCGCACTAGCAGATAAGTAGATACCTGCTACCTTATTTGCGTATACATCAACGATTCCATACTTACGATATTTCAATACATCTGAATCTGATTCAATGTTATTGCTTGCCGGAATTACATTTGAAACAGTGTGTTTATCCCATTTCATGACGGAAGGTTTGTGAACAATCAAGAAGTTGATTACGTGTCCATCCTCTGCTTTTTTATATCCGCCGTCTAACTCTGTATCTTTTCCACTCAACAATTTGATTTTTGTGTAGAATCGTGTTGAAGGTACAGGAACAACCTTTGCGAATCCTTGTAAAGCTTCACGAGATTTGTATGTATCTAACGCCTTAACACTGTTTAATAATGTTGGTGTCGAATACAAGATACGTTGTTCGCTAGGGACTTCATCTTCATCCATTTTAGTAGTGGCTTTTAATAATGCACTCAAGAATGTTTCTGCGTCTGCGAAATCTTCGGAAACTGTTGTGATTCCTTCTGTTTCTGCAATTTTAGCGAATGTATAAGCGTCTGCTTCCGGTGCTACCTTTGTACGCATAAGTTCCGCTCCTGCCCTACCGAACGCAATATTCATTGATTCCGCATTATCTTGAGTATCAACTGCAATCTTTGTTCCTCTATCATAGTCAAATGTTGCAGTTTTCCATTCTAATGTCACTGCGTTAGATGTATAACCACTATTTCTATCATAGTCTCCTAAACCTTTGACGGAAATTTGTGGATAGATGATTTCTTTTGCGTTTGCTCCTGCTCGTACCATTGTAGCGTCTGCATTTAAATCACCTGTTACTGAAGCTAATTTGTACACCTCATCTAGATTTGAGACATACGTTTTAGCCAATGCAATTTGATTTTCTATTAATTAAATCCTCCTTATTTTTTTTCTGTAGTTAAACCCATTACTTGACGAAGCAATAAATCTTCGGCGTTTGGGTTCTCTCCTTGTCCACTGCTTCCAACAATATTACCTTTAGCAGTAGGCTCATTTTGTTTTTCTTCAAATAAGATTGGCTTATTTTCTTTCAAAGTCTTGAAAGCTTTGTCAATATCATTTGTTTGGTCTTTTGACTTTAGTAAATCATCATAGTTGAATTGTGATTTTGCTAAATCAAAATCTTTACATCCGTATTCTTTAGCTTTTGCGCTTAATACAGAATCAAGATTCATTTTGCTAATCTGAGTTTCGTATGTAGTCTTTTGAGTATCAATATCATTCGTCAATGTATTGATTTTATTTCTCAATTCTTCTACATCAACTCCATCATAGCTTTCCTTGAATTTATCAAACTTTGTTTGAATATCCTTTGCGTTATTCTCTGCTAAAGATAGCTTTTCTTTTTGCTTGTCGAACTCTGCAATCGTCTTGTAGTTGTCATTTACTAGCTTTGTAATTGATTCCTCTTGCTCTTTGGTTAATTCAATGTTTGATTCTTTTAAAATTTCAATAATGTTTTTCATTTGCCCTCCTAAAGTCTTTTATAAACCGAATCTTCTCCGGTATGGTTTTGGCTAACTATATTTTAGCTTGAATAATAGCTCACAACGTGAGCGTTTTAGCCAATTCTAAGCCTATCGTTGTGAACTCTGTCTCCCATTTTAGAGCTGAAAGCTTTATACGTTGCATTTGCGTGTTTTAGCTTAATTTTGGCTTCTGTACTGCCTAATCCTTGATTGTCCAATAAGATAACTTCCCTCTTTAATGCTCTGATGTTTCTTTCTAATTCTCTTTGATACTGTCTAGCTTCATATCCTTCATATTCTTTACCTTGGAATGTGAAAGGTTTTGTATCAATATTCTTTAACTGCTCTTTTGTGTAGGCATAAGGCATATCAACATCCCAAACAGGTTGTGCAAAGTGCCTACACCCATAATCTTTTTCTTCTCCATGCGTCAACTGAAACAAGCTAGGATATAGTTTCCCTTGCGTGTCGTATCGCTTTCCTTGCCATTTCTTATGAGTTGGCCTTGCGTTTGCGTGAGCGTCAAACTCAAATACAGTAACTCCCAAATCTTTAGCGCATTTATTGTTAATTTCTTGTGATGATTCCTTTTCTGCGTACTGCATTTGTTGTCTTACCCATACATCTACATTCCTTTTAACGCCTGTATCATATTCCACAATCTTTACACCACTGTCCGCTAATTTTGAAATAGCTTTTCTACAAGAATCATCAATTGTGCATTTACCACCTACTACATTTTTAACTTCTTCTTGAACTACCTTTGTAAAGAATACCGGTAGTTTATCTTTACCGATTGCATACGTGTTTGCGTTTGATTTGATATATTTCTTCCAACGCTTTGAAGTCTCGTCTTGTGGACTAATATATAAATCCATTTTTAGTTTCTTTTTGATAGGTTTCCCACTTGCTTCTTTGATTAAATCAAGTGTACCTTGCTTATTTTCTTCAAAGTCCTTTTTCGATTCCTTGATTACATCTTTTTTCAGACTTTTTGATTCTTTTTTCGTAAATTTACGCAAATCTACTAGTGATTTTGCCAATATCGTATTTAAATTTGCATTTTCTTCGGTGCTTTTTTCTAGCACTTCACGAATTTTATTAGATACGAATATCATCATTCCTAATTCAAATACACTAGCACGCTTTACGCTTTTTCTT
>ERZ1034917.1049-NODE-1049-length-19557-cov-195.483540_pt1 | contig 19557 bp, 20 predicted proteins | sample MGYA00520605_ERZ1034917 | MGnify/ENA primary metagenome ERZ1034917 (study PRJEB33766, sample SAMN09781784) | gut metagenome | biome: gut microbiome | host: Homo sapiens | place: Madagascar | study: EMG produced TPA metagenomics assembly of the PRJNA485056 data... | reverse complement strand
AACCTCAGCCGTAACCCTACGATGAAGACATTGCAGCGTATTGCCGATGTATTAGAGTGTAAGGTTGGGGACTTCTTCAAAGACGAAATTGAGCCATCCAAACCAACATTTGTTTGTCCCCATTGTGGTAAGCCTATCGAACTGGAGGTTAAGGCTAAGAAGGGGAATTAAAGATTATAGCAAAATCCCTTTTGTTATATTTGCCACATCACTATATATAATAATGTAGTGGTGTGGTGTTTTGTGTTAACGTCCGTGAATTATTTGCGCCTATTACTATAAATTATTAAATAACAAAAGATACACATTAAAATATTTGCTCTATCAATAAAATCTCATTACCTTTGCAAATACAGGTGAGTCACACCATAAAAACTGAATAGAAATGAAGATTATAGAACAAGACACAATAGACATTATTAAGGCGCATATAAATGAGCGACCAAGATATAAGTTGGCACAGAGAATGGGTGTCAGCATAAAATTTCTATACAAGATATTGCACGAATGCGATTGTAATATTGAGCACAAAAGATTTGTTCCACAACCCAACAGGAAACGTGATGAACAAATCATAAATCTCTATCCTAACCATTCGGTCAAAGAGATTGCCGAGATTGTAGGGTGTCATCCATCTACAGTAGGAAAGGCGGCAAAAAGACTAAAGCTTACTCATTCGAAAGAAACTATCGAAAGACTTAAAAAGAATAGTTTGGCAAACTTAAAGAAAGCGTATGAGAAAGCAATAATAAATAAGAGGGTAAAAAGTTGGAAAAGAACTATGCGTGCAGAAAAGCTCAGATTTATGTCCTGCATTCCGCAGAAAACGAATCTTAGATTTTCAGAGTTACCTGCAAAAGCATATCACGCCAAATACAATCTCATTACGAAACATGGGTATTTCGGTTTTGAAGATGAACCATACATTTTAGGTTATGACCGGAACACCCGAAGGATGGATGAGGAATACTACAAGAACAAATATGGATTTTCTTTTGAGGAGGACGAAGAATGCCAAGAAGATTGACACAGGAACAGATGGACTACATCAAAGCCCATATCAATGACTACCCACGAAAGGAAGTAGCCAAGGCTGCTGGTGTAACCTTACATACATTATATAAGTATATCACTATTTTAGGTGGTACGAAAATAGACAATAAATTGAATAATGAGACTATCCGTAAAATCTCCGACATGTACCAAACGATGACGGCAAGAGAAATATCAGAAGTAACGAATATTCCTCAATCAACAATTTTAGGACAGGTCAGTAAGCTTGGATTGAAACATAACGCAGAAACGGCAGACAGAATTCGCAAAGAGCGTAACAAGTCTTTGAGAAACTATTGGAATAAAGAAAAGTATGCCAATAAAGGCAGAAAGTTGCATATGCAATATAAAATGGACGAACTTAGAGTGTTGTCGGGTAAGCCTCAAGAAACAAGGTTAAGAATAAGAAAACTCTCCCCAAAGGCTTTGAATGCGAAGATGTATTTGCGAAAGTCTTATAACTATTTCTACTCTAAGGGTGAGCCGTTTATTCTCTGCTATGACTCCGAGACGAAAAGACATCCGAAAGAGGAATACTATACACGAAAGTTTGGCTTTAAATTTGTGTGCGCTTAGTTTCCGTTTGCAATTCCGTTTGCATTTTTTTGTTTTCTGCAAACGGAATTTGCAAACAAGCCTTTGTTTTTTCGCCCATTCGAAAGTATGATATTACCTCCTATCACCTTAACTACTTGATTATTAGCGAATAAAAGAAAGTTTGATAGAGTTATTAAACCTTTTGCTTATTATTCGTAACTTTGCAGCCGTAACGTTACATAGAGTTAGTTTAATTAAGGTTTAACACAAAAAGATTATTCTTATGGAGACATCAAAAACTTATGTTTTTAATCCAGAGGGTTCAGGTAACAATGGAGGAATGATGAGCTTGATAGCTCCTTTGCTCCAACAGAGAGGCGTTGACCCAAACGTTCTTCTTGCGATGAAGGGTAATAACGGATTCGGCAATGGTGATGGTTCTTGGTTCATTTGGCTGCTCTTTATCCTTTGCTTCTGCGGTTGGGGCGGTAATGGTTTCGGCTTTGGTGGCCGTGGAAATGGCGCAGGTCTTGCTAATGAAATCAACAATGACTATGGTCGTTCCTTGCTTATGGATGCAATCGGTGGCAATCGTAATGCACTCAGTAATCTCGCTACCCAGCTCAATTGTACAGAAGGACAGATTCAGCAAGCAATCTCTGCTTTGACTACCCAAGTCCAGAACGTGGGCAACCAAGTAGGCATGAGCGGAATGCAAACTATCAACGCTCTTCAGCAAGGTAATATGCAGATTGCATCACAACTCGCTGATTGCTGCTGCCGTGTAAATAACAATATTACGGCTATGGACGGAAACGTCAAGTTGGCTATGTGTCAGCAGACTGGCACTTTGCAGAATGCCATCAACAATGTAGCCGTAGGACAGGAGCGTGGCTTCTCTAACGTGGCTTACGAGACTCAGAGACAGACTTGTGATTTGCACAACGCAATAAAGGAAAGCACTCAGACCATCGTTGACGGTCAGAAGCAGGCTGAGATGCGTGAGATGCAGAACAAGATTGATTCTCTTCGTGAGGAGAACAGTACCTTCAAGTCTTCCGCTATGACATCACAGATTGTGGGTCAGGCTGTAGCACCTATCAATGCGGTATTGGCTGGCTTGCAGAGTGAGGTGGCTGGTATCAAGTGTAAGTTACCAGAGACGGTAACTACTCCTTACAGCCCATTTACTGCGGTTCCTAATTGTGTCGCTTATCAGGCTGGTCTGTATGGTTTGAATGCTGCCAACAACGGATTCTGGGGTTAAAGAAAGGAGGCTGCTATGTTATGGATGAGACCTTTTGCATGGGTTAATCGTAACGGCTCGGCAGCTATCGCATCTACAGGCGTGGTGGTGAACACCGAAAATGTTGTTTTCTCGTTCAGAAACCACGCCTTCGTGAATGCTAACTATAGGGGAACTATCTTTGTGAACCTACATCAAGCCATTCCGACAGGTACGACAAATACGCTGCCAATCCTTTTCGAGACCAATGGCGTAACCCAAGCTGTAACTAAGTTCAACGGCAATCCTTTGACGGTAGCCGATATTGCAGGAACTGGAGTTTATCAGTTTTGGTTCGAGCGAGATACTAACACCCTTCAGCTAATGACGGGTATTGTTTAACAATTAACATTACAAAGCTATGTTTCAAGGACTTCGACCTAACAGCATATTCTATGTGCTTGACAAGGGTGAAAACCCAAGTCTCAAAATCGGACAGGTTGTGTCGGTCAGTAACCCACAACCTAAGTTCCCAACATATACTCCTGGGCAATTCAACCCACAACCAATGGAGACTACCGTTGATGTTGTCGTGAAATTGCCGAATGAGCAAATGGAGTTCAAACAACTCCCATCCAATATGCAAATCGCAAACTCAGAGAACCTCGTGGTTTCTGAAAGTCGTGAAGCCATGGATGCAGAAGTTGAGGCTATGTATCGGCATTCTAAGGAGATTGTGGAAAGCGAGTCATACCACAAAAAGGTTATGGAAGAGTGCGCAAAGATGCGTGCCATCTTGAATCCACAAATAGCCAAAGACAGACAACAGGAAGAAGACATCAATAACCTCAAAAGCGAGGTTAGCGGAATGAAGGGAACTTTGACCGATATTAAGTCTATGTTGTCAGTGGCTTTGGAAAAAGTTAATACAAAAAAGTAAATCATTATGGGATACATGATAGAAATTACCGAAAACAAGGTAAATGAAATGTCTGAACTTGTAGAGAAGATGCTTAAGTATGGTGGTAAACTCATGCACTGCATTGATGAAATGGGGGATGACAAGTATGGACGAATGGGTCACAGAAACCCAATGCCGGATTACCGAGACAATTGGGATGACGATGAAGACCGCTATGGTGAAAGACATGGTGGTCGCAGAGGTGGCGGTTATCGCTATTAGTATTACACTTTGAGGTGGGGAGAAATCTCCACCTCCTTAAAAATTTCAGTTATGGGAAGATACAAAATACCACTTGATGCATACGACATGAAGCCCGAAGGGATGATTGCATACCTTCGCTATAATGGATGGCACTTCAATAAAAAGATGTGTGATTGGGCTATCACCTTAATGCGCAAGACAAACGCAACGACAGGCAAGTTAGAAAGAGTAGAACCTACAGAAAAAGACACTGTGGAGGAACTCCTTAAAGTCAACAACGTAAAGTTGGAGAATGCTGACAATTACGATTTTGTCTATGTCGCAAACATGGCTAGAGCCGATTTCTTTAAGTCCTCTTTAAAGGATGAAGCTGCTTTGGCTCAATTTATTAAGGATATGGTGGATGACCCAGACCAAGAGGATGGATTCATTTTCAATAGATTTTATGCCGATTGCAATCATAACGGTATCGGCATACCATGGGATGATGTATTATGATTAAACAAGAAATTTACTTAGAGAAATATGATTGGAATGTGATTGTATGTCATGTTGTTAATCAAGAAGAGGTTGATGAGGCTATAGATGTACTAAGTTCCATTGATTGTAAAGGGCAACCATTGCTGGATGCATACGACCACATCTCAACCAATTCACCAAACAAAGGCTTGACATACACAAATGTTTCAAAGAACACAAGTGTCGTCCTTATCTGTAAGTCAACATCTGAAGGCGAGTATATAAACAGCCTCACACATGAAATGTTCCATGTAGTTGCACATATATGCAACCATCTGGGAATAGACATGCAAGGCGAAGAACCATGCTATCTCATGGGATGGCTTTGCCAGTCTATATTATAGAAGATTTCCTTATAAGTTTAACTTGGCGGGCAGACCTTGGATTTTTCCATCTGCCCTCCTATAAAATTACAAGAATATGAGTTGTTCTAGCATTAAAAATTATCTTTTCGAACGTTATAACGAGGATTACAACGTTCTTTCCGAGAATGAAAATCGAGTTATCATCACATTTGATGATTCAGACTTGTCTGTACTAGTGAACAAGAAGGAGAATAAAATGTTTATTCTTGTTCCGTTAACTAAGATGCATTCATTTGAGTTTCATCCAAATTGGCTATTAGTAGATGGAGAACGTATTAATAGCAATTTGTTTTGGCAGGAATGTGGCAACCAAGTAATAGAGTACCAAGGCGATGCTCCTATGGCGATCAAGGAAGATTCTATTACGAGAATTATTAAAGATTTCATTAAAAACAGATAACGTTTTAAAATTTGCATTAATTTATTTGCAAGGCTGTCTTTTTTGTCGTATCTTTGCATTACTAAAAAGGTGAGACACACCATAACAACTGTGTTTTTTCGAACTCTATATTAGAAAACATACCTATTAAACAACAATATAGAAAGCAAAGATATGACAGGAAAAGGATATTTTATCAAGAAAAAAGTATTGTTCATAGATTTAGATGATACTATTATCAAGACTATTTCAGGAAACAAATTTCCAATAGATGTGACAGATTTCAAAATCCGTAAAGAGGTTTTGGATAAGATTGTAGAGGTGTTCCCTACTCTTTACTATGTGGAAATAGTTTCAAACCAAGGAGGCATCCCTCAATTCGTTGACGAACAGGACTTCATAGGAAAGATAAAAGCGATTGAAAGCTTTATGCAAAAATATCTTCGCAATCATACCGGACGAAATATCTTCGTCAACTCTATGTATTGCCCATCGCATGCAGAGATAGGAATGAGAAAGCCAAATACTGGAATGCTTGAGTCGTATTCTTCTTGGAAGAAAAGTGAGCTGATAATGATAGGCGATGCTAGCGGAAAAGAAGGAGACTTCTCGGACTCCGACAAACAGTGTGCGGAGAAATTCGGAATTGAGTACATTGATGTAGAAGACTTCTTGAAAATATGAAAACAATAAAAAAGAGAGGCAATCACTTACCTCTCTTTAACGTCTAATCAAAACTTAGCCCAATCTTCTATATCAATGTCCTTATCCCAGAAATCTTCGATTCTTGCATAAAGGGCATCAACATTAGCACAATGCAAGGAGCTGAGCTTCTTCTTGAATACCTCCATATCCACATCATACTTCTTATCGAGTGAATCATAAATCACTGAATCTTCACAATGAGCAATGAGCATCTTAACATTATATCTTATCGAATCATTGATGATTGTTCCGTTGAATGAATCCGCAAGGAACATCCATTCGTTTGCAGAGAATATACCACGAAGCTCAGTAGTTGATATTAATCTTATACTCTGCAATGTATTGACAGTATCAATAACTGCTTGATTGATGGACTTGCCATCCTTAGTGAGCCAATCCGCAATTTCCTGCGGAAGGCGAATTGTCGCATTCTTAGTTTCTTTCATATCTAAAACGTGTTAAAATTATTAGAAAATTTCCTCTACTTCAAACTCTACGCTGCTCTCCCAGTCGTATGAATCAATATTATCTATATCATCTGAGGTAAGATAATAATAGGCAGTTATTCTCATTCCATCTATCTCTATAGGTTCACCAGCATACTCATCTTTGCCGAGATGTGAAGGATTTTCGAAAGATGGATACATAAGTCTGCTTGTTGGTTCTTTATCGGTTTCCATTGCTTCATTAACGATTTCAGAGCCGAACGCCAAAAAAGCTTGTGATTTACTTAATCTACTCATAAAATAGACTTATCCGTGATGTCGAGGGCTGAATGGTTCTACAAATTTTTAGTTGCTTCAAGAGCTTTTCCGATAGCGTCAACTTTCTCCTGCTCTATTTTACCTAACTCCTCAATAATTGCAACAGCATTATTCAGAAACTTCAGCGCACGTTTGTTAGGGCAAGGGAACATGTCGAAATGACCTACACCATCAACATCGAAACTTTTATATCTCACCGTGGAACGAACTGGACGATACTCTGTGCAATAATCACTGTCGGTCTCTTCTTCTGGTGTGTGTATATACAACCAATCATCAACACAAAACAGCTTTATACCGTTAACGAAGATTCCCTTATCTGCACCATCAAGTTCAAGGTCTTTCATCTTCTTGCTGATGGCATCCGCTACCTGATTGCACTTCTCTCGCAAAGATTCAGTCATGCGAACATAGTCTTGTCTTGCTAATATTTTATTTAAATCTACGTTCATATCTATTTGACTTAACCGTGATGTCGAGGGCTGAATTTATTAATCTTCAATCTTATAGTAGAGCTTCAATGGAGACTCCCCATCACAATTGACTGTAAGCGTAAGGTGCTTACAAACAATCTCAGCATTTGCCTTTGCTTCATCTACACTCATATCCATATCGTAAGCAAGACCATCCTTACTTGCGATATACTCATTAGCAATTTCCATTGCCTCTGATTTTGTTCTTGGGAAAAAATTAATTTTCTTCATATCTTGCTGTACTTTAAGTTGTTGTATTATTTACGCTTGCAAAGATAAGAAGAAAAAATCAAATATGCAAATATTTAGCACATAAATATGTGTGCTTTAATGTTTTTTAATAGAATAGCCCGATATATCCTATATAATAAGGTGTATCGGGCTACGAACTTGTTATTGTAGATACAGGTACAATCCTACTCCGAACCACATTATCAATATCATAGTTGATGATGTCACCCAAGATAGAAAGAACTTATCTATCGTCTTATACTTATAAGTAAAGTATAGGTATGCAATGAACGTGCTGTTGATGATTGCTAACATCGCTACTATAATCAAAGTACAAAACATATAATCCATACTCATATATACTCGCTTATCCGTGCTGCGATAGGGCTGAATTGATTATGATTTTCTCTTGCTCTTTATGAAGTGCAGAATATCCCACTTCTTCCAATATCGGGTATGCCCACGCTTTTTGCATTCTCCGTTCGGAATATCACCTCTAGCAACCATCCTGTTAAGTGTGGCATCAGAAACGTGCAGCTTTTCCTTGACCTCCTCGGTAGATAGCATCGGGTTGAGAGCATACGGCAGATAGTTCTCACAAAGGTCTTCTATCTCATCGCTACTCATTCCGCAAGCAGTTACCTTCTCCCCTCTCTTCTCTTGCTCGTCTGCTCGAAAACAAGAATCCGATAACGATTTTAATAACACTCCCAAGGTGTGATAACCAAATAACTTTCCCATATCATTATAATCTAGAGATTAAACTTTGACAGCCCTTTCCTGAGAAATACTTATCGGCAAAACCATATACATAAAATATAATGGTCATTACAAGTATTACAACATTAGCTTCCACCATTTCGTTGGTGGTAAAAACATTCCAATATACGATATGAATAGCATTTATCCCAAATAGGTAGATGATCATCGGAATACGCCATCTGTAGCAGAGCCAAAAGAATCTGCTCGCAAGTATAAGCACAAGCGGATGGATGTAAACGGAAAAATAGATAAATGCTGCCGATACCCAATTCTCCTTAAACCATACGCACATTTCTTTTTCATGAGACGCAAATGTTACCATGCATGCAATATGAAAAAGCATGATAAACAGAGGCATCACTTCACAATAATACTTAAACCAAGTGAGTAGCTTTATGCTGTAGCCTCTACCTGCAAGGATAATGACGTTAATCATTTCGCTAACGTCCATACCCTTAAACATTACTCTTGACAACTGTACAACACCGACTGATTGAACTAACCGATGGACTTCATCTTCTTCCTCTTTAGTCATAAATTCTTCTCCTTTTGTTTTTGGGTTTATTATTTGTTCTTAGTTCCTCATTCTTAATAATAAGGAAAGTGCTGCAAAAATAAACAATTCCGCACAAAAATATTCATTTTGCGCAATATTTTATTGTTAAACTTTATAAAAAGTAACAATCTGAAAGTAATAAGTCACAAAAATAGCGTTAGAACGGCTTTCTTGCCAAATTCTAACGCTATTTCTATATCTACCTATTAGTGCTTATCCTATCACAACCTCAAGGCTCTCCATATCGGCGAACTTCAAGCCGCAATCTTTCGCTGCCTTGAAAAGCTCCTTCTCGTCAACTGCCTCGATGGCTACCTCTACCTCGGCATTGGCAAGGTCTGAAAAGTACTTCTCGGTCTTCTGCTTCTGATTAAAGAAATACTCATTGACCTCAGCGAACTTGGCTGAATCCTCTTTGGTGTATTCGTAGCCCTCATCGGAATGCTTCTGCTCCAACTGCTGGCACTCCTGGAGCTTGCGCTGCATCTCCTCGAACTTATCGTCCTTCAAGCTCTCCTGCGCTTCCTCCACATCCTTGTCGTAGGTATCGGCAACTGAGCGGAGTGCCTTCATATTCTTCCAAACTCGCATAGCGGCATCATCGCTCATAGATGATGTCTTCAATGCCTTCAATGTTCTGTAGGCTGCAACAGCCTCGATTGTCTTAATCTTCTTCATTTCGTTCTGTTCTTTATGTTAAACTTAAAATAAAATTCTACATCTACCGCAAAGATACGGAAAATATTCTATATATGCAAGGATATAAGAGGAATTATTATACCAACTTATATCTTCGTCCATCCTGGCACACCACGATGATAATATAGACTACCACCAAACAACTCAGCACCATTTGCTTCCATCCCAATCTCAACAGTGTTTAATCAGAATAACCTAACACCTTAGCCTTACATTTCCGAATTAGATAGCAAGAGTATCTGGTCAACAAATGTATTTGCTGCGTAAAGCATAGCTTTATAACTTTTCCCTTCTAGTAAGGCATATCTACCTATATCAACTGTGATAATCTCATTAGGTGCAATATCTTTGTTGGCTACAGCCCTATACTCGCCAAATTGGAAAGCAGTCGTTTGAGTACTTGTAGAGAACCTAATATCAATATAGATTCTTTTATATGTCGTAGAACCAACATTCTTCAATTTAACCTCTTTGGTTGATGGGTAATAACTTAACTTCAAGTCTCGCAAGTAAGCATTCTGAGTTGTTTCTATTATCACATCGTTTGGCACTGCTGTAGGAATCGGATACCAACTTCCTGCTACAAAATTAGGTCTGTTACTGGTGTCATACTTAGCCGTGGAAAGAAAAGGAATGGCAACGTAAGTTCCTGTAGCTAAATTAGAACCATTTCCACCGATTTGCACCTGAAAATTACCATTGCTTACAGTGTTTGATTCCGTCCTAAAATAAACAGGTTTCCCACTTTTGAACAGAGCGAAGCCGAAATAACAATCTTTCGTTATACCAATATCTTCGAGGTTAACTCTATCATCCTCACCTACGGAAGACTGACGGAATCCACAAGACCCCGACACACCTCCATTGGTTGTTGCCCTTGCTGTAGCAAGAAAACCAAAAATTGGACTAGTAGCTCTACTATTGTATCCCCTAAAATCACCCAAGCGATAAGGCTCTGCACTTCCTCCCGAAGGTCTCTCATACGAATATCCGTTATCGTGATTTTCGTCACCATCTATAAAATAAGCATTGTACAAAGACTCTAGAGTGTTATAGCTTGGAACAGAAATTCCATAGTTCCCGTCCCTAGCCTTATACCAATTATCGGGAAAAGGTGAAGGGTAACAGGTTGGTTTGTATTTTGCCCACATATTTATCTTGGCGGACTTGCAAAGAGTAGCCAAATCATTACTCGATTCTCCCAGCACCGACTTAACATCATCGATGGATATGGGGGGGGTGATTTTTCCGTTATTTACACTCATATTTCTTTCTTGTTTTTTAATCGTTATAAACCTTTTTACTTATCACTGAATGGGAAAAACTACTTTGCGTCTATTCAGGCATAACACTTGTCATTGGAGGTAAACCTTTGGCAATCCAAGCACCATCACAATAAACATAAATCAGATAACTTTTACCGCTCAACGGATTATTGAAAGTGACACTTTTGGTTTCTCCAAGACCAATATGGTCAATCCTTACACTGTATTCGCCGCTTACCATTGCTTGTCCTTTTGTCGGGTCTGTTTGATGACAAAAGTACACACCAATATTAGAAGCTTGTCCATGTTCTGTGGTAGTAAGAGTTACCTTAATCCTTGTATTTGCAAATGTATATTCAGCAAATATAGACTGGAATTTAGCCGCCACACTTTGACTTTGTGTTATAACAGACATAATCTTTCCACCAGCAAGATTAGGAATAGCATAACAATACATTGCCCGCAGTGTGTGATTGGTTGAGTAATCTACATTACAGAACATAGGATATAGCCTATAATTACCTGCCAACAATGTTCTTGCAGCTATTCTAACTTCATAACTACTTGTAGTTGATGCAGTTGCAAGCAGCTTTAGAGTTTTACCACTTATATCAGTAATTACATAGCCAAAATATAAACCCTTATAAACCTCAACATCATTATAGCTTACTTGGTCTCCGTCAACTGTTATCGCATTATATGCTACAGATAGTGATATTGGTGAGTCTTCTATATAATTTGTTGCCGCCAAATAATCACTAATCTCAGGCTTTGCATTATGGTTATACCCTCTAAAATCTCCTAGTCTATAAGGAGAGGTTGCGCCACCACTTGGTCGTATATAGATATTACTATATCCATTCTTAGGCTTAGAATACTCAGCAACTAATGCGCTCCAGGAACTTACTCTGTTATCAACAGTTATATTCAGACCGTAGTTGCCATCCTTTGCCTTGTACCAGTCATCGGGAAAAGGGGATGGAAATACGGTAGGCTTGTACTTCGCCCAAACATTTATCTTCTGTGACGTACACAGCGTGGCAAGGTCGCCGCTGCCCTCTCCGAAGAGGTTCTTCAGGTCGTCGATACTGACGGGAGCGGTGATTTTATTGTTTGAAAGAGACATACGCTTAATCTTTAAAACTTAAAACACTAGGCAAGGCAGCTCTATAAGAGCCACCCTGCGTTAATACTCACGATACTTACTCTGCTGCCTCGCTAGCCATATTGGTAGCGATAGCGGAATCAACCTCCGCTATCAATGCTGAAACCTCACTGATCTTGCTCTGAGGAATGCCGCTGATGTTGTAGGTCAGCTCGCTGCCGTTGTAGCTAGCGTTGGCGTTGCCGAGATAGTTACCATTGGTATCTGCGTAGATACTCATGTTGATGCTGTCGATGTTGCCACCCGTCTTGTCAACATTGTAGGTGATTTCTACTCGATAGCCGCCCTTAGTGTAAGTGGCGGTTGTCTGTTCACTCTTCTTGTTAATCTTTAAATTCTCCATTTCCTTAACTAATTTAATAAATTAATATTCTTGTTATCTAATCTCTTCTTGTTGCAGTCTTCCTTATCTTCGCTCAATCGCTGAACCTCGGATTCGAGGAAGACCACTCGAGCCTTCAACCTGCTGACCTCATCGCCCACCTGCTCAATAGCACCAAAAGCAGTTGCTATAAGTTTTGGAGACCAATAATTAATTTTATAATAACCATTTTCATCAGTCTCTACAATATCACGCATATAAGGATTGTTTAATACGTGTTGAGCAATCCAACCAATACTATGTTTATTATCTTTTCTCCAAGTAAAACCATAACTACCACCCATTGCTTTTATTATGTTCAAGTAGTCCAGCTTCCGCAAATCCTGCTTCAGGCGGATATCTGAGGATGAGTAGGCGGTGATGCCGCCAGTAGCAAGGATACCACCACTAGTATAAAATGTAGAAGTATCAGTATAAAATAACCAATTATTACCACTATAATTATATACTCCTATTTTAGTTGAAGTTCCAACACCAAATAGTAAGTTTCTACTATTAGCTTTAATTTTTAAACCTTTATCACCAGAAGTACTAGAAGTATTAACTAATATATTTCCATTAATTTCAAGTTTCTCTGAAGGATATTTTACTCCTATACCTACATTTCCTTGTTCATACTGTAACACTAAATGACGACCTTTAGGTCTTGAGCCGTTAGTATCTATAACATTAATTTGTCCATAGTTTAATTCAGTATCACGAGCCTCTGATATTGACATAGAACAACCACTATTAACATTATTCTTTATATTTAAACCTTGACTATCAAAATATATCGAATTGTCATTAGAACTTAATCTCATTAGTTCATTACCTGAGCAAATAAGTCTAAGGTCATATCCATTATCTGTTTCTATATACCTAGTATATGTTCTCTCAAACATATATGTTGTACTACCAAGATTATACCTATGTGTAGCAGATGGAAGTATAGTACCACCAATATTTTCTGTACCATTGAATGAATTGCCCCAAAGATTGCGAGATGTTTGCAATTTTGTAGCACTACCTGCATTACCACTAATATTAGCAGATGATGTAATATAACCGCTATCATTTGTAAATTGACTAACTTTAGTTGGTCTATTTGAAATACTACTCCATGTCAAGTCGGTTTCATCAAGTAAACGCACCCAATCTGACCAAGTTTTAGTATCTCCATTACGATATCTAATATATAAACCTCTCCAACTATATTGTTTAATCATTTGCCAATTATATGCATCATTTCCTCCACTAAATGTAGTAAGTACTCCAGTAGTTGGAACGTTAGAATGAGTACTATACGCAAATACTGAAGCATTACCTTCTATATCATTAGCATTATGAGTTTCACTACTATTCCACCATCCTAAATCTCGAAATAATTGATAAGCGTGATAACCATCTACTTTATCTGCATTTGTTGCTGTTGCAGCATTACCTGATATAGAACTAGAAGAGGTAATATAACCCTTATTATTAACCCACGATTGAGTTGCATAGTTTCCTATAGGTTGATACAAAGAATTAGCTTTATTCTTAATATATTCCCATAACTTGCTAGCTTTTCTTTTATATGGTCTGTTTAACGCACTTGTATTACTAAATCCATTTGCATCTGCAATTGATGTAATAAATTCAGTATCATTCTCAACAACACCATCACCTACAAGGAGTGTTGCACACAAATCAGTAAAGCTTTGATGAGAAGTCAAGTACTGACTATGAGTGTGTCCAAGCTTACTGTAAGTGTTAGCAGCATCAGCAGACTTCAAATAAGCACTAAGACTTTGATGATTAGTCAGGAACGTTGCACCTTTAGTAAATGTAACAGTTTTACCGCTCTTTGTAACACTTGTAATAGCATTACCAGTGCCACTTGTGGTAATATTATTTACATAACCATCAAGGCTTTGATGGCTGGTGAGGAACGTGCTGCCTTTAACTACGCTGATAGTAGTGCCATTCTTGGTAACAGACGTAACCGCATTACCGCTGCCACTGACAGAGATGGCAGTAGCACTACCACCTTCCAAGCTGGAGATACGACTATCAAGAGCCTTGATAGAGTAGGCAGAAGCTATCTCAGACAGAGATTCGCTAGCAAGCTTCAAGGCATCTGCATAGCTCTTCACACTACCATTCAACCCACCACCACCTGACGAGCCACTACCTTCACCATAGGCGGTAATGCCACCAGTAGCATAGAAGTTAGCTGCGGTTGTACCATCAGACTTAACTACTTTAATGGCAGTATTAGCTTTATCATAAACTAATCTGACATCACCAATTTGCACATAAACACCATCAGTATTAGCAATAGTTATACTGCCATTTACATCAGCATTACCATTCACGCTATTGCCCCAAAGCTTTCTTGTTGTTCCCCAATAAGAAGTTACTATGTTGGCAGTACCATTAAACGATGTTCCGTTTATAGTTCTAGAGTTCTGTAACTTAGTAGCACTTCCAGCATTACCGCTAATACTAGCAGAAGCTGTAATGAACCCTGCTCCATTAGTAAGCTGATTAGTATTGTTTGGAATACTAATAGACTTTGCAGCAGAACCATTATAAGAACCACTACTGTAACCGCTCCAAGAAAGAGCATTAGCAACTTTTGATGCAGATGCTACATTGTCAGTAACTCTAGCAAGTCTTACCCAAGGAGCAGCCCAAGCATCACTATTGCTTATCTTGCCTCCATCTCTAGAACGGACATAAACTTCAGTAGTGCCAGCTTTTATAGCAAACTGAGTTTGACACATATTAGGAGAAGTTGCCGTATTATTACTGTCAGTATAAGACAGATTAATATAATGATGCCAACCAGTTTGTCCATTAGGATTAACATAACCATTCAGCGTTTGATAGTTAGCAGTAGAACTAGCATAAGGTGCTGCAATATTAGACATACCCATACTATTCCCGTGTGTTGCAATATCGTTAAAATTGTTTCCAACACCACTAGGAAAAGCTCTTACTAAATTCAGTGCTTTAGAAGTTCCACCAATACTAATAGTAACCTTGTTTGCAACATCAGAAATACTGAAACCAGTAAACAAACCACTAGCGTGATAATTATCTACCATATCTGCGTTATGAGCAGTAGCTTCATTTTTAACCCAATTCTGAGTTGCATAAGCTGCGAGACTTTGATGTGTTGTGAGATAAGTTCCCAAATCTACAGCATCTCCACCACTAGCCGCAATGGTTTTAGTGATACCGTTAATCTTTACACTATGTGTATGAGTAGTAGCAGACTTACCATTAAGAAGAGAATCTACACTACTCTTGGTGTAATAATTACTTAAACTCTGATGCGAGGTGAGATATGTAGCACCCTTCGTGAAGGTGATGGTCTTGCCGCTCTTTGTAACGGCAGTAACGGCATTTCCACTTCCGCTAACTGCTATCGCATTCACGTAACCATCGAGAGACTGATGAGCCGTGAGGAACATACCCTTCGCGAAAGTAATTACACCAGTACTTGCATCATAGGTTGCATCAGTGAGGGCATTGCCGCCAGTTGGCACAGACACGCTGATACTAGGAACAGCACTTGCCACATTCTGAATCTCCGAATAGAGCTTTGCTACTGAGTATGCAGAAGCAATCTCTGAAAGGTTTTCCGTAGTAAGCCTGATAGCATCAGCATAAGCCTTGACAGAGCCGTTGAGTCCACCACCACTTGATGATGATGTTCCCACACCATAGGCAGAAACACCACCACTAGTATAGAGGTTTGCCACCTCGTTAGTCGTAGTGTTCGTAATCTTCAACGCCTTATTGGTTGCATCATACTCCATCTTTATGTTGCCGATGGAGATATACTTTCCATCAGGCACGATGATACTTCCGTTAATATCGGCAGTACCGTTAAACGAGTTACCCCAAAGCTTGCGAGCATTCGTGAGCTGGAGAGCCTTTTTCGCTGAACCGCTTGTAAAGTAGCCCTGCAAAGTAGTGATATTCGTCTTATTGGTGGATATGCCCGAAGCGTTTACCCCTTCTGCCTTTTTCGCTCTTGTCACCTCATCAGAAATTGACTTATTGATTCCGTCAACAATACCGCTAAGAGTGTCAGTCTGCGCAATATTGGCGAGGAAGCTCACCACCTCGTTCCACTTATTGATAATTCCGTCCGCAGTCTCCTCGTCAGTAGTCATAAGGGCGTACCAGTCATAGGCACTATTCCAATGACTTACCTTAGTGGATGAAATGCCGTCCAATACAGACTTATTGCTATGAGTGTGCTTTGCTGATACCGCACCATCCCAAGCCGTCTGCTTTGTCGTTGTTGGGATGGAGTACCCAGAGGCAAGACTAATGGCAAACGTGCCGCTTGTTGTGATGGTCTTTGTTGCGCACACCAAACCTGTAGGAAGTGTAAGTCCTACAGATGTAACAGTACCCTTGTTGGTGGTATAGCCCTTTGCATCTATCTCCGTCTTGGTATAATAGCTTGCGAGAGACTGATGAGCAGTCAGATACCCAGCATCGTTGGTAAGCTGGCTTACCTTTGTGATGCGGTCAGTGATTTCTGTCCACTTGTGGGTGTGCGCACTAGGTGCGAACGTTGATGGCTTACCAGTGATGTTATTCCAGGAGAGGCTAAGACCGCCAAGTTCTGTGGCTATGTTGTCAATTCTGCTGCTGAGAGCCTTGATAGCATAGGCGTTCGGGATACTAGTCAAGTCTGCATCTGTATAGCTTCCCTCTAAGATTCTCGCATAGCTGATTACGCTTGCATTCAATCCGCCACCGCCTGCGACACTACTTGCTCCGTATGCTGTAATACCGCCTGTGGCATAGAGATTTCCATCCACTTTGATAGCCTTGTTGGTTGCATCATACGTGAGCTTGATGCCGTGGAAGGTGATTGCGCCCTCGAATGTAGCATCGCCCGAAACACCCAATTTTGTGAATGGAGCGTTTGGCTTCAAAGACACAAGGTCAGCAACGCTCGTTCCTGCACTTCCTGCCTTCCAAGTCGGCTCAAAGAAGGTGAGGTATGCACCCAAGTTCTTTTCGCTGATGATGAAAGATGTAGGGTCAGCGTGAACCCTACCATCAGTTCCCCACCAGATTGCACCACCTGCCACATAGCCCGAGCCATCGAAGCGGAAGATGGTGTTGGCAGGAGTCTTAGAGCCATCGTTGTAGTCCTTATCGACCATTTCGCCACCGAACCAAGCGGCGACACCACCTCCCTTTGCAGACTTCTCCGTTATACCATTGATACCTGCCGTAGTGTTTCCGTCCGTGTCTCGCAAACCGATGAGTGATGTAAGAATCAGACCTCCGTTAATCTCAGTATCGGGAGCATCCATCAGAGCCTTCTTTAGGTAAGCAAGGCTGGTTACGTCACCGATTACTACACCGAGGTTGCTATAAATCTTACTGGTAATATAGGCGTTTGCCAAGCCAAGCTTGTCGTAAAATGCGCTGTATGCACCCTGGAAGTTGGTAAACTTCGTTCCCACGGCAGAGACGATGGTAGCCTTGCCGTTGGTATCAGCAGCATTGTATCTCTTCGAAATATCAGAGAGATACTTGATGAGTTCCGTCTTTGATGTAGCGAGGGTAGTAAAAGCAGCGTTGAGGTCGGTGAGTTCCTTGGTGCCCTTCAGCACCTCTGCTCCCTTCACCTCATTGTATGACTTCTCGGCGGCTGCGAAATCATCTTCGAGTCGCTTGGAATCCTGCGCCATAGCTGCAATTTCGGAAGGCTCTAGGTAGCCATCCTTAACGTAGTTGTCGAATGCCTTTTTGTTGGTGGTGACGGTAGTTCCTAATTTGCTGATGTCACCCTGCGCCTTTTCTGCCGCCTTCTGCGCTTTCTCCGCCGCTGCCTTGGCTGCGTTAGCAACGGTATCATCGGTGTATTTAGATGCTTTTATCCAATCACCGATTGCGAACTGAGAACCAGCACCTTTTGCAGTCTGGCAGCGCAATACCTCATTCTTGTAGGTACTGCCATCTGTAGGATAGGTAGCATTCACCCAAATATCGCCCAACTGATAAGGCGGAATAGGCTGAGCACTAAACACCTTCATTTTGCCATCTGCCGTTTCCTGAGCCTTGGCTGCGTCAGATAAAGCTTTGGCAATATCGGTATCTGTGATGACTGTCCACTTATAGGTGTTGCCATCCTTGGCAAAGCGGTATGCCTTGCCCGTCTTGTTGTCATAATAAAGGTCGCCCAAATGGGTATCTTTTTCCTTGTCTGTCGCCCAACTGCTGGCTGGCGCATTCTTCAAGGTAGGCACACCCTCATAGAACCACGTCTCGATAGCCCCATCCACCTGATTCTGCAAGTCGGTAATAACCTGCGAGTTCTTGATGAGATTGTTTACCTGCTCCTCGGTCAAGCCCTTCGCTGAGTTCTCCTTAATATACAGAGAAAGTTCCTTGCCATCCACAGTGGATTTGGCTGAGATTTTGCCTTTAACAGATACCTGCTTGGCTGCGCTGTCATATTTTATGTAGCTACTACCCTCATAGCCATTCTCCTTAGTAGGTCGGTCGCCCACATACATATCACCATAGACATTGAAAAACGCCTTGTTGGTCTGCTTGTTCACGCCATACTCCACGTATTCTTTGTTGGCAAAAGAGTAGCTATTTATACCGTGGTACAAGCTGACGGATGGCGAATAGGTATCTACCGCCGAGAAGATAAGGCAGTTCTGACGGTCAACATCGGTTCTGTTACCGCACTGCGACAACACATCACCTTTAGCAGGAACATCGCTTGCCGTAGCGCAATCGGTATCGGAGAGGTCGATGTAGTGATACTTCTTTCCTTCCAGCTCTACTGGGTCTTCGTTACGTCCAATAACCAATCGCCAGTAAAAATGATTACCAACCTTGTGATAAGTGCCCTTGCGAACATTGAATGATTCCGAGCGTACTTGGTCGTTAACCGCGAAGTCGTTATCCACGGCATCGCCATCCTGCTCTGCGAGGAAGTAGCATCGGTATGCCTTCTGTGACACATTATTATATGTCACAGTAACCTCTTCCACCTTGTGAGCCACCACGCCACCAGCAGGAGAGATAATCTCCTTACCACCGATGGTGGAGGTTTTCTTGATTACCAATTCCTCGAAGATAGCCTTCATTCTCACCTCCAGGTAATCGGTGATGAGATGCGAACGACCTTCTGTATCGGGAGTCCAGGAACCACCGTTCTCATTGTTGGAGTTACCGACAAGCAATCCACTTAAAAGCTTCTGAATCTTTTCCCAGGTGATAGTACCCTTGGCGGTGTCGTCCTTTGTCTTGTTTAATCTTTGTTCATCAACAGCTTTTGCTGAAAATACAT
>ERZ1034917.1047-NODE-1047-length-19580-cov-16.199232_pt1 | contig 19580 bp, 24 predicted proteins | sample MGYA00520605_ERZ1034917 | MGnify/ENA primary metagenome ERZ1034917 (study PRJEB33766, sample SAMN09781784) | gut metagenome | biome: gut microbiome | host: Homo sapiens | place: Madagascar | study: EMG produced TPA metagenomics assembly of the PRJNA485056 data... | reverse complement strand
ACCTTCGCATCATGGAAATGGTTACAAAGAGAGCGATACAATGTACACCTTGAATGCTGTAGAAACGCATGGTGTGGCTTACGGAATTGACCGAGCAACATTCAATATGGGGTGCGGGTCTCCGGTGGAGACCTCTCAGGCTAAGGCTGAGAAGCACCGACCGAGCCGAGAGGCGAGAAAAATTGCTCAGTTTGGCATAACGGTCAAAGAGGAATCGGCACCGACTGTTGTGGCAAAAGGTTCTGGTGCAGTTTCGCATCCAATATACACTACGAGTAAATCATCATATCATATGGAAGTTGGCAAAAATATGGTTGATACGCTTATGGGATCAGACTATAAAGATCCACCCACGATTTCCGAAGGCCCCTACTACATTGTTCGAAGGCTTATGCCAACCGAATGTGCCAAGCTACAAGGATTTACGGATTGGTGGTGCAAAAACCTTGAAACCGAAAATCCAAGCGATGAAGAAATTATGTTTTGGAAACGCGTTTTCGATACTTACAGTAAAGTTATGGACAAAACAAAGCTGAAAACCGAAAAACAAATTATAAAGTGGCTTAAAAATCCACATTCTGATAGCGCCGAATATAAACTTTGGGGCAACGGAGTCGCACTTCCATGCGTCTATTTCGTGCTTGCGGGAATAGTGTATTTTGGCAACAAGCAATGATAATACAAGGATATAATTTACACAATAGATATAGATTTAATTGTATCAAAGATCGTGTAGTAATTGTATTGATATATCCTCCCAAAAGAGCGAATATATAGATGTCCAAGGGGACAAACAAACTTTAATGGAGGGTACGAGTATGAAAGCAACTGTAGGAATGAAAGTAACAGGTTATAGCGGAAGTTGTATCGGAGTAATAATTGATTCACATTACTACATTGGTACCATCACAAAAGTCAATAAGAAAAGCATTAAAGTAAATATTACTGAAGTTATTAATACTCACGGAGAAAAAGAAGTCAGTAGATATAATACAAACTATACAGTCACCTACACTTTATCTAAAATAACTGAAAAAGGCGAAGAAATCTACAGAGGTGAAGCATGTTTGTATGGCTTTATCACAATAAAATAATTGTATATTAATGGTTATAAATGCGGCAGATTAAAGACTTTATTCTACCCACGAAAGTACCGAATTTACTGGATATATAGCATTTTTAGAGGTAATATGTGTATAACCTTGAAAGAGGAAATAAAAACTTTGATTGAGGTAACAATGATGAAAACAAACAGATTTGAAGAACTTTATTGCAAAGTACAAGAACTAAGAAAGCTTTACAATGAAGGAGAAAAAGAAAAAGCACAGCAATCCTGTAACGAACTCAAAGAAACAATAAAAAACGAAGAAAATGGTTTCAAAGAAATCTGGACAATGTACCAAAAAGCAAAAGAGAACGAAAATCAGTATTTAGACTTAAACGAAGTTATTTGGGATAATGAAGTTAAGCCGATAATAAAGATTTTGAGAGACAATGGCATTGAAAAGTTTACATTTTCATCTACTTGGACAAATGCAGTTAAAATAGCATGGCTTTTCAAACAAAACGGATGCACTTTGGAAGGATTGATTGAAATAAATGAAGGCTTTGAAGATTTTGAAACGGGAGAAATGAAAAAGACCCCCGCATATCTTTTCAAATTAAACTAAGCGAAACACAGGAGAGCCTCCGAGCTCTTTTTTCTTTGTTGTTTTAAAAAGTTTTGTGTATTAGATGTTGCAAACGTGCTGTGCTATAAAATAATGAATTACTAACAATATTTATTATAGATTTCATTTATAGTTTCTCTGTAAAGTGAGCGGGATTTTTTGTTACCGTTTGTATTATTGTTCTTCTTCCACAAGTATAAATCTCTAACGTAGTTACATAGTTTCTCGTTTTTTATTTTGCTCTCTTTTTGGGAAAACTCTTTAGGTTTATATTCGCTGTATTCCCAATAATAACTGTTTTGGTATTTATTATGTCGAATATATTGTTGTCTTCCATCGCTGCAATTGTAAACAGTGGCAAAATCGCAACTGTGTAAAATTCTTGAATGCGTTTGGTCTTTCGCTTTTATGGTAAATACCCTCGTATTATCTTCACAATAATCCCAGCGAAATCTAGACCAATATTTGCTATCGCTACGGATTATGCTATTAAAACCATTCATAAGAATATGCTTTATGTCTTTTGCATCGTATTCTTCGTCTTCATCGTTTACTTGTATATTAATATCAAAATCAAAACCAATATTTGATTCTACATTTCGAGTAATCATATTTCTTTTTGAACTACCTATAAAATCATATCGGAATGTGAATTTATCTCGAACTTCGTTTTGAACGAGGTGAATCAATTTTATTAAATCATCCTTTATGGGCTGATATTCTTTTTTGCTAACGTACTCAAAATGATACATATATTTTTTGTATCTCCTTTTTTGTAAATCATCAAATCGTTATATTGTAATATAGGCCTTTTAAAATGTCAATACTTTTGGGAGGTGAGCTTTTTGGGGAAAATAAGAAAACTTGAAAAATATGAACCCACAAAATTTATGGACGAAAAAAGCAAATACAATAAAAAATTAGCAGACGGTGCGGTCTGCTTTATTAATTGCCTAAAACATACCAAAGGTGAGTGGTATGGACAGCCGTTCGACTTAATTGATTGGCAAGAGCAAATTGTGCGTGATATTTTCGGAATTTTAAAGCCAAACGGGTATAGGCAATTCAATACGGCTTACGTTGAAATACCCAAGAAACAGGGCAAATCTGAGCTTGCTGCTGCGGTGGCGCTGTATTTAACTTGTGGAGATTTCGAACACGGCGGAGAGATTTATGGGTGTGCATCTGACAGACAACAAGCCTCAATAGTATTTGATGTTGCGGTAGATATGGTGGAGCAATGTTCATCTTTGAAATCAAGAATTAAACCTGTTTTATCTCAAAAACGTTTGATATATAAACCACTTAACAGTTTTTATCAAGTTCTTTCTGCCGAGGCTTACACAAAACATGGACTAAATGTCCACGGGGTGGTTTTTGATGAACTCCACGCACAACCTAACAGAAACCTTTATGATGTAATGCTTCACGGCTCGGGCGATGCAAGAAAACAGCCACTCTTTTTCCTCATAACTACTGCCGGAACTGACAGAAATTCTGTGTGTTTTGAGGTACATCAAAAAGCTGAAGATATTTTAAAAGGCAGAAAGCGAGACCCGACATTTTATCCTGTTATTTATGGAGCTTCTCCCGATGCCGATTGGACAGATGAAAATGTGTGGAGAAAAGCAAATCCCTCGATAGGAATAACGGTAGACATAGAAAAAATAAGGAATGCCTGTGAATCGGCAAAACAAAATCCTGCCGAGGAGAACTTGTTTCGTCAGTTAAGACTCAATCAATGGGTAAAACAATCGGTAAGATGGATGCCAATGGAAAAATGGAATGCTTGTGATTTTAAAATAGACGAAAAATCTCTTGAAGGCAGGGTGTGTTATGGAGGACTTGACCTTTCAAGTAAGACTGATATTACAGCATTCGTTCTTGTATTCCCTCCCGAAGATGAAAACGATAGATATTACATTCTCCCATACTTTTGGATACCTGAGGACAATATAAAAAATAGAGTAAATCGAGATCACGTTCCGTATGATATTTGGCAAAAACAGGGCTTTCTCAAAACTACTGAAGGCAATGTGGTACATTACGGCTTTATTGAAAAGTTTATAGAAGAGTTAGGTCATAAATACAATATACGAGAGATAGCTTTTGACCGTTGGGGAGCTGTGCAAATGGTGCAAAATTTAGAAGGTATGGGATTCACAGTAGTTCCATTCGGACAAGGTTTTAAAGATATGTCTCCTCCAACCAAAGAACTTATGAAGTTAACTCTTGAACGAAGACTCGCTCATGGAGGAAATCCTGTGCTTAATTGGATGATGGATAATATTTATGTGCGTACCGACCCGGCAGGAAATATTAAAGCAGATAAAGAAAAATCCACTGAGAAAATTGATGGTGCAATAGCTACTATAATGGCACTTGATAGAGCGATAAGGCATCAAAACATGAATACAGAATCAGTTTATAATGAGAGAGGTTTGATCATAATTTAGAAAATGGCATTTGAATGCTCAAACAATTATCATTCAAATTGAAGTGTCAGCAGAGATGTTGGCATTTTTTATTTATAAAAAATTTAGTGAAGGTATTTTCATGGTCAACTTAGAAGTGTTTAAAAATGAGGAATTTGGCGAATTGAGGATGGTTTTAATTAATAATGAACCTTACTTTGTAGATAAATATGTATCACTAATACTTGGATACACAAATCCGCAAAAAGCACTTATAGACCATATTCAAGAAGATAAAATCCGTAACGACTCGTTCACCATCAACAGAATTCAAGGAATACTAATTAATGGAAGTGGATTATAAGGATGATATGTATCCGAATATTGAAAGGAATGCTTAAAATATGAATATATTTAAACGTCTATTTCACTCAAGAGATAAACCAAAGAATTATCTTTCAAGTGGAGCATATAATGTGCTGTTTGGCAGTACTTCAAGCGGTAAAAATGTAAATGAGGCAGCAGCAATGAGAGTCACGGCTGTATATTCTTGCGTTAGGATACTTTCCGAAGCAATCGCAGGACTTCCGCTTCATTTGTACAGACAAATAGATAAAGGCGGAAAAGAAAAAGCTATCAGTCATCCGCTGTATAAACTTTTGCATGATGAACCTAATCCCGAGATGACATCATTTGTGTTTCGTGAAACGCTTATGAGTCATCTTCTTTTATGGGGAAATGCATATGCACAAATAATCAGAAACGGAAAAGGACAAGTGGTCGCTCTCTACCCTCTCATGCCAAATCGAATGACTGTGGATAGAGATTCAAACGGTAGAATATATTACATATATTCCGTAAATGAAAGGATCCTGACAGACTCAGAGAAAGCTGGAATACACTTTTTCAAGGGAGTGGAAACTCACATAAAATCGCAGTTTTAGAAGAAGGTTTAAAATATCAGCCTATAGAAATAAGCCCGAATGAAGCACAATTTTTGGAAACAAGAAAATTCCAAATTGATGAAATTGCGAGGATATTTAGGGTGTCACCGCATATGGTCGGAGATCTTGACAAATCTTCATTTTCTAACATCGAACAACAGTCGCTTGAGTTTGTGAAATACACCCTTGACCCGTGGGTTACAAGATGGGAACAAGCAGTTCATAGGTCGCTGCTTCTTGAAAGCGAAAAAATGGATTATTTTGCGAAATTCAATGTTGACGGACTCCTGCGAGGAGACTATCAAAGCCGAATGAATGGGTATGCCACGGGAATTCAGAACGGATTTTTATCTCCAAATGATATAAGAAGTCTGGAAAACATGGATTTAATTCCCGATAATTTGGGCGGTAATTTGTATCTTGTCAATGGTTCAATGCAAAAATTATCAGATGCAGGAGCTGCCTACAAATAGAAAGGAGTTGAGAAAAATGAATAAAAGAAAATTTTGGAACTGGTCGAAGAACAAAAATGGGAGAATTTTGAGGATTGATGGAGTTATAGCTGAAGAGCCGTGGATTGATGATAAGATCACACCTAAGCAGTTTAAATCTGAACTTATGTTAAGCTCAGGAGACATAACTTTATGGATTAATTCTCCCGGCGGCGATGTTTTTGCGGCCTCGCAAATTTACAATATGCTGATGGATTACAAGGGAAATGTGACAGTTAAAATTGATGGATTGGCAGCTTCTGCGGCATCAGTTATTGCGATGTCGGGATCAAAAATTTTAATGTCACCTGTTAGCCAAATTATGGTGCATAATCCAATGACTATAGCTATCGGGAATGCCGAAGAAATGAGCAAAGCAATAAATATGCTGTCAGAAATAAAAGAATCGATAATCAATGCGTATGAATTAAAAACAAATCTTCCGAGAGATGAAATTTCAAAGATGATGGACTCAGAAACTTGGATGAACGCACGAAAAGCTGTAGAGCTTGGATTTGCCGATGAAATTATGTATATTGAAAATCAAAAATCGGATACAGTTCTTGACAGCTTTATGTTTAGTCGCATGGCAGTGACAAACAAATTAATAGAGAAATTAAAAAGCAAAAATCAAAACAAAATCGCAGTAGAGTCGCTACAAAAGCGGCTCTATTTACTTGAACATTAGGAGGAAATAATATGAATAAAATTTTAGAACTTAGAGAAAAACGTGCAAAAGCATGGGATGAAGCCAAAAATTTTTTAGACAGCAAATGTAAGGAAGGAAAATTTATCTCTGATGAAGATAACTTGACTTACGAAAAAATGGAAAAAGAGGTTGTAAACTTAGGCAAAAAAATAGACATATTAGAACGCCGAGAAGCTATTGATTTGGAACTTTCAAAGGCGGTTAATAGACCAATAACCGACTCTCTTTTTACGAAAAAAGAAAAAACAGGTAGAGCTAGTGATGAATATAAAAATGCGTTTTGGAAGTCGATGAGAAGTAAAAGCAGTTTTGAAATAAAAAACGCTCTTGAAGAAGGCACAGACTCAGAAGGCGGCTATTTAGTACCGGATGAGTTTGAGCAAAAATTGGTAGAATCGCTCGAGGAAGAGAACATATTTAGAAAACTTGCAAATGTAATTCAAACATCAAGCGGAGACAGAAAAATCCCAGTGGTCGCAACAAAAGGTACAGCTTCGTGGGTAGACGAAGAAGGAACAATGCCTGAAAGTGATGACAGTTTCAGTCAAGTTTCAATCGGAGCGTATAAACTTGCAACTTTGATTAAGGTATCCGAAGAACTTTTAAATGACAGTGTATTTAATCTTGAAAGCTATATCGCTACAGAATTCGGAAGACGTATCGGAAATAAAGAGGAAGAAGCGTTTATCGTTGGTGACGGAACGGGTAAACCTACAGGAATTTTGGCATCATCGGGCGGCGGTCAACTTGGGAAAACCACCACAAGTACCACCTCAATTACATTTGATGATATTATAGATTTATATTATTCACTTAGTTCTCCATACCGCAAAAATGCATCGTTTATAATGAATGACTCTACTGTTAAAGCCATCAGAAAACTCAAAGATGGATCGGGTAATTATATCTGGCAACCTTCAATGACAGCGGGTGTTCCCGATACAATTTTAAACTGTCCTGTTTATACTTCGACATATGTTCCGGCTATCTCTGCAGGAAATAAAACAGTAGTATTCGGTGACTATAGTTATTACTGGATAGCCGACAGACAAGGCAGAAGCTTTAAAAGATTAAACGAGCTCTATGCAGTAACGGGCCAAGTCGGATTTGTCGCTTCGCAAAGAGTAGACGGAAAACTGATACTTCCCGAAGCAGTCAAATATCTGCAACAAAAATCTTAATTTGAGGTGATTTGAATGTCATATAACGTAAAAAACTATACAGAGCAAGGCGGAGAAAAAACGGTTATAGGCGGCATACTTGAAATTGCAGAAGGTGCTACAGTTACGGGGTTGGCCGGTATTCCGAAAGCTGAAAATCAAGCAGATAGCATAGCTACTACAATTGCTGATTTAAAGTCGGATTTTAATGCTTTACTTTCCAAGTTAAAAGCTGCCGGACTAATGGAGCAAGATGAATCAGAATAATACTGTGGAAAATCTGCTTGAAAAAGTTAAAAAAAATCTGATTATATCGCATAGTGAAGATGACGATTTGATAAAAGAATATATAAAAGCTGCAATTTGTTATGCGGAAAGCTATCAAAAACTGGGGATTGGATATTACTATGAAAATCCGATGCTCCCAACTACAGAGCAAGCGATCGTTATGCTTTCATCTCATTTTTATGAATCACGTGACGGATCTACAGGTGGCTTTTTTGCAGACAACGTAAGTGCGGCAAGTCAAGTATGGACTACTATAAATGTGCTTTTGAGATTTGATAAAAATTGGAGCATTTAATCAATGTACAATGTAAAATGTACAATTTACAATGATTTTTGGTGGTTATTTAAAAAGCACGAAGTGCAAACCTCAATTGTACACTGTAAATTGTAAACTGTACATTGAATCGACTGGAGGGAGCGTTTTGGGTTTTGGAAAAATGAAAGAATTTATAGATATAATCTTACCGACAAAAAGTACAGATTCAGAGGGCTTTTCGGTTAATCATGATGAGATTTTGGCAAGCATGAGAGCATACAAAGAAGAAAGACATGGAAGTACAAGGTGGGCGAATATGGCATCATTTTCTGATGCCACCGTACTTTTTAAGTTTCGGAAAATTCCTGATCTTGAAATTACAACAAAGATGGTAATTGTATGTTCATCGGGAAGATACAGCGTTACTTCTGTAGAAAATGTAAAAGGCAAAAATATGTACGTGGAAGTCCATGCAAAAGAGGTAAAGGCTAGTGGAGCGTAAGCGAAACATGTGGTCTCTGAAAAACTGTCACCTTTTGAGAAAAAGGAAAATCTCTGCAAAAATTAATTATTTGTCATTTGACAATGTGATGGATGGATGGTGATTTGATGTGGCTAAAACTACAATAAAAATGCCCGAGGAGTTTATTTTAAAACTGTCCAAGCTCGGAAACAAGACTGATGAGATAATATCTGATGCGCTTGAGGTAGGAGGAAAAATTGTGCTTTCTGAAGTTAGGTCAAATTTAAGTGCAGTTATAGGAAAAGGCACAAAATATAAATCAAGAAGCAAAGGGAAACTTTTATCTTCACTTGGCCTCTCGCCTGCCAAACTGGATAGAAATAATAATTACAATGTCAAAGTCGGATTTTCTGAGCCTCACGACAGCAAAGCTACAAATGCTATGCTTGCAAATATACTTGAGTATGGTAAATCAGGGCAGCCCCCGAAACCGTTTTTAAGCCCCGCAAAGAGAAAATCAAGAGATGCTTGTATAGAAGCAATGAAAGCTAAAATTGAAAGTGAGATCCAAAAAATATGAGTATCTTATCTGAATTAAAAAAAATCTTGTCTTCGCTTGAAATTCCAATAGAAACAGGTGCTTTTAGCAATACTCCGCCGGATGAATATTTAGTTCTAACGCCTGTAACCGATGAACTTAATTATTTTGCAGACGATTTTCCTTGGTATGAAATATCAGAAGTCAGGATTTCACTTTTTACGAAATCAAATTATATTCAAAGAAAGAGTCAGATTACAGAGTTACTTCTGCAGTCTGACTTTGTTATTACGGAAAGAAGATATATAGGTCATGAAGATGATACGGGATATCATCACTATGTTATAGACGTAGAAAAATGCTATGAAAATGGAGGAATTTAAATGTCAACGATAGGACTTGATTCGCTGTATTATGCGAAAATAACTTAAGATACAAACGGAGATGAAACTTACTCATCTCCCATTAAACTCGCTAAAGCTATAACTGCTGAACTTTCGGTAGAACTTGCCGAAGCTACACTTTTTGCCGATGACGGAGCTTCAGAGATAGTTAAAGAGTTTAAATCGGGTACAATTTCACTTGGAATTGACGATATAGGTGTAACTGCAGCACAAGATTTAACGGGTGCAAAAATAGACAATAATCACGTAGTTGTATCAACAAGTGATGATAGCTGTGAACCTGTCGCGATAGGATTCAGAGCAAAAAAATCAAACGGAAAATACAGGTATTACTGGCTCTACAGAGTAAAATTCGGAATACCCGGAGCAAGTTTGCAGACCAAAGGTGATTCGATCACGTTCTCCACCCCAACAATTGAAGGAACGGTAATGAGGAGAAATAAGGTTGATGGGCTTAATAACCACCCGTGGAAAAGTGAAGTGAACGAAGATGATAGCTCGGTTTCAAACAGCACTATATCAAGCTGGTTTAGCGAGGTTTATGAACTTAATTTTGAATCATCTAGTAACGAACAACCCGAAAATAACGGATAAAGGAGGAATTCATAATGACTTCTGACAGAAGTTCGGTTATTAAAATCGGAGATAAAGAATACGCACTTACGCTAACAACTAAAGCTACAAAGGAAATTGCTAAAAAATATGGTGGACTTGAAAATTTAGGCGATAAACTGATGAAATCCGAGAACTTTGAACTGGCAATAAGTGAGATAATTTGGCTTTTAACTCTTCTTGCAAATCAAAGTCTGTTAATTCATAACCTAAGAAATCCAAAAGACAAAAAAGAACTTTTAACCGAAGAAGAAGTGGAGCTTTTAACTACTCCAGCAGACCTTGTGTCACAAAAAGAAGCGATAGTTAAGGCGATGGCAAAAGGGACAAACAGAAATATTGAAAGCGAAAGTACAAAATCAAAAAACAAAGCAGCCGAGTAAACGATGATGAGTTTTTTACTCGGCTTATGTATATTGCTAAAGCTCATCTTAATTTAAGTTTTGATGAGTTCTGGCTTATGCCGATAGGATTAATTCTCGATTTATGGGAATGTCACAGGCAATATCACGGTATCTCTAAACCTAAAATAAAAAAATATATTGATGAGGTTATTCCTTCGGGAATTTAAAAAGTCGGTTATATCCGGAGGTGAAAAAATGTCAGATAAATTTGGCTTAAAGATTGGAATTGAAGGAGAAAAAGAGTTTAAGAATTCTATCAGGGATATAAATAATTCATTTAAACTTCTTAAAAGTGAGATGAATTTGGTAGTTTCCGAATTTTCAAAACAAGAAAATTCCATGAGTTCTTTGTCATCAAAAAGCGAAGTTTTAAGCAAACAAGTAACACTTCAAAGAGAAAAAATAGAACTTTTGAAAGAAGCTTTGAAGAACGCTACAGAATCGTTTGGAGAAAATGACAGACGAACTCAGGCATGGGCCGAGAAACTAAACAATGCCGAAGCCGATCTTAACAAAATGGAAAATACATTGACGGAGTATAAGTCTAAAATAGATGAAACAAATACTCCTCTTGAGAAATTGACGAATGAAATTTCCGAACAGGAAAATGAGCTAAAATCATTGCAAACGGAATATAAGAATGTAGTTTTAGAACAAGGTAAAAATTCTACCGAGGCCAAAGAACTTGCAGGCCAAATAAAAAATTTAAACGGCGATATAAAAGAAAACAAAGACAAATTAAACGAGGCCGAAAAAGCAACTGATGAACTCGGAAATGAAATGGACGATACCGCAAAACAAACAAATATTTTCGGCGAAGTTTTAAAAGCGAACCTATCCGCAGATTTAATAAAAACAGGAATAGAAAAAATTATTGACGGCTTTAAGAAAATTAAAGAAGCCGTCATTTCTTGTGTAAATACAGGGATAGAGCTATCAAATGCAGAAACAGAAAATAGGCAAAAACTTTTGCAAGTTATGCAAAACACCATGGACGCACGACTTGAAGACGCTGAAAGTATAGAAGCATTAATCTCAAGCCAAGAAAAACTCGGAGTTGTGTCTAAAACAGCCCAGCTCGGCGGTGCTCAGGAGCTTTCCACTTATCTAACTAAAAAGGAAACTCTCGAAAAATTAATCCCTGTTATGAATGATATGATAGCTCAGCAGTACGGAATAAATGCCTCGCAAGAATCGGCTGCAAATATCGCTACCATGCTCGGAAAAGTTATGGACGGACAAACAGGAGCTCTTTCAAGATATGGATATAAATTTGATGAAGCACAAGAAAAAATCTTAAAATATGGCACCGAAGAAGAAAGATGTGCGGTTCTGACAGAAGTTGTCACCTCGTCAATTGGAGGCATGAATGAAGCTTTAGGACAAACAGACGCAGGCAAAATGGCTCAGCTTTCTGCGGCCTTGGAAGATACGCAAACAAGAATCGGAGAAATTGCAAATGAAATAAAACTTTCTTTTGCACCAATGCTTAGTGAAATCGGAAACAAGGCTTATGACGTTGGAGATTCATTTGGAAAGCTCGTTGAATCCATTATTTCCGGCGATGATGATTTATCTGGAGAAATTAGCAATTTCAAAGAAACTGTAAAAACCTTAATCACAGAAATATCTAATCAAATTCCGGCATTTTTAGAGCTTGGCGGACAGATTATTAGTGCAATCGGAGAAGGTTTGTGGGCTGCGATAGAGCCTTTTTCAGGTCAAATTGCGGGTTGGGGTTTGCTGATTATTGGTGCAATTATTGCTTTAGGCCCTCCCATTGCAGCCGCTATATCTGCGGTTATGGCTGTAGTTTCAAGTGCAATTGCTGCGTGGCCTGTTGCGTTAGGGATAGCACTCGCCGGACTTATCGTTGCCTTTTGGTCGCAAATTTCAAAATTTTTTAGTGATTTATGGAACGGGATTGTTTCTTGGTGTAGCGATATTTGGAGTAAAGTAACCGACTTTTTGGACGAGCATTGGCAAAACATCTTACTTTAGATTACTGCTTGGCCTGTGGCACTAATTAAAACCTTGTCTGACTTTTGGCCTCAAATTTCCGCTTGGTTGAGTTCTATTTGGGACAATATCGTATCAGCTTTTGAGCAAAATGCTTCAGCTATAATGTCGCAAGTTTCCGAGCTTTACACGAAAATTACAGACTTTGAAACTTACAAAAGCAATATCACAACTCAATTTATACAAACGAGTGAAGATTTTACTTACCAGTTTAGCAATTTAACGGAACTCATAAATAATTTAGACGCAAATTCTGCGGAGCAGTTTAATAACATAATCCGTTATATTCGATTTGTTGACGGAGATATAATTCTTAGTGAAGTAAATAACAATCTTATGCTTAAAATAAGTAATGATAAAATTTCTTTTTTGCAAAACGGAATCGAAGTTGCATACATGACCGATAACAAACTTTATATTACAGACGGAGAATTTCTTAACTCTTTGCAGTTAGGAAATTTTGCTTTTTATCCTCGTTCAAGCGGGAATTTATCTTTTAAGAAAATAAGGTAAGATACTAAAAGTTTTAATTATTTGACACCCCAAGTTCTAAAAGATAAAATAGTATAAGAAATTTAAAATTAGTGAAAGGATATCGTTTGGAAAAAAAGTATGGATGTTTATGAAAGTTTAATTAATGGAATTAAAAAATACGGTTCGAATAAAGAACATATTTGTGAGTCTAATTTTAAGTGTAAATCTTTTGAAATAAATGAAAAAGTTATTATTGCTCCAACGTGGAAAGTTGATATTTTTTCAAATCATGTCGATAAAATAAAGCATATTTCAGGTCCAACAGGTCATGAATACAACATATATGAGTTAAAGATTGGCAGCGATAAAATAACATATATTATAACAGGTGTAGGTGCCTGTAATATTATAGATGCGGTTTTATCTCTTGGCTGCACTCCTTGCAATAAAATATTATTTATAGGATCTGTCGGCGCTCTGGACAAGGATATGAAAATAGGTGATCTTGTTATTCCTCAGTATTCAGTTAGCGGAGTTGGTACGGATAGATATTTGACTATAGAAACTGCAGATAAAAACGATTGCTATGGTAAAAAATATTACCCTGATAAAGAATTTTCGGATAAACTTTGGGAATATGCAAATAAGATATCAAAAAATTCCGATATAAAGATTCATAGCGGATATACTTTTAGTGTGGACACCATATTTTCACAATATGCTCACATAGAGGAATTTACCAAAATGGGATGTAATACCATTGAAATGGAAACAGCAACCTTGTTTCATGCTTCAAACATCGCAAATATAAAATCATCAGCAATTATGAATATATCCGATAACACTGTATTAAATAGGTCACTGTATAGCGGTAGAACCGATGAAGAACAAAAAAGAAGATACAAAACCAAAAAAGATATTATACCAAGAATAGCTTTGGACGTTTTACTTAAGTAATATTCTTATGTAAGTAAAAGTATTGTTTATATAAAAAATTTAAATTATCGACGGAGAATTTTTAAATTCACTCCAGCTCGGTAATTTTGCTTTTTACCCAAGAACAAGCGGGAATTTATCTTTTAAGAAAATAAAATAAGATACTTTTAACTTGGATTTTTTAAATTAATTTTTTTAACAAAACAATATATTCTCCGTATTCATCTTTGTCTACCAAAAGAATTTCTTTGAACCCCAGCTTATGATAAAGCTTTATTGCGCCATAATTATCAAGATTCACTCCCAAAGTCATTTCTTTATATCCGAGGTTTTTGCAATATTCCAATATATAATTACACAGTATTGTCCCAATACCTTTCTTACGGCAAGTGTCTTTTACAATTAATCGGGATAAGTATATTCTTGTGTTTTTTATGGTGTATAGTTTTTCTTTATTAAAAACAATACTTATTTCTCCCAAAAAAGCTTTTGATTTTTTATCTTTATAAATAAACGTTAGTCTATTTCCTGATTTTAACTCATCGTAGATATTTTGGGTGAATTCTTCGTTTTCTTTTAAATCCCAAATACTGTCGCATTTTCCGAAATCTTCAAGCTCAAGTTTTATTATTTCAAAGGTCTTTAGAGTGCATTTATACCTTGTGTACTCTTTATTTTTAATATTTTCAGTTTTAAAACCATATTTTTCATAAAATCCCACTGCATCATCGTCAGTTTCGGCAAAAAGAATCTTAATATTCAGCTTTTCTATAACATAGTCAATTAATTTTGAAGCGATACCTTGTCCACGATAATTTTCATCGACTGCTATATCAATTGTTTCGTAAGTTTCATTCTTAATTTTTTGAACTACGATTAATCCTGAAATTTTATCTCCGTCAAAGCTTGCAAAGGGGAAGACATCTTTATCCTCATGATATTTTTGCATTAGTTTCGATAACTTTTCCTTTGTTGGATTAAAGTGACTGTACTTCAAGATTTCTAAAATATTTTCGCTTACAGCCACAGTTTCTTTTATATTTTTAATTACCACATATACCACTCCCTTTTGATTTTAATTTTTATATTTGATATTGTAACACATTTAATAAATGAGGTGAAATTTTGGGAACATCAAGCACTTTTTCGACCAGTAACACGCATATTAAATATAACATCACAGTAAACCAAAACTCTCAAAATGTCTCAAATAACTGCTCAAATGTTACTGTTTATGTAAGATTTTGGCGTGACAATAGCGGATATACAACTTATGGTAGTGACACCTGCTACTGTAAAATTAACGGCACGACTTATTTGAGGGCGGTTTCTTCAAGTCAAAAAATAACAAGCTCGGGAATAAATCTTTTTAGCAAAACACTTGATATTTACCACAACAATGACGGAACAAAAACGCTTACTTGTTCCGCTTGGATAAGCATGGACACACCTTTATCGTCAAGCGAGCAATCATATTCGCAAACTTTATCAACAATACCAAGGGCAAGCAATCCCTCGCTCAGCTCAAGCTCGGTTATTATGGGTGATTCCATTACAGTTTACACAAACAGAGCGTCAAGTAATTTTACACACGTTCTTTACTATCAAATTGGCTCAGGCGGTTGGAATACTATTGTAACCGAAATCGGTACAAGCAAAAGTTGGACAGTTCCGCTAAGCCTTGCAAACAGCACGCCGAATTCCACAAGTTTAAATGTAAAGCTTTGGCTTGAAACATATAATGGAAGCACATATATTGGTTGTAATAGTACCTCTTTTACTGCTAATGTTCCGTCAAATATTGTGCCGACAATTAATTCTGTCAATTTGTCGGAAGCTGTTTCCGAAATTTATGCACAGTTTGGGGCATACGTTCAAGGGAAATCTAAAATTTCAGGTAGTATTTCAGCGAGCGGAAGTTATTCAAGCACAATTAAATCCTATTCGATAAGCATTAACGGAGCTTCATATACATCAAATAGTTTTACAACCGGATTTTTGACTACAAGCGGAAACAATACCTGTTATGTGGTCGTTAAAGATAGCAGAGGACGCACGAAATCCCAAAGTGTAACTTTTAATGTTATAGCGTATGCAAATCCGGCAATTAATTCTTTTTCAGTTTCAAGATGTAATCAAGACGGAACAGCAAATGACGAAGGAAATTGTGCGAAGTGTGTTGTTTCGTCCTCTATTTCAAGCGTTAACTCTAAAAACACGAAATCTTTTCAAATCAAATACAAAAAAATATCTGAAACAGAATGGAATATTTTTGATTTAGATAACACGAATTACACGCTAAACACAACACAAATAATTCAAAATATTGACACAGAATCAGAGTATAATTTCAAAACCTCTGCTACTGATTTTTTTAGTACTGCGGAGTATTCTCATAATTTATCCACCGCATACACTCTTGTTGACTATAACCAGAGCGGAAAAGGTATGGCAATCGGCAAAGTTTCAACGCAGAATGCTTTTGAGATTAACATGGATACCAAACTTACGGGAAATCTTACGATAAATGATAAAACTATCTTTGATTTAATTTATCCAGTAGGCTCAATTTATATGTCAGTAAGTAGCACAAATCCCACCAATCTTTTTGGTGGAACATGGGTCACTTGGGGTCAAGGACGAGTGCCTGTTGGAGTTAGCACAAGTGGAACTTTCAATACAGTAGAAAAAACAGGTGGTTCAGAAACACATACTTTAACGATTGCACAAATGCCAAGCCATACTCACACCCAAAATTCACATAGACACAATTATGGAAGGCCCGCACTTTTCGGAGGAGAAGACAGCGATGACGGAACAATTTTTACACCTCGTTATACAGGCCGAACATCTTCTCAATACAAGGGAAATTTAAATGGTTGGACGGAAATGTCATACACAACAGCGACAAACCAAAATACTGGTGGCGGTGGTTCACATAACAATTTACAACCATATATAACTTGTTATATGTGGAAGCGAACAGCTTGATAGTTGCTTAAAAAACAGCAAAAAATATAACTTTTTAAATAAATGTTGAGGAGGAAAAATCATGGACTTAAAAGGAATAGATGTTTCAAAATGGCAAGGCTCAATTAATTGGAATGAAGTTAAAAAAGATGGTACGGAATTTGCAATAATTCGTGAGGGTTGGGGTAAAAAATCTCCTACTCAGATTGATAAAAAGTTTAAAGAAAACTATGAGAACGCAAAAGCTGTGGGAATCCCCGTAGGATGTTATCATTATTCTTATGCGGATTCGGTTGATGACGCTAAACGTGAGGCCGAATTTTGTCTTGAAAATATTGGGGATATGAGGCTTGAATATCCTGTCATCATAGATGTAGAGGACAAAGAACAGTTAAAACTTAATAATCGCCAAAGAACAGACATTGTAAAAGCATTTTGCTCAGAAATCGAAAAAGCCGGATATTATGCTATGTTTTATTGTAATCTTAACTGGCTTAACAATTATCTTTATAAAGACGAACTTTTGCCAAAATATGATTTATGGCTTGCACAGTGGTCCATAGCTAAACCATCGTGTTCATGTGGAATATGGCAATATTCGAGCACGGGAAAAATTGACGGTATAAGCGGAAACGTAGATTTAAATGTATCATACAAAGACTATGCAAATATTATGAAAACTAAAGGTTTGAATGGATTTAGTAAAACAGATAATTCAGCAAGTACAAACTATTTCATATATACAGTCAAGAAAGGTGATACTCTTTGGGCGATTGCTCACTTGCTTCCTCTTCAGCATCTTTTTTATCTTTATCTGATCGATAAAATTGCTCATATTGCGCGTCTATCGCTTCATATACATGCTTCATATATTCAGAAGGCTCATAATATGGATTCTCAATTATTTCGCCACCTATAAAAAAGAAACTCCTATTCTTAATATCAGAAATATTCAAACTACTTAGATCTTTAACTATGTCCCCAGAGTGATCAATTTCCTCGGGTTTTTCTTCCTTTTCCACGTAACAATAAACTTTCCTCACATTATTACCTGCCTAACTTTTGAATTTGTGAAAAATACTATTTTTATTTAAATATTTCATCTACAAAAGTATGATATTCATATCCAAAATCATCTTTACGTTTTTTAAGTCCTGTTTTTAGAGCTTTCAAAATATGTTTAAAATAAAGCTTATCACTTTTTTCTTTGCACGCTAAAAATGCTGCTGTGGTAACAGCTTTACGAACATCCGAACCTGTGACATTAAAGTGTGTCGTTAAATAGTCATAATCAATATCATTTGCCAAAGGTATTTTTCCGTTATTAATAAATTTATTCCAAAGACCTTTTATTAGTTCATAGTTTTCTGAGTATTCGTCCGTACCTTTTACACCAAGATAGGGTTTCGAAAAAGATATTTTAAAAGTAATTCTCCTATTAAATGCTTCATCTATATTTTGATCTTTGTTAGTTGTCAAAATTGTTATTCCATCGTGATCTTCAAGTTGCTGAAGTAAGAACGAAACTTCTATATTGGCATTTCTGTCGTGCGAATCTTTGATATCCGTTCTTTTTGAAAATAAAGAATCAGCTTCATCAAAAAGTAAGATCACATTACTTTTACGTGCTTCTTCAAAAATTTCTCTTAAATTCTTTTCAGTTTCACCTATGTACTTTGAAACAACTCGTGCGGTATCAACTTTATAAAGATCCATTCCAAGTTCACTTGCAATTACTTGCGCAGCCATGGTTTTTCCTGTCCCAGGGCTACCATAGAATATCATACTAAGGCCATGACCATATGAATGCTTATCACCAAGTCCCCAAGCATCATAAACTTTATATTTATATGTCACACGCTCACAAGCGCTTTGGAGCTCTAGCTTAGTCTTTTTATCTATTACCATATCATCCCACGTATACTTTTTAGTAATTAACTTTGCCTTCTCACCAAGAGTGCTAATAACTTGACTGTAAGCACATTTTTGAAATTGTTCTTTTGAGAGTTTCTTTTCGCCATTTTTTAAATATTCTTTTTTCGCAAACCTAATAGTTCCTTCAATCTGTTTTGGAGTAAAAGAAAATTTACTCGCTATTTCTTCAGGTTTCTCGTCAGTCATATTCTTAATTGTCGGTATGAACTTTTTCCACATTTTAAAATTTTCTTCACTACTTAAATCGGGAATATTTTCACTGAACCAAAAATACTTTTCTTCGAATTCTTTGTCGTTTATGTTGTTGTCTGATAATACAAATACCATATGAAAATACTGCTTTACTAGTTCTATTACTGCAAAAGCATCTTTTTTATTTTCATATCCTGTATCAAAAAATATCTGAAAATTATCTAAACACAAGATATCCTCAGAGCTTTCATTTTTTCTGATAATATCGTAAAAGGTATTGCTCCAATTTTTAGAATAATTATCCCTAAGTACCTTTAAATCAATCATTATTAATTTTCTTTTAAGTAAGTTAGTTACTCTCTTTACTAATGTATTCTTGCCGATCCCCGCTTGTCCGTACATATGATAAAAAATTACCTCTTTTGTAAATTTTTCCGCTCTTGTTACTGTATCGGCAATTTTTTTGGCTACGTTTTCACGAATTATCAAAGGCTTTTTGCTCAAAGCTTTACCGTTATACATTTTTAAACCTGCAGTGGTTTCTTTGTCTTTAAACTTGAGTAAAATGTTTTGAAAAAAATTATCCCTATCCCATACTCCGTCTATTCCCAATTGGGTCTGCTTTATTTCATTTTTCTTCAATTTTAACATCTCCTAGAAGTAATAAATAAAGGTAGTACTTAGTTATTAGTGTATCATAT